>Ga0307475_10001745_pt1 | contig 12980 bp, 4 predicted proteins | sample atmos_gasesECM1C_FD_203317 | JGI IMG/M metagenome (GOLD analysis project Ga0307475, IMG submission 203317) | Hardwood forest soil microbial communities from Morgan-Monroe State Forest, Indiana, United States - atmos_gasesECM1C_515 | ecosystem: Environmental > Terrestrial > Soil > Temperate... | reverse complement strand
AGTGACGGAGAAAGCCCTTTAAGGCAACCCGTTCGGAGGCCGACCCGGGTCAGCTCTTCCTTATGCAAGACAAAGTTTGCCCACGAACAGAAACCCTTTAGCACCTACCGATACTGACAAACAGGTCTCCCCGACAATCGGTACCTCAACCTCAGTTAAATAATGATCGTTCAGCAAGTTACACTGTCGCACTCCCAATCCCCGCGACCGGCCAACCAGACGAGAAGGGCACAGCAAGTGCTCCATCACCGCAGGTTCATGCTCAAACGCAGTCGAATTGAGTGCCGAGCTCACCCTGCCTTGTAGCTGATTGATGTAAAGACGAACCTGCGGAGACAACTCCGATCGCTCGGTGGGTTGCGTCTAGGGACCACTTCTCCTGGAGGAATGATGATTTCCTTGCAGTCAGTGACAGGATGTTTCGGCACTCGCCGAGGGGAGGCAGTTCGATCGGTGATTTCGGGGGCAAGAAATCTGCCTCGCGAAGGGGCGGATATGTTTGCGCCCAGGTTCCTGTTTGTCGCCTTGCTCTTCACGATTTCGGTGCTCTCGGCTAGACCTGCGAGTGCGCAGACCTTTGGGTGCGCTCCCCCGATAGTCAACGACATCGTCTGCGAGAACTCCAAGCCTGGGAATCCTGGCAGCGACTGGCAAATCAGCGGCTCAGGCGACGCAACGATTCAGGGGTTTGCCACAGATATGAGTGCCAACCAAGGCGCAACTGTTTCTTTCAAGATAAAAACGGACGCCAAGTCTTACTCCATTGGCATCTTCCGGCTGGGCTACTACGGGGGGATGGGAGCACGTCAAGTAGGTTCGGTTACGCCTTCCGCGACACTTCCCCAAGCGCAGCCAGCTTGCCTGACCAACGCAGCCACCAATCTTTACGATTGTGGCAATTGGGCCGTTTCTGCGTCTTGGCCGATTCCCACAAATGCGACTTCCGGACTGTACTGTGCTGTTTTGATCCGGGCCGATACGGGAGGAGCCAGTCAAATTTTCTTTGTTGTGCGCAACGATTCCAGCCACTCCGCCATTCTCTATCAGACTGCCGATGAAACCTGGCAAGCCTACAATAATTTCGGCGGACACAGCCTCTACGGTGATACCGGGTTCAATCTTCCCAATCGGGCATTCAAGGTCAGTTACAATCGCCCTTCGAGCACCCGAGATTTTGAGGCCGCCACATGGCTCTTCAATGCGGAATACCCGATGATCCGATGGATGGAAGCCAATGGCTATGACATCACCTACTTCACGGGTGTCGATGCGGCACGAAATGGGAGCCTGATTCTAAATCACCAAGTCTATCTGACCGCAGGGCATGATGAGTATTGGTCCGGACCGCATCGTACGAATGTGGAAGCAGCACGGAATGCCGGTGTGCAAATGGCGTTCTTTTCCGGCAACGAAGTCTTCTGGAAAACCCGCTGGGAAAACAGCATCGACGGCTCGAATACGCCCTATCGAACTTTAGTTTGCTACAAGGAAACCCTCGACAACGCGGTAACCGATCCCCTGGACCCTCCGACTTGGACGGGGGCCTGGCGAGATCCACGCTTTAGCCCACCCGCCGATGGCGGACGGCCGGAGAACTCCCTTACCGGCACCATCTTCATGGTCAATGGCCCCGGCTCGGACAACACTAATCTCTCGATCAAGATTCCAGCCGTAGATGCAAAGTTGCGGTTTTGGCGAAATACCAGCGTTGCAAATCTAAGTTCTGGCCAAACGGCGACGCTACCAGCCGGAACACTGGGCTATGAGTGGGATGAGGACTTGGACAATGGCTCTCGACCGGCCGGACTCATCGACATGTCGTCCGCCACATACAACTTGACCAACGACCTGTTGCTCGATTATGGAGGCGTGTACGGGGCCGGTACTGCAACGCACAGCCTTACGTTGTACCGCGCGCCGAGTGGCGCACTCGTTTTCGGTGCTGGCACGGTGCAGTGGTCTTGGGGTCTCGATAATAATCACGACGGAACTGGCGGAGCTCCGGATGCCGACATGCAACAGGCGACCGTGAACCTGCTCGCGGATATGGGCGTTCAGCCTGGCTCATTGCAGGCCGGAATGGTATTTGCTTCAAAATCCACGGATACACTTCCTCCCACTTCGACGATTGCCGCACCGACGAAGGGGGCGACGCTACAACTCGGAAACACCGTGACCATCGCTGGAAACGCTGCCGATTCAGGTGGCGGCGTCGTCGGCGGAGTCGAAATCTCGCTTGACGGTGGTCAGACCTGGCATCCCGCCAAAGGCCGCGAAAGTTGGAGTTATAGTTGGACTATTCTGACCGCTGGCTCACTCAATATCAAGAGCCGAGCGGTCGACGATAGCGGTAATCTCGAGACCCCATCAGCGGGAGTCACGGTAACTGTCCCCAAAGCTGCTGTCAGCATTGATGCGCAAGTGAACGGCGATGGGGCTGTATCCAGCACGACCGTGAAAACTCCGACGTTCTCAACGACGGGGGTAAATGAGCTATTTCTGGCATTTATCGCTACCGACTATCTGGGCGGCACAAATACTACCGTGACGGGTGTCTCCGGCGGAGGTTTGACTTGGGTGTTGGTGGTGCGCGCCAACGGCCAGAGCGGGTCTTCCGAAATCTGGCGGGCATTTTCTGCCACGCCCTTGAGTAATGTGACCGTGACCGCGACGACTTCTCAGAGTGTCGTCTCTTCAATTACGGTTGTGAGCTTCACCGGCGTTAACACGTCAGGGACTAACGGCTCCGGAGCAATCGGGGCAACCAAGAGCGCGAGCGCGGCCTCTGGCGCGCCTGCCGCGACGCTGGTCACCACTCAAAACAATTCTTGGGTTTTCGGCGTCGGAAATGATTACGACAATGCCATTGCTCGCACTCCGGGCACGGGACAGAGTCTCGTGCACCAGTACCTGACACCAGCAGGGGACACCTACTGGGTTCAAATGCAGAATATACCCGCGCTCCTCAGCGGGACGAGCGTTTCGATCAACGACACCGCTCCGACCGGCGATCGCTACAATCTCGCCATCTGCGAGATCCTGGGCGGTTCTTCACAGACGTGGAGTCTCTCGGGCACTATTTCTCCCTCTTCCGCTGGAAGCGGGACACTCGTTGCCCTCAGCGGTCCGTCGAACGCCACCCTCACCGCCGATGCCTCTGGCAATTTTAATTTCAGTGGTCTAACGAATGGCACCTATGCGGTCACTCCTAGTAAAACAGGATTCTCCTTTAATCCACCCAATCAGACCGTAACCATTAGCGGGGCCAGCGCTGCAGCGGTTAATTTCACGGCCACCCCTTTGCCAACTTATTCAGTCGCTGGCGCCATTGTTCCGATTACCAGTGGTAGCGGCACAACCGTGAACCTAGCAAGCACGAGTGAAGGGGGAACCAACGCGACCGTGACGGCCGATGGCTCCGGGAACTACGTGTTCCCTAGTGTTCTGAATGGGTCCTACACGGTCACCCCCACCAAGAACGGCTCCACTTTTACACCGGCCAGCCAAACAGTTCCTGTGAACGGAGCAAACGTTTCTGGAATAAATTTCACCACTTCGGCCGCACCAACTTATTCTATTTCAGGGAGCGTCTCGGGCGCCGTACTCAGCGGCGTGACCATGGCTCTCACTGGTACATCGACGGGGTCAGCTGCGACCGACCCATCCGGCAACTACACTTTCACTGGTCTGTCCAACGGAAACTACACGGTAACTCCGAGCAAGACGGGTTACACATTCACCCCGCCGAACCAGGCCGTTACCGTAAACAACGCGAATGTTCCCTTAATCAATTTCACAGCGCAGGCGGTTGTGCAGACATCCACGCTCGCTATGGATGCAAACGTATCTGTTTTGGGGGCGAAGGCGACGACCGTGACATCGCCCACTTTTTCGACAACGGCGACCAACGAATTACTCCTGGCCTTTGTCGCCACCGACTATCTCGGAGGTACAAATACCTCCGTGACGGGTGTGACCGGCGGTGGTCTAACTTGGGCGCTTGTTGTCCGGACCAACATCCAGAGTGGCTCATCAGAAATCTGGCGGGCCTTTGCTCCTTCCCCGCTGACCAACGTCGCGGTGACCGCAAGTTTGTCTCAAAGTGTAGTCACCTCCATGTCGGTGCTGAGCTTCACAGGCGTCGACACCACGGGGACGAATGGCTCCGGAGCTGTCGGAGCAAACAAGAGTGCAAGTGCACCTTCCGGAGCTCCCACTGCCACGCTTATCACAACCCGAAATAATTCCTGGGTACTTGGCGTCGGCAATGACTTTGACAACGCCATCTCACGCACGCCAGGTGCAAACCAGGCCCTCGTGCAGCAATATCTCACCTCGGCCGGAGACACCTACTGGGTGCAGAAACAAAGCAGCACCACGCCCTTAAGCGGTACGTCTGTGACCATCAACGATACCGCCCCGACCGGAGACCGCTACAACCTCTCCATGGTGGAAGTCCTGCCCACAACTGCGCCACCACCGCCAACGTACTCCATTTCGGGAACGGTGTCGGGAGCCGTCTTGAGCGGCGTGACGATAAACCTCACTGGAACCTCGACCGGGATGGCCACCACCGATGGGTCCGGCAATTACAGCTTTGCAGGACTATCCAACGGGACCTACACGGTCACACCGACCAAAACGGGTTACAACTTCACGCCTGCGAATCTATCTGTTACGGTCAGCAGTGCCAATGTTCCTGGCCAGAACTTCACTTCTGTTGCTGTACCAACATACTCGGTCTCTGGAGCAATCTCGGGATCTATAACAAGCGGCGTGACCTTAACTCTTACTGGGACGTCGACTGGCACCGCCACCACAGACGGCTCAGGGAATTATTCATTCCTAGGCCTATCGAACGGTAATTACACCGTGATACCCAGCAAAGCTGGTTACACGTTTACGCCCTCGAGTCAGGGCCTAACCATCAGCGGAGCAAACGTAACTGCAGTCAATTTTACCGCTGCCATCGCGCCCACTTGGACTATTTCCGGAACCATCGGCCCCCCTTCGCAATCCAGTGGCGCCACCGTGGCTCTTGGCGGCGCTTCCACTGCGACTACCACCGCAGATGCCTCGGGCAACTACGCCTTCAGCAATCTCCAAGCTGGCAACTATACCGTCACGCCGGCGAAATCGGGCGTGACGTTTACCCCAACGAGTCAGACTTTGGGCCTCAACGTCGCCAACGCGACCGGCGTCAATTTTACCGCGCAGGCGATCTCGGCCTCAGGAGCACTGGCGTTGGATGCGAACGCATCGACAAATGGCGGCCAAGGGACGACCGTGACCTCCCCTGCCATCTCCACGAGTTCGAGCAATGAGTTGCTCCTGGCGTTTATCGCCACAGATTATCTCAGCGGCGCGAACACCACGGTCACCGGAGTCAGCGGTGCTGCCCTGACATGGACGCTGGTGGTGCGTGCCAATGGGCAGAGTGGGACGACGGAAATCTGGCGAGCCTTTGCACCATCTCCACTTACCAATGTCACAATCACTGCAACGCTCTCTCAGAGTGTGGTCTCTTCGATAACGGTGCTCAGCTTTAGCGGTGTCGACGCAACCGGCACGAACGGCTCCGCCGCAATTGGGGCAACCAAGAGTGCCAGTGCAGCTTCGGGAGCGCCGACAGCCACGCTCACTACCACCCGCAATAGCTCCTGGGTCTTTGGAGTAGGGAATGATTTCGACAACGCGATCGCCCGGACAGCCGGAGCGAATCAGACGGTGGTACATCAGTTCCTGACCTCCGCCGGAGACACCTACTGGGTTCAGATGCAGAACAGTACTACCCCAACAAGCGGAACTTCTGTTTCAATCAACGACGCGGCACCGACCGCAGACCGATATAACCTCGCCATTGTCGAAGTCCTTCCGGGCGCTGTCACGAACGGCACTCCTCCCTCCGTGGCTATGTCTTCCCCCGCGACCGGCGGAACGGTGACCACACTTGCAACCGTATCTGCGAATGTTACGGACTCAAACTATGCGATCACTGGCGTGCAATTTTTGCTCGACGGTGGCAATCTGGGCTCAAAGTTGACTTCTGCGCCATACTCCATCACTTGGGATTCTTCTGCCGTGACCGCGGGCGCGCACACCCTTTCAGCAATCGCCTATAACTCTGCTGGAATGAACGCAACCGCCTCTCCCGTACCCGTTACGGTTGATCACTCCGGTAATGCGGTCGTTGTAGGCAGTTGGTCCTCTGTGGTCAATCTTCCAACGGTCGCTATGAATCTGATACTGCTAAAGAATAACAAATTGATGTTTTACGAAGACGGCGGAAGCGTCACCATCTGGGACTACCTGAACAACGTGTTTACGAATGCTCCAATACCCGTCGACCTTTTCTGTTCTGGATTCGCGTCCTTGGCTGACGGAAGAATTCTCGTGGTTGGAGGGTATGGGGGAAGCGGCAACACGATTGGAATCGCGAATGCCGAGATCTTCGATCCCTCCAACAACTCATGGACAACTGTGCCAAACATGTCTTATCGGCGCTGGTACCCAACGGCCACGACGTTGTCCGACGGCCGCATCCTGGTCACAGCCGGTTGGCAGACGACAAACCACACGAATGCAGGCATTCCGGAAATCTACGATCCTTCCGCAAATCAGTGGACCAAACTGACGAATGCCAACAATCCATTTGAGACCTATCCGTTTATGTTCGTTCTTCAGGATGGCAGGATCATTCATGTTGGCGGCACGGAGTACGCCACAAACACTGACATTCTCAACGTGTCCACGCAGTCTTGGTCCGTTGTCGATTCCCGCATTATCGACGGCGGTGCCGCCTCAATGTATCTGCCAGGAAAGATCATGAAGGCTGGAAGTGCTACCGATAGCCAGGGCACCGGCACTTCCGCAAACACAACGTTCGTTCTCGACATGACGCAGCCCACCCCCACCTGGCAACAAACACCTGCCATGGCCTATCCGCGGAGTTTCTTGAATCTTACCGAGTTGCCAGACGGCTCAGTCTTGGCTACAGGTGGTGAGACGGACAAGAACGGGGGAACTATTTCCAATGCCGTTTATGCGGCGGAACTCTGGTCACCCCAAACACAAACTTGGACCACGATGTCCTCGATGAAGACCCCCCGGGAGTATCACTCAACGGCTTTGCTTTTGCCCGATGCACGCGTATTGGTTTCAGGCATGGGCTTCGATTTTGGGCAAGTGCCCGATGAAACCAACGCGGAAATCTTCTCGCCACCGTATCTTTTCAAAGGCGCGCGCCCCATGATCAGCTCGGCCCCGGCGCAGATTCCATATGGCAGCAACTTCTCGGTCACGACTCCCGACTATGCCAGCATCTCGAAAGTCGTTTTGATCCGCACGGGTGCCACAACCCACTTTTTCGATCAAAACACTCGCTACGTGCCTCTGGTTTTTCAACAAACTACCGGTGGCCTCACCGTCACGGGGCCGGTGGACGGCAACCTGGCGCCGCCGGGGTATTACATGCTGTTCTTGGTCAATGGCTCTGGTGTGCCTTCAGTCGCTTCGATCGTCCAGGTGCCGTAAACCGGCAAGTTCAGCGAGACAGACACACGAAACCACCATGCGCTTAGTATCGGCACGCAATCACTAATCCTAATCCCGGCGGTGTGTATTTTCAGTGTCCACGACTGTCACCCGGATACCTGCCGGCTCAAGGTTGGGCCCCTTCGAATATCATGAGTAGTAGAATTCGAGTTGGTTGGTGGATCGCGTGAACAAGACCGTCCGGCAGCGAACGACGAGAGCCATGCTCATCGCTGCTTCCGCAACTCTTCTTTCTTGGGGAATTCTCCATACCAAAGTCTTTGCTTCGAATGTTACGGCGAGCTGGACTTACGACTTTGGTCCAGAACCAGCCTGCTCTGCGTCGCGAACCGCGAACTGCATTGACCATTTTGAGGTCCAGGACATCACCAATCAGCAGAGCTTCGTTTTGATTCAGAAGGTAGTCAACCCGAGCCCCGCGGTGGGGAAAGTGGATCGCATCTCGACTTCGTTCAAATACGGGCCTCCATTCGGCCAACGCGCCATCAGTGTGATCGCCGTGGGAAAAGATCCGAAGGGGGAGCGCGTCACTTCCAATCCCTTCGCCGCCCGAGTGACGGTCACGATTCGGCCGGGTGTCAATACTTCTCTGGTTTTCTGACGGCACTTCTGCCAATCCTGCCCTCTGCTTCGCCTTGCTGCATGGTCTGCTCGGCCAGAGTCCGAAATTCGCTTGGGATCGGCGTGTGGGCAGTTAATTGCCGTTGTTTTACCGGGCGGTTCTCATTGCTGTCACATCGTGTTGATTGCCTACCTGCAACTACATGAAACTAAACCACTTAGCATTTTACCATCTGGAGCGTAAATTGCACTACTGCAAGTGGGTTGTTGATCGTCCCATCGGCCCTGGAGGCTTACACATGCGTCTTAAGTGGCTTTTGTTGCTCCTACCCATCTTTCTCGGCGCTGCACTGCCTGCCCAGGCTGACCTATTGCCTCCCCAGGCTGGCCAAGACTACGTGTGGGTCAACGGCTCCTACTCGTCTGTGAGCAATGGCTTCGCGATCGGCCCCTATGGAGGCTCCCTGAACGGCAGCCCCTCTCAGTTCTACTGCGTCGATTTTAAGGATGAGATCAGTGGGAACACCGGCTGGTACGCGAATGCGACCGGGCTCACCAGTTCCTCCGGATACGGGCAAACCCTTGAAAAAGATGGTACTACTTATCTGAAGATGGCTTGGCTCGTTACACAGATGATGGGCACTTCCAACAAAACCCTCCAAGCTCAGTACCAGTGGTCGATTTGGTATCTTTCTCTGGGCAGTATCCTGAACTCCTTCGACAATCCTTATGGAACTGATGGGTATTGGGCTCAGCAGGCCTCGAACGCTGTTCAAGGTGGCTTCTCTGTCAGTGGCTGGTCGATTCTGACTCCCACGGGTGGTTACGGACAAGAATTCATTCTTCCTGGCCCGGGGGCCGCTACTCCGGAGCCCGCCACCTTCGTGTTGCTCTCTGCGGGATTGGTTGCCCTCCTCGCGCTGGGCCGCAGGAAATAACGCTCAACGGTATCATCCCCATCGTTATAGGTGTGTTTGTCCGGTGTTTACCAATGGACAGCTACGTTACGAGTGTATGTACTAATGGGCTTCTAATTTAGCCAAAGCTAACAAGAGGACTCGGTTCACATATCCCTCCCCAGAACAATTGGATTGTAAAACTGAAGTAGCAGCATCTAGATGCCCGGGATGAATGGAAGAGCGCCGGGAGTTGCTCGCGCACATTGCTGCCGTCTGTAAGCCACGCTCAGTTTTCGCTATCGCCCACAGAAAAATAAGTGCAATCCGGATGATGAAACACCAGTGCGCTTACGCTAGCCTCAGGGTCCATCATCATTCCTTCGGTGAGTTGTACGCCGATTTCTTCCGGCCGCAGCAGTTTCCAGATCCCCGCCTGATCTTCCAGATTCGGGCACGCCGGGTAGCCAAAGCTGTAACGCTTCCCGCGATAGCGGGAAGTAAACCTTTCTGCCATGGTCATTTCCGCCGGGTCAGGGAAGCCCCAGTCTTCACGGATGCGCCGGTGCATCCATTCCGCGCACGCCTCCGCCGACTCAATCGCGAGTGCCTGCAAGCCATGCGATTTGAAATAGTATCCGTCGTTCTTCGCCCTTTCCGCGCGATCGCGGACTCCTTCGCCGGCTGACACCACGAACACGGCTAGGTGGTCGCGCTGACCGTTCTTCGCCGGTAGGACATAATCCGCCAAGCACAGAAAATCGCCCCTTCGTTGCCTCCCAAATCGAAACGTATGCTGAGGCTCCTCGGCTCCCGGCGCAAATAGATGCAGCGAATCCCCTTCGGCTGCCGCTTCGAAAAATTGCCATACGGCTCGGATCTTCATGAATTCAGAGGCTTCCTTTTTCACCTCTTCCATATTCTCGAATAGATCAACCGCCTGCGGATCGCGTTCCGCCAAGCGCTTTTCGAAGTCGCCGCGGAAGCCCATGTGCCGCCCGTAGAGCATGAACGGATTGATGTAGCCCCAGAGTTCGCGCAAATCCGGCACCAACCGAACCTTGCGGTCCAGATATTTCACCCCCGGAATCGGCAAGTCGGCGCGCACGCGCGGCGAGCGCGTCACTGCCGGCATGGCCTCGACGGTCACGAGCGTTGACAGGCTCGCTCCATTTCCGCTTGCCGTGTGATTCCTCAGCACCGTCTCGCGCGTCGCCGGATCCATCAATTCGTTCATCAGCCGCAGCCCAGTCATCGCGTCTTTCGCGTAGCACACAGCCTTACCGTAGCTGGGGGCAATCTTCGTCTGTGTAAACTTTGCGGAAAGCGCCGCGCCGCCCACCAGCATAGGAATCTCGATCCCCGCGTCCTTTAAGTCATTCGCGGTAATCACCATCTGTTGCGCACTCTTCACCAACAGCCCGGACAATCCGATCGCATCCGGTTTGTGCTCCTGATAAGCCTTTATCAATTCTTCCGGCGGAACCTTGATGCCCAGGTTCACCACGTCGTAGCCGTTGTTTTTCAGAATGATTTCGACCAGATTCTTCCCAATGTCGTGGACGTCGCCCTTCACTGTTGCCAGCACCACCTTTCCGCGCTTGGCCGTGTCGGCCTTTTCCATGAACTGCTCGAGATGGCTCACCGCTGCTTTCATGGCTTCCGCAGACTGCAGCACTTCCGCGACGATCAATTCATTCGCATTGAACAGGCGCCCGACTTCCGCCATCCCCGCCATCAGCGGACCGTTCACGATATCCAGCGGTGCCGTACCTTCCTTGCGCTTTCTCTCCAGATCCGCGAGCAGCCCGTCCCTCGTGCCTTCGATAATGTAGTTCGCCAGCCGCTCGTCGAGTGGCAGATCTGCTGCGCGAGTCTTTTCCTGCTTCTTTGCCGTCCTAAAGTGTTCGGCAATTGCGGTGATATAGTGTTGGTTGACCGCCGCACGTTGTTCTTTGTTCTGTTTGCGCCAGTCGGCGGGGACGTTTCGTAACAATCCGGCATTCGGATGGTCGGCAGGCACATCTTTCGGCGGATGGGAGAACAGCAGGTTTTCCGCCAGCTCTCGCTCATGAGCAGGAATTGACGCGAACCGCTCCAGCTTCTCCGTGTTGACGATCGCGAGGTCCAGCCCCGCCTTCGTGCAGTAATACAGGAATACCGAGTTCACCACTTCGCGTGCTCCCGGCGGCAGCCCAAAAGAAACATTCGAAATGCCCAAGATCGTTCGAACGTCCGGCAGCGCCTGCTTGATCAGGCGTATGCCTTCGATCGTCTCGACCGCACCGCCGATATAGTTTTCATCGCCTGTCGCGCAGGGGAAGACCAGGGGATCGAATATGATGTCTTCTGGTCCCAGCCCGTAATTTTCCGTCAACAGCTTGTACGAACGCTGCGCAATTGTGAGCTTTCGTTCCCGCGTGAACGCTTGCGCTTGCCGGGGGTCTTCGTCAATGCACCCGACCACCACGGCAGCGCCGAATTTGTGGGCAATCGGCACCACGCGCTCAAACTTTTCTTCGCCGTCTTCCAGGTTGATGGAATTGATGATCGCTTTGCCTTGGCAATAGGTAAGCGCCAATTCGATCGCCGTGGGATCAGTGGTATCGATCATCACCGGCGTCTTCACTTTGCGAATCAGCTTTTCGTAAAACGGCGGTATGTCTTTTTTTTCGTCGCGTTCCGTGCTCTGCAGGCACACGTCCACAATATGGGCGCTCCCGCGCACCTGGCGCCGGGCAATCTCGCTGGCCTCTTCCCACTTTTCTTCCGCGACCAGATTTTTGAACAATCGTGATCCGATCACGTTTGTTCGTTCGCCCACCAGCAACGGCCGGGTGCTTTCCTCGGCCTCGATGGTTTCGATCCCGGAGTACACCGCTCGGTGCGTTTCCGCAGGCCGCTCTCGCGGTTTTTTCCCTTCGACCATCTGGGCCAGCGAGCGAATGTGCTTTTCCGTTGTTCCGCAGCACCCGCCCACAATATTCAGCCAGCCGTGGTCTACGAATTTCTCCAGTTGCGCAGCCAGCGAAGTGGGTGTCTCCAGGTACTGGCCTTCTTCATCCGGCAAGCCGGCGTTGGGATAACAGGAGACAAACTCTCCCGTCAGTTGGCTCAGCGTTCGGATGTGGTCCGTCATGAACTCCGGCCCTGTCGCGCAATTCATCCCAAACGCCAGGGGATGCGCATGGCGCAGCGAAGCCCACATCGCTTCGACCGTCTGGCCCGCCAGCATCGTCCCCATGGGCTCGATGGTCACCGACACGATGAACGGCACCTCGCTGCCAATTTCTTTGGAGAGCTGCTGAATCGCCAGCATCGCCGCTTTGATGTTCCGCGTGTCCTGGCAGGTTTCCACTAGCAGTACGTCGACCCCGCCTTCGACTAATCCTTTCGCCTGGACGTAATACGCCTCGCGCAATTGTTCGAACGTGACGCCGCCAGTCACAGTAATCGCTTTGGTCGTCGGACCCATGGACCCTGCGACAAACCGGGGCTTTTGCGGGGTGCTAAGCTCATCCGCCGCCTGCCGCGCCAATTCCGCCGCTCGTTTGTTCAACTCGTGGGCATCTCCGGCCAGGCCATACTCCGCCAGTACGATCGACGCTCCGCCGAACGTATCCGTCTCAACGATGTCCGCTCCCGCTTCAAAATATTTCCTGTGAATGTCCAGCACCACGTCCGGCCGTGTCCGAACCAGGTTCTCATTGCAGCCCTCCAGCGCGGCGCCGCCAAAATCCGCCGCCGTCAAGTCTCGTTGTTGCAGCATGGTGCCCATCGCGCCGTCGAGCACGAGGATCCGTTTCGAGAGTAGCTCTCGAAGGGCCTTGGCGGATTCCTTCAGATTTTGCATGCTTGGGACCGTGGTACCCTTCACCGGGCCCCTCAACAACGGAGAAACTTCGATAAAACGTGGGCTTTCCGGAGGCTTCTATTCTACGCAGGTTCCCCGCCAGATACGAAGCCGGA
>Ga0307475_10001744_pt1 | contig 12985 bp, 8 predicted proteins | sample atmos_gasesECM1C_FD_203317 | JGI IMG/M metagenome (GOLD analysis project Ga0307475, IMG submission 203317) | Hardwood forest soil microbial communities from Morgan-Monroe State Forest, Indiana, United States - atmos_gasesECM1C_515 | ecosystem: Environmental > Terrestrial > Soil > Temperate... | reverse complement strand
GTCCACACCATGGCATTCCGCCGGACCGTAATCCGGACGAAATTATCGGCGTGGACTTGCCAGCCTTTCTGTTGTCAAAGAGCGTTTACCCTGATCCCGTCAGGGCCTCAGCATTCCGCTGAGATTTTCCAGATTGCTCCGGAAAATAAAAAACCCGGCGTCGAGCGCCGGGCTAAGCCACCACACTAGTGGCTCTGCGCGAAGCTCGACATTTTTCTAGCCTGTGCTCGTAAAGAACCTCACTATAGGATCTACTTCTGGCCTTCGCTTGATCTTACGCTGGGAAGAACCTTCTCTTCGACCCGACTGTGATGCCCCTGCAACAGCTTGGTCTACCCCCAAGCCGTCAATTAGTATACCCAGTTCTCTGAATTCGTCAAGCCCTCTACCCAAGAATTTTAGAGGCTTCTGTGTAAATCCAGGGCTCGCTGTGCAAATCCACGATTTCTTAAGGTTTTGAGGGCCTGATGCTCAGATGCCAGCCCGACCCAAACGATGCCAAAACTTCCTCAAAATTAGGCCCCAAAGGCGGTCTTCTTGCACGGTTTGATCAGCGCCCGGGCTTTTTCGAGTGTGCCCGAATTTCCTTCGCAGAGCCCTCGCTCGTGTCCATCTCACCTTCCGCCGGCGGCCTAAGTATCGCCACAAACTTACCCCTCTTCGTGATTCCGATAATCTCGCCACGCCCAGCTCGCCGGACTAACTCCGAGAACCTTTGCCTCAACTCATACATACCGACTTTGTCTATACGCTATTCTCCTACAATTTTCGCGAGCGTTCTTTTCTTAAGCGCCGTAGGTGCGCCACAGGTTAGCCCTGTCCGTTAGCGCTGGGAAAGAGCCTTCGTTTTTGTGCAACAACTTGCATCCCATCTTTGTTCTCGATTTTTTGCTTGTCTTCTAATCCCGACCGACGTAGCGTTAGCCCCAATTTCACGCTTCCAAGGAGTCCCCCATGGCGAGGTGGTCATGATGAGGCAGTTCCTGGTCCTGGTCGGTGTCATTGCCGTCGTCCTCTGTTCGCTCCTGCTCAGCATGTATGTGCTCGACTTCATGAAGTTCCCCGAGCTCCGCGAACACCTCAGCAAGATCCTGAAAATCCTCGGCATCGCCGCCGCCGCCGGCCTAGTCATCATGCTCCTAGTCCGCGCCGCCGAAAAGAAATAGCACGGAAAATTCGCAGCGCCCTAGGTGCAGCACACGGGGGTCGGAGCTTTAGCTCCGACATAAACCGCCACCCAGCCATATGTCATTCCGAGCGTAGCGACCCGGCATTTTCTTGCGCACGGTTTTTGTGCGCCGGGTCGCGGAGGGAGGAATCTCTCTTCTGTCCCCTGATTTATGTAGCGGCCAGCATCTCGTCCCTCGCCATCCGCCTCACCCCACAATCTCCCGCAGCAGTCCGCTACTCACGTCGTAAACAAATCCGCGCACCGCTACTTCCTTGGGAATCCACGGATGCGTGCGCAGCTTCTGCAACTGATGCCGCACGTTTTCCTCGATGTTCGCAAACGCATAGAAAAATGCCGGAGCCACCGCCGCTGTCCCCGCGCGGTTCTGGATCCGCGTCCGCAAATCTTGTTCCGTCGTGTGCATCAACCCGCAATCGGTGTGATTGATCACCATGAACTCTTCCGTGCCCAGCAAATAATGCGATACCAGCAGCGAGCGCAAGCTGTCGTCGGTCACGATGCCGCCCGCATTGCGAATAATGTGCGCGTCGCCCGTTTTCAGCCCCAACGTGCGAATCGAAAGCCGCGTGTCCATGCAGGTCAGCACCGCCAGCTTCCGTTCCGGACGCGGCGTTAGCCGCCGCAACTCATGCGTCCGCGAATAAATCTCATTCGCCTGCAACACCTCATCAATCACGCTCATGCCCAGCAGTCTAACAAAACAAGTATTTTGTTGTAGGGGCGTGCTTCAGCTCGTCCAAGGCCGTCAGGCCGCCTCTTCGTTTTTGTAGCTTGCAGCCTCTTTTGCAAAAACACCCGGGTGGGGAGTACCTGTGCAACTCGTCCGCAGGGTTGTGACCCCGCCGCTCATCGATTTTCATCTACCTTTGTTCTCACAAACTTACAAACCCCTTTTCCGGCAACTCCTTTGCTTGCACATCTATACGAAACCCCCGGGGGGTGTGGGGCGCAACGTGACTAGTTTCAATTTGGGAAAGCTTTGGCGTCGATCCCTGGAACCAGCTTCAGCGCGTTCTTGTAGTAGATCTTTTTCAGCACTTCGTCAGGAACTTGGAAGCCGTAGATGCGCCAGAACGCGTGGCGCCGCCGGTAATACTCGAAATATTCGTCGCGTGTTTCCAGCGCGCGAAAATACCATTTGTATTCGTTCACCTCGTAAATGTCTTTGCCCATCAGCACGCGGTCCTGATACTTCACCAGGAAATCGTGCGCCGAATACGGCTGCCGGCCCAGCTCCGCGAGCACCGCGGCGATATCCACGTACATGTTCGGGAGCGTATCGAACAATTTTCCAAGCCGCTCGAGATCGTTTCCGTGAAAAGCGAGATGCGCCGCGATGAAATTGACCTTCGGATGCTTCGCGAACAGATGGTTGCGCTCCGCCATCAGCGTCTCAAACGGCGGATACTTCGAGGGAGGCCGCGCGCGCTGCGGAAATTCTTTTAGCTCCTCCCAGCGCTCATTGTTTTTGTCCCAGGGATCGAAAAACGCGGAAGGCTCCGCGATATGGATGAGCACCGGAAGTTTTAGCTCCGCGCATTTTTCAAACAGCGGATCGAAGATGGGATCGTCGGCATGCACGCGTCCGCCATTCGCGTATTTCACGTCCATGCCGAAATTCTTGAAAATTTTCAGGCCCTGCGCGCCGTTGCGCACATCCGCCGTAAGGCGCTCCGCCGCGCGCTGGCCATATCCGGGAGTGTCGATGTCGCTGTAGCTCGGATTGGCGAAGACCACGAAGCGATCGGGATAGCGCCCTTTCATGGTCGCGACCGTTTTGCGCAGCTCTTCGCCGGTGCCGCCGCTGAGGTTCACCAACACGCGGAGATTGATGGTGTCCATCTCCTTCACGAGCTGATCGACGTGCTCGGGAGTAGGGTTCCAGTGATGGCTATGAATGTCGATGAACGGATATTTTGCGCGCTGGATCTTGTGTTCCGGCACGACCAGCGTGGACTTTGGATTGTAGTCCTCGATGGTCGGCGTCTGCTGCGCTTGCGCCCAAGGGGCCGCAAGAGCGGAAGAAGCAGCCAGCAGCCTTCTCGCCGCACGCGGCGACAGCAGCGCAGCCGCGCGCGGCCACAGCAGCGCAATAGAAAAGATGCACGCAAGTGCCGCTGCGGAAACAGAAATGGCACGCCAGGATTTCATCGCCCGCTCCTCAGGAGAAACGCGAATAGTTTCTCACAGAGAAGCATCCTGACAGGAGATTTCGACCAGCCGCGTAGCGGCTCAGTTTGGCCGTCGAATCGAAAAGGCGAGTATGAATGCTATGAGTATGAGGCCCCAGAGAACACAAAAGGTGGCGAGCTGCCACCTCTTGGGCTTTTTCCACAAAATGGCATGGCCCGCTCTCCACGAGCCCGCTCGACCGGATTCCAGTAGCCAAACACAAAGATAGAAAATAACAGGTGCGGCGATGATCAACTTTGCGAAAACGATCCAGTCCTCGTGCGTCATTTTCAAACAGACCACCAGACGTCAGATTTTGACCAGGCACCACTCCTCGCTCCACGGCAGGCGAGACATCTGGCGCGCCGGGCCATCCGGCTGCACGATGAAGTTGTCGGAGAAATTCGAGCCGATGCCATTCGCGGGATCGTACAAACCGGGCTCGACGGAAAAGGCCATGCCCGGTTCGAGCATCGTGTAGTCACCGAGCGAAAGATACGGCCGCTGGTGTCCTTCCCAGCCTTCGCCGTGCGCCGGCCGGTGATAGATGTACGGAGCGACGCCATTTTTCACCTGGTACTTGTGAATCTTGTACGCCACGGTGGAGCAGGTGACGCCGGCGATGGACTCTTCTTTTTGCATCAGGCAGCAATCGCGGCTAACCGTCCAGAGTTTTTTCATCTGATCGGTAAGCGGATGGATGAAAAAAGGACGGTACAATTCGCCGCCGCAGCCGGCGATGTGCACGCCGCCTTCAATTTGCAGCGCCTGGCCGCGCGTGATTTTGTTATGCAGAAATTGATTGGGATGCGGATACGCAGTGGAGCGGCCGACGCGGCAGCCGATATCGATTTCGATGCCCACGGCGGTGTGCGGCGCGCCGTCGCGTTTGATATCGGCCATGACCAGATCGGTGCCGTATTTCGTGGCGGCAGCGGCGATGTCGTAGTCGGTGAGATCGGTGCCGTGCTGGAGGAGCATGTCGCGCGCGAAGGCGTGCATCTGGTTGAAATAGTTGTAGGCGCGGCGCGTCAGCGCTTGCTCTTCCGGAGTCTTGTGCACGCGCATGTTCATGCAGGTATCGTCCGCGGAACCCATTTCCCGGCCGAGCGCGGCGACAACTTTGCGTTGGACTGAGGGAGTCAGCTCTGTGTCCGCGACGAGATTTTTCTCAGCGAACCCGCGCTTCTTCAGCGCTTTGAAAACCCATTCGTTGAGATCGACTTTTGCGCCCATCTGCACTTTGCCTTCCTGTGGGAAGGCGCCTTCGGCGTGCGGAAAATCGAAATACATTTCGCTATCGGTGTTCCACCAAGTTTTAACGAGGTCGCGGTCCAGCGCGCCATAAAACCAAACTGGGTCGCCCTTGGTGGGAAGAAAAACCTGCACGAGCCGCTCCGTGGTGGTGTGCCAGAGTCCGGTGAAATAAATAATGTTCCACCGATCCGTCAGCAAAATTCCGTCGCGGCCATCCTGCGCGAGTTTTTCTTGCAGCAATTTGGCGCGCTGCTTGTGCCATTCAAGGGGCAAGCGATTGTAGGTTGCAGGTTTTAAATCGTCGTCTGGGAGAAAGAGCCGCGAAGATTTTTCAGCGGCTGCGGCTGCCGATTTTGAAAGCGCAGAAACGCCTGGCGCGGATTCGGAAAGCGCTGCAGCGCCGACGCTGGACACTGTTACGGCCGCACCTGTTGCTGCAATAAATTCTCTCCTGCTGATCATTTCTCCCCCTTTGTTCTAAACTCAGTTATCTGGGCAACGCTCTTAACACATTTTCGGAGGCGGGGAAAGCGCGACGTAGAGACGCGCGGGAAACCGGAGTTGTGGAATCGGGCATCAGCTGCGTTCGAAACGCGGAGTTCGGCTAGGCAGGACTGCTAGGATAAAGTCTTGTGAGCACTCGGGTACTATTTCGAGTTGTGCTGCCGGCCGTGGTGGCGCTGCCGCTGGGATTTATTGGATTGGCGCTGGCTGCGGAAAATGAGCCAGCGATTCCTGCTCCCGTCTTGATGTTGTTTTCACCGGGGCTGAAGCTGGCGGAACTGATTGCGCCGGGGGAACATGGTTCACTGGGCGCGACGTTTGGGTGGTTTTTGCGGGTGGGAATTGCGGCGAATGCCGCGTATTACTTTGTGATTTTTGCTTTGCTCGCGTATTTGGTTACTCGCCGCAGCACGGCTCAATAAAGACAGAAAACCTCGCTTCGCTCGCTGGGACGCGCCCTTCGTTCCTCAGGATAAATTAACGCGCGCCCCTACAACACCGCGTCGACATTTGTTGCCATACGCTGCCGGATACGGCGCACAGCCAAAAATGGCTGTGCCACAATTTCAGGCGCTTGCTTTTTCGCTGGCTAGCGAGCGGAGGGACTGGGTGTAGGGGGGCTTGGCTACGCCGCGTTCGGTGAAGATGGCGGCTATGTAGCGGGCTGGTGTGACATCGAAGGCGGGATGGGCGGCGGGGACGTCGGGGGCGATTCGAACGCCCTGGATGTGGGTGACTTCGGCGGCGGAGCGCTCTTCGATGGGGATGTGGTCACCGTTGGGAATGGAAAGATCGAAGGTGGAAACCGGCGCGGCGATGTAGAAGGGCACGTTGTTTTCCTTGGCGAGGACGGCGATTTGATAGGTGCCGATTTTGTTGGCGGTGTCGCCGTTGGCGGCGATGCGGTCGGCTCCGGTTACGACGGCACCAACTTTTCCGGATTTCAGGAAATGACCAACCATGTTGTCCGTAATTAGCGTTAGGGGAATGCCGCCGCGGTACAGCTCCCAGGCGGTGAGGCGCGCGCCTTGCAGATAGGGGCGCGTTTCCGGAACCAGGACGTGAATTTTCTTTCCCTGTTCGAACGCGACGCGAATCACGCCGAGGGCGGTGCCGATTCCGGCGGTGGCGAGTGCTCCAGCATTGCATTGGGTCATCACTTGGCCTTCGCGGGGCATGAATTCGGCGCCGTAGCGGCCGATGGCTTCGTCGGTGGCTTTCTTCTCGAGATGGATTTGCTGGGCTTCGGCGACTAAGGCTTGCTTGATCTTGTGCAGGTCGGAAGATTGCGCGGTGAGTTCGGCGAAACGGGATTTCATGCGTTCGATGGCCCAGAACAGATCGACAGCGGTGGGGCGCGTTTTGGCGATGACTTCGCAGATTTGTGGGAATTCGGCGCGCAATTCTTCGACGGATTTTGCCGGGGAATGCAGAACGCCCAGGGCTACGCCCATGGCGGCGGCTACTCCGATCGCGGGAGCGCCGCGGATGACCATTTCACGGATGGCGCGGGCGACTTCGCGATAGTCGGTGTAGGTGTGGGAGATTTCTTCGCCGGGTAGGCGGCGTTGATCGAGCATGATTACGCCGCGGTCAGTCCATTCGATGGGTTGGGCTACGTACATTAACCGTTTTCCTAGGTGCGATTGCGAGTGGAGCTAATAATTTGGCCACCTGAAGGTGGCCGCTACAACTTTCGATGTACCAGCTTGTGGCTCGGCTCGACCGTGAAAGCGGCGGCAAGACCGCCGCACTCCACAAAATACATTGTAGCGGAGGCGGTGAGGGAAAACGAATTCGGCTAACGGGTGGGGATTTGGGTGAAGCCGTGGGTGCCGACGATGGTGGCTACGGCGATCATGGAGTTGTAGCCGAGATGGAGGAGGAAACTGGCGACGACGGTGCCGGTGTGGGCGCGGGCGAAGGTGAAGATGATGCCGACCAGGATGAGCAAGCCGACGATGCCCCAGGTCCAGCCGAGTTGCGCACCGTGCATCAGGCCGAAGAGGACTCCGGTGAGGAGGATGCCGGGAAGGATGCCGAAGGATTTTGCGAAGAGTGGATAGAGATAGCCGCGGAAGACGGTCTCTTCGACTAGGGGAGCGACGAAAACGGCCATGGCCATGAGCAGCATAGCGCTGTTGCGGTTTTTGAGGACCTCTTGAATGGGCATCTTGTCGTCGGTGTGGACCTGGGAACTGACGACGAAAACGAAAATGGCCAGGCCGCAGCCAGAGAAGAAGTACGCCCAGGGATTTGCGTTGCCAACGGAGAGATTGGATTTGAGTTTTTTCCAGCCGAGAGACGCCCAGAAGGGCTTGCCGCGCAGGACGCCGAGAGTGACGTAAAGAAAGAGAAAGATCGCGGCGTACCAGAGGATATTGGTGCCAAAGAGAAATTGCGGTTTGTTGAGCAGATAACGCTCGAGGTCCTTAGGGGACATGGTGCGATGCGGGGCGAAGTACAGAATCAGAGCCGACTGCACGAGAAAGAAACTTGAGAGGGCGAAGAAAATAAAGACACAGAAATGCGTCCAAGACCAGGAAATGCGCAGGTCTTCCGGGAGAGCAGGACGCGGCGTGTAGGAAGACGGAGTGCTGGCAGCGTAGCTGATGGGATCGCCTGCTAGCCAGGAATTGGGATCTTCGGCGGGACTGGGTTCGGCTGACATAGGTAGCGAGGATTGCTGTTCGGGAGAATCCTGTTCGGGTGGATCGGACGGTTTGTCGTCGAAAAAGGTCATTGAGTCTATTCTGTCACTTTTTGCGAGGCGACGTTCGCGGCCAGCCGCTGACCAAAGCAGCGGCTACCAGAGGCAGGAGCAATTCGTGGTGGCCGGTGATGGCGTAGCCGCGCGACTCCTCTCCTTTGCGGCTATGCGCGGAAGCTGTGGGGCGCCTCACTACATTCTGCAATGGACGGTAGTGCTGAATAAAGTCGAAGTTGGCGGTGGTGATGGGGCGAAGAGGAACGCCAAGGTTGCGCACGACAGACACGGCTTTCAGGAAAACCTCTGGGAGCAGGACGGCAGAGCCCCAATTCAAATAGATGCCGCCGGGATGCATTTGTTGCACCAGGGAGCAGAAGAGGCGGAAGTCGAGATGCGTGGCGGAGCCGAGAGCGGCGCCGTCGGCGGTGCGGTGCATGTGGGGGATGTCGGTGCCGATGGCGAGATGCACGGTAACGGGGACGCGGAGTCTGTAGGCGGCGGCCAGGACGCTGGAGTTGGCGTAGGGCACGTCGATCACGGCGTTATGGAGAAATTGGCCGGCGGCTTCGCCGTAGCCGAGACGAGCGCGCATGGCGATTTTTGCGATTTGGTTGAGATACTCGCCGGTTTCCGCAGCCATGCCAAATGCGCCGGCTCCGAGACCGGTTTCGACGTCTTCGGAAGTGTTGCCGGCGAGGGCGATCTCGAAATCGTGTACGAGCGCGGCGCCGTTCATGGCGAGGGAAGTGATGAAGCCACGGCGCATGAGGTCGATGAGGATAGGGCCGAGGCCGACTTTGATGACGTGGCCGCCGATGCCCCAGAGAATGGCTTTGCGCTGCTTGCGGGCTTGGTGAATGGCGGCGAGGAGATTGCGGAGGTCGGCGGCGGCGAGGAAGTTGGGGAGAGAGGCGAGGAATTTGGAGAGCGAGGGATTGGCGGCGGGCGGTTTGGCGAAATCGCGGATGTTGACCTTGCTCTTGCGGGAGGAGAGCGGATAGGTATGAAGGTTGGTGAGGGTGATGGGGCGGGTGGAGTAGACGCTCATTTAGGAGGATTCACTGTAAGGCGAACGTTGGAGCGGTGCAAGTCGAAAGGAACAAGGGCAATTGGTCAGTGTGTGAGAATTTGAACTAATCGGTGTCTGAACGCTATTTTTTGCCTAGACGGTTGTTGTTGCAAACTGCCGCGGAGTATCCTCAACAGGACTAACGTGCGACTCTGCCTACTTTCATTAGGTCCCCCAGTCTTGGTTTCTTTCATATTCAACCCAGATGTATGTCGTGCGCAGTGGGCCAAAGACTTCGATTGTCCAGCGGGGACAGTCTATCGGGATCTTCGCCCGAATGCGGGGAGGGAGGAGTTTTGTGAGCGCCTCCTACCTGGGTCACTCAGGGTAAAGGACGGGCACTTCAAGTTCTGGTTTAGCGAGGGCAATCCGGGAGATGAAGGGACCTATACGGATGGTCGCCGAGTCGGACCGTGGAAGGAGTGCAGTCGCTTTGGTAAATGCACGCATGTGGTCTATGAACTTATGTTTCCGTACGAAAAGGGGCGACCCGGTTTCCGACGAGAGGTACCGGTTTCCTTTCAGGATGGAAAATATGTGTTCGATTTCGCTTCCTGTTGGAATACTTGGGTATCCAAAGACGGCGTCGAAGAACTCAATTTGAACATTACGAGCTCGCGTTACAGGTGCGGTATAGCATACCTACCGCAGCATGTTATAGAGCATGGCGGTGATGGGGATTACTTGTGCAGGATTCCGTTCTCGGTAGGGAAGCGAGAACTTGAGTCGCTCGATTTGCTGCATGAACTGCCAAGACTCGGGCTGCCGCAATTCTGTAAAACCATAGGCCGCACCGGTGAGGCTTTCATGCTATTGGAAAACTTCGAAGACGTAGTAACGACCGTCGATGTGGAGAAGGCAACGATATCGCACGATAACGCCGGACATGAGACTCTCACGTTCCGGTTAAATCAATATGCAACAGACTTAGCGACTGAAGTTGCTGCCAAGGAAGGTCCCCTTACTGCCCGCGTCTGTACCAAGTACGATCAGCAGGCGGAAACCTCACTCGACGCGAGCGGTCGTACATTATTCACCTACCGATTGAGTGACCGTCGCGCGGAAGCGAACGAGCAGAAGAAGTGCCTAGCCAACTTACTCGATTCACCATCTGGGTCCAGCAAGTAGCTACAGATCGAACGGCAGCTTGTGCCTCGGGACTTGACGCATTCACACCAGCTCAAGCTTTGGTGGCGAATTTTCGGTCAGCTAGAAATTGTTACTTTGCGGTGGAGCTGTGGTTGTGGCCGTTGGCGGCTATGCCCAAGACGCGGGATAGGGCTTGGCCGGTGTAGGACTTTTTTGTGCGGGCTACGGCTTCGGGGGGGCCTTGGGCTACGATGCGGCCGCCGCCTTCGCCGCCTTCGGGGCCTAGATCGATGATCCAGTCGGCTTGCTTGATGACGTCTAGGTGGTGCTCGATGATGAGGACGGTGTTGCCAAGCGAGACCAGGCGCTGGAGGACGTCGAGGAGTTTGCGGACGTCGTCGAAGTGTAAACCGGTGGTGGGCTCGTCGAGGATGTAGAGGGTGCGGCCGGTCTGGCGCTTGGAGAGTTCGCGAGCTAGCTTGATGCGCTGGGCCTCGCCGCCGGAGAGCGTGGTGGCGGACTGGCCGAGCTGGACGTAGCCGAGGCCGACTTCGACGAGGGTGGCAAGTTTTTGCTGAATCTGCGGAATCTTGTCGAGCAGCTTCAGGGCTTCGGAGGACGGAAGATTCAGGACGTCGGAGATGGAATGGCCCTTGAAGCGCACGGCTAGCGTTTCGGAATTGTAGCGGCGGCCGCGGCAGACTTCGCAGGTGACGTAGACATCCGGTAGAAAATTCATTTCGATGCGGCGTAAGCCATCGCCCTGGCAGGCTTCGCAGCGGCCGCCTTTTACGTTGAAGCTGAAACGGCCGGGACGGTAGCCGCGCTCGCGCGATTCGGGGAGCATGGCGAACAGCTCGCGAATGGGGGCGAAGACGCCGGTGTAGGTGGCGGGATTGGAGCGCGGGGTGCGGCCGATGGGGGCCTGATCGATCTCGATGACTTTATCGATCTGCTCCCCACCCACGATCTCGCGATGCGCGCCGGGCGGTTCCTGGGAGCGATAGAGCTTTTGCGCGAGGGCGCGGTAAAGAATGTCATTGACGAGGGTGGATTTGCCGGAGCCGGAGACGCCGGTGACTACGGTGAGCAGACCGAGGGGGAGAGTGACGTCGACATCTTTCAGATTGTTGGCGCGGGCGCCGAGAATCTGGATGGCTTTGCCATTGGGGCTGCGGCGCTTTTCAGGGACGGGGATGTAGGCGGCGCCGCTGAGATAGCGGCCGGTGAGGGATTCGGCGCTGGCGGCGATGTCCGCAGGCTTGCCATGCGCGACGAGGTAGCCGCCGGCATCGCCCGCGCCGGGGCCAAGATCGACCACGAAATCGGCGCGGCGAATGGTGTCTTCATCGTGCTCGACGACGAGGACGGTGTTGCCGAGATTGCGAAGCTGTTCGAGGGAGCCGAGGAGACGATCGTTGTCGCGCGCGTGGAGGCCGATCGACGGCTCGTCGAGGACGTAGAGAACACCGCGGAGGCGCGAGCCGATTTGCGTGGCGAGGCGAATGCGCTGGGCTTCGCCGCCGGAAAGCGTGGCGGCGGAACGGCTGAGGCTGAGATAGCCGAGGCCTACAGCGAGAAGAAAGTCGAGGCGCTCGGCGACTTCTTCGAGCGGGCGGCCGGCGACTTCGCGCTGGCGGGGAGTGAGATGCGCGAGAATTTTGTCGACGGCGGGGCGGGCGGCGGTGAGAGAAAACGCGGTGAAATCGGCGATGGACCAGCCGGCCAGCTTCACGGCGATGGATTCGGGACGGAGGCGCTTGCCGTGGCAAACGCTGCAAAGCGTGGCGGACATGTATTGGGTCATCCACTCGCGATAGGAATCGGAGTTGGACTCCTCGAAATTGCGTTCGAGAAATTTGAGGACACCATGGAAGCGGAATCCTTTTTCGGCGCGGATTTTTTTGCCGGCGGCGTCCGTCACGGTCGCTGAGGTGGGGCGGCCGTTGGAGGGAGGCCAACCGTACAAAATCAGGTTCTGCACGCGGGCAGGCTGCTTTTCGAAGGGGAGCGAAAGATCAAAGCCGTGGGCATACGCGCCAAGCTCGATAGTGCGCTTGAGCAACGCGGAGCTGGAGCCGGGGCCGAGGCCGCCGTCGAAGAGCGGGCGCGTCCAATCGGTGATGACGCGGGCGGGATCGAAATCGTATTTTGAGCCGAGGCCATTGCACGCGGGGCACGCGCCGTAGGGAGAGTTGAAGCTGAAGGAGCGCGGCTCGAGTTGCGGGACAGAGATGCCGCAATCGGGGCAGGCCAGCTTTTCGGAGAAGACGTGGTCCTTGCCGCCGACGATGGAAACGGTAACCAGGCCCGCGGCAAGCTTGAGCGCGGTGGCGATGGATTGCTCGAGCCGTGAAGCGATGCCCGGCTTGACGAGCAAGCGGTCGATGACCACTTCGATGGTGTGGTTCTTGCGTTTGTCGAGAGCGGGAGGCGCGTCGAGCGGGTACAGCTCGCCATCGATGCGCACGCGGACGAAGCCGTCTTGCGCGAGCTTTTCGAGCTCCTTGCGGTAGGCGCCTTTGCGGCCACGCACGATGGGAGCGAGGATCATGATGCGGTCGTCGATCTTGCAGAGATCGCCGTTGAGGATGGCTTGCACGATCTGGTCGCTGGACTGGCGGGTGATGGGCTTGCCGCAAGTGGGGCAGTGCGGAACGCCGATGGAGCTGTAGATGACGCGGAGATAGTCGTAAATTTCGGTGATGGTACCGACGGTGGAGCGCGGAGAGCGGGTGGTGGTTTTCTGCTCGATGGCGATGGAGGGGGAGAGGCCTTCGATGACGTCGACTTCGGGGCGCTCCATCTGGTCGAGGAACTGGCGGGCGTAGGCGGAGAGGGATTCGACGTAGCGGCGCTGGCCCTCGGCGTAAATGGTGTCAAAGGCGAGGGAGGATTTGCCGGAGCCGGAAAGGCCAGTGATGACGGTGAGGGAGTTGCGGGGGATTTCGACGCTGATGTTCTTGAGATTGTGCTGGCGCGCGCCGCGGAC
>Ga0307475_10001743_pt1 | contig 12993 bp, 6 predicted proteins | sample atmos_gasesECM1C_FD_203317 | JGI IMG/M metagenome (GOLD analysis project Ga0307475, IMG submission 203317) | Hardwood forest soil microbial communities from Morgan-Monroe State Forest, Indiana, United States - atmos_gasesECM1C_515 | ecosystem: Environmental > Terrestrial > Soil > Temperate... | reverse complement strand
CGGCGGAGAACCAATCTACACCGATCAACCTACAACTTCCGCAGACAACCGAATGAACGATGCAACTCACCAAAAATTCACCAAGGCAACACAGTTGCCACACAGACTCGTATCCCTTCCCCTCTGCGAACTCTGTGCCCTCTGAGGTCTCTGTGTTAAATCCTTCTTTTTCTTTCAGCCTCCAATCGAAGATCCGGAACCGCTCGGCACTTTCGACTTCCCACGTCCATCCCCTTCCGCCCTTGAATTCCCCAAGAAAATGTAATCTATTGAAGGCTATTCCCGAGGCCATAACTGGGTTTCGGGAAGTTCACGGGTCTCCCCAGAGCGAGCATGGCCAACAAAGACGACAGCACCGGAGCCAATTACCAGGAATCGCCGCGGAACAGCGCCCTGTCACGCCATTTCTCCGCCACCGACCACAAAACCATCGGCCTCGGCTATTTGTGGCTCGCGCTATTCAGCGTTTTCCTCGGCATGGCCATGTCGCTGCTCATGCGCATCCACCTGGCTTGGCCGGATCTGCATCTCCCGCTCCTCTCCAGCCTCGGCAACTCGCCGGACCGCTTTGCCGCTCTCACCACGCTCCATGGTTCGCTGATGGTCTTCCTGGTGCTCACCGCCGCGCCGCAGGCCGGCTTCGGAAACTATTTTCTTCCGCTGCAAATCGGCGCCCGCGAAATGGCTTTCCCCACCCTGAACCTCATCGCGTTCTGGGCCACGGTCGCCTCGCTTCTGGGCCTGACGACTACTTTCTTGATTCCGCCTCGCCCAGCCATCACCCTCTGGATCTTCAGCGTCGCCATTTTCTGCGTCGCGTCTCTCCTCAACGCGCTCAATTTCAGCGTCACCACCATCGACCTCCGCGCCCCAGGTATGACCTTGCCCCGCCTGCCGCTCACCGTCTGGGCCTGGTTCATCAACGCCATTCTCAGCGCGTTGATTTTCAGCATCCTGCTGGCGGCCTGCGTCTGCCTGCTCTCCGACCGCCTTTTGGGCACCCACTTTTTCCCGCTGCTGAATTTCATTGCCAATCAGCCGCCCGGCGTCATCGCCAACGCCGTTCCCATCGTCTGGCAGCGCCTTTTCTGGTTTTTCGCGCAAGCGGAAGTCTACGTCGCCATGCTTCCGTGCTTCGGCCTCATCACCCATTTGGTTTCCACGTTTTCCCGCAGGCCGGTTTGGAAGGAACGCCTCGTTGTTCTGGCGCTCTGCGCTGTGGGCCTCTTTGGTTTTTGCGTTTGGGGACAGCATATGTTTTCCAGCGGCATGAATCCTTTTTCGCCGCTGGTTTTTTCGCTGCTGGCTTCATCCCTTGGACTGCCCGCCACCATCCTCCTGATCAGTTGGTTCGGCACACTCTGGAACGCGCGCGTCCAGCTCAACACCGCCATGCTTTTCGCGCTCGGCTTCATTTCGCTTTTTCTTTCGGGCGGACTTTCCGGAATTTTTCTGGCGCGCCACGATCTCGCCGCTGCTGCCGTGAGCGACGATTTCGTCACCGGCCATTTCCATCTGGTGATGGGCGTTGCCGCGACGTTCGCGATTCTTGGCGCCCTGTTTTTCTGGTTCCCCAAAATGTTTGGCCGCCGCCTGAACGAACCTCTCGGCAAAATTCATTTCTGGCTCACTTTCGCCGGCGTCTATTGCGTGTTCATGCCCATGCATTGGCTTGGGCTGATCTCCCATTCCCGCATTTTGTCCGGCAGCGGGCTCGCTTCGCTCACTGCCGCCGGTTCCGCTATGCACAGTTTCATCACCGTCGCGATTCTACTTACTGTTTTCGCGCAAGGGCTTTTCCTGATCAATTTTCTTTGGAGCATTTTCCATGGCGAAAAAGTTTTGGACTGCAACCCGTGGCGCGCCACCACGCTCGAGTGGAGCATCCCTTCGCCGCCGCCCGCCGACGATTTTGGCCCGGCCGACCCCGTGGTGTATCGTGGAGCTTACGAGTTCGGCGTGCCGGATGTGGCCGAAGATTTCGTCCCGCAGCACATCGCGCCAGAGCAAGTGGTCAAAGCCAAGGGCTCGCCGGTCCGGAAAATAATTTCCGGAAAATAAATTCCTGAGAATAAAGTTTGGAGAGAGAAGTTCGGAAAGTAGACAGAGAAATTCATCATGCCGGGCACAACCGCATTTCCGGATGAAGAGATCATCATCGAAGATATCGGCGGTGGAGGCGGTGGCCCTCCGCCACCTCCGGATGGAGGCGATGATGGCGATGGCGGTGGCGACGATCGCAATCGCCGCCGCAAGTCGACTCCGTCGCCGAAACGCTACTCGACCGCCATCACCATCGGTATCGTTTCGATTTTGATGTTTTTTATGGCGCTGGCCAGCGCTTTCATCGTTCTGCGACGCGGCAGCGATCTGTGGGTGACCGTCCAGCTCCCGCGCATTCTCTGGGCCAACACCTGCGTTTTGCTCGCCAGCAGTTTCACTCTTGAATCGGCGCGGCAGCGGCTCTTTCTCGCGGACGCTTCTGGATTTCGCAAATTTTGGCTGCTCACTACCGCTCTAGGTTTTCTGTTTGTTGCCGGGCAGCTCGTTGCCTGGCGCCAACTTGTCGCGCAGGGCGTTTACATCGCCAGCAACCAGGCCAGCAGTTTCTTTTACATTTTCACCGGCGCGCACGCCGTCCACCTTCTAGGCGGAGTTGGCGCGCTGCTTTTTGTCGCTTTCGGAAAATTTCAAAAGACAAAAATTTCCCTCCCTGCGGCCGCCGAAATCACTTCCTACTATTGGCATTTCATGGATGGACTTTGGATTTTTCTGCTTGCGCTTCTTTACTTGGGAAAATGAGTTTTTTATTTTTGAAAACTCAACGTTTCAGAAAATTCAGCGTTTCAAAAATCCAGCGTTGCAGGAATTCCGCACTTCAGAAATTCAACATTTCAAAAACTCGGCGATGGTTTCCACCACTCGCGCGATCTGTTCCTTGCGCAATTCTGGATACATCGGCAGCGACAAAACTTCGCGCGCGGCGCGCTCCGCATGCGGAAAATCGCCGGGCTTGTGCCCGAGCGATGCGTACAGCGGCTGAAGATGTAACGGGTGCGGATAATAGACGGTGCTTCCGATTTTTCTTTCGCTCAGGAATTTCTGGAGCGCGTCGCGCTGCTCGACTCGAATGGTGTACTGGTGGTAGACGTGTTCGAAACCTTCGGGCGCGAGCGGCGGCATGACGCCAGGAATTTGCGAGAAGAGCTGATTATATTCAGCGGCGTGCGATTGGCGGGCGCGCTGCCAATCCGAAAGATGGCGCAGCTTTACGCGCAGAATGGCGGCCTGGATTTCATCGAGGCGGCTGTTCCAGCCTGGTTCGGCGCTGCGGTACTTTTCGGACTGGCCGTGATTGCGAAGCGTTCTGATGCGCGCTGCGATTTGCGCGGAATCCGTCACCACCATCCCCGCGTCGCCGTACGCTCCCAGATTCTTCGTGGGATAAAAACTGACGCACGCCGCGTCGCCGAGCGAGCCGGTCCGTCGGCCTTTGTAACAGGCGCCGATGGCCTGCGCGTTGTCTTCGATCACCGGAAGTTTGCGCGACTTCGCAAAGGCCAGGATCGGATCCATCTCCGCGGCCAGGCCATAGAGATGGACGACTACGATGGCGCGCGTGCGTGGAGTGATGCGGCGTTCTAGTTCGGACGGATCGATGTTGTAAGTGTCCGGGCGAATGTCCGCGAAAACGGGCTTGGCGCCGAGAGCGCTGACGGCGCTGCCCGTGGCGACAAAAGTGAATGGCGGCAGGAGCACTTCGTCTCCAGCGCCGACGCCACACGCGCGCAGGGCTAGAATCAGCGCGTCCGTCCCGGAAGCCACGCCAACACCGTGAGCGACGCTGGAGAGTTTGGCAATTTCGTCTTCGAGAGCGGCGCCTTCGCGGCCCAGGACAAATTGCTGCGAGGCCATCACGCGCTCGACAGCCGTTCGAATCTCGGCGCCGATCGCAGCGTACTGAGCGGACAGATCAAGCTGCGGCACGGGCTCCAGCGGGGAAGGAATTTGAGGCTGCGAAGTCATGACTTTGTGGAGCGTCCAGTATACGTCAATTGGGTTTGGGCTTCGGGCAGGGCTGGATTCAGACTAGCTTGAATGGAGCGCAGCAGTGCTGCGCCCCTACAAACATCGTGGTTCTCCTATAATGATGCGGCTCCAAAAATGTTTGCAAAACGCACCAACTGGAATTTGACGCCGAACCGGTTGAGCGAGGCGCTGGCAGCGCATCGCGCCGCGGGAAAGCCACTGCTCGATTTGACAGTTTCGAATCCCACGGAGTGCGGATTCGAGTACGACAGTTCGGCGATTCTGAACGCGTTGAGCAATCCGGCGGCGCTGTCTTACGAACCCAATCCGAAGGGCCTGGAATCCGCGCGGCGCGCGGTTGCCGGATACTACTCCGATCGAAGCGAGAATGTTTCGACCGAGGACATTGTTCTCACGACAAGCACTAGCGAAGCGTATTCCTATGTCTTTCGAACACTCTGCGATCCGGGCGATGAACTTCTGATTCCTTCGCCAAGTTATCCGCTGTTCGATTTCCTGACGGACATACAAGATGTAAGCCTAGTGCGCTATCCGCTGCTCTACGATCATGGTTGGCAGATCGATTTTCATTCGTTGGAGCAGGCCATCACCCCGCGCACACGCGGAGTCATTGTGGTCAATCCCAATAATCCGACGGGAAATTTCGTCAAGTCCGCAGAAATGGCGAAGCTGAATGCGATTTGTTCCGCGCGTGAACTGGCGATCGTCGCTGATGAAGTATTTTTCGATTTCGCGCTCGATGGAGATCGGCCGGTGGGTTTCGCAGCGAATCGCGGCGCGCCGACTTTCACCCTGAGCGGCCTTTCCAAGATTTGCGGACTGCCGCAGATGAAGGCTGCCTGGTTGATCGTTAGCGGGCCGCAACCATGGAAGAGCGAAGCGCTGGCACGGCTCGAAGTCATGGCCGACACGTATCTTTCGGTGAATGCGCCGGTGCAACTGGCGATCCCGAAGTTTCTTGAGCTGCGCCACAGTTTTCAAGAACAGGTGATGGCGCGCGCGCAACGAAATATTGCGGAACTCGACCGCCAGCTGACCGCCCAGAAGGCCGTATCTCGGCTAAAGGTAGAAGGCGGCTGGTGCGCCGTGCTGAGGGTCCCTGCAACGCGTTCTGACGAGGACCTGGCCATCGAGCTTCTGACAACACATGGCGTTTCGGTCCATCCCGGCCATTTTTACGGATTTCCCTCTAAGGGATACCTGGTGGTGAGTTTACTTGCCCTTGAAACGAAGTTCTCGACGGGCGTGGCTCGCCTGATAGCGTTCTTGGATGAGCCTCGCTGAAATGCCGCGGTCGAAGCCAAACTCCATCTATAAAGCCTAAAACAGACCCAATTCTCTTCACAATCTGGTAGGTATCCCGAATTGAGCTACAATTTATGGAATAAACAACTTCTAAATTTCGCGTTTAGGTTCTAGTACCACCCGGCGAAACAAAAGAGTTAGTCAAGATTGATGAGAAAACCAGATAAGTCATAGATTGGAAAGCACCTTGCATTGATTCCACACGGAGTTAGGGTCTTCTCAAGTTTTCCATACTCTCAAAGTTTGCTTATGGGGGCAATTGATATGAAAAGAGCCGTAAACGGACTCGCTTGGACTCTGCTGCTAATTATCGCCTTGACGGGTTTGAGCGCAGCGCCCGCGAATGCACAGGTATCGACGGGCTCAGTTTCAGGCAATTTGGTGGACGCGCAGGGAGCCGGCGTGCCGAACGCCACCGTACAGCTGACTAACAAGGACAGCAACCAGGTTTTCACGTCGCAGAGCGACAATGCCGGGCTGTTCCACCTTGCCCAGTTGCAGCCTGGAACTTATCGGGTGGAGATATCAAAACAGGGCTTCCGGAAGGTCATATTTGACACCGTCGAAATAGCCGTAGGCGCGGATAGAGGGTTGGGAGCCATCAAACTTGAGATCGGTGAAGTGACCGCAACGGTCGAGGTTTCCTCGGCTCCTCCACTGATCGAGAATTCAGAAGCCCAAGTTACAAACGAGTTTACCTCAACCAACATTACCGTGTTTCCCGGTGTTCTGGAAAATCAGGGTCTGGACTTTCTGGCTCTGACGGTGCCGGGCGTAGCAAGTAACAGGGACCTGGGCTTCTCGAATTCCAACGGGCCGGGCTTTGAAGTTAATGGAATCCGCGGGCGGAACAACGACCAGCAGATCGACGGTCAGAACAATAACGATAACTCCGTCGCTGGTCCGGGCCTGTTCGTGTCCGACCCCGAATTTGTTCAGGAATATCAGATCACCACGAGCAACTTCGGCCCCGAATATGGCCGCAATTCCGGTTCGGTCGTAAACATCGTTACCAAGAGCGGGACCAACAATGTTCACGGCTCCGTCTATGGCACTGAGAGCAATTCGGTTCTAAACGCCTTGTCCAATACCCAGAAGGCGTTTGAAGGACTGAAGAAACCGGCGCGATTCAACGATGAATTTACCGGCGGCACGATAGGCGGTCCACTCTGGGCAGATCATGTTTTCTTCTTCGGCGGTTTTGATAACCAAATCGTGTCGCAACAGCAGGTCTACACGTCAGGTGTAGACAATAACGTTGGCGCTGTCGGGAGCTTGACGCCTACACCGAATGGAATCGCGACGCTGGTTGCGTGTTATGGCAACACCGCTTCGATTCAGGCACTGCAGACATTCGGTCCCTTCGCTATTAAGGGTGGGAATCCCGTGTCTGTCCCCGGCACCGTTTCAGTGCCGAACCCTCCCACAGGCTCTGGACTGACGAAGTCGCCGAGTTTGACGAATTGCACGGACGGCGTGACTCGGTCCCTCGAAGTCTCGCAGATCGAAAGGACGTTGCCAACCGGATCGAAATCCTACAACTTCCCGATGAGGCTGGATATCCAGACGGGGAAGAATCACTTTTATGGCCGGTATCTGTATAACCGATCCACATTCTACAATGCCGACAGTTTCTCCGGCGCATCCGCGGGGTATCCGAATAACGTGCCGGCGCTCTCCCAGGATTGGGGGGGCAGTTGGGTGCGCACACTCTCGAGCCGGATGTCAAACGAGTTTCGTGCGAGCTATGGCCGTTTGAATGTTCAATTTGGGGGAAACGCGCTTGGAACCGTTCCGACCCAAGGCGACATTGGCAATGCGATTGCCCGCGTCTCGTTCAATGGAACAACATTTCTTGGGTACGGACCGGCCACCAATGAACCACAGGGCCGCATCGTGAACACCTATCAATTCCAGGACAACTGGACTTACTTCCTGGGGCGGCACGGACTAAAAGCAGGTGTCAATTTCACTTACCAGAGGTCTCCCAATATATTTCTGCCCAATTTTAACGGCTCGTACCGGTTCTCGAATTTCTCAACCTACGGCCCGAATACTCCGAACCGCATCCAGATCGCGCAGGGCAGTCCATCACTGGATTTTCGGGAGAAGGATACGTTTGCCTATTTCGGAGATGATTTCAAGATCAAGAACAACCTGACGTTGAATTTGGGAATCACGTACACTTATTATGGCCAGCCGGCCAACCTATTCCATACTCTCACAGTGAAGAACCAGAGCGGCTCGAATCCATTGTGGAATCCGGCCCTGCCGACCTCGGTGACAGAGTTTCCGACGATTCCGGCTCCGAAGAACAGCTGGGGCCCGGGCGTGGGATTTGCCTGGACACCGGGCTTTGGCGGGCGCTTGACCGGCAATGGCAAGACCGTAGTGCGCGGCGGGTACCGGTATGTTTACGACCCACCTTTCTACAACGTATATTTGAACATCTCGAGTTCAGCCCCCATCGTGTTCCTTCAAACACTGCAATCGGGCGGGATTCCCATCGGCACCCACCAACTGCTTGCAAATCCGACGGGCACGAACAACCGTGCTGATTTGGCTCCCGCGCTGGTGCGCGGCGTGTTCGACCCCAGGACCTTCAACGAGACGAGCATCACGCCGGACTTTGGACCTCAAAAGACACACGAGTGGTCACTGGGTGTCCAACGCGAAGTGGTGCAAGGTGCGGTATTCGAAGCCCGTTACGTCGGCAACCACGCCCTGAACCTCTTCCAGACGGTAGATGGCGACCCGCGAATTGATGGTTTGAAGGCCGCGTTTCCAAACCTTGTTCCAGCGGGCCTGACGCCGTGCACGACTCCGACGACCATTCTGGGGCCTGGCCAAACTGTTCACCCGGAACTCGGCCGTATCAATTGCAATCTGGCCATCGTCCGTCAGCGTACCAACACGGCCTACTCGGACTACAACGGCGTACAGCTGGAATTCCGTTCGAACCAGCTCTGGCATCAGTTGACCCTGAAAACCAACTACACCTACAGCAAGACCACCGACAATGCCAGTGAGATTTTCTCCACCTTCGGCGGCGGAGGCACACAGGCATTCGCGCAGAGCCAGTTGAATCACACGACTGGCGAGCATGGCTTGTCCGGAATCGATTTCCCGAACTCCTGGACGATAACAGCCTACGAGGAACTCCCGTTCTACCGGTCACAGCAGGGCCTCCTCGGCCACATTCTTGGTGGGTGGGGCATATCCGGAACTTATTTCATCACTTCCGGTCAGCCCTATACGCCGGTTCAGGCTGCTCTCAATTGCTTCTCGATCGCTCAGCCAGTAGGTTGCTTGTCTACGCCTGCTCAAACTGTGCCAGCAGGACTTGACGTGAACGCCAGCTCATTCTACGACCAGCCATTCACGAACGCGTTTGTCGGCACCCAAGATCAAGCGCTACGGCCGTTCTATGGCAACCCGAGCGCACCGTTGACTAACGTTGGCATCTTCGCGGGTGACGCCTGCAATAATTTTGGGGTGGGCTGCCAATTGGCTGCGAGCCAGCTGATCAGCCTGAACGCCATCAACAATGGCGACACGGTTGGCACGCCGGTGACAAACAAAAACGTTCGCTACATCGTGAATGGGCTGGTGGCGGATCAGCAGTTTGGCACGCCGTTTGGTAACGTGGGGCGCAACACTATTCGGGATGCGTACACGAACATTGCGAACCTCCAGTTCTTCAAGACGATCAAAGTGAAAGAGAATTTCAAAGTACAATGGCACATGTCCATGCTGAACGCCTTCAACCATCCAAACTTCAATTCGGTGGATCCGTTTCTGGATGATGCTGGCAACTCCAGCGAAGGTAATGGCTTTGGCATACCGGCGCTGACAAGCGGCGGCCTCCAGAATGGCACCGTTGGGAATCCGGGGCGTAAAATCAGCTTCGGAATCAGACTGTTCTGGTAGAAGGACTAGGGCAGAGCAACTAACTCTTTCCAGAGGGGGGATGGGCCATGCCCATCCCCCTCTGCTTTTTGGAACGACTCAAGACGTTGGGGTGTTGGCTCCCCGTCTGAGTTCCACGAATACGCGGATGAAAGGCCTCGAGAGTTAGCGCAGGCGACCGGGAGGGTCGGCTGGCGAGGGCATTGGGGCGCAGCTTCGGGCCGATGTGGAGTTTGGGGAGACTTTTGCGGGCGCTGGGAGCGGAATGCCGACGCCGGCGTTTAGATCGACGTGGTCTTTTCCGCAGGCCGGGCAGTAGCCTTTGCCAGTATCTTCATCGCGCAGGCTGGCCAATTCGTAGCACCCGCAGATGCAGTCGCAGTAGCCGGTTTCCGATGCCGTCTTGATGGGAATCAGTGCCATTGTAGGGAAATAGTACTTTCTCGCGCCGTTCCTTGCAAGCGAGGCAGTGCAGGATTAAACCGCCGTGGTGTGGCGTCCCGCTGGGGATACAGGTTGGGCGCGCGGTAAGCCGAGCAGGCGGAACGCTTTGGAGATCCGGGCCATTAAGAGACAGATTCCAGCTTCCACAAGGAATAGCGAACATTCAGGGGATAAACCCGCCGCTACACTTTTTCGAGATGGGCTACAGGTTCTTCAAATGTTCGAGGCGGAAAGGGGAGGCGAGGTGTTCGCGCAAATCGAGCCAGTGCTGCTCGGGGATGGTCATGAAGACGTCGACGACCGCCGGGTCAAACTGACTCCCGGAGCAGCGCTTAATTTCTTGACGGGCATGGGACATGGGTAAGCCCCGCCGATACGGCCGGTCACTGGTCATCGCGTCCATCGTATCGGCGATGGCGAAGATCCGTGCCCCGAGGGGAATCTGTTCGCCCTTCAGCCCGCGCGGGTAACCCGAGCCGTCATAAAATTCCTGATGGGCGAGGACGATCTCCGCAGCGTCGCGGAGAAACGGAATACGAATTAGCATGTCGTATCCGTCCTGGCAGTGCTTGCGCATGATTTGCTTCTCAAGGTCATCGAGCGGCCCCGCCTTGAGAAGAATTTTGTCCGGTATAGCCATCTTGCCGATATCGTGAAGAAAAGCGGCGCGGGCCAAGATTGCCAGATCCGGTTCCGGCACCTGCACGGCCTTGGCAATCTCAATGCAAAACGCCGTGACCCGCTGGCAATGTCCTTCTGTTTCCGCATCCTTCAAATCCAGCGCGCTTCCCAAGGCCTCGAGCGTTTCGTCATAGGACCGCTCGAGTTCCATGTGCTTTGCGGTGAGCTGTGCGGTGCGTTGCTCGACGAGCTGTTCGAGGTTGCGCTGGTAATTGCGATTTTCGATGATCAGGCGCCGGTGCTGCAGCGCGCGTCCAACGCCCAAGAAGAGCTGGTCCTTCTCGAAGGGCTTGAGGATGTAGTCATAGGCGCCGCGGCGGATGGCTTCCAGGGCTGTGGAAATATCGTGGATGGCTGTGACCATGATCACCGGCACTTCCGGATCGTATTGGCGCATCCATTCCAGCAGCCGGATGCCGTCCATTTCCGGCATGATCATGTCGCTCAAGACCAGGTCGGGAGTTGCTTTCTTTACCTGGTCCTGGGCGACGCGGCCATTCTGCACCGCCGTGCAGCGATAGCCTTTGGATTCGAGCATGGTCGAAACGACCTCTCGGATCGCTTCTTCGTCGTCCACGACCAGTATGTTTTCTATCTCCACGTCGGTTCGCCCCTAGCAGGCATTATATGTGACGGCACACATAAATGGGGACGGCCTTGCCCAGTAAGAAAATAGCATGTTAGCGTCAAGGAAGGGTTCTCTCTCAAGAGCTTCTCGCCGTCCATAGCATAGCTTCGCGGCAGCACGATCACCGCAGCGACGGCGCTTCCGGCCGGGAGGCGGGGCATCGTGTTGGCGAATCAAGGCCTGCTCGGGATTGCTTTCTTCGAAACAACCGCCTCTGTCATCCTGCTAGTACTCTTTCTTCTTTTCCGCCGCGATCAGCATGCGGTGTATTTCCGTTTTTGGCTGACTGGGTGGTGCTGCTTTACGCTCTCCGCGTTCTGTGAATTGGCGCTGTTGATTCGCCAGCTTCCGGGATTGAATCTGGCCAGCGTCTTGTCGCAAGCCGCCGCGCTGATTCTCTTCCTGATCGCCGTGATGCACTGCTCGGTAGGGTCGGAGCGGCGAATCTGGTCGGCCGTTCCGCTGATCGGCTTGATCCTGGCGGCCATCTACTACGTCGAAAGGCGAGGTCCGGGGCAGGTTACCTCGCTACACTGGGAAACCGCCATTTTCGAGACAGTGATATGCCTGCTCGCCGGCTGGATGATGTGGCGGGCGGAAATGGCGCGCCACAGTCATGGTGCGCAGCTTCTGGCGGGAATATTCCTCCTGAGCGGCCTGCATGGATTTGACCGTCCCCTATGGGTGGATAGTCCGCTCTTCCTGTTACGCGTGGCATTCCACCATTTTTTGGGAGTGGCGCTGGGAATCGCCATGGTCGTGGTTGTCATGGAAGGGGCGCGCTCGCGAAGCGAAGAACTAAATGACAAGATGCGCCGGCTGACGCTTCTGACGACCGCAAGTACGCAGACGCTTTCGGTCCAGGAAGTGATTGACCAAGTGCTGAGGCATCTCGTGGAAAGCCTCGGCGCCACACACGGGATCGTGCGTTTTAAGGAAGGCGAGGGCAATTCGGCGCAACTAGTGGCGCGGGCATCAGTGGGGTTTGGCAAGGCGTACTTGAGCCGCTTCGCGCAGCTCCCCGCTTCGCAACCCTGGGCGCAGCGCGTGCTGAAGGGAGAATGCCAGTTCCTGCAGTCGGCGGAAGAGTGGGATCCGGAGGCTCGGAAGAGAGTGGAGGAAGCCGGGTTGAAGGGCCTGGTGACGCTGCCGCTTCCCGGCAAGCAAGGGCCGCTGGGAATCATCGCCGTCGGCTCGACGCGGCAGGAGCGGTTTCATCCGGACGAAATATCGTATCTTGTGAACATCTCGAATCTGCTCGGGCTCACGTTGCAGAACGTGAAATTGTTTGAGCAAGTCAATGCGGTACAGCGACAATGGGAATACACCTTCGATTCCATCGGCGATCCGATCCTGGTCCACGATCGCGCGGGCCGTATTCTGAGAAGCAACCAGCGGCTGAGCCAGCTCCTAAGGCGCGAAGCGAGCGCGCTGGTCGGCCGGAGCGTCATGGAACTCCTGCCGGTCCAGAACGCGGGATACAAAATCTGCCCTTACTGCGAGGGAGTCGCCGGAGAAGGCGACGATCCCGACCCGTGGCTGTCCGGATATTTTCTGGCCTCCAACTCCACATTCACCGATCCGAGTGGACAGCATCTCGGGACTGTCCACGTACTAAAGGACATCACCGATCGAAAGCGCGCGGAGGAAAAATACCGCACGCTGGTGGCCAGCGTGCAGGAAGGGGTGTTTATCTCCACTCCCCAAGGGCGCTTCCTGGATTTCAACGACGCGCTTCTCCGAATGACCGGCTACGAAAACCGCGAGGAGTTGCTGGGTGTGGATATTCCCACTGCGTTTTACGCCAATAGTTCGGATCGCGAAAGGCTCAAGAGGCTATTGCAGCAGCACAGTTCGGTTGCCGATTTCGAATTCGAAATGCGGCGCAAAGACGGCGAGGTGCGTACGATGCTGGAATCTTCCATCGCGGTGCGCGATGCTGCAGGTAACGTGACGGCATACCAGGGATTCTTGCT
>Ga0307475_10001742_pt1 | contig 12996 bp, 15 predicted proteins | sample atmos_gasesECM1C_FD_203317 | JGI IMG/M metagenome (GOLD analysis project Ga0307475, IMG submission 203317) | Hardwood forest soil microbial communities from Morgan-Monroe State Forest, Indiana, United States - atmos_gasesECM1C_515 | ecosystem: Environmental > Terrestrial > Soil > Temperate... | reverse complement strand
ACTTGACGTACTCGCTAAGTCTTGGAACCAGGGAGCTCGTTCTTCGACGGCCGCCGTTCGGAAGCAAGGTCAAGTCCGCCCACGACATGAGCCGTGAATTTCGTGTGCTGTCAAAGCTCCATTCCGTCTATACCCCGGCGCCTGAGGTGCTTCGCTATTGCGACGACGATTCCATCATCGGTGCACCCTTCTACGTGATGAACCCGATTCACGGCATCATTCTTCGCAGGCATGTGTCGCCCAGGCTGGATTTTCCATCGGAAAAGGCGCTGCGGCTCAGCGAATCCTTTGTTGATAATCTTATTCGGCTACACCGTGTAGATTACGCAGCCGTGGGCCTCTCCGATCTCGGTAAGCCGGAAGGCTATCTGGAAAGGCAGGTCCGCGGATGGACCGAACGCTACCGCGGTTCCAAAACGCACGATTATCCGGAAGTGGAGAAAATCGCCGCATGGATGCAGCGGCAAATGCCTGCCACGAGCGGTGTTTCCTTGATCCACAATGACTACAAATATGACAATGTGGTGCTCGATTCGAACGACATAACCGCAGTTGTGGGCGTCCTCGATTGGGAGATGTGCACCATCGGCGACCCGTTGACAGATCTCGGCACTACATTGGCCTATTGGGTCGATGCGGCGGATCCCGAGGAACTGCAAAAAAACCGCTGGGGACCCACAAACGTTCCCGGCAGCCTGACGCGGGCGGAAATCGTGCACGACTATGCACGGAAAACAGGTACCGATCCTTCACAGATCGCATTCTATCTTGCGTTCGCACGTTTCAAACTTGCCGTCATCGTTCAGCAAATTTATTACCGCTACCATCAGGGCCTGACCAAAGACGAACGCTTTGCCACCATGCCAGACACCATCCAGATGCTCTTACGCGCCTCCTTGCACACGGCGCAGACCGGGCGAATCTAGCAACTCGCTCCGGCTTCTTATTCGCGGTTCGCAAAACCGCTTGCTATCGCGGAAGATCACCAGTAATAGCGGACGATCCATTCCGCAACACAAGCCGGCTTCTCAGACTGGTCGTGTTCAATCGTCATACTGTACTCCGCTTCAACGCAGTCGAAGAGTTCCTTCCAGGCGAGCACCGCCACGCGCGCCCGGATCCGGGCATCGGCGTGGACCGCTGCGGGGAAGCGCACACGATTCAATCCGTAGTTCACCGCCAGCCGGACGCCGGCTTGGATCTGGATCGCGGATTTCAGAAAATGGCTGAGCAAAGAAAGCGTGAGAAACCCGTGAGCGATCGTCGTGCCATAGGGCGATTCCTGACTCGCCCGGGCCACGTCCAGATGGATCCACTGCCGATCTTCCGTGGCCTCCGCAAACAAGGCAATCCGTTCTTGCCCAACCCGGAACCATTCTGTAACCCCTATTTCCTGGCCGACCAATTCTTTCAGTGATTGTGGATTGTTAACAACCAGTGGCGGCATTCAATTCTCCGCAGACGGCCTGCATCGCTCTGTCGGGCACGATTTTTCGCGTTCACTGCGAAACTAGCGCTCCCGCCGATTTCTTGCCTTTGGCCAACTCCCACTTCGCAATCGATTCCATGTGCACTTCATCCGGCCCGTCGGCAATTCGCAGCGTACGTACCATCGCCCACGCGGCCGCAAGGAATGTGTCGGGCGAGACGCCAGCGCCTCCGTGGGCTTGTATGGCGCGATCCAGCACCCGCAAGGCAACATTGGGGGCGACCACTTTGATCATCGCGATCTCCGCCCGCGCCGCTTTGTTTCCCACGGTGTCCATCATGTACGCGGCTTTCAGCGTGAGCAGCCGTGCTTGTTCAATTTCCATCCGAGACTCGGCGATGGCCGCGCGAATCGTGCCTTGTTCAGACAGCGGCCTCCCGAAAGCTGTGCGCGCCTGGGTGCGCTTGCACATTGTTTCCAGTGCGCGCTCTGCTACTCCGATGCATCGCATGCAATGGTGGATTCGACCCGGCCCCAGCCGCCCTTGCGCGATCTCGAAGCCACGTCCTTCGCCAAGAAGGATGTTCGAAACCGGAACGCGCACATTTTCGAAGGTGACTTCCCCGTGACCGTGCGGCGCGTGATCGTACCCGAACACTCTCAACATTCGCTCAATTTTCACTCCCTGCGCATCCATCGGCACCAGAATCATCGACTGCTGTTTACGCGCCTGCGCCGAAGGGTCTGTTTTACCCATGAAGATGGCGATCTTGCAACGTGGGTCGCCTGCTCCTGACGTCCACCACTTCCGGCCATTGATAAGATAGTGGTCGCCGTCGCGAACGATTCTCGCTTCGATGTTTGTCGCATCGGAGGATGCCACTGCGGGCTCGGTCATCGCGAAACACGAGCGGATTTCACCTGCGAGCAATGGCTTAAGCCACCGCTCCTTCTGTTCCGGCGTGCCATACCGGGCCAGAACTTCCATATTGCCTGTGTCCGGCGCCGAGCAATTGAAGACCTCGGGTCCCATCTCACTGCGCCCCATCATCTCGCAGAGCGGCGCGTATTCCAGATTCGTCAGCCCTGCGCCGTGCTCGCTTTCGGGCAAAAACAGATTCCACAGGCCGGCGGAGCGTGCCTTCGGCTTCAGCTCTTCGATGATTCTCGTGGGCGACCAGCGATTCCGCTCGATCTCGTCATGGAAACGCTGTTCATTCGGATAGACGTGCTCATCGAGGAATGCTTGCAGCCGGCGTTGCAGCTCCTTCCCTTGGTCGCTAAATTCGAAGTCCACTCTAGGTTCCTTATCTGCCGGTGAAAGCCGGAGCCCGTTTTTCGATGAAGTGTGCCACGCCTTCCTTGAAATCTTCGGATTGCAGGCTCGCCAGCATCTCTTGCTCGGAATTCTCAAACGATTCCGCGAGCGTCTGAAACATCGCGTCATAGACTTGACGCTTGATCACGCGCAGGGACCGCGGGCTGACGTTTGTGGCTAGCTCCATCGCGTATTTCTGCACGCATTCCAAAAACGATTCTCGCGGATAGACCTGGTTCACCAATCCCATTCTGAGTGCTTCCGTGGCGTCGATCATTCTGGCTGTAAACAACAGATCCAACGCGTTCGCGTGCCCCACCAGTCGCGGCAGCATCCATGCCATACCGTACTCAGCAATCAGTCCCCGCAGAGCAAACGCTGTGCCGAATCGGGCTCCATCGGACGCAAAACGCAAATCACAGTACAAAGCAATCACCAAGCCCAAACCCACCACCGGGCCGTTGATGCCCGCAATCACAGGTTTAGTAAGCGCGGGGAAATACGAGTATTTTTTCCGGAAGTCCGCTCGCGCACCCTCGCGGCTTCCACTAGCAGGTTGCACCGCCTGGGTCCGTCGCGCTTGGTCGAGTCCCTTCTCTGCGACCGTGCTCAAGAGCGACATGTCCGCGCCCGCGCAGAAACCGCGCCCAGCGCCGGTAAGGACAATCACACGAACGTTTTGATCCTTCTCCCCCTCTTCCATCGCTGCGCGTACCTCGGCCTCCATAATGGCAGTCCAGGCGTTCAGTTTATCGGGCCGGTTCAGCGTAATCGTGGCGATCCGGCCGGCCACTTGGTACAGCGTTTCTTGGTTTGGCATAACGAGCCGGATTATATACAAGGCCCCCGCGTTAGTCACATTAATCTGTTGGTGACTATCGGATTCTGGGGAATTCCCGCCACCGCCCTACTTGCAGGTCTACTGTAATAACACGAACGATCGTGCTATTATCTGCCACGAAGATGAAGACGCACCGACACCCTGGCCGCGAACTGAAAGCTCCCTTGCGACGTCTGCGTGGGCTAAAGACCCGCCGGGCAATCTTGCGAAAGGCGGTCAACCTCGCCTCGCTTGAAGGGTTGGAAGGACTGACCATCGGAAAGCTGGCATCCGCGCTCGGAATCAGCAAGAGCGGTCTCTTCGCCCACTTCGGCTCCAAGGAAGACTTGCAGTGCGCGGTAGTCGATGCGGCCCGCGACATCTTCGTCGAAAAAGTGGTCCTCCCAGCCCATGAATTCCAGGGACTGAAGCGTCTTCGCAGGCTTTGCGAGAACTGGCTGTCGTATGGTGAGAAAAAGGTCTTCCCCGGCGGTTGCTTTTTTTCCGCTGCGTCTCTGGAATTTGACGACCGGCCCGGCCGCGTCCGCGATCGCATCGTGGAATTGATGAAGAAGTGGCTGGGAAATCTGGAGCAAGCCGCACGCGATGCGCAGCTTGCTGGCGAAATCAAGAAGGAAGTAGACGTGCAACAGCTGGCATTCGAAATTCAGGCGCTGGCGATGGGTGCAAACTGGAGTTCGCGCCTGTTCCGGGATCAAAACGCTTTCCGCCTGGTCCGCGGCGCGATTCTGCAGCGGATCGATCAAGCCACAGGGACCGTGCAATTGAGGCAGTGATGCGAATCAGTCTGCGTTTACTCGCTTTTGTCATCGCGGGGTTGACCTTCGCCCTGGCTGCGCACAGCGCTCGAGCGCAGACCACGGCTAATGGAACCGAGATTCCTCTTCAGCGCTGCGATCGCCTGCCAATCGTAATTCTGCGGGCCGACAACGTCGACAAACGCTTGTTGATCGATACCGCTGCCACATCCCTGCTCAACGAGAAGTCATTTCCCCGGGGGCATAGCCGAGCGGTCCGCATACAATCTTGGAATAAAACAACTGCTTTCAATGCACGCGAAGTTTCGATCGGCGAACTCTCCTTGGGCAATCACATCCTGCTGGGCGTCAAGCTGCCGGCGATTGACTTGAGCGCCATCGCCAAAGCATGTGGCGGCAAGGTCGACGGAATCCTCGGGGTGGATCTTCTGGAGCAGCTGGGCGTAACGATCGATCTGAAACGCAGTGTCGCGCGCCTCGGCCTCGCGCCACCAAGTTCCTCTGAGGCCTCTGTTATCGAGGACATGGACAAGGCAATACACTCCTGCTCGGAGGCTTTTAATAACCAGGACGCCGACAAACTAGCCTCCTGTTTCGATCCGGATTTCGTGCTGAGTTCTCCAAGCGGCGAACTGCGCGGGCGAGACGAGGCCACGAATCATTTTCAGCAGAAGTATTTTGCAACAACCTCCTACGTCCATCTCTCCCTGACGATGAGTGAGCAACGAGCCGCAGGTGATGTTGTGTGGAGCTTGTATGATTACAAGATTGAATCTCCCGCTATCCACACTGCAGGCCGGGGCATGATGCTCTGCCGCAGATCCGACAACCGTTGGTATATCCTCAGCATGCATGAATCGCCGGCGGAGTCCGACTTGAAGCCGACGAATGGAAAAAACAGGTAAACATGATAACGATCCAGTGGAAAAAGTGGTCGGAACCAGCAGTGACTCGGTCTGCGCGACGATATGTAGCGAGGACGGATTCCACAAAGCGAAAGACCGGAACCAACAATGGAAGAAAATCCAGAAACCGCACCTTGCAACATCGAGGGCCTGGCACCCAGCAGTTATAGTTCTGGTTTGCCCGTGATGCGGGCGAAACGCGCGATGGCGTCCGTTGATTCGCTTACGACTTCTTGAAATTTCAGAAGATTTCCTGAAATCTGTCGAACGGGGCACATCTCATCCGTCATACGTTCAGGCGCGCAAAGGCGCAGAAGATTGTTCCTAAGGAGAGACGCGATGCAATTTGCCTTGTTGATTTACGAATCGAGGGAAGCCTTCGCGACACGAAGCAACGACGACACCGACTCCTACCTCGGTGCTTGGCGGGCGTACCACAAGGCTCTGGTCGAGGCGGGCATCTTCGTCGGTGGCGACCCGCTTCAAGTGCCGGAGACTGGGACCACGGTGCGACTTAAGGATGGCAAGCGGCGCGTACAGGATGGCCCCTTCGCCGATACCAAGGAGCAATTAGGCGGATTCACAATTCTGGAGCTCCCCTCGCTTGACGAGGCGCTCGATTGGGCAGCGCGCTGCCCGGCTGCCTCGGCCGGTGCTGTGGAGGTTCGTCCCCTTTCACCGGAATACAGGCACCGGGTCACAGGATGAGTGGAAGCGGTCAGGAGAGCACACACCGGACGATCGAGCGGGTGGCTCGCGAGTCATACGGTCGTCTGGTGGCGTACCTTTCCTCCCACACGCGCGACTTGGCAAGCGCTGAGGACGCCCTGAGCAATGCGTTGGTGGCAGCACTCACGAATTGGCCTCGAGACGGCGCGCCACAAAATCCGGAGGCTTGGCTGCTGACGACTGCGCGTCACTCCCTGGTCGATCTTGTTCGCCATCAACGAGTGGCCGCAGCAAGCGAGCCCACGCTCCTGCTCCTCAGGCAGGAGCCCAAGGAGATGACCTTGTCGCCGGAGTTCCCCGACGAAAGATTGAAACTGCTCTTCGTATGTGCCCATCCAGCAATCGATCCTGCCATGCACACGCCCCTTATGCTCCAGACCGTTCTGGGCCTGGATGCCGTGCGTATTGCGCACGCCTTCCTGGTCTCACCGAAGACAATGGGGCAGCGCCTGGTGCGCGCTAAGACGAAGATCCGCGACGCCGGGATTCAATTTGAAGTCCCGCGAGAGCGTGAACTGCCGCAGCGGCTCGATGCGGTACTGGAAGCTATTTATGCCGCTTTCGGAATCGGCTGGGACGAGATGGCAGGCGTTGACCCGCGTGGCCGGGATGTGGCCGAGGAGGCGATCTGGCTCGCGCGGGTTCTTTTGCAGCTAATGCCCATGGAAGCAGAGGTTCGGGGTCTGCTGGCTCTCATGCTCCACTGCGAAGCCCGCAGACCGACGCGTCGGGCGCCAGACGGCCGGTATGTTCCTCTTTCGGAGCAGGATTCAAAGCAGTGGTCTCTGCCAATAATCGAAGAGGCGGAACGCCATCTCGTCGAAGCGTCCTGTCGCGGTCAGACCGGCCGGTTCCAACTCGAGGCCGCGATTCAGTCGGTACACGCTGAGCGCGCGCGCAGTGGCCGGACTGAGTGGGCTGCGATTATTCTGTTCTACGAACAGCTGATCCGAATATCCCCTACGCTCGGAACGCTAACTGGACACGCCGCGGCGGTTGGCGAAGCGAAAGGCCCTGAAGCAGGGCTGGCCGCACTTGATGGGATCGACCTGGACGCCGTGTCCGGTTACCAGCCCTACTGGGCGGTTCGCGCTCACCTGTTGCAGCGACTGGCGAGAACACCTGAGGCAAAGAGCGCTTACGACCGCGCAATTGGCTTAACCGAAGATCCCGCAGTGAAAGAGTTCCTGTTCCAAAGACGGCCCTAATTTTTCTCCCGGCCCTGTAGAAATCAACCCATCTTACCCGTCATTCCTGTAGAGGCGGCTTTAGCAGCAAGCTTTGCCGCCCGACGGGTAAAGGAATGGAGTATGACAATTGCAGACAAAGCAATTCTGGTGACCGGGGCCAATCGCGGCATAGGACAAGCGCTGGTCGAGGAAGCATTGAAGAGAGGCGCGAAGCGGGTGTATGCCGCTATGCGCCAGCCGTTGGCCCATTCGGATGTGCGGGTCACGCCTCTGACCCTGGATGTGACCAACGCAGCGCAGATACAGGGAGCTGTCGGAAGAGTCGAATCTCTCGATATTCTTATAAATAACGCCGGCGTGGCTATCTACGACGATCTGAGTAATCTCGACGTCATCGAGCGACACCTGGCGGTCAACTTCCTGGGTTCGCTCAAAGTGACGCACGGGTTCTTGCCACTGCTGAGACGCTACAAAGGGGCCATCGTCAACAACCTGTCCTTGGTGGCGCTCGCTGCTTTGCCGATCATACCCGCCTACTCCATTTCGAAGGCGGCCGCGTTCAACATGACCCAGTCACTGAGAGCGCTTTTGGCTGGCCAAGGCGTAACGGTCCACGCCGTCGTCCTGGGCCCTATCGACACAGATATGAACCGCGGCTTCGACATACCGAAGGCCTCGCCCGAGTCCGCGGCGGTGGGCATCTTCGACGGGTTGGAAAAAGGCGACGAGGATATCTTTCCCGACCCCGCGTCACTGTCGATCGCCGAGGCATGGCGCAATGGCGCAGTCAAGGCGCTCGAGCGCCAGTTCGCAGCTTTCGTGCCGGAGAGCGCGACGAATCTGGGATGAGGTGCGAATGGAGCGACACACAAGGAGAGCAGACCATGAAGACGAAAAACTACAGCACTTCTTTTACGGTAGAGCAATCTCCCGAAGAGGTCTTTGACGCCATCAACAACGTTCGCCGGTGGTGGTCGGAAGAAATTGCAGGCAGTACCGACAAACTCGGCTCTGAGTTCAAGTTCCACTACCAGGACTTTCACCGCAGCACGCAGAAGATCACAGAATTGGTGCCGGGCGGGAAAGTCGTATGGCATGTGTCGGATGCGCAGCTTAAGTTTGTCAAGAACAAGACCGAATGGAATGGCACCAAGGTTGTCTTTGAGATCGCCAAGAAGGGCGACAAAACCGAACTCCGCTTTACGCATGTCGGCTTGGTTCCGGCCTTCGAATGCTACGGTGACTGTTCAGGCGCGTGGGGCTTTTATATCAACAACAGTTTGCGGAATTTGATCACGACAGGCAAAGGCCAGCCCGCCCAGAAAGAATGAGGGGGAGCGGGAAAAGGCTTCTCGATGATTTTCCCTTGGCTCTGTAGAAATCACCCTGCCTTAGCCGTCAATTCTATTAGAGGTGGCTTAGCAGTCAAGTTCGCAACCAAGGCGGTGAGCGATGTGTCCATTCTGTTTGGCAAGTATGGGACTAATCGTTGCTAGCGCGGCGTCCACCGGCGGGCTGGCGGCGATGGCCGTCAAAATATCTCGCAAAAAAAAAGGAGCCGGACGAATCGTCCCGGATTCAAATGAAAGGAAAAATCAAGATGTCAACGAACACGATAGCAAATCCCAAAATAGTGTCGCGAGATGAATGGCTTGCGGCTCGCAAGAAACTACTGGTCAAGGAGAAGCGGCTCACGCGCGAGCGCGACGCTCTCGCTGCCGAACGGCGCCAGCTTCCCTGGGTCAAGGTCGAAAAGAACTATGTTTTCGAGGGGCCGAACGGGAAGGTGACACTGGCGGACCTGTTCGACGGCAAGAGTCAGTTGATTATCTACCACTTCATGTTCGGCCCGGACTGGCAGGAAGGCTGCCCGAGCTGCTCGTTCAACATGGACCACACGGACGGCGCTCTGGTGCATCTGGCGCAACGCGACGTGTCGTTCGCGGCGATCTCACGCGCACCATACCCCAAGCTCGCGGCGTTCAAAAAACGCATTGGCTGGCGATTCAACTGGGTTTCCTCGAACACGAACGATTTCAACCGCGACTATCAAGTGGCGTTCACCAAGGAGGAGCTCGCCAAGGGCCAGGTGGACTACAACTACTCCATGGGCAAATTCCCAAGCGAGGAGGCTCCTGGAATCAGCGTGTTCTACAAGGACGAGAACGGAGATATCTTTCACACCTACTCCGCTTATGCACGCGGCACCGAGACGACTATGAACACTTACAACTATCTCGACCTCGTGCCCAAAGGCCGTGACGAAGACGCTTTGCCTTTTACCATGTCGTGGCTTCGCCATCACGATCGCTACGCGGATGGCTACTTAGCCGACCCCGATAAGCCGTACTGGCCTGCGGACGCGGTGTCCGCAAGTTGAGTACCCTCGAGCGGCTCTGGCCTGTCGTATTTGGTATAACGACAGGCCAGGGCAGGAATCAGCGGCGGTTGTTCGGGTTATGGTCGAGATCAGGATGAGCGCCCGGAGGCGTAGTACCGAAACGCGCACGCCACGTGCCGTTGCCGAAGATCTACAGCGTTCAGCGTACATGTTTTGCCAGGAACGCGAGCCTGTAGCTCGCGATGGGGTCCACATCCTCTTCCAAGGCAAAGTGACAGGTGTCGACGAAGTGAATCTCGGCGTCTGGCACGTCTTTCCTGAAGGCGTCGGCACCTGCCGCCAGGAAAATAGGGTCATTTCTGCCCCAAACCGCAAGGACTGGTGGATGTACCCTGCGCAGGGTCTGGTGTCACTGAAGGTATTGCTTCACGTTGTTCTGATAGTCGTAGAAAAGGGCGAGTTGGATCGCCGCGTTGCCGGGGCGGTCGAGTGTTATTTGATCGAAGGTGTAGCTGTCGGGGCTGACGTGCTCCGGATTACGGAATCCCTTGGTGTACTGGAACTTCGTGGTCTCGAGCGTAAGCAAAGCACGAACCTTTTTCTCGGTGTCGGGATTCTTGTCCTTCCAATATGGCTCGATGGATTCCCCCCAGAACGAGCTTAGACCTTCTTCGTAGGCGTTGCCATTTTGGCTAACGATGGCCTGAATCCGTTCCGGATGTCTCAGAAAGAGCCGGAAACCAACTGGCGATCCGTAATCCTGGATGTAGATGCCGTATCGCGTGACGCCGATCGAATCAAGGAAATGATCCATAACGCTGGCGAGGTGGTCAAAGGTGTAATCGAACTGCTCGACCGAGGGCTGATCGCTATAGCCAAAGCCAGGCATGTCGGGCGCCACAACGTGGTAATTCACGACAAGTTTTGGAATGAGGTCACGGAATCTTCTACAGCGATGGAACGAAACCATGCATTACCGATGTTCTGTCCATTTCGGGCCGGAGCGATGAACTTCGGACGACGCTTAGAATCGCGCTGCAAGCGTGGTTCAAAGCTTTCGCGGAGATAGCGAAAGAGAGCGGTCTGTCCGCAAGTCCTTCCCGGCTTCGTGCGGAAGAAGCCATCGTTCGCATCGAAGGCTCTCTTGTTGTGGCGCGGGTTCTCGGCAACACCCAGCCTTTTCAACGAGTCATCAAGTTGTTGCCTGACATGCTGACCGGACCATAATGCCCTCTTCGCCGACCCCGCGATAACCGGGCTCCCGCGGAACGCTTCTCATAGAGATCATTTTCGCTTTACCCACTTCACTCGTGATTCGTCTGGGCTCGCATGGATCCGGCCAACGTCGCCGCCCAGGAGCTTTCGATTGAGCCGAGAGCGGCGATTACGTCGGGAGGAAGTTTTAGCGTTGCGGCACTGAGATTTTCACGAAGATGCTGCGGTGAAGATGTGCCGGGAATCAGCAGGATGTTGGGCGAGCGCTGAAGAAGCCACGCAAGGGAGACCTGCATGGGAGTAGCCTGCAGGGACACTGCTGTAGCATCGAGGGCCGAAAACTGCAGAGGAATAAATCCTCCGAGCGGGAAGAACGGCACATACGCTATGCCTTGCTTCGCGAGCTTATCGATAAAAGCATCATCGTCGCGGTGTGCCACGTTATACGCGTTTTGCACGCAGACTATCTCCGTAATCTTCTGGGCTTCGGTCAACTGGCGGGGACTGATGTTACTGAGACCGATATGTTGAATCAGTCCCTGACGCTTGAGGTCACTTAGCACGGTCAGCGGTTCTTCGATAGAGCCTTCCGAGGGTGCCAGCAGACCACCGACCCGGAGATTGACGACATCGAGCTTGTCTAACCCGAGATTTCGAAGGTTGTCATGTACGGCGTCGATCAGCTCCTGACGCGAAAGAGCATGGGGCCAAGACTTGTCTGGGCCGCGTCGGGCACCGACTTTGCTGACGATCACGAGATCATCCGGATAGGGATGAAGCGCCTGCTTAATGATCTTGTTGGTCACGTGCGGGCCGTAAAAGTCGCTGGTATCGATATGGTTCACGCCTGCCGCAACCGCCTCCCGCAGAACAGCAATCGCAGCCTCAACATCGCGCGGCGGTCCCCATACCTGCGGGCCAGCAAGTTGCATCGCGCCGTAGCCCATCCGGTTCACGGTCAAAGATGTGCCGGGTAGTTTGAAGCTACCGCCAAGGTCCGTCTGTTTCGTCATTTTGTTTCTCCTCTTGTCGTCGCTACTTGTGTTCTTCGGCTGACCCGTGATTAGATGAAGAAAGCTTCAGATTGTGAGTTCGCATTTGCCTCAGCGCTCCCAAGTCCTCTTAGAGCCGCGTAAAACGCCCGTTCAAGCCCGTTCCACCGCCAGCGTGAATGCGATTCTGGACGCCACTATTCAGGTTTTACTCAGGCTGGGGAAGGAACGCCTGACAACTACGAGGGTAGCCTTGCGGGCCGGAGTTTCCGTCGGAACTTTATATCAGTACTTCCCGAACAAAAGCGCGCTTTTACAAGCTGTCTTACTGCGCCACCTTGATGAAGTTACGAATGCCGTCGAGGTTGCCTGCAAAGAGCAGCAGGGGGCAACGCTGCGGCAAATGGCCACCGCGCTCATCACAGCGTTTTTTGAAGCGAAGATGAGAAATGCCAAGACGAGTGTCGCCCTCTACTCGGTGAGTTCCGACGTGGACGGAGCGAAGATCGCGCAACAAATGGGAATACGCTCGAGTAAAGCGATCGTTGAAATGTTGGCGTCATCCCCCGAGCCGTTTTCTGGAGATCCTGAAATAGTCGCTTCCATACTGCTGGGCGCGGTGGCCGGCGTTAGCAGGACATTGCTCGAATCTGCTGCCCCAGAAGAGCAGTTAGAGTCTTTGCAGGAGGAACTCATCCTTTTTGCATCTGCGTACCTGGAGACCTGTTCTGTGCGACCGTCTGCCACAGGCATCAGCTAACGCACCCTGCGAACCAGGAGGCATCACCTGCGACGAGAACTGATTGTGAGGGTCAGCGCCAGCGTGCATTGGTGGCGATCTGAGCAAAGTGTTCTACTATGGGGCGCGAATCCCCAGCCACTCGCGCCAATTCAATGTCGCTGACGACCTTCGCGCACCGCAACGGAACGCACACTACTTCTGGCGAAGCAATGCGCCGCACACATGCTGGCGCCACCGACACTCCCAGCCCAGCTCTGACCAGGAGCAGAATCGTCAGCCAGTGAGAAGCCTCCTGCACAATCTGCGGTCGAAAGCCATAATCCTCGAACATGATCAACGGCTTCTCAAAGGCGCGCCCGCCGGCGCTTCGCGGATAGTAAACAAATGGTTCGTTGCGCAATACGCCGGGCGAAATGCTCTTTTGTCTGGCACACGAATGTGTCACTGGAAGCACCGCCACATATGGCTCGGAGAAGAGCGTGGTCACGTTCAGCATCTCGACGGCGTCACCATCGCGCAATATTCCAGCATCGAGT
>Ga0307475_10001741_pt1 | contig 12997 bp, 12 predicted proteins | sample atmos_gasesECM1C_FD_203317 | JGI IMG/M metagenome (GOLD analysis project Ga0307475, IMG submission 203317) | Hardwood forest soil microbial communities from Morgan-Monroe State Forest, Indiana, United States - atmos_gasesECM1C_515 | ecosystem: Environmental > Terrestrial > Soil > Temperate... | reverse complement strand
CGCCAGCAGGGCTTGCTCCCGCTTCTCAGCAGGTGCTTCGCGATAGGTCTGTAGCAGCGTGCCCAGATGTCCCACCAGATCCGGATCTGTGAGCAGCCGAGTCCAGTCGGCGCCCGGTATGGTCTTCGTGTTGGAATCACTCATAGAATTAAATTGCGATCCGGGTGGTCCGCACTCCGATGTCAGCCTATAGGTTGAGGCACGGCCGGTCCAGAAACAAGATGACCGAGGTTACGGTCGTAAGTAACCACCAGGCCATAAAGGGGTGCCGGGCTAGGCCATCGGCACCAGGCCGTCGCAAAACGCGTCGATTGTCGCTTGCTGCTCCGCAGACAATCCCAGGAATTCTAGTCCGTGCACGAAACCCCTGCGGTAGCGAACAATCGCGCGGACAAGAAAGCTCTCCGAGCTGGAAGGCAGCTGGAATTCGAGGGACAGAACCTCACCTTTTTCGACTTCGGCCGTTAAAACCGTGCCCATCCCGCCGTGCCCGATGTCGGCGCAGCGGCCCTGAATTTCGATATAGCCTTCCTCCCGCAACATGCTGGCCTTCAACGGGAAGTCTGCGCGATGCCTGTCGTGACGTCGCCGCCAGCTGCGTTGCTTGAGTTGCAACACCTTTTCCAGATAAGCCTTCATGGCTGCGGTCCAGTCAGAGGTGGGAAAACCACACAGTCCCTCGACTCCATGGTTTGAAAGCCAAGCGGATGTATCTGCTCAAAACGGAACTCCACAAGTTCTGCATGCGTTTGCGACGCTAAGGTTCTCCAGCGCTACGCCCAGGAAACCGATGGCAACTGCAAGGTGACGCATGACAAAGCACGTCACCTGCAAGAATATTCGCCCATTGAGGTGGCAGAAAGTATCGAAGGTACGGGAGGCCAAAGATTCCTGACGACCATCCATCCGCGGGGAAAGGGCGTCAAACTGACGCCCCGCAGCGTCAATCGTTTTGCATCGGTGCTCGATCTATGTGAATCAAGATACAGAAGTTATGCGTCAAGGGTAGTAGGAATTGTTGTACGATGTCGCTCGCAACGGAGCGGGTCTCACTCAGCGATCATGCCTACAAAGTGTGCACCAAGTTTGGCGTTTGTTCTGCTTTATGTGTTTTTCACAATGCTTCCGAGGCCAGCGGCCGGGCAAACCGGCGGCGGTTCTGGTACTCCGCCGAGCGTGACCGTCACGATTCCCCAGTCGGTGGTCCAGAATGGGTTCACTGGAAGCGTACCGGCGCCGAAGGCCTCGTTCGAACCCTTGTCGATTTCCTTTCTCGAGGCCATCGATCGCGGCCTCAAGCAGAATCTGGGGTTGTTGCTGTCCGACGACAACACGCTTACGGCTCGCGGGGAGAAATGGAAGGAACTCAGCAATCTTCTACCCAACGTGGCGGCCAAGGGGCAGGAAACAGCGCAGCAGACGAGCATAGCGGCACTGGGGTTTCGTATTCCAGGTATCCCCCGCGTGATTGGGCCGTTCAATTACCTCGATATCCGCGCTTCTCTGAACCAGTCGGTGTTCAACTGGAACTACATCCAGAAAGAGCGGGCAGCCGCACAGAGTTTGAAAGCGGCGGAATTTAGCTACAAGGATGCGCGTGAGTTGGTGGTACTGGTAACCGGAAATGCCTACCTGCAAGCGATCGCAGGTGCGGCCCGCGTCGAGACTGCCGAAGCCCAGGTGCAGACCGCACAGACGCTCTCTACGCGCTCATCAGATCAGCAAAGAGCGGGCGTGATCCCGGCGATTGATGCGCTCCGGGCGCAAGTGGAGTTGCACAGTCGTCAGCAGCAATTGATCGTTGCTCGCAACGAGTTCGCAAAACAAAAGCTCGCTTTGGCTCGCATCATAGGGCTGGCTCTGGGACAGGAATTTCTTCTCTCGGATAAAGCGCCTTACGACTTGCTGGTCCCGCCCAGCCTGGAAGAAGGTCTCCGCCGCGCCTATGCCTCACGTGCCGATTATCAAGCGGCATTAGCCCAGACGCGAGCGGCCGAGCTTTCGCGCCGAGCCGCCACCGCGGAGCGCTACCCCAGCTTCGAACTGGAAGGCGACTATGGCGACATCGGGATTAACCCCGCGACCTCCAACGGTACGTTCCACGTCGCCGGAACGCTGACCGTCCCGATCTTTCAGGGTGGGAAGGTGCACGCGGACACCCTGCAGGCCGAGGCCACGTTGCGACAGGCCAGGGCCCGTCTGGAGGATCTGCGCGGACAAATCGACAACGACGTACGAACCGCCCTGCTCGATTTGAACGCGGCCGCCGACCAGGTGCAGGTCGCGCGCAGCTCAATTGATCTCGCCGAACAAACACTGACGCAAGCGCAGGACCGTTTCTCCGCCGGAGTCACCGATAATCTTGAAGTCGTACAGGCGCAGGAGTCCGTTGCCAGCGCTCACGAGAGCTATATATCCAGCCTGTACGCCCACAACCTTGCTAAGGTTGAACTGGCCCGCGCGCTCGGCAATGCCGAGCAAGGCGTCAAGCAGTACTTGAAAGGCAAATAGACATGGAAACACCAGCGAAAACCATGCCTGAAAAAGAGGTTGCTGCCCCGTCCGCGGCCCCGTTACCGGCTTTAGAACGTGACCTGCATTCCCACCTGGCACGCCGCCACGACCCCCGCTTCCGAATGTTCCTGATTCTCGGCGTAATCATGCTTTTGATCGCTGGAATCTTTCTCTGGCGCTACTTCACCAGCTATGAGTCGACCGATGACGCGCAGGTGGATGGCCACGTCAATTCCATCAGCGCCCGAATTTCCGGACACGTGAGCCGACTCAACGTGCAGGACAACCAGTATGTCGAGGCGGGTACCGTGCTGGTGGAGATCGATCCTACCGACTACCGGGTGGCGGTGGAGAGGGCACAAGCCGACTACAACGATGCAAGAGCAACTGCTGACGCCGCATCCGTGAATGTGCCAGTGACCTCGGTCAACACCGAGAGCCAAGTTTCCTCGGCGGACGCTGACGTCTTGAACGCGCAGGCCGGGATCAAGGCTGCCCGGCAGCAATTGGAGGCCGCCAAGGCGAACCTTCAGCAGGCGGACGCAAACAATGTGAAGGCGCAGAACGATCTCGGGCGCTACAAGCAATTGGTCGAGAAGCAGGAAATTTCGCAACAGCAATATGACCAGGCGGTCGCGGCCGCGCGAGCCGGCGAGGCAACCGTCGAGGCCGCGCGCGCCACGGCCGACGCGGCTGCTGCCCAGGTAACCCAAGCGCAGGGCAAGCTGGCTCAGGCACAGGCCAACCAAAGAGCGGCGAGCACCGGACCGAATCAAATCGCAATCACGCGTTCCCGGGCACAGTCGGCGCTCGCAGCCGCGGCCCGCAAGAAGGCGGACCTCGACCAGGCGCAGCTCAACCTCACCTACTCGAAGGTTGTCGCGCCCGTGGCCGGGATCGTCAGCAACCGCACCGTGGAGATCGGGGAGAATGTCTCAGCAGGCCAGGCCTTGATGAACCTCATTCCGCTCGAAGGCAACGACATCTGGGTTACGGCGAACTTTAAAGAGACCCAGCTCCGTGACATGAAGGCAGGCCAGAAAGCCACGATCTTCGTGGATGCGACCGGAAAGAAGTATAAGGGGCACGTGGACAGCGTGGCCGGGGCCAGCGGCGCCCGCTTTAGCCTCTTGCCGCCTGAGAATGCAACCGGCAACTACGTCAAAGTCGTGCAGCGCATTCCCGTCAAAATCGTGTTCGAGCCGGGAGAGACCAAGGGACACGAACTCCGGCCCGGCATGTCGGTCGAACCGAAAGTGTGGATTCGGGAATGAGCACGGCCGCTCTCACCATGAACCAGGCGGACGAATGGCGTCCGGCCGTCAACCCCTGGATCATCGCGATTGCAGTGACGCTGGCGACGTTTATGGAGGTGCTCGATACGAGCATTGCCAACGTCGCCCTGCCGCACATCGCGGGCGGGCTCTCCGCTGGGCAGGATGAAAGTACCTGGGTCCTGACCTCCTATCTCGTCTCCAATGCGATCGTGCTGCCTCTCAGCGGCTGGCTGTCGTCCATCGTTGGGCGCAAGCGCTTTTACATGGGCTGCGTTGCCCTGTTTACTGTGAGTTCCTTTCTGTGCGGATTTGCGCCCAATCTTCCGGCCCTCATCATCTTCCGGATCCTGCAGGGCATCGGAGGGGGCGGCCTGCAACCGAGCGAGCAAGCCATTCTCGCAGATACTTTCCCGCCCGCGAAACGGGGCATGGCCTTTGCCGTCTATGGAATTGCGGTGGTCATGGCCCCCGCCATCGGACCCACGCTCGGCGGCTGGATTACCGACAACTACACCTGGCGCTGGATTTTCTTCATCAATATTCCCGTCGGCATTCTTTCGTTGATGCTGACCTCGCGCCTCATTCAGGATCCGCCGTATCTCAGGCGCCGCAAACTGAGCGAGACCAGGATTGACTACATCGGTCTGGGCTTTGTCGCGCTCGGACTGGGCACGCTGCAGATTGTGCTCGACAAGGGCCAGCGTGACGACTGGTTTGAATCCCACTTCATCCTGGGCCTCGCGATCGTATCGGCCGTATCGCTCATCTTCGTGATCGGGTGGGAATGGCAACATAAAGATCCAATCATCGACCTGCATTTATTTCGGGAACGCACTTTCGCCGTGTCGAACCTCCTGATGTTCATGCTGGGCTTCGCGCTACTGGGCAGCACCTTATTGCTTCCTCTTTTCTTGCAGACTCTGCTGGGATACACAGCGCAGTTGGCTGGGATGGCGCTTTCTCCGGGCGGTTTCGCCATCATGGTGCTCATGCCGATTGTGGGCTGGTTGCTTTCCCGTTACGATGCCCGCTTTCTGCTGCTATTCGGCTTGTCGATGCTCTCGTTCTCGCTGTTTCACATGACCAATTTCACTCTGGGCATCGACTTCAAGACCGCCGTTCTTGCTCGTGTGTACCAGGCGGTGGGACTAGCCTTCTTGTTCGTCCCCATTAATACAGCCGCGTACTCTTACCTGCCGCGAGAAAAGAACAATGCGGCCTCCGGCCTTATGAACCTGGCCCGCAATATCGGGGGGAGCGTCGGGATCTCCTTTGTCACAACCATGCTCGACCGGCGCACCCAAAAGCACCTGAGCGACCTGATGAGTCATTTGACCGCGGCGAACGCGCAGTTCCAGGCGATGCTGCGAGGCATCGCGCAACAACTCACGGCTCACGGCGCCAGTTCCGCCGATGCCCAAAAGCAAGCCTACGCCGTGGTTCAGAACCTGGTGCAGAGGCAAGCCACCGTGCTCGCCTATATCGACAATTTCTATGTCCTCGGTTTCGTCATCCTGGCCATGGTCCCCATGGTCTTCCTCATGAAGAAGACGAAATCCAGCGGTGGGATGGCGGTACACTAGTAGGTGGAGGGTGGCATGTTCCGGATCATTACGCTTGAGCGCGAGTACGGCTGCGGCTGTGCCGGGATCGCCAGCGAACTTGCCGATCGCCTGCATTGGAAGCTGTGGGATTACTTGCTCACCGAAGAGATCGCGAAACAGGCGCATGTGGACTGCGGCACGGTGGAACAGCGTGAAGAGAAGGTGGATGGCACGTTTTACCGTCTCGCGAAAGCATTCTGGCGCGGAAGTTACGAGCGCAGCGTACCTCTCGACGAACGGCAGACCTTTGACGCGGACTGCATGGTGAGAATGATGGAGGACATCACCGCCAAGATTGCCCAAGAGGGCAATGCCGTGGTGGTGGGCCGGGGCTCCCCCTACTTTTTGCGCGAGCGCAACGACACCTTCCGGGTGTTCCTCTACGCGCCCCGGGCCGAGAAGATGCGCCGACTGGTCGCCAGCGGAACCGTCCAGTCCGAAGCGGAAGACCTGGTCGACACGGTCGATCACGAACGCATGGCCTTTATCAAACATTATTTCAACGCGGACTGGCCAACCCGCTCGCTCTATCACCTCATGATCAATACCGCCGCGGGCGACGAAAAGGTGATCGCAACCATTCTGGGCACGATGCGTCTCCTGCAGGATCAGCCTTCGGCCAGCCCATCAGATATGCGCGGCGTTGCTTTGAAGTAGCCCTTCTTGTGACAGCGTCACGAGCGCACCGCGGTCGCGGGTCGCTGCGGCGCGGGACAGCAGTCCGCGGGGCAAACATCATGACTGGCCCCCAGCGCCTCCCGCGCGATTCGCACGGGGCTGTCGTTCATCCTTTCCACGATCAACTCCCGGATCACTCGAACAAACTCTGGATGAGTGCCCGCTGTCCCGGCTCGAACCATTGGGAGTTGAAGGTCGGCACACAACTGCTTCGCCTCGGTGTCGAGATCGTAGAGAACTTCCAGGTGGTCTGAAATAAACCCAATGGGGGCGAGGACGACGCTCGCAGCCAGATCGCACTGCTTCACTTCACGCAGGCAATCGAGCACGTCCGGCTCCAGCCACGGCTGCGTGGGAGGGCCGCTCCGGCTCTGAAAGACCAGCCGGTCGCCGGTGCGGCCGAGGACCTCCGACACTAACCGGCACGCCTCCTCGAGTTGCTTCACGTACTTGCAGGATTGCGCCATGGAAACAGGGATGCTGTGCGCGGGGTAGAGGACGAGGGACGAATCCGCGTGCGGGTTCTGGAAGCTCTTCGAGCGCGACCCGTACGCGATCGACCATCGCGGCCATGAAGCCGGGGTGGTTATAGAAGACCCTTAGAGCTTGTCCACGGCGGGCGCGGCTGCTCCAACCTGCGCCTGGGCTTGCGCGATATTCTCGCGGTACTGCCGGCAACCCGAGTAAGAACTGAACGCCGATGTCACATAAGCCAACGCCCGGCGGACGCCGTCCCTCTGCATCCGCTTAAGGGTACCGGCCAGCAGCGGGTGCCAGTTGCGGTTGCCCCAGTAGATGGGCAGCTTCGGGCCGTGCCGGTCGAGTTCTACCTGCAGAGCGGCAATCAGTTGGCGATTCTGCGCGTTGATCGGACTCTTCCCGCCGAAATGGCAGTAATGCTCGGCGACCGCGAGCATTCGCTCCCGCGGCACATTCTTTCCGCGAAGCACATTTTCGAGGAAGGGAATGACTTCGTCGTTCGATTCCGGTGCACCAAAGGACACCACCAGGAGTGCGTCATAGTACACACAGCATCATTTTGCTTGGCCGGCAGCGGGGAGCACAAGTTCGGTTTGGACAAGTTGCGCGAGAAGAAAATTTGGCGCTGGAACATAACGAATAACGAAAAACCTGGCACACGGGCGTGTCGGCTATTCAGGTTCTCCTGCGAGGAGGATCGCCGGTTCCGAGGACGATTTGCAACCTGCTACCCCCTGGCTTGGCTGCCTAGCTCGGTCATCCAGATATGGCTGATGATTGCTAAGTCATCCTTTATCAGATGACTATATAAATATCATCCTAATATGGATGACAACTTGAAAGTTACCCATTTATGGGTGACAATAAGGATGATAAAGATAGCTCCGACATTGCAGCCCGGACGCGTGAAGCGTCCCAGGGGATACGCATATGGCCGTCCGGACACAACGCTACATCGCTGTGATTGCCGACATGGTGAAGTCGCGCGCACTCCCGAGTTCGCAACGCAGGGTCGTGCAGAGGCACTTCCAGGAGCTCACCAGCAAACTAAACACGGCGTACCATGACGAGATTGTGTCGAAGTTCGCAATCACCCTGGGGGATGAGTTCCAGGGCTTGTTGAGGACTTCTCTGCCGATCCCCGACATGATTTGGAAAATGGAAGAGAACTTCGCGGACCGAGAGCTTCGGGTTGGCATCGGTTTAGGGAGTCTGGACACGCCCCTCCAGGCATTTGCCATCAACGTCGATGGACCCGCTCTGCACGCGGCCCGCGAGGCGATCGAAGCTGCCAAGAAGAACGATATCCTGGGAGGAGTCTTCAAAGGTTTCGGCCCGCTGGATGACGCGCTGACCGGAATCGCGCGGCTGCTGTGGTTTCATCGCTCGCATTGGACTGCATCGCAGCGCAAGATCGCCAATCTGCTGCGCAAAGGGATGTCGCAGAGCGAGGTAGCGGAGCGGCTGGGCGTCAAGCGGCAAGTGATTTCAAAGCAGGTTGCCGCGGCCGGTTGGGTGCCGTACACCGGCGCGGAAAGAGCATGGCGTATCATTCTGCAAGATTATGTAGACCCTATGATCGGCAAGAAGCCATGAATGCTCCCAAAGTCGTCAGCCCCGAATTCCTTTTGTGGACGGAGCTTCTTTTGCTCTGGAGCCTCGTCTCGTATGGCATCGTGGCCGATCCCCTCAAGGAAGCCGCCCAGAGATTCCACTGGAAGTCCTGGTCCTGGCTTTTAGGGCTGCGGGCAGTCCTGATAACCGCGCTGTCATTCGCGTTGAGCCGCTCGGTTGTCTTGACTCTTTTCTTACTTTTCATGGCCCTGGCTCAGCCTCTCCTCCGCTATCGACTACCGATGCGATGGGTGGCCGAATTTGAATACCTTTGTGTCATCGGGCTGATCTTTTTTCCGTTGATGTATATCCGGAATATTCCTCTGGCATCGCAATGGCGGCCGGCCGCCCTCAGCGCTGCCCACATGGCTGCCGTCTGCATTGCAGGCACGAACCTGCTTTTCATCGTCCGGGGAGGAACCTATATTGTTCGAGGAATTTTGAGGAAAGCCGGGACCCTGCCCTCCCAGGAACAAACAAAAATTGTCGCGCAAGTTGCGACCGTAGCCGTCACGTCCTTGTCGGTGCCAGAAGAACAACCTGACCCAGCCTCGATGAGCGCTTCACCTTCATCGGCAGTGCAAGAAGGTCTTTCGGTCACTGATTTTGAATTCGGCGTAGATGTTGAGGAACTGAACCGCGGCCGCTTGATTGGCAACCTGGAGCGAATTGTTCTCACCCTTGTGGTCGCGGCAGGCAGCTACACGGCGCTGGGATTCCTGGTTGCGGCAAAGGGGCTGGTGCGATTCGAGGAGTTCGAAAAGAGCAGGGAATTTACCGAATACTTCCTGGTCGGGTCACTTTCGAGTGTACTGGTTGCGCTGTGCGCGGGTTTGGTCCTCCGCCATGCCTTGCTGGCGCTCTGGCCGGAATTGCTCGCCTTTCAAATGCAGTCGTGAGCTTCGGGAACGATGAGATGGGCAAGTTGAGCGGCCTGAGACATAGGTAAGAAACTGGCGCGCCCGGAGAGATTCGAACTCCCGACCTACAGCTCCGGAGGCTGCCGCTCTATCCAGCTGAGCTACGGGCGCGTAACTCTCAGTTTACATCTGGACTCGGGTGCCATCAAATGACAGGGGCAGTCTGAGACCATACGAAACATCGGTTGGACTGTGTTCGAGAAGAACTACCAGCGACCGCGTCCACCGCCGCCGCCGCTGCGTTCGCGGCCACGTCCGCCACCACCACCGCCGCCAGTGCGTTCCGGTTTCGGGCGCGCCTCGTTCACGTTCAACGTGCGTCCCCCGACCTGGGCACCATTCAGCGCAGCGATCGCTTTCTCTCCATCTTCGGCGCTCGCCATCTCGACAAAGCCGAAGCCGCGCGAGCGTCCGGTGTCACGGTCAGTCATGATGCTCACGCGATCCACCTGTCCGTGGGCTTCGAAAAGCTGCCGCAATTCTTCTTCCGACGTGTTGAAATCCAGGTTTCCAACAAAGATGTTCTTCAAGCGAGTGCCTCGGGGGTGAGCTATTTGAGTGTGGCGACTTCGGCAGGGAAGCAGGTGGCGCCTGAGCCCTTCCTGGAATCGAGGCCGGAGTGACAAACAGTCAAATGCGGAGGAAGTATAGCAGGAATTGTCCAGCACAGAGGTTTTGGTTAGCCCACCGACAGCGGCCAAGTCTTCCATTAATCATTCATGCGACAGCGTTCCTCGTGGATCATGCCGCGCCTCGCTTAGCACTCATCGACGCCCCAATAGCCTTCGCGATGATAGCCGAGCTGGAGCAGGCGATTCTTCGGGTCATGGCGCTTGTCGCAATTCGGACATATGAGGAAGCGGCTCCATGGTGTGCCCTGGCGGTCGTACTTTGCCGAAACTGCGAAGCTGACCCCGCAGCTACATGGGACCAGGTACACGCGCAGCGAGTCGTTGGGAGCGGGCGAAGAAGACTTTCGCCGCTTTGCCACTACTGGGTCTCCTCCACCATGACGGCGCCGGTGCTCTTCTTCCGCTTGTTCGACTGCAGGACCTTCTTGCGCAGGCGGAGAGACTTGGGAGTGATTTCGACGAACTCATCGTCTGCGATGAATTCGATCGCCTGCTCCAGGTTCAGCTGGCGGAAAGGAACCAGTCGGATGGCCTCATCGGAGGTCGAGGCGCGCATATTGGTTAGCTTCTTTTCGCGCACTACATTTACGTCGAGGTCGTTGTCCTTGGCATTCTCGCCGATGATCATGCCCTCGTAGACGTCCACGCCGGGGCCGATGAAAAGTTCTCCTCGCTCTTGCAGGTTGTAGAGAGCGTGTGAGGTCGAAAGACCGCCGCGATCCGCGACCAATACTCCTGTGGGCCGATGCGGAATCTCGCCCTGCCATTCGGTGTATCCGTGAAACAGGGAATTCATAACGATGGTTCCGCGGGTATCGGTGAGCAACTGGCTGCGCAATCCAATCAGCCCGCGGCTGGGAACGCGAAATTCGATCCGCACCCGGCCGTAGCCGTGATTGTGCATGTTGGCCACTTCGCCCTTGCGCGTGCCGAGCTGTTCCATGACCACGCCGACGAACTCCTCCGGAACGTCGACAGTCAGGTATTCCACCGGCTCCATGAGCTTGCCGTCCATGCGCTTGGTAACGATCTCGGGCTTGCCCACCATCAACTCAAACCCTTCGCGGCGCATCATTTCAATGAGGATGGATAGCTGCAGCTCTCCGCGGCCGAGGACTTTGAAGGAATCCGTGGTGCCCGAGTCTTCTACGCGTAGAGATACGTTGGTCAGGAGTTCCTTGGCCAGCCGGTCGCGCAGATTGCGCGAGGTCACATAACTGCCTTCGCGGCCGGAGAAGGGCGAAGTGTTCACCGTGAACATCATCGCGATGGTCGGTTCGTCGATTACGATCGGAGGCAGCGGGGCCGGGTTCTCTGCATTCGTAATCGTCTCGCCAATCGTGATCCCCTCGACGCCCGCGACCGCGACGATATCCCCGAGTTCAGTTTCCGTGATGTCGACGCGCTTCAAGCCGGTAAACGAGAACAGCTTGGTGATCTTAGTTTTTTGGAACGAGCCATCGCGCTTCGCAATGCTGACTTCCTCTCCGGTCCACATTTTGCCGTTGAACACGCGGGCAATAGCCAGGCGCCCGAGATAGTCGCTGTAGTCAAGGTTCGCGACCAGGATCTGTAACGGGCCGGCAACATCGCCCTGCGGAGGCGGAATGGTCTTTACGATGGCATCGAACAGTGGCCCCAGGTTCTGCCCCCCGCCCTGGATATTCGTGGAAGCAGTGCCCGTCTTGGCGTTGGTGTAAAGAACAGGAAATTCCAGCTGATCTTCTTTTGCGTCGAGGTCAATGAAGAGATCGTAAATCTCGTTCAGGACTTCCTGGGGGCGCGCGTCCACGCGGTCGATCTTATTAATAACCACGATGGGAGGAAGCTTGGCTTCGAGGGCCTTCCCGAGGACGTATCGTGTTTGCGGCAGGGGACCTTCGCTGGCATCGACCAGCAGCATCACACCGTCCACCATCTTGAGCGCGCGCTCTACTTCCCCGCCAAAGTCGCTGTGGCCCGGAGTGTCCACGATGTTGATCTTCACGCCGTGGTAGAAGACCGAGGTGTTCTTGGCGAGGATGGTGATACCGCGCTCGCGCTCCAGTTCGTTCGAGTCCATCACGCGATCCACGTGAGCTTCGTTGGAGCGGAACGTGCCGCTTTGCTGGAGCATGGCGTCCACCAGCGTGGTCTTGCCGTGGTCGACGTGCGCGATGATGGCGATGTTGCGAATGCTTGCACTCAAAATGACACAGTCCTTTGCCGAAAAGATGCCGCGAGGGGAGACCTGCGTAGGCGCATCTACTACTTTACTATGCCCTGCTGGATTTGGTTGCAGAAGCTTGCCGGCGAGGTGGCGTGGTGACGACCACAAACAATTCGGCACTGCTCCTGCGAGAAGCTTTCATCCTGCGTCGCTGCGCGACCAGAACGAGTTACCCCGCGAAGACAGGGCGATCTCTGACCTCCGGCGCATGTCGGCCGGCCAGCCGGTGCTCAACTTCCTGCGCCACGCGTCGCCCACCCGTAATCGCCTGTGTCGTGCTCGAGATTGGACCCTCAGAATCAGTGTTAGCGAAGAACACGCGATCCAGGGGTGCGCGAAGAAGCGGCTGCACTTTTGTGTACAGGCCCGGCGTCGCCATGTACATGGGATGTCCGCGCCGGTACAGGTGCACCTCAATCGGATCCACGTTCGTAGCGGGCAGAAGTTTTTGGAAATCCTTGAGAACGTCGCCCGCGAGTTTGCGCGCGCTTGGCTCGGTGAGCAAAAGACGCCGTTCTTCCTCGGGCAGCGGCGTGTAGCAGCTCAGGATGTTGTATTTCGGATGATAGCCGGGCTGATTGCGAATGACCCAGTCAGCCACGATGAAATCTGTAAAAGAGTTTCCCGGACACCAGTTGTCGTATCCCTTGCGGTAAACCTCTTTATCGAAAATGAGGTTCACGAGGGCGTAAGGGATGTAGCGCATCTGCTGCATGGCCTCATCCTGCTTCTCTGGGATGCCTTCCACAACGCGCCGCGTGATGAACTTGGGAGTGGCCATGATGACCGCTTTGGCGGACACGGTCTTCAGTTCGGTACCCTGCATGTAGGTGACGTTGACGGCATTTTTTTCAGGAGTGACCGCCACGATGGTCGCGCCGGTCTGCATCCGCTCGGCATGCTTCGGCTGCAGCACATCGACAAGGTGTTTGCTGAGAGCGCCCAGCCCTCCCGGCCAGGTGTAACGATCGTCCTTCCGATCGGGCGCAGCCATCCACTGCAACTGGGACACGGCGAGCGCGGCGGCCGTGTCTTCGGAGCGTGCGCCCCAACTGGAGGCGCCGAAGCC
>Ga0307475_10001739_pt1 | contig 13009 bp, 10 predicted proteins | sample atmos_gasesECM1C_FD_203317 | JGI IMG/M metagenome (GOLD analysis project Ga0307475, IMG submission 203317) | Hardwood forest soil microbial communities from Morgan-Monroe State Forest, Indiana, United States - atmos_gasesECM1C_515 | ecosystem: Environmental > Terrestrial > Soil > Temperate... | reverse complement strand
TCCTATTGTTGCGTTGGGCGACGGCAGCCAGCGCGCGCTGATGGAAGCATTCCAGGCCGGATGCGACGACTACATCGACCGCAGACGTCAGCCCGGGGTCATCGCCTCCCATGTGAAGCAGATTGTCGTCAGCAAAATGGAAGGCTTCCGGCCCACGCAGCTGCTCACGCAATCCGATACGAGCTTGAGCGGCAACCTGACGCACCATGACCTGACAGGCGTGATGCAGATGCTCGGCCACGCCCACCAGACCGGCGCGCTGTACGTCAATGCCGGAGAAGCTGACGCCGTTCTCTTTTACGAAGGCGGGGAGATCTCGCACGCGGAGTGCGGCACGCTATTCGGCGACGAAGCGGTTATTTACATCCTAAAGAACTGCGTCAACGGCAACAGCGGCGTCTACAAATTTGTTTACGGCACCATCTCGACGCAGCGCACCGTGCTGCGCTCGGCCACCGATTTAATGCTCGATGCCATGCGCGAGGTCGATGAAAGTTCGCGCGACATGGCGGATAAGGAAGCACCATGAGCGAAGCAATGACCATTCCCCCTCTCGAGGAAACGCCGGCGAAGCGCGTGCCGACGGTTTACTTCATCGATGACAGCGCCACCATGCGCGAAGTCATCAAGATCGCGTTTCGCCGCGAAAACATCCAGGTGATTACCTGCGCCGACGCGGCCTCCGCTCTCCGGCAATTCGAACAAATGCGTCCGGACGTGGTCATCACCGACCTCATCATGCCGGATCAGGACGGCTACTCGGTTTGCAGCCAGATCAAAGAAAATCCCGATCTCAGCGGCACCCCTGTTCTGCTCATGTCCGGCGTGGTTAACAAGAGCGTCGCCGACAAAGCCGTCTCGGTCAAAGCCGATGAACTGATCCGCAAACCCTTTCAGCCGCAGGAGTTGATCAACCGGGTGAAAGCTCTTCTGGAGCCGAAAACCGCAGTAGCGGCGCCTTCTTTAGACCGCGGCGCGGCCACGAGCGCGCTGAACGGTCTTTTCGCGCCTGCGCCGGCCGCTCCTCGAACCCTCACGCCACCTCCTCGACCGCCCGCGGCAGAGGAACCCGCCTGGCCGCGTGCGCTCGCCGAAGCATTCACTCCGCGCCCACCGGCGCCAGCGCAAGCCGATGCGCAACCACCCGCGGCCACGCCTTTGCGGCCCGCGCCCTCCGCGCCCGACCTGCAAAAACTGCGCGTGGAAATCGCCAGGTTGGAGATGCTCGTCAAGAAGCTGCAAACCGAGCTCCAAATCGAACGCCAGTACAACCAGGCGCTCGAAACGCAGATCCAGACTCTCACGCAAATGGCATAGTCTCGATTCCCCGGCCCGCCCTTACTTCGCGAAGGACCCTTTGTAGCGGCGGGGCCTTGCCCGCCGCCTGTCCCGCTCCCCAGTGCTTCTCTTCCAAGAGGTGAAGCGCGCACGGCCGCACATCGGCAACCTGCGTATGGCGCACGGCTGCTGTTTTCGGACGAGCCTCTGGAGCAGCCCGCTAGCCTCCCTTACTCTCCTCTTGACAATCAGGAGGAGAAGAGTACTCTTCCTCTTGACCCTCAGGAGGAACGCAGCCATGGCCGGCAAGCCGAGTGATCTCGTCAGGGCACCCTGGACATGCTCATTTTGAAAACCCTGGCGCTCGAACCTATGCACGGTTACGGCATCGCCGTCCGGCTCGAACAGATGAGCCCAGGAGTTTTCCGCGTCAAGGCGGTTCCCTGTTCAGCGCTTTTCAGCGCCTCGAGCGGGCCGGGCTAATCAAGGAGGCCACCGAGAACAGCCGGCGTGCAAAATGTTACGCACTGGCCGACCGGGGCCGAAAAGGCTCAGGAGCGAAACGCGGGAATGGGGAAGGCAAGTGGCAGCCATCGCGAGAATCTTGGAAGCATCCTAGGAGCAGCCATGTGGCGAAGCATAACCAGCGGGCTCCGTTCCCTGGTCCGAAAGAAACGTGTTGGCCAGGAGTTGGACGAAGAACTCAACGGCTTTCTTGAAATGGCGGCCGAAGAAAAAATCAAGCAAGGCGCGAGCCGCAGAGACGCGCTTCGTTCGGTTCGCCTGGAACGGGGAAGCCTCGAAGTCACAAAGGAAACGGTCCGCTCTGCCGGCTGGGAATCTTTTGTAGAGGCGTGCTGGCAGGACTTGGGCTTCGCCGTTTGCATGCTGCGCAAATCCCCTGGCTTCGCCGCTGTCGTTGTGCTCACGCTTGCGCTCGGCATTGGCGCCAACACCGCCATATTCAGCGTTGTTAATGCCGTCTTGCTTCGGCGGTTACCGTACGCGAAGGCAAGCCAGTTGGTCTTTGTATCCGAGGCTAAGCCGGACGCTGGAATATCCCGGCTTGGGATGTCCTATCCCACCTTCACTGAACTGCGGGATGGCAATCGCGTGTTTAGCGCGGTCGCCGGCTTGGGTGGCCACGCTCTGGTCCTTACGGGCTACGGAGAGCCGTCCGAGGTAAGCACCGTGGTAGTGACGTCCGAGTTCTTTTCGGTCCTCGCGGCTGAGCCGCTGCTGGGCCGCGTGTTCATCCCCGAGGACGGCCAGCGCGGAGCTACCCCTGTCGTGGTTCTCAGCGAAAATTTATGGCGCAACCGATTTGGGGCCGACCCGGGAATCGTCGGCCGTTCGATCACACTGGACATGCGCCCGTACACCGTGATTGGCGTGATGCCGGCGAGCTTTCACACGCCCTTCCTCAATCAGACAAACCAGGTTTGGATACCGCTTGCTCAGGACCCTCTGTTTAGCGTTTGGATGACTCGCCCGCCTCAAGAGCACTGGATGGCCGTGATCGCGCGACTGCGCCCCGACATCTCCTCCGCCCAGGTGCAGGCGGAATTGGACACCATCGGCGCCCGGCTGGCCAAGGAATTTCCGGCGGAGAAAGGATGGGCGATTAGAACTGAGCTGCTGCAGCAAACGATCACCGGCGACGTGAAATTGCCGCTGCTCCTGCTGCTGGGGGCTGTTGGCCTAGTGCTCCTGATCGCGTGCGCGAATGTTGCAAATCTCCTTTTGAGCCGCGCGACGTCGCGGTCAAAGGAAGTTGCGATTCGAATCGCGATGGGCGCCGGCAACGGGCGCATCGCCCGCCAACTGCTCACCGAGTGCTCCATCCTTGGGTTGCTTGGCGGCCTTATCGGAACACTCGTGGCTTACTGGGGGGTAGCCACGCTCTTGCCGCTCCTGCCTCCCAGTCTGCCGCAGTTCCACTCGATTCGCGTGGATGGCCGGGTCCTCGTCTTCGCTTTCGTGCTTTCGCTGGCCACCAGTCTTTTGTTCGGGCTAGCCCCCGTGCTTTCCGCAGCTGGCTCGGATCCGCAAAAGGAACTCGGCGAAGGCGCTCGCGCAGGGGAGTCGGCAGGTCCGCGTCGCGCCCGCGCTTGCTTGGCTGTTGCGGAAATTGCCTTGGCAATGGTTCTTCTTACCGCAGCGGGATTGCTGATACACAGCTTTTCCGAGCTTACCTCAGTGAATCCGGGCTTCGAGCCGAATCACGTCGTGAAGGCAATGGTTTCCCTTCCGCAATTTCAGTACGCAACGCCGAAACAGTGGGCCGCTTTCACAGAAGAACTGATGACACGTCTTGCGGCCCAGCCCGGCATGCAGGATTCGGCCATCGCGGGTCCGCTGCCCATAGTGGATTGCTGTATCACCCTCGCCTTTCAGATTGTCGGCAATCCACCACGGCAGGCGGGAACGGCCGACACCGCTAATTACGTCCCAGCCAGCCCGCACTATTTCTCCGTGATGGGAATTCCACTGCTTCGTGGCCGTTTGTTCAATGAATCTGATTTCTCTTCCTCGCCACCGGTAGCGCTGATCAGCGAGGCACTTGCGAAACTCTATTTTCCTAAGCAGGATCCGCTGGGCAGGCATCTGATTTTCGGTTTTCCTGCTAACGGCATTGTCTCGCGCGAAATCGTCGGCATCGTTAGGGACATACATGACGTATCACTCGGCAAGGAACCGGGGCCTATGTTGTATGTGCCATTCGCCCAAGCGCCCCTTTATGGAGGCGAAGTGGTCGTCAAGAGCACGCTGAGCACTTCTGCTGTCGTCGGAGCAATTCGCGCCGTAACGCGCGGCATGGATAAAAATCTACCGGTAACAGACATCGCGCCGCTCGCCGATGTCCTGAGCGCATCTGTGGCACAGCCCCGCTTTAGCACTTTGCTCCTCGGCTTGTTTGGCGGGATCGCTTTGATCCTCGCAGGCGTGGGGATTCTCGGAGTGATCTCTTACTCTGTTTCTCGCCGGACGCATGAGCTGGGGATTCGACTGGCCCTTGGCGCGCAGCCCGGCTCAGTTCTTAGCATGATCTTGGGCGAGACGCTCGTGCTCACACTGATTGGCATCGCGGTTGGCATACCTTGCGCTGTCGCTACGGCGCGTCTCATCGCACACTTGCTTTTCAAGGTGACCCCCTACGATCCGGTCACGCTGGCCCTGGTTCCTCTTGTGCTCATTGCTGTCGGGTCGTTGGCCAGCTATATCCCAGCGCGGCGCGCGATGAAGGTCGATCCCCTGGTCGCCCTGCGCTACCAATAACCTCACCGCTACCGTTCAGCGCCGGCCTAAATTCAATTCCGGCAGGACTCTCCCCGCTCTGTCGGGCAAAACTCAAGCTCGCGGCGATTCCGAGGCGCCAACCTCGTTGTTGCCGGGAACACTGTCAGTGCGGGCAGGTTGACGCCCAAACCTCGATTCTGTAGCCTCACTCTACGACTGCTTTACAAAACACTTCTAGTCTGGGGGACGCAATGGGCTCGAAGAATGGCTGTGTGATTTCGCGACGGGAATTCGCCCGCCGTGCCGCTTTTGTTTCCGCTGCAGCTTCCCTTTCGCCCGCCGATCTTCTGACCGAAAAATCTCCTGACACAGCAAAGCCGCTTTCGCAGACGCCCAGCGGGCCAAAACTCTCCGCGGAAAGCCAGACGGAAATGGAGTCGCGCCTTCAGGCGGTTTTTGCTCAATACGGCTCGCGGCTCAATGATGCCCAAAAAGCAGACTTGCACAGGCTGGCCGTCGAGGGCCAAGCCGCACTCGACCGTCTTCGCGCCTATCCCACGGATAATAACGACGGGCCCGCCCTCTATTTGAAGCCTTTGATCGAGCGTGAGAAGAAAGCTTCGCGGGTGCCTGCCTCCGCGAAACCGGCTGCCGCGCCGACAAAACCCTGAGGAGCCTCCCAATGCCCGGCGAAGAGATTTTCTTTCTCTCCATCAGCGAACTCTCCAAACGCATCGAATCCAAAAAGCTTTCTCCTGTGGAATTGACGGAGCTCTACCTCGACCGCAGCCAAAAGTTTGGGCCCCGCTTCAACGCCTACGCAACTCTTACTCCGGAAATCGCGCTCGAGCAGGCCAAAGCCGCCGAAAGGGATATCCAGCGCGGCCATTATCGCGGCTCGCTCCACGGCATTCCCTATGCCGCGAAGGATCTCCTCGCCGTGAAAGGCGTGCCCACGACCTGGGGCGCAAAACCTTTCGTCAATCAGGTTTTCGAATACAACGCCACAATCATCGATCACCTGAAGAATGTCGGCGCGGTGATGATCGGCAAAGCCGCGATGATCGAGCTCGCCGGCGGCATGGGCTACCGCTTCGCTTCCGCGTCTTTGCAGGGGGAAGCGAAAAATCCCTGGGATTCCGCCTGCTGGACTTGCGGCTCTTCCTCCGGTTCCGGAGCTATTGTTGCCGCGGGCCTCGCCGGTTTTGCCATCGGCACGGAAACCTGGGGCTCGATCATTTGCCCTTCCGCGTTTTGCGGTGTCAGCGGATTGCGGCCAACCTACGGCCGCGTCAGCCGCTATGGCGCGATGGCCCTCGCTCCGTCGATGGACAAGATCGGGCCCATGGCTCGCAGCGCCGAAGATTGCGCGCGAATTTTTGCCGCCATTGCCGGGCACGATCCAAAAGACCGCGGTACGATTGCCATCGACAAGGCCGCTTTCACGTACTCGCCTTCGGTTGAAATGCGCAAGCTCCGCGTCGGCTGGCTTCACAATGCCTGGAACTCTTTCGATGCGGGAAGCGCAAGGCCAGTTGCGGCAGCAAGATCAGTCTTGAAAAAAATCTTCAGCGGCATGAAGGAAACCTCCTTGCCGGTTGGCCCGTGGGAAGAGGCTGCCTCCCTGATCGTGCAGGTGGAGTCGGCCGCTTCCTTCCGCCCGCTGATTCGCTCCGGAAAAATCAGCGAACTGACCGATCCGCTCGGGCAGGTCTCCGGCTACTTGAACGAGCAATATTCCGCAGCAGACTATGGACAAGCCCTCAAAGTGCGCGAGATTCTGCAAAAGAAAATGGATGCGATTTTTGAGGACTTCGACGTGCTGGTCGCTCCATCGCAGCCGGTTCCCGCCACCCCGCTCACGCTCAATCTGGAAACCGGCCTGGCATTTCCTGATCCGCTGGGCGCCATTGGCAACCTTTGCGGGTTGCCGGCGCTCTCCGTTCCCTGTGGTTTCACCGAAAAGAATCTACCGATTGGACTCGAGTTCGTGGCCGGCGCGGGCGACGACATCGTCGTCATTCAAGCCGCGCGAGCGTTCCAGCAACACACCGATTGGCACCGACGGCACCCGAAGATCCACTAGGTTCAATTTTTGTTCATAAGCTCGTGGACCGCGCGTCGCAGCGCGGTGCGGCTAAAGGGCTTTGCCAGCAGGCGCACCGTGGAATCGGAACGCGAATAGCTCCGGCCGCCCTTTCGCCGTACCCGGACATGTACAACATGCGAAGTTCGAACGCTGCCGCCTCCATGGGCGCACCTCCACGGATAGGTTCTGCCGTTCTTGTCAAATTCCTGGATATGCGATATTGGGCTTGTGACGTTCTCGAGGAGGGCTAACACGCGATGCATGAAATTTGGAAAGATATGTTCGTACTGGGGATTCCTCTGCTCGAAAAAATCCTGCGTCCCATCTTAGTCTACGCGTTCCTGATAGTCAGCTTGCGGCTTTCCGGAAAGCGGGAGCTCGTCCAGCTCAATCCTTTTGACCTGGTCGTCCTGCTGACTTTATCCAACACCGTGCAAAACGCCATCATCGGTGACGACAACTCTGTGCTCGGCGGAATTATCGGCGCCACCTCCCTGCTTGCCACCAACTTCTTGGTGGTGCGCTTTCTCTACCGGCACCGCAAGCTCGACCAGTTGGTGGAAGGCCGCGCGGACGTGCTGATCGAAGACGGCAAAGTCCGGACGCAACACCTCAAGACCGAACTCATCACCATGGCGCAGCTGGAAGCCGCCGCGCGCAAGCAGGGCTTCAGTTCGCTTTCCGAAGTCAGCCAATGCGTTCTCGAGCCCGGCGGAACGCTCACGTTCGTCGGCAAGAAACCTGCCGCAGAGGAAGTGCGACACCACGAATTGCTCGGCAAGGTGGAAAGCCTGGCGCACGAAATCGCCCTGCTGCGCGGGTCGTGGCCTCCGGCGCGCGCCTAATCAGCGGAGCAGTAGACCAGTTGCGGCGAGCACAACACCGCCCGCGCCCAAGATCATGCCGGCCAGCCAAAAACCTTTGCGCTTGGTAAGCAGAGTAATGGAGCAGATGACCAGACCGATTTCGAGAAAGGCCTCCCCGGCGTCGAACCGGTCGGCTTTACGACTGGCAAAGTCGCGCTCCGCTTCCAGGTCCGTGGCCTCTTTGCTGATATCTTCTTTGTCGCTCTGATAGTGTTCCACTTCCTTGAGATACTTCTCTCGAAGGGCTTCACCTTTTCCCTGATCCATGGCAGCAACCAGGTTGACCACGTCAGAAAAACCTTGCGTTTCGTGAAGGCGCACGCTTTTTGCCTGATATTGCGCCCATTTGTCGGCCGCCTGACTTTGCCGTAGCAATTCCTCGGTGTGCGCCCGGTGCCCCAGCAGCGTCACACCGGCAACCATCACGGCCATGATCGAAATGGTGATCGATACCGGAAGAACCAGCGGGTGGTCCGCGGGTTCGTGGTGTCCTTCTGGAAGTTCGATGCCTTCAGGCATGCCTGTTTGCTCCTACTGTTTGAATCGGAATCAGACGGCAGGTTCGGCGGCGGCCATGACCTGTAAAGCTTCATGAGCAGCGGCCAGGGTGCGGTCGATGTTTTCAGAAGTGTGCGCCGCGGAGAGGAACGCCGCTTCGAACTGCGAAGGCGCGAAGAAGACTCCCCTCGCCAGCATCTCCCGGAAGAATCGTGCGTAGCGTTTTGTATCCGAACGCTTCGCGTCGGCATAATTTCTTACCGGCCCGGTCGTGAAAAAGACCGTCGCGAGCGAGCCGATGGCGTTGATCTGAGCGGCGATTTCGGCGCGCTCCGACTCGGCGCGCAAACCGCGCACCAGCCGCTCGGCCAGTCTGGTCATCTCCTCGTACAACCCCGGTTTTGTGAGTTGCCCGAGCGCCGCGATTCCCGCCCGCATGGCCAGCGGATTTCCCGCCAGCGTTCCGGCCTGATAGACCGGGCCGAGCGGCGCAACGTGATTCATCCATTCCGCGCGGCCACCATACGCGGCCACAGGAACTCCTCCGCCGATGATTTTGCCGAGTGTCGTCAGATCTCCCTCGATGCCAAGAAGCTCTTGCGCGGAGCCGTTGCGCAGGCGAAACCCGGTGATGACTTCATCGACGATGAGCAGCGCCCCGTCCCGTTGCGTGATTTCCCGGAGGCCTTTCAGGAACCCGCTTTCCGGTAGAACGACCCCCATGTTTGCCGCGATGGGTTCCACAATGACCGCCGCAATTTTTCCTTTGTGCGTTGCAAAAACCTTCTCAACCGCTGCGGGATCGTTGTACGGAACATTCAACGTCAACCCAGCCAGCGCTTGCGGCACGCCGGGACACTCCGCGATGCCCAGCGTTGCGAGGCCCGAACCCGCTTGCGAAAGGAAACTGTCCGCGTGCCCGTGGTAACAGCCTTCGAATTTGACGATGAAATCGCGCTTCGTGACGCCGCGGGCCAGCCGCACCGCGCTCATTGTGGCTTCGGTGCCACTTGAAACAAAGCGAATTTTTTCCAGGAAAGGGATGGCCTGGGTGATGAGCGTGGCGAGCTCCAGCTCGAGTTCCGTGGTCACGCCAAAGCTCGTGCCGCGTCGGGCCTGGTCGGCGATGGCATCGGCAATCGCCGGATTGGAATGCCCGAGAAGGATCGCTCCCCACGAGCAAACGTAGTCGAGCAGCTCGTTGCCGTCCGCGTCGTAGAGAAATTGTCCGCCGGCGCGGTCGATTACCAGCGGCTCTCCGCCCACGGAGCGAAACGCCCGAACGGGACTGTTCACTCCGCCGACCAAAACCCTTTCGGCGCGCGCGAAGATTTCCCGCGAACGCCGCCGCTCGGTTTTCAGTATGGTTTGCGTTTTGCTCATCTGATCTTATTTAGACACTTCCTCTGCCCCCGGCTAGCACGCCTTCATCCACCGCGCCACGTCCTTGGCATGGTAGGTCAAGATGTGGTCCGCGCCGGCGCGCTGGACGCCCGTCAAGATTTCGAGAACCACCCGCTTTTCGTCGAGCCAGCCGTTTTGCGCCGCGGCTTTTACCATCGCGTATTCGCCGCTGACGTTGTACGCGCCCACGGGAACCTCAAAGGCTTCGCGCACGCGCCAGATCACGTCGAGATACGGCAGCGCGGGCTTGACCATCACCATGTCCGCGCCTTCTTCCAAGTCCAGCCGCACTTCTTTCAGCGCCTCGCGCGCGTTCGCGGGATCCATCTGGTAGCTGCGGCGGTCGCCGAATTGCGGCGCGGACTGTGCGGCTTCGCGAAATGGCCCGTAAAATCCGGAGCAGTATTTTGCCGCGTAGGAAAGAATGGCGATGTTCTCAAATCTGTTTTCATCGAGCATTTTTCGAATTGCGCCGACGCGGCCGTCCATCATGTCCGAAGGCGCGACAATGTCGGCGCCGGCGCGCGCGTGCGAAAGCGCCTGCTGCGCCAGAATCTCGAGTGTCGGGTCATTCGCCACTTCTCCGTGCTCGATGACGCCGCAGTGGCCGTGATCGGTGTATTCGCACAGGCAGACGTCGGTAATGACCAGCAATTTCAGATTGGCCTTTCGAATGCCCTCGATGGCGCGCTGCACCACGCCTTGCGAACCGAGTGAACTCGCGCCGCGCGGATCCTTCGTTTCCGGCAGGCCAAAGAGAATCACCGCGGGGATGCCGAGCGACTCCACTTCCCTCGACTCTTCCACGAGCTGGTCGGCAGACTGCTGAAAAATGTTCGGCATCGAAGCGACTTCCAGGCGTACGTTCTTCCCGGGGCACACAAACATCGGATAAATCAAGCCGGCGGTCGTCAAGCGCGTCTCGCGGACCACGCTGCGCAGTGCTTCGGTGCGGCGTAAGCGCCGGGGCCGATGCGTCGGGAAACTCATGCTCGTTTGACTCCTGCCGGAGCGGCCTTCGCGGCGGCGAAATGCCCTTCCAAAGCTTCAACCACTGAGACGGCGGTCGTATCTTGAGCAACGACGGCGCGCTCGACGCCCGCTTTACGCAAAGCATTCGCGGTAACCGGCCCGACCGCGGTGACGGCCAGCTTACCCTGGAGCTCGTGCAACCGCGTGGCACCAACGAGTTCCGCAAAATGTTGTACCGCCGATGGACTAAAAAACAAAATCGCGTCTGCTTGGCCGTTCAGAATCTTCTCGAGTCCCTCGGTCTCTGCGGGCCGCCGCGTGCGATAGGCAATCACTTCGGTGACCTGGGCACCAAACCGCGCGAGCGCCGCGGGCAGGTCCGGGTTGGCGCGATCGCTGCGCGGCAGCAGCACCCTGGTGCCCTGGAGCTTGCTGCCCAACTCATTCGCGAGAGCAACGCCGTTGTGCGTCACGGCGACGTACTCCACGGGAAGATCCGCACTTCGCGCGGAGTCTGCCGTCACCGGACCCACGCACGCAACGCGCACTCGGCTGTCGGTTCGCATCAGCGGCCGCTGCAAATCCGCGGCTCTTTCGATCAGGGCGCGAACGGCTTGCGCGCTGGTAAGAATCAGCCAGTCAAACTGCTGCATCTTCGTGATGGCGCGATCGAGCGGCGCGAAATCGTCCGGCTCCGCAAAGGACACGAGCGGGAACAACACCGGAGTTGCTCCGCGCGCGGAAAGTTCCCGAGCAAGGTCCTCACACGCGGCCGCCGCGCGCGTAATCACCACGCGCTTCCCCCCGACGGAACTCCGACAATTCTCAGGCACGGTGCCGACCCACTTCCTCAAGGATAGACTGCGCGCCCGCGTCAACGAGCAAGCGTGCCATGTGCTCGCCAAGTTGCGCCGCTCGCTCGGGTTCGGCGGCTGCGTGCTGCTTCACGCATTGCGCGCCATCCACAGAACACACACAGGCATCCATATGAAGTTCGCCTCGCTCGACGCGCGCCCACGCGCCCATAGGCACTTGGCATCCGCCGTGCAACGCGCCCAGAAGCGCGCGTTCCGCAATCACCGCGGCGCGGGTTTCCGGGTCATCGAGGGGCGCCAGCAAATCCTGGGCTTCCCGGTCGTTCAAGCGGCATTCCACGGCGATCGCGCCTTGCCCCACCGCGGGCATGCATACTTCCGGAGAAAGAACCTCGGAAATGCGCTGGCTGAATCCCAACCGGTCCAATCCTGCCTTGGAAACGACCACTGCTTCGTATTCCCCGCTTTGCACTTTGCGCAAGCGCGTGTCCACGTTGCCACGCAGGTCGCGCAAGTCGAGATCCGGGCGAACATGGCGCAGCTGCGCCTGACGCCGCAAGCTGCTCGTGCCCACGCGCGCTGCGTGACGCAGGTCTGCGAGCGTCGAACCCACCAGGCAATCGCGCACGTCATCGCGCTTGCAGACGGCGGGAAACGTCACCCGGGAAGGAATGTCGGTAGGAATGTCTTTGACGCTGTGCACGGCCAGGTCGATGGTTTGCTCGAGCAGCGCTTCTTCCAGTTCTTTGATGAAAATGCCCTTGCTGCCGATTTGCGCCACCGGCGAGTGCAGCATTTTGTCACCCGCCGTTTTGATGATGACGATTTCCGGCTCGATGCCGGTCGCTGCAAAAAGCCGCTTGCGAATAGACTCCGCCTGCCATTTGGCAAGCAGGCTCCCGCGGGTTCCGATGCGCAAGGTCCTCAAGATTTCTCCCGATTTAGAAGGAATAGGTCGCGCAGCGCCTCGACGCTTTGCACCTTTCGGCGCAGATCTTTTTCGCCCCGCAAGCGCTGGGCCGGCCCGAGCAGCAAGCTTTCGAGGATTTCATCCATTAGTTTTTCAACCAGGGTGCGGTCCGCCTCGGTCAAGTGCTGGATGGATGCCACGCGGGCACGGATGAACTGATCGCGTTCCTCGCGCATTTTTGTGCGCAGCTCATTGACCAGGCCGACCAGCTCGACGCCCGCCTGCCAGGATAAAAATTTTCCTACCTGCTGTTCGACGATGCTATCGGCTTTGGGAATTTCGTTCTCCCGGGCCTGGCGGTTCTGCGCCACGATTTCGGTGAGATCGTCGATGTTGTAAACATAGACGTTGTAGAGCTTCCCCACGGTGCCGTCGACATTTCTTGGCAAACCAAGATCCATCAGGAACATTGCGCGGTTGCTGCGCCTGTCCATTGCCCGTTCAACGGTTTCGCGGCGCAAAACCGGTTCTTCGGCCGATACCGAGGTGACGATCACGTCCGGCACCGGAAGCGCCTTTTCCCACTCGCCCCACGGCAGCACTTCTCCACGATATTGTTTGGCCAGCCCGTCGGCGCGCTCCTTCGAGCGATTCATTACAAAAAGACGCGCAATGCCGCGATCCCGCAGCTGAGCAATCACCTGCTCGCTGATGGTGCCGGCGCCAAGAACCAGCGCACTGCGATCGTGCAGTTTTCCGAAGATGCGTTCGGCCAGTTTGACGCCGGCGGAAGCCACGGACATCGGCCGTGCCCCCAGCTCGGTCTCCGCGCGCACGCGCTTGCCGACCTCGAGCGCGCTCTGAAACAGGCGATTCAGCACCGGTCCCGTAGCGCCTTGCTCGTGCGCGACCCGATAAGCTTCGCGCACCTGGCCAA
>Ga0307475_10001737_pt1 | contig 13013 bp, 15 predicted proteins | sample atmos_gasesECM1C_FD_203317 | JGI IMG/M metagenome (GOLD analysis project Ga0307475, IMG submission 203317) | Hardwood forest soil microbial communities from Morgan-Monroe State Forest, Indiana, United States - atmos_gasesECM1C_515 | ecosystem: Environmental > Terrestrial > Soil > Temperate... | reverse complement strand
ACCGCAGGCTGCGGGGTCGTTCACCAATAATGCGCTGAAGGGCACTTATGCGGGCCGCGCCACCACCCCTGTGGATTTCGGAGTCGTTGTCTTCTCCGGCGAGTTCTCGGCGGACGGCGTCGGCCCCACCGGCAATGTCACCGGAACTGAAGACATCGGCGCGTCGAGCGGACCGAACTCGGGCGCGGCCTTCAATGCCACATACTCGATATCCCCATCGCCAACCAATGGCCGGGGAACCATGACGGTCACTTCCGGCACGGGAGGCAACGCCGTCGTCTATATGATCTCTCCTTCAAAGTTCGTGGCGGTTCCACTGAACGACCCCAATCCCGCAGTCTGGGACTTCGAGCTCTCTTCCGTTCCTGCCTCCCTCTCTCTTTCTTCGCTTTCGCTGAACCCCACGAGCGTCACGGGCGGGAATTCTTCTACCGGCACAGTGACGCTCAGCGGGCCAGCTCCCACGGGTGGAGCACAAGTCGCACTCTCCAGCAGCAACACGACCGCGGCCAGGGTGCCTGCCAGCGTGACGGTTGCAGCCGGAGCCACGAGCGCATCGTTCGTAGTCAGCACCAGCGCCGTCGCTGCGTCAACCACAGTCACTATCTCCGCGGCTTACGGTGGCGCGACCAGATCGGCCTCGCTTACGGTGACGCCTGCGCCTCCGCCCCCACCCACGCTCTCCTCGTTGACGCTGAACCCAACGAGTGTCACTGGCGGGAATTCCTCTACGGGCACGGTGACGTTGAGCGGTGCAGCTCCATCGGGTGGCGCGCGAGTTGCCCTCTCCAGCAGCAACACGGCGGCCAGCGTACCTTCCAGTGTAACGGTTGCAGCCGGAGCTACCAGCGCGACGTTCACGGTCGGCACCAGCGCCGTCGCCGCATCGACCACGGTCACCATCTCCGCGGCTTACGGTGGCGCGACCGGATCGGTCTCACTCACCGTGACGCCTGCGCCTCCTCCACCTCCTACTGTCTCTTCGCTGACGCTGAATCCTGAAAACGTTTTTGGAGGCCAATCTTCCACGGGCACGGTAACCCTAACCGGGCCAGCCCCAGCGGGTGGCGCTCAAGTCTTTCTTTCCAGCAGCAACGGAGCGGCCAGAGTGCCTTCCAGCGTGATCGTTCCTGCGGGAGCCACCAGCGCAACCTTCACGGTCAACACGTCCTTCGTTCTCATCTCAACTTCCGCCACAATCTCGGCTTCGTACAACGGTACGACCCGGACGGCAACGCTTGGAGTGCTCTTGTAGCGAGGATACGCCCTCATCCGCCGGTCGCGTCCGCCCAGACCGGGCCCGACCGCGTGCAGGAAGCGATCGATCCGGCCCATGTGCGCATGGACGGCCAGACCGTCTGGAAAGGGCGTACACATTAAGCCTTGCCTAGGACTTGTAGTGTCACCGCGGCGCGTGGGGCGCCCAAAGTCAAATAGACCGAAGAGAAGAGAGATCCATCGCTGTGCAGTTGTGGGCAGTTTCCGCGCTGCGAGCGTGCTAGCGTTGTGGGTTCAAAGGCGAGCGCGAGGGGATGCGACGATTCTTCGAGACGCGGAGTCCTCCGCCTCCGGCCAGGTCACCATCTAAGGATACCTGCAGCAAGGTCAGCCGCTACCGCGGCACCCTGATGACCTCTGCCGGTCCGCTTCGCTATGGTTTGAAAATATATGTGTCGCTTAAACATTCCGGCTGTCCTCGTGTTTCGATTGCTCGCCGTTGCCTTGTTCGTCCTGGCCCTCGGCGGTTGCGTAGGACAGGTAGCCAAGACTCCGCCGCCGCCGGTGACGCCCTCTCAGCAGAACGTGCGCTTCGGCCACGTCTTCGTTGTCGTCGAGGAAAATCACAATTACTCTGACGTTGTCGCAAGTTCGTCCATGCCGTACCTGAACGGCCTCATCAACCAGTACGGGCTGGCCGCAAACTATTTCGCCAACGCACATCCTTCCATCCCGGACTATTTCATGCTCACCACGGGACAAACCCTGACGCTCATCGACGCACTTACACCACAGTCGTTTCCCGTCTCAGCCGACAATACCGTGCGTGAACTGATCGCCGCCGGCAAAACCTGGAAATCCTACGCCGAGGATCTTCCCAACGTTGGGTACACCGGGGGAGATACCGGCAACTACGCGGTGCGCCACAATCCGCTCGCATACATGACCGATGTGCAGAACAACTCCGCGCAAGTAAAGAATCTTGTGCCGTTCACGCAATTTTCCGCGGACCTACCGACCGCAAATCTACCGGAGTATTCCTTCATCGTCCCCAACCTGTGCAACGACGCGCATGACTGCCCTCTGGCCGCGGCCGACGCTTGGCTGAAGATGAATATCGACCCGGTCATTCAGAGCCCGGTGTTCCAGAAAGACGGCCTGCTCATCATCGTCTTTGACGAAGCGGACACACTGGACTTGACTGCGGGCGGGGGCCACGTGGCTGCGGTCATTGTCAGTCCGCTGGGCAAGCGCGGATACAAGTCCATTGCTTTCTATCAACATCAAAGCGTTCTTCGTCTGACGCTCGAAGGGCTCGGCGTGACGAAGCTGCCAGGGGACGCCGCGACAGCCCCCGCCATGTGGGAGTTTTTCAGCGCTCCGTAAACTTGAGCCGCAGACGTTGCGGCTGAGTGCTAGATTGGATAGACATACATGGGGCGAGTGTGGTTTGATACGCGCGCACTGACCCCAGGGCGTTAGCACACGGGTGTTAGCCCATGATTCCGCGATTCAGCATTTTCAAGGTCGAGAGCGACGGCCCCCGCTGGATGGAAGCGGCGGCGACCATGGAACGTGCCAGGGCGCGAGTGAAAATACTGGCGACCTCATCGCCTGGCGAATACATGATCGCGAACCAAAAGACAGGCGAGAAGATTTCCATCAAGCCGAAAATCAAGCGAATCCTGTTTCAGATCGGGTATGACGAAAAAGGACTGAACGCAAGGACGGAACTGCTGCGGCGCTTCGGCCATGAAGTGATCTCGGTGACGCACAACGAAGCGGCGAAGGTGGCGCTGAGCTCGTATCACGATGTGGACCTGTTTATTGTTGGGCATACGGCACCGGAACAAACCAGAAAAGAAATGGTGGCCTGGCTGAAGGCGAACTATCCGAAGGTCAAAATTGTGGCGTTGAATCCGTCGAAGGACGAACTGATCGGCGCCGACTACAACGTGATCCTGAATGACCACGACGAGTGGCTTGCGCTGCTGGCAGCCGCGGCGAGTTGAAGCGCGCTACTGAACTCCTGACCTCATAAAGAATCAGAGCCCACCCTCACAAACCGAGGTGGGGCACCTGCCAAAAGCATCTCCCTCGCTGCCCTCGGGATGACAGGTTTGCCTTTTCGAGCGGAAAAAAAATCATTGGCGGGTGTAGGTGAATTCGCCGGAGGGGTCGCGCTCCTTCAGGACTTTGGCCTGGCCGTTTTCGAGGACGAATTCGTAGATGACGTCGGCGAAGCGCGGCGTGCGGAACTGGAGGCCTTTGACGGGGATGAGTTTCTGCGGAGGCGCGCCGGGAAATTCGAGGGCGAGGCCGGCGCCGGGTTGGTAGGTAACTTGGAATTTCACTTTGCTGGGCGTGAGGTAGGTGCCCGCGAGGGTTTGCAGGAGCTTGGCGTCGAGAGTTTCGGGTTTGCGGGTGAAAACGACTTCGGCTTCGTCGAGAGAGATCACAGCGTTGTCGACGTCCCCCTGCGGATTGGTGCGGAAGTTGACGGAGAATTTGCCGTACTGCTCGTCATCGGGAGTGTCGAAGCGATCGTAGTGGAAGTGATTCATGGGAAACTGAAATTCGTGAAAGGCGAATTGGAGCTGATCGCCGGCGAGTCCGATTTTGAGGATGCCGTAGGCGGGATTTTCGTACTCGGCGACGTAGCTGGAGAGGGGATGCGAAGGCTTGGTGTTGGGGACGCGATCGGCACCGGCTTTGGCGCGCGCTTCGGTGCCGGCTTTTTTGTTGGCGAGGCGCTGCTGCAGGCGGCGCTGGCCCCAAGGCGTCTGGTCCATACCCAAGAGGCGCTCGTAGACGCTGTAGCTGACGATGTTGTAGAGCGGGGCGCTGTGGTCGCTGATGACCAGGACGATGACGCCGATTTTGTCGTTGGGCATGAAGGAGACCTGGGAGTGAAATCCGGGCAGGTCGCCGCCATGAAAGGTGAGCAGGTGGCCGCGATAGGAGACGGTCTGGCGTCCCATGCCGTAGGCGGGATTTAGGAGTTCCCAATAGCCGAGGGCTTCGCCGAGGGTGTTGGGCAAGCCGATGGCCGGCTGCAAAGTTTCCTTCAGAACTTTGGCGGGCAGGACTTGCTTGCCGTTGAACTTGCCGTCGTTCATCAAGGCAATGAGCCAGTGGGAGAGGTCATCGATATTGGAGATGATGGCGCCGGCGGGGGCGACGCCTTCGGTGTCTTCGTAGTAGGGGATTTTGTAAAGCTCGAAGGAGTCACGCTTTTCGCGGAAGGGCACGCCGTGATCGGGGTGCTGGTTCATGTCAGAGATGGAGTAGCTGGTGGAAGTCATATCGAGGGGCGTGAAGATTTTGTCGCGGACGAATTGCTCCCATCTCTGGCCGGATTTTAGCTCGATGATTTCGCCGACGGCGGAGAACATGAGGTTGTTGTAGAGGAAGGTCTCGCGCATCGGCTCTTGCGGCTCGAGATATTTTAGGCGCTCGAATAGTTCCTTGCGGGTGAAGGGCGATTTGAACCAGATGAGATCGTGGCGGGTGACGCCGGTGCGATGGGAGAGCATGTCGCGGAGGGTGATGTTGTTGTTGAGCTGATCGTTGTAGAACTGGATGGTGGGGACGGAGTCGCGCACGGGCTTGTCCCAGGTGAGTTTTCCTTCTTCGACCAGCATGCCGGCGGCGATGGCGGTGAACAGTTTGGAATTGGAGGCGATTTGTTGGAGGGTGATTGGTGTGAAGGGGAGCTTTTTCTCGTAATCGCGGTAGCCGTAGCCCTTGGCGAAGACCAGCTTGTCGTTGACGACAATGCCGACGCCGATGCCGGGCGTGTTCCAGTCCTTTAGGAGTTGTGCCATGTAGGAGTCGAAGCCGTCGAGCTTTTTGGTGATGTCGGGTTCTTGGGCGCGAGCCGCTGGCGCGAAAATCATCAGAGCGAGCGCGACCGCCAACGGACAAAACCAGTTGGCGGCGCGAACGGGGCGAAGTCTGCTGTCGAAAAACATGAGGCCGAACCTCCTGTTTGGGGCGCTGTGGGAAAGCTGCGGGGGCATTGTACTGCCTTGGCGTCAATTCGCAACGAGGTGTTGCGGGAACGAACTTGTCGTGCGGGAGTGGCGGTCGCAGAATGACTGGCGCGTGGGAAAGGCACGGTCATCGTAATTCCATGACGTCGTCCAACATCACACGCGCGCGGCAATATCTGCAGGCTGTCGGTGCTGGCGAACCGTTTGAAAAGGTGTCGAGTTTTACGCGCCGGATGTGGTGATCCAGGAGTTTCGGAATCGGATTGCGCCGTAGGGGCGCGTGCGGCACGCGGCGGTCCTGCGCGCGGCGTATGAACAGGGGCGGAAGATTTTGCGGTCGCAAACTTACCGAGTGCAGCGGATTGTCGAAGCGGGGGATGAGGTGGCAGTGGAGTTGGAGTGGAGCGGAATCCTGGCCGTCGCGGTGATGGGCTTGGCGGCGGGTAGCGAGATGAAAGCGTTCGTGGCTATGTTTCTTACGTTCCGCGACGGCAAGATTGTTTCGCAGAGGAATTACGACTGTTATCCGCCATTTGCCGCGGAACCGGAGACGAAGGGTCGCGCGTGAATTCCGCGAAGCGGTAGGTGAAGCGTATGGCGGTTCCGAAAAAAAGCGGCCGGGCGGCTTCGGCTTATGTGATTAATGCGCGGGCGCACATCGGGCATGTGCATCTGAAGGTGTCGAACATTGAGCGGGCGCTGGGATTTTATTGCGGCGTCCTGGGGTTTGAAGTGACGCAAAGGTTCGGCGACAGCGCGGCGTTTCTATCGGCGGGCGGGTATCACCATCACCTGGCGGTGAATACGTGGGAAAGCCTGGGTGGCTCGCCGCCTCCCGCTGGAACCACGGGACTGTATCATACGGCGATTTTGTATCCGACGCGCGCGGCACTGGCGGAGGCCTTGCGCAGAGTTATCGGTGCGGGAATCGGGCTGGATGGCGCGGCGGACCACGGGGTGAGCGAATCGATTTATTTGCGCGATCCGGACGAGAACGGCGTGGAATTGTATTGCGACCGGCCGAAGGAGTTGTGGCCGCGCACCGCAGATGGGAAGCTGGCGATGTACACGCGGCCGCTGAATTTGCACAAACTTTTGAGCGAGATGGGAGATGCGCCACTGTCGGAGGGACCGAGGGATTTGTAGGGAAAGAGCCGGCAGGACGCCCGGCAACGGGGTTACGGGGTGGACTGTGTGGGATGGACTTTGGTGATGGAAGGGGTGAACTCGAAGCGGACCAGCCAGTCGGAGGGGACGGCGTGGCCGTCGACCTTGGCGGGCGCGAAATCCCAGCGGTGCGCGGCTTGCAGGGCTTGGTCAGCGAAATACTTGCTAGGGCCGGGGGAAAAGATTTCCGCGGAGGAAATATTGCCCGCAGAATCGACATGGAGCTTGACCGTTACGCGGACGGTGCCGCGGATGGTGGCGAGCGCTCCAGATGAGACTTCGGGCATAACTTGATTAAGCACTTCGCCCTGAGCGACGGAGCCAGAGCCCGGCTTGGCGGTGGAGTCGACGCGCGGAGGATTAGCGACGCTGGTGAGAGCCGTGGGAGCGGTTGCGGGAGTCGAAGAACTCAACGTGCGCTTATCAGTTGTGCGCGCATTGCTCACCTTTTGCGGCGACGATTGCGGTGGAGTTTGCGATGACTTCTGCGAAGATGGCGACGTCGAACTCAGAGCCGGCGACGCGGGCTTTTTCGCGGACTTTGTAGCGCCCTTGGTTTGCGCAGGGCCGGGGATGGGCTTTGCAGCGGGCTGGTCCTGCGGCGCCATCGAAGCGGCTTGCCGGACGGGGGCGCGACGATGTAAGAGCCGAGGACCGAGGAAAATCGCGGTGAGCGCGAGGGCGGCAACGATACCGAGCGCAAGGTAATTTAATTTGGGCAGCGATAGTAAGGGCGGCCGCTGAAGGTGCGGTTGAACGAGCTCGTAGCGCGGCTTGATGGCGGAGCCTCTGGCCGCAACGGTTTGTGTATGGAGCGGAGGCTTTGCGGCCGATGGCGGAATTTGGCGCGCTGGTTCGCTCTTTGCGCTGGCTGAGGAAACTGTGGCTGACGCCTGCGGGGGCGCGGCAGGGATGAGCGCCGGGGCCGCCGCTGTGCCGACATGCGCGGAAGACGGTGCGGAGGCGGGCGTCGCGGGCGAAGCGGATGGAGCGGCGGAACCGGGATTCAGGCGCGCGGCGATTTCGCCTACGGTCCAGCGGCGCTGGGGATCGCGCTGCAGGCAATGACGCACAATATCCAGGAAAAGAGCAGGCAGAGTGTCTGGCACGACGGGTTCTTGCGCGACGGAGCCGGCGGAAGCGGGTAAATGTTGCGTCAGGGCTTCGACAATAGTGATGCCGAGCGACCAGATGTCGCCCGCAGGCGAGACGATTCCCTTCGCGATTTCCGGCGCATCGTAAGGGCTGGGATGGCGAAGGCTCGCAGCGGGAACGCTTTGCTGGGTATCGGCGGCAAGCGGATTCGACTGGTCGGCGTGTTCGGCGAGGGAGGAAATGCCGTCGCTGGAGAGCTTGAGTTGATCTTCGATGGCAAGAATGTTCGAGGGCCGCAGGTGTCCATGGACCAGACCTTCGCCATGGAGGAAGGCAAGAGCTTGCAGAGCAGGAGTGAGAACGTCGCGCGCTTCCGCAGGAGTGAGCGGGCGCTGGGGAAGAAATTGCGAGAGGTTCTCCTCAGCGTATTCCATCAAAACGTAGAGCAAATCGAAATCGCCGAAACGGCAACGGCTGGCCTCGAAATTGCGCAGCAAGTGCGGATGGGAAAGTTTGGCGGCGTGCTGCCAGCGAGATAACTGGAGTTGCGCGTCGGGTTCATCGACCTGGATGAACTTGATGGCAATTTTTTGCGGCGGAGTGCCGCGCGTGGTCAGGAAGACAGCGCTGTGCTCGGAGCCGCCGAGATAGCGTTGCAGCAGGTATCTGGCATTGACGATTTGGCCTTCCCACTGCTTCCAGGATTCGGACATAGAGCACCCCCGCGCCAGTTCAGATTGGTCATTATTGTACTCCTGCAGCGGCAGAGATGGTTCTGTACAGGGGTACAGGTACACGGGTGGTCAAGGGTCCAAAGCCAACCTTAGGAGCGAAAGCTCTGGGGGCCGCTGACGAAGGGGCTGCCGCGCCCGTAAAAACGCAGGAGGCGGTGCGCTGCACGGGTGATGCCAATACGTTTGCTCTTGCCGAGGAGGAGGGCAGGTGCCAGACGGCGTGGGAGGGTGATCGCGCCCAGCCAAAGCGGACCTGGCGCACAGAGGTCTATGCCGTCGAGCGAACGGTCAATGCGCAGAGCGGAGGCCAGGCGTCCGGGACCGCGGGCAAGGTCGAGCAGGCGGGCGGTCTTGCGGTGACGCTCCATTTGCTCGATGCCCTCGAGGGGTTCGAGCGCGCGGATCAGAACGCCGCCACCGGTTCCGGGGGCCTCAGCGCTGACGTTGAGCATGAAATGATTGCCGTAGCTGAAATAGACGTAGGCGTAGCCACGGCCCAGAAACATGGAGCGATTGCGCGGGGTGGGGCCGCGAAAGTGGTGCGCGGCGGGATCGCGCGGCGGGTAGGCCTCGGTTTCGACGATGCGGCCGCCAAGGCGAGCGCCGGAGAGTTCGCGGACGACAACTTTGCCGATAAGAAAGCGGGCCAGCGCGATGGTATCCACAGGGAGTTCAACGCGGCGGAGGCGCCGGATGGAAATGGGAGCTTGGCGGGATATCACGGCAGGCAAGCGCGGAAATCCTCCGAGGCGGTGCGGAAGTCCAATCTTACGCCCACGCAGCCTGCCCCGTAACCCTCTAGAAACGCGTTTCGGGCGCAATTGAGGCAGATTCCTTGACTTGACAGGCCAGCGACTCAATAATGAATAAAGCATGAGCGTGCGCGCCGGAGGCGCTGAAGAAATGTTCCTTGACGTTAAGGATCTTGCTGTCCGCAAGCTCCCGATCCGGAAGAGCTACGCCCCGGGCAGCATCGATTACCAGACGGCGGAGATCAAGCAAGTTGAGCCCCTGGAGGTTAACGCCACCGCGGAGTTGCTAGACGGCCAGATACGGATCGCGGGGGATATCGAGACCAAGGTCGAACTGGTGTGCGCGCGGTGCCTGGAGCCGGTGGTTGAGGAAGTCAGCCGAACGTTTGACCTCTTTTACAGCCCGTTGCCCAAGGGCGTGAAACCGGAAGAGGCCCGGCTGAAGGAAGATGACGCGGAAATCGGGTTTTTTGAAGGAGAGGGACTCTTTTTGACGGACGTGTTGCGCGAGCAGGTGCTGTTGGCGTTGCCTATGAAGGTGATTTGCCGCAGCGACTGCCGGGGCCTGTGCCCCAACTGTGGCGCGAACCTCAATCATGAAGAGTGCCGCTGTGAGACCCACGCGACGGATCCCCGTTTGGCTCCACTCGCGCGCCTCAAGCAGGACTGGCTGAAAAAACAATAGGTTCCCAGGGCGAAAGCCTTATACAATCCGCCCAAATGGGCAGGAACGAGGAGTATTGCTATGCCTAACCCGAAACGACGACATTCGAAGAGACGCACCAGCACCCGCCGCGCGCATGACTTTTTGACCAAGCCCGCGACCGGGGAATGTCCGCACTGCCACGAAATGAAGCAGCCGCACCAAGTGTGCCCGCATTGCGGCTACTACAAGGGCCGCGCGGTGCAAGACAAGTCTGCCTAGGGCAGACAAGTCCGCCTAACGAGTTCGTCGGTCTTCAACGAGCTTTTTCCGGAACTGCCAGGTCTAAGCCTCCATGATTACCATCGCTGTGGACGCCATGGGCGGAGACAATGCGCCCCGCCCCGAGGTTGAAGGCAGTGTGCTGGCCGCGCGGGAATACGGCGTGCGCATTTTGTTGGTTGGGCAGCCGAATGTGGTGCGGCCGGAACTGGCCAAGCACGCTTCACCCAATCTGCCGATTGAGATTGTGGCGGCAAGCGAAGTGATCACCATGAATGATCACCCCGCGCAGGCGTTTCGGAGGAAAAAGGATAGCTCGGTGCACGTGGCGGCGCGGCTGGTGCGCGAAGCGAAGGCCGATGGGCTGGTAAGTGCGGGAAACACCGGTGCGGTGATGACCGTGGCGCGATTTTTGCTGGGCGCTCTTGAATCGGTGGACCGCGTGGCCCTCGCGGCTCCGTTTCCGAACGCCAAGGGCGGCGTTTCCGTTTTATTGGATGTGGGCGCAAACGTGGATTCCAAACCTGAGCATTTGGTGCAGTTTGCGGTGATGGGAGAGATTTATTACCGGGCGACGTTTGGCCACCGCCGGCCGCGCGTGGGGTTGCTCTCCATCGGCGAGGAAGAGATCAAGGGCAACGAATTGACGCGCGAGGTGTATACGCGATTGAAGAAGAGCCCAGTGCATTTTGTGGGCAACGTGGAAGGTGGCGACCTGTTTTCGGGCGAAGTGGACGTGATTGTCTGCGATGGATTCGTAGGAAACATCGCGCTGAAGATTTGCGAAGGGCTGGCGTTCCAGATGTTTGGGCTGTTGCGGAAGTCGATGGATAGTTCGCTGGCTTCGCAGGTTGGATTCCTGTTTTCCAGGGGAGCGTTGAAAGGATTGAAGAAGAAGATCGATTACGCGGAGTCGGGCGGCGCGCCGCTGCTGGGCGTGCGGGGCGTGTGCGTCATCGCTCACGGGCGTTCGAACGCGAGCGCGGTGAAGAATGCCATCCGCGTGGCAGCCGGACTGTCCAAAGCACGCATCAATGAAAAGATCGAAGACGAGCTCTCTGTCGCCGGCGTGACCGCCTAGCGGCAGGGTCGAGGCTGAAATGGGAAAAATTGCATTTGTGTTTCCTGGGCAAGCATCGCAATATCCCGGCATGGGCAAGGAGTTGGCCGAGAAATATCCGGCGGCGCGTGCGGTTTTTGATGAAGCGGACAAGGCGCTGGGATTTTTGATTTCGCAGATGTGCTTTGCGGGCAGCGAAGAGGAATTGAAGCAAACGGCCAACACGCAGCCGGCGATTTTGACCTGTTCGGTGGCGGTGCATCGCGTGCTCGCAGAAAAGGGGATCACACCGGACTTTGTGGCGGGGCACAGCCTGGGGGAGTATTCGGGGCTGGTGGCGGCAGGTGCGCTGAAGTTTTCGGATGCGGTGCAACTGGTGCGCAAGCGCGGGCAATACATGCAGGAGGCGGTGCCCGCGGGACAGGGCGCGATGGCAGCGATTATGGGATTGTCGCCGGCAGTGGTGACGGACGCATGCAGGCGCGCGGCGGATGGCGAGGTGTGCTCCCCGGCGAATCTGAATTCTCCGGAGCAGACGGTGATTTCCGGTCATGCGAGCGCGGTGAAGCGCGGCGTGGAGATTGCTTCGCAGTCGGGTGCGAAGCGGGCCGTGATTCTGGCGGTTTCTGCGCCCTTCCATTGTGCGCTGATGATGCCGGCGCAGGAACGGCTGGAGAAAGATTTGCGCGGCACGCAGTTTTCGAATTTGCAGATGCCGCTGGTTACGAATGTGGACGCGGACACGATTACCACGGGCGATGAAGCTCGGGAAGCGCTGATTCGGCAGGTGACTATGCCAGTGCGCTGGGAAGAGTCGATGCGCTTGCTGATCGATGAAGGCGTCAACACGTTTGTAGAGGTTGGGCCGGGACGCGTGTTGGTGGGGTTGCTGCGACAGATTGAGCGCAGCGTGGGCGCGCTGAATGTGGAAGATGAAAAGAGCTTGTCGACCACCATCGACAAGATCGCGCAAGCGCGCGCCGACGCAGCCTAAATGTTCAGCTTAAAAGACAAAGTTGCTCTGGTCACCGGCGCATCGCAGGGTATCGGGCGCGACACGGCGCTGGCGCTCGCTGAGGTTGGCGCCAAGGTGGCTGTTGCGGCGCGCAGCGAAGAGAAGCTGGCTGCACTCGTTGCTGATATCGCCGCGGCTGGCGGTACCGCCTTCGCTGTAAAGATGGATGTGGCGGATGGGGAGCAGGTAAAAGCGGGCTTCAAGCAAGTGCTGGAGAAATTCGGGCGGCTCGATATTCTGGTGAACAACGCAGCGATTACGCGCGACGGTCTGGCCATGCGCATGAAAGCTGACGATTGGGAAGCGGTGCTACGCACCAATCTGACGGGCGCGCACCTGTGCATTCAGCAGGCGCTACCGACGATGATGAAGGCGCGCGCGGGGCGAATCATCAATATTAGCTCGATAGTGGCGCAGTCGGGCAACGCCGGGCAGGCTAACTACGTCGCGGCGAAGGCGGGCATCATCGGGCTTACTAAAGCCATTGCGATCGAGATTGCCTCGCGCAATATCACCGTGAACGCTGTCGCTCCGGGCTTCATCGAAACGCCTATGACGGAAGGGCTGCCGGACAAGGTAAAGGAAGAATTAAAGACGCGCATCCCGTTGGGCCGCATGGGTTCAGCACGGGACGTAGCCAGCGCGATAGTTTTCCTGGCCAGCGATGAGGCAGCTTACATCACCGGGCACGTTCTCAACGTAAACGGCGGCATGCATTTGGCGTAGAACGAGGTTCGTCACTAGGCATCGACTTACCGAGGGAGCACAAGATTCATCGCATGCCGAAAGCGCATGCGATGGCGCAGCGGTGGCTGTGCCACGCGAGCAAAGTTGACCTTGCTGGACAGGGCAAATAGAATGGGCAGGTTACACCTACGGGGCGAATGGGCGTGTGGGGCGGCGTTCAGACCGGGCGGCTCACCAACTTTAGCACCAACAAGCAGGAGCGATAGCAGATCGCGGAGGAAATGAATGGCCAGCGTGGAAGAACGCGTAAAGCAGATTATCGTCGAGCAGCTCGGCGTGGATGAAGCGGAAGTGACGCCCACGGC
>Ga0307475_10001736_pt1 | contig 13013 bp, 10 predicted proteins | sample atmos_gasesECM1C_FD_203317 | JGI IMG/M metagenome (GOLD analysis project Ga0307475, IMG submission 203317) | Hardwood forest soil microbial communities from Morgan-Monroe State Forest, Indiana, United States - atmos_gasesECM1C_515 | ecosystem: Environmental > Terrestrial > Soil > Temperate... | reverse complement strand
GATTTGCGTTGACGATGTCGCAGCATGGCTTGCTGCGGCCGCTTGGTACGGCGGAACTATCGGATGGCACCTTGCGATATCTTCTCTGGATTGCCGCCCTCCTATCCCCTAGGCCGCCTGCGCTGACGGTGCTGAATGAACCTGAAACGAGTTTGCATCCGGATTTGATATGCGCCCTTGCGCGCCTGATCGCAAAAGCCGCCGAGCGCTCACAGGTCGTCGTTGTCACTCACGCGGCATCGCTCATCGCAGCTCTAAAGGAACAAACGGGCTGTCATTCCGTCCTGCTCGAAAAGACATTCGGCGAGACTGCAGTCGCTGGTGCTGACAATTTGAATGTGCCTCGTTGGCAGTGGCCCACACGTTAGGATTCTACGTTGACACCAGACTTACTGCACGCTGACAATGTCCGACATGCGTGATCTGTTTTGCTTCGTTCTGACGCTTCTCTGGGCCGTTATTGGACACAGCCAAAGCAATTCCTACTTGTTCGTTTGGTCGGGCGATGATGCCAAGGCGAGCAGCGATTTCCTCGCAGTGCTGGACGCCGACCCCGCATCGGCGCTCTACGGCCGGGCAGTGGCGTCCGTCGCTGTTCCCGGACCGACCGGGACGCCACATCACACGGAGCTCGAAATGCCTGAGGGCGGCTTCCTCCTGGCGAATGCTTTTGAGAGCGGGCGGAGCATGCTTTTTGACTTGCACAATCCGCTCCATCCCACGCTTGTGACGTCGTTCGGCGATCTCGATGGATACATGCATCCGCACACTTACGTCCGGCTTGCGAACGGCCATGTGCTCGTGACATTTCAATATCGCGGCGGGCACGATCCGAAGTCGGATGGCGGAGGGCTGGTTGAGATGGATGATCACGGTCATGTCATCCGCAGCGGCAGCGCCATGGACGCGTCGGCGAAGGATGAACTCATTCGCCCTTACAGCCTTGTCGTTGTTCCCGCGCTGGATCGCGTGGTGAGCACCAACACTTCCATGCATTCCGCAGCGGACACACGCACAATACAAGTCTGGCGGCTCTCGGATCTCAAGCTGCTGCGAACGATTGTTTTGCCGGCGGGGCCGCGCGGGTCGGAGCAGTTGCTTCCTGGCGAGCCTCATCTCCTCGCCGACAGCAAGACCGTGCTGATTCACACGTTTTCATGCGGGTTGTACGAATTGGACGGTGTTGCGAAGGATCCTGCCGTACGGCACTTGAAAACCTTTGAAGGGGAACGCTGCGCGGTGCCGCTGCGGATCGGCCACTATTGGATTCAAACCCTATTTTCGACGCACGCTCTGGCGGCCTATGACATATCCGACCTGGCCAACATCCGCGAGGTGTCGCGAGTCACATTCGACGATAAGCAGAAGCCGCACTGGATCGCCTCCGACGCTGACGGCCGACGGATCGTGTTGAATTCGGGGGAGTACGGTGAACATCGACTGTTCATGCTGAACTTCGATCCGCAGACCGGCGCGCTAAAACTCGACGAACGTTTTCGCGATGCAGGCAGCGCTAAAGTTGGTGTGAGCATGGACGGCAAGTCGTGGCCGCATGGATTTCATGGCGACGCGTATGCCCATGGAACAGTTTTTTCGCGGGCACCAACAGCTCATATTGCAGCGTCCGGGAAATAAGGTTTGTCAAAAGAGGAGTGACAGTCGCTGCCCGCTACGTCCTCAAGGCGCTTTCTTTTCTGATCAGTTCAAACCTGCTCGCGTGCTTCCGCTAGCGGGACGCTTACGTCCATCTTTCTCTTGCCGCGATAAACGGTTACCTTAACGGTGTCCCCGGCGCGATGGTTGTTCATCATCTGCGTAAGATCCTGCTGATCCTGAATTTTTTCGCCGTCGATAGCCACAATCAGGTCTCCACCCAGCATGATGGGAGTATTTCCGAGGTAGGCGCGCTCGGTGCCGCCGTGAAGCCCGGCTTGCTCAGCGGAGCCGCCGGGTGTGACTTGCACGATCAGCAGACCGTAGTCTGCCGGCAAGCCCATTTCTTCCGCCAGCTCTGGCGCAATTGGAATCGTGCGTACGCCAAGAGCCGGACGCCGCACTCGACCCAGCGTTACCAGGTCATTCAGCACGGCTTTCGCGGTATTGATGGGGATTGCAAAACCGATGCCGGCATTCTGTCCGGAATTCGAGAGAATCATGGTGTTGATACCGATAACTTCGCCGTGTCCGTTCATCAGCGGGCCGCCCGAATTTCCTGGGTTGATGGCGGCATCGGTCTGAATGGCTTCATCAATCGTGGCGCCGTTGGGTTCGCGCACCGGACGGATCGAGCTCACGATACCGCGCGTCATAGTTCCGGCGAGTCCAAACGGGTTGCCGATGGCGTAGACTTTTTGTCCTACCTGCAAGGCGCGCGAATCTCCCAACACCGCCGGAACGAGTTCGGGGGCCTTAATCTGAATCACGGCTAGATCATGTGCCGGGTCAGTGCCAACGACAGTGGCCTTGTATTTCTTGCGATTGTGCATAGTCACTTCGACCTGGCGCGCGTCGGCGACTACGTGATAATTGGTGAGAATGTGACCTTCCTTATCGATGACGAAGCCGGAGCCCTGTCCTTCCTGCGGTACCAGTCCGTAGAAGAAGTCAAAGGTCATGGCGCGCGAGGTCACATTGACCACCGCAGGGATGTTCCGGCGGTAAACAGAGATATTGTTCTGCTCTTCGCTGTCCAGCGACTCCCCGCCCGCCGCTTCTGTGATATCGACCTTCACAGGATTGACCGCCTGATGGAGCCAGTCGGCGGGATGCATTGCATTGGAGCGCCAGGTGGTGAAGTAGAAGAATGCGCCGGCAATTAGCAGCGCCAGGAAAATGGGTCGCATGAGTTTCATAAGTCAAAGCCTTCCGCTGCGGCGAGCCCAGGCCGCATGAATCTGCATTGTCGATTCTAGAACAATGTCTCGCCGCAAGGCACAGTCAGCGGGCGAACGCAAGTCAGAAGAGCAGTTGGTCTTGGATCAACTCGGCCGTGTTGGACGAATGGAGGTAGTCCAGGCGGGCCTCTTTAGCTATCCCGGCTCACGGACATGCTCGTCGTGGAAGCGACGCAGCCGCGCCGCGAGAATTCCGGCGCGGCCTAGATACCCGACAACCTTGCGTTCGTCGGCGTGTTCGACTACGGGCAGGCGTCCGATATCGAAGCGAAGCAATTTCGCTGCCGCTTCGGAGACCAGCTCATCGGGGTAAGTCACAACCAGATGCGTACTGCCCGCCTCCTGCACAGTCATGGCTCCAGCAGAATCTTTATCGAGAGCGCGCAGAATGTCACCGCGCGTGATGATCCCAGCGAGCTTGCCGGCGTCATCCAAGATGAGCAAGGCCTCGTGGCGAGCCACCGCGGTGTCATGCCTCGCGATGCGCTCGGCGACTGCCCCGACTGGCGTGTTGGTAGGGATGGCCGGTACATCGCGTTCCATCGTCTCAGCTACGCTGACCTGTGTGAGCGCGTCGGCTTCATAATCCTGGTGAACGCGCAATCCGCGGCGAGCAAGCTTTTCCGTCATGATCGAGCTATTTGGCATAAATAGCATTGCCACGCCGTCAGCGATCACAGCCACCAGCATCAGCGGCAACACAGAGTTGTAGTCGCGCGTAATTTCAAAGGCAAAGATGATAAAGGAAAATGTTGCCCGCGACGCCGCTCCAAACACCGCGCCCATAGCCACCAGGGCGAACGCTCCTGGCGCCAGGTTCGCCGTGGGGAAGAAGTGATTGGAGACCATGGCAAAGATTCCGCCCAAGGCCGCGCTCCACATGAACGTAGGAGCCAGCAACCCACCGGAGGTGCCGGATCCCAGAGAAATCACCAGCGCGGCGGCCTTCGCAGTCATCACGATCAGCAGAAGTTTCCATGCCAACTGTCCGTTGAGGATGTCGCCAATCGTGTCGTAACCCACGCCCAGCACCCGTGGTACAAAGTAGGCGATTATGCCGAGGCCCAAGGCTCCGATTGCCGGCCACCACATTTCTTCTACCGGCAGTTTCTCGAACTGGTCTTCCACCCAATACAGTACTTTGCTGAAGCTTACAGCCGCAAGGCCGCAAATAACTCCCAATAGGAGATAGAAGGGCAGGGCACGCGGAATTGCAAAGTCCATGGAGCTGACTGCGAACATCGGTCCAGGACCTAAAAGCTGCATGTGCACCGCTGTCGCCAGAGTGCTGGCGATGACTAGCGGAATAAAGGATCGCGACTTGAACTCAAACAGGAGCAGTTCGATCGCCAGAATCACTCCGGCAATCGGCGTATTGAAGGTAGCCGACATTCCGGCGGCAGCACCGCACGCTAACAGTACTTTGCGCTCGACCGCCGTGGTGTGAAACGCCTGACCCACGAGCGACCCCAACGCTCCTCCCGTTTGAATGATTGGGCCTTCCGCGCCAAAAGGACCTCCGGTGCCAATGGCGATCGCCGCTGAGATAGGCTTGAGAATGGCTACGCGCGGCGCGATGCGACTGCTGTTCACCAGTACTGCTTCCATGGCCTCAGGGATGCCGTGGCCTTTGATCTTCGAGGTTCCGTACTTGGCCATGACGCCGACAATGATGCCGCCGATCACCGGCGTGAGAATGACCCAGAAACCCAAATGATGAAGTCGCGCACTCGAGAAGTCCGCCGACCAACGGTGAAAGAAGAAGAGATTGGTGAAGAGCCCGATCAACTTGTAGAGTGCAAAGGCAACGATCCCTGCGAGCAGTCCGATGCCGCCCGCGAGGAACGACACCAGTGCCATTCGAAACTGCGCGGGTGCCGGAGGAGGATCAATACTCATTTTTCGCCGGTATTCCATTGTTTTTGCGAGGGGCGCTTCCCGCTGGGGGTGTTGCCTCCTTGCATCAATCGCCGCAGCGCCGCTACCAGTGCGGGTGCGGCTGAGCGCAACTCTTCATGGTGATGCAACGCCAATTCGCTCAGAACCCGCTCTCCCGTGGGAGTCAGGGCCAGCAGAACCTCACGGCGATCTTGCTGTGCTCGTTCGCGGCGCACAAATCCTCTGCTCTCGAGGCGGTTTCCGAGTTCCACGGCACTGTGGTGCTGGATTTGCATGCGGTTCGCCAGTTCCGCGACCCGCGGGCGCACGCCTTGTGGCATCCCTTTGATGGCTAGCATCAGCTGGTATTGTCCGCGCTCCAGTCCGGCCTTTTTAACAGCTTGCTCGCTGAAATGGAGGAACTTGCGAATCTGCAGGCGGAATTCGGCCAGGGCCTGATAGTCGGACAAAGTGAGCTTTTTCATGCCCTGAGATTGTATCGTGCCGCGATTCTTTCTCTAATAGTATATCGTACTACGATAGATGCTGGCTGTGACAGAGCCAGTCTCCACCGGCGTCTCCGACTGGCCTCTTTCCCGCCATCCATTTAGAATCTGGAGTCCCGCATTTCACATTAATTTCCTGGGAGGCGTCTCGCCTTGATACCGCGCTACACCCGCCCTGACATGGGCCGCATCTGGAGCGACGAAAACCGCTTCCGCACCTGGCTGGCCGTAGAAGTCGCCGCCACTGAAACCCTGGCGGCCGCGGGCACGGTGCCTAAGGATGCCGCCAAGGCGATACGTGAACGTGCCGACTTCAACGTAGAACGCATCCTCGAGATCGAATCCGAAGTGCGGCACGACGTCATCGCCTTCACCACCGCGGTGGCAGAGATTGTCGGTCCGCACGCTCGCTGGTTTCACTACGGTTTGACCTCCAACGATGTTGTCGATACGGCGCAAGCGCTGCTTATCACGCAAGCCTCAGCTCTGATTGCCGAAGATTTGCAACGCCTCGCCGATGCACTGGAGCGCCGCGCCTGGGAATTCAAAGACACGCCCATGGTGGGCCGCACGCACGGAATCCACGCCGAGCCCATCACTTTCGGCTTCAAACTTGCCAATTGGTATTCGGAAATGCAACGCAACATCACGCGCTTTGCGGCGGCGGCTGAGGACATGCGGGTCGGGAAACTGTCCGGGGCGGTTGGCATCTTTGCTCACCTGACGCCGGAGATCGAAGAAAAGATTTGTGCCCGTCTGGGACTCAAGGCGGCGGACGTTTCCTCTCAGGTCATCCAGCGGGACCGTCATGCGAATTATCTGGCGACGTTAGCCGTGATCTCGTCCTCGCTCGACATGATCGCCACCGAAATTCGCCACTTGCAGCGTACTGAAGTCGGGGAGGTCGAGGAGTTTTTCAGCGAGAAGCAAAAGGGATCCTCGGCCATGCCGCATAAACGGAATCCGATAACATGCGAGCAGATCAGCGGTTTGGCCCGTGTCGTACGCGCCAATGCGCAGGCTGGCTTTGAGAACGTTCCGCTATGGCACGAGCGTGACATTTCTCACTCCTCTGTCGAACGCATAATCTTTCCCGATTCCACTACGCTCATCGACTACCTGCTTAACAAAACTACGCACCTTATCGATACCATGTTCGTTTATCCCGAGCGGATGCGCGCCAACCTTGAGAGCACCCGAGGTCTGATCTTCAGCGGACAACTCCTGCTTGACCTCGTGGAGAACGGCGTTTCGCGCGAGGACGCCTACCGGATGGTCCAGCGTCATGCTATCCGCGCCTGGAAAGAGGGACTCGATTTTCACAAGTTGGTGCTGGCCGATAAAGAAATTACTAGCCGTGTGCCGGCCAAACAGATCGAACTCGCCTTCGACTTGCAACGCCAGTTGAAGAATGTCGACAAGATATTTGCGCGCGTATTTAAAGGCAGTAAGAGGAATGCAGGTCTCGCACGCCGCCCTCCCAGAGCCGCGAAGTCCAAACGATAAACTCATCCCGTAGTCGCGGAGACGGATTAGAACTGCGCCTGTGAGCCCCCTCCTACAGGGCCGAACATTGTTTCTACGGAATACCCCTTTCACAGTTTCCCTGCCAGCCCGCATCGAATCTTTGCGCTGGAGGAACGCCTTGCCCGAATGACGCCCTGATCTCCGACGCCCGTCAAAAACATTGAATAAAAGGCACTTGCATTAGCCGCGATGGTGATCCACGTGCGTGCATCTTGACCACGCGATCGCGCATCTTAGTAATTAACCGAATGGTTAAATCGTAAAGTTTCGTCAACGGGTCGGAGGTGACCTCAATGACAGTAAGAAGGCAAAGCATAATAACAACAGCGGCTTCGCTGTTGGCCGTGGGATTGTTGAGCGCGACGCTCGCAGGCCAGACCAACTCCGCGGCCCGCTACGACAATCAAATTCAAACCACCATGACGCGGAAACTCGCAACGAAGACGCAGTTCGCTGCTGTGAAATCAAGCGTAGAAGACGGCATCGTAACCCTCAAAGGCACAGTCGACCTCTACCAGCGCAAGCTCGACGCCGCGAAGCTAGCTCGAAAAGCTTCAGGAGTGCAGGGCGTGCGCAATCTGATTACGGTCGCCGGGCCCGATGTTCCAGATGTGCAGCTCGAGCAGAAGCTGGCGAAAAAACTTCGCTACGTGCGCGTTGGTTACGACAACACGTTCGACTACTTCGCGCTGGGTGTGAAGGATGGAGTCGTGACCGTTATTGGCCAGGATCGGACGGGCGTGGGACGCGACGAGGCTCTTGCTGATATCGCGAACATGCCCGGAGTGAAGGATGTGGTCTCAAACATTTCGGTTGAGCCGACTTCAATTTTCGATGATGGCATCCGTTTACGCACAGCTAGAGCCATTTACCGTGACTCAGTGCTGAGCAAGTATGCGACGGACCCAGCGCATCCGATTCGCATCATCGTGGTCAATGGCCACGTTACTCTTTACGGATCCGTGGATAACACTATGGACAAGCAGGTCGCCGGCATAAGAGCCAACCAGGTCTTCGGCGCCTTCAGCGTGGAGAATAAGCTGGAGGTGGAGAAAGACTCCAGCCAGCCGGGAATGTAAAGTGGTAGGGGATGGCGGAGGAGGCGCGGCGCAAGCCGCGCCTTTCTTCATTTTGCCGGAGCGTGCTGGAATGGCAGTTTGGTATAGCGCTCTTTTTTTACCTCAATGATCAGAGCGATCCTGCCTTCGTAACCGCGCATGGGAAACGGTTTCCCGATGTACTTGTGCGAAATGGGATCGATTGTCTTCAGCTCAGGGTCAGGGCGCCGTTCCACTACCCGCCCACGAATCTGAACCTCTTCGTAGGGATTGTCGAAGTCCACCACCGATAGCGAGACGCGCGGATCACGACCCGTGTTCCTTCCTTTCAGAGAGCCATCTGACGTGCAGATGACAAGGCGGTCGCCCTCGCGCCCCACCCAAACCGGCGTTGACTGCGGGGACCCGTCGGGCATCAGCGTGGCGAGGTGAGCAAAGTTGGCGCGGTCGATTAACTTCTTGGTTTCTGTTGAAAGTGTGACGGCCATAGATACTCCTTCTTAGTTGTAAATTCAGGGAAGTCGGTTGATCAATGATGCGACATATCCAGCGCCGAATCCATTATCAATATTCACGACGCAGACGTTAGACGCGCAGGAGTTCATCATACCCAATAATGCGGCCAGCCCTTTAAATGCGGCCCCATAGCCGACGCTAGTGGGGACGGCAATTACGGGCACGCCCACTAGGCCCCCAACCACGCTGGGGAGCGCCCCCTCCATGCCCGCGCAAACAATGATGACCCGCGCTTTGCTCAGCGCCTCGCGATTGGCCAGCAGGCGGTGAATTCCCGCTACCCCGACATCGTAGAAATGCTGTACTTCGTTGCCCATGACCTCCGCTGTGGCCACAGCCTCTTCCGCCACGGCTATGTCACTCGTCCCGGCCGAAACCACTGCGATCCTTCCCTTGCCGTATTTCTTTGGATCGCGTTGCAAAGCGATGGTCCGCGCCAGTTCGCGATACTCGGTCGCACGAACCTTTTTCTTCACTGCCGCATACTGTTTCTGAGTGGCGCGGGTGGCTAGTACGTTGCCGCCGTGCTTCGCCAGGCGGGCGAAGATCTCGGCCAGTTGTGTGGGTGTCTTATTTTCGCCGAAGATGACCTCCGGCATGCCCGCGCGCAAGGCGCGGTGGTGATCGATTTTGGCGAAGCCCAGCTCCTCAAAAGGGAGGTGGCGGAGGCGTTCCACAGCCTTGTCGGGAGAGAGCTCGCCTTTCCGTACTTGGACGAATAACTTGCGGATCGATTCAGCGTTCAAAGGGAGTACTCAGCCGTCAGCAGTCAGCATTCAGCCAGGAATGTAGATTAGCATTTACGGAAGACAGCATGTGCTGCGTATGCAATGCTTGCGCCTGTAGAGGATTCTATCGAGCCCAGGTGAGCCACTCCTTTTTATGAATGTGCCGATTCTGAGTGTGCGGGTTGCTGTCAGCGAGCGCTCCGGCATCCGCGGCGCGTCTTGGAAATTATGGCCGCGCAAATGTTTCGCGCCACTCCTGGTTCGCAGAGGTGAGCGAGGAAAAGACCGCGCAGTGCACTCTTCGACAGCTTTCCCGCAAGATAGGCATCATACAAAACCCTTCCCAATCGGTCTCCCCACTCGCGAGCCTTCACATCAGATCTGCTTTCGCCGGCGCGCGCCGCTGTCTGCGCAGATTTGTCATAGATCGCGAATGATAATGATAGTGATAATGATGAGGGTTTTGCCTCCTCATTCTGGTCGCCAGATCTCGCCGGATGCAGCACGCGCGATCCAAAATAGGCGAGCGCATTTTCCACTACCTGCGCATGAAAGCCGTCAATGGCTGTCAACGCAGCTTCTTGGACCCCGCGATTTAAGTTCGCCTCATTTCCGTTCATGCGTCGCGGCAGGCCTTGGCATGCCTCGTGGAGAAATCGTGCGACCTGTTCAGCCGCATTCGCCATTTGAAATTCGCACATGTAAAACGCATTGACTTCGGGTAAATAAGCGCTGCCACGTTCCTCGACCTGTATGAGCATCGCCTTACGTTGCTGCTCATCCATCCCGATACGACTGAGCTCGCCGTGCAACATTGCCTCCGCGGAACGGCCATACACTTCTGGAAGCATGTCGACGAAAAATTTCGGCTGTGTGCCGTTGTGCGGTGAATAGCGATTGATCTCGAGGAAGCTGGCCAGGCTGTCGATCAAGTTGTAGACGGTAGGGGCGAAATCAGGCTCGTCGCCGGCCCGGCTCCACTGATCGAGACAGAGCCGATAGCTTTCGTACTTTTCCAGCGGGGTGGCGTTGAACACGCAGATCACGTCGTCCCTTACTTTGACAGCTTCGACCTTTTCAGCCTGTTCGCCCGCGGCGCGCCAATAAAGGGCGTCCACATTCTGCAGAACGGTGAGAATCTTCGCCTCAGGCATCTGTTCGTGAAGAATTCGCGGCAGATGTCCTGGGGCCAGGTGCGATTCCCCGAACAGGATGAAGATCACGGCATTGGGATGGCGCTGTCGCATCTCGGCTACCTTGGCGCTGGCGTGACAATCGCGCGCTCCGATCCTGCGCAGGTCATCACGTGGCGTGCAGTCGAGCCCGTAGAGGGCCTCCGCGTGATCTCGGGCCGTAACCAGCACCTCGTGGAACGGAGCCCAATCGTATCCCCAATCCAAGTCAAAACGAATGCGCTGGCGCAGTTCGTTCTCGTCGATTTCACGGCGCCACCATTCGTCGAGAATGTGCTGGTCGCGCGCGAAGATCGTCTCCACGCCTAATATCACCGGCCTGTCGGCCGCCAATGCGCGCTGTTCCACTAGCGATGCTGCGTAACGTTGTGCTTTTGGTAGCGCATGATAGTCGCCGATAAGGAGGATGTCCGACGCGTGTAACGCGTCGTGAAGTTGCTGTGCGTCGAGTAGCGAGTCGTATTCTCGAAAAGCCTGGTTGAACTCGCGCAAGTACTTTCGGCGGCCGTGGGAATCTTGCGCACGGATTTCGCGCTCCACGCCCGCCAGCGCATGCAACTGCGCCGCGCTTCGCCGAAATCGCAAGCTGGCTGTGGTGGCCATGTTTAGCGTCTAACCGTTGCTTTCGCTTTGCGCTCTTACTTCCTTACATATCGCAGCAAAGCTGCCGTGCGCCTTGACTTCTTCTGCGCACCGTCCCTATGCTCCAAACTTCAGGACGTACCTCATTGCGTCCTGCTGGAGCACGCTTTGCCGAATTACCCGCCGAGTAACCTGATCGTCGCAACGACCGGTGCCAGCGGCTCCGTTTTCTTGCGTCACCTTCTGCGCGCGGTCGAGCGCGACAAGCGAGTTCAGACCGTTAACTTCATCGCCTCCGACAGCGGTCTTCGCGTCATGGCTGAAGAACTCGGCGTGAAAGGGCGCTCCAACCTCGTCAGCCAAATACTCGCGAACCGGCCTGCCAATCCGAAAAAGCCCTCAGCTTCATCCCGCCGCGCCGAAACCAACTCAAACAAGTCCACATTGAAAATCCAGCTACAGTCGAACGCTGACATCGGCGCGAACGTTGCCAGCGGTTCCTATCCTGCGGACGCTATGATCGTGCTTCCTTGCAGCGTCGGTACCCTGGCGCGAATCGCTCACGGGGACGCCTCGCACCTGATCGAGCGTGCCGCTGACGTATGCCTCAAAGAAAAGCGTCCGCTTGTTCTTTGCGTACGCGAAACGCCGCTCAACAAAATCCATATTCGCAACCTGTACCGTGCCGCCGACGCCGGGGCGACCATCTTCCCGCTGATCCCGGCTTTCTATTACCAGCCGGCTACGTTGGATGCCCTAGCCCGCGAGTTTGCCTATCGCGTGCTCGCGCATCTTGGTCTTCCACAGCCGGCAGCTTTTCGCTGGAAAGGCTGAACTATCAATCACTTAGCGAGCTACAGGTAAAAAGTGTTCTTTCTAAAGCAAGATCGCCCTGATTTGAGGGTATCTCGAGTGTAGAGAGTCAGAAGTGTCGTACACAGATACCCGCCGGACATGTACAGGAGGGGAATGCAAGGCGGCACAAGCCTAAATTTCCCGGGTGTTAGCTCGTCGCCCTAGTCACTCCTCGATCAGCGGAAGATTAGTCGACGCAAATCAGCGGAGATGCCATGAACGGGACGTTCCAAACCAAGTGCTGTATCGCCGGGGGAGGGCCAGCCGGGATGATGCTCGGATTTTTGCTCGCACGCATGGGTGTAGATGTCATCGTGCTCGAAAAGCACGGCGATTTCCTGCGCGATTTTCGTGGCGACACGATTCATCCTTCGACGCTTGAATTGATGTACGAACTCGGCATCCTCGATGAGTTCCTAAAGCGTCCCCACCAGGAAGTGCGCGAGGCTACCGGGCACATTGGCGACGAATTACTCAAACTAGCGGACTTCACACATCTTCCGACCCGGTGCAAGTTCATCGCACTCATGCCGCAGTGGGATTTTTTGAACTTCCTCGCTGAAAAGGGCAGGCGGTATCCCGGTTTTCAAGTCAAGATGCAAGCGGAAGTAACGGATCTAATTGCACAGAATGGACGCATCACCGGCGTCATCGCTAAGACTCACGCTGGCACGCTCGAAATTCGTGCCAGGCTTACCGTTGGCGCCGATGGGAGGCATTCCGTAGTGCGCGAACGCGCTGGTTTACAAGTGATGGACTTAGGCGCTCCCATGGATGTGCTGTGGCTGCGGATCAGCCGGTTCCCTGGCGACCCCAGCCAAATCCTGGGCCACATCCTACCCGGCAGGCTGTTTATCATGCTCGACCGGGAGAGTTACTGGCAATGCGGCTTTGTAATCCCCAAAGGTGGAATGGACGAATTTCGTCAGCGAGGAATGGACCAGTTTCGTGAAGATATTGCCCGGCTTGCGCCTTTCTTGCGGGATCGCGTCACCGAGTTGCACGATTGGAAGGACGTGAGCCTTCTAACGGTGAAGGTTGATCGTTTGCAGCAATGGTGGCGACCGGGGCTTTTATGTATCGGTGACGCGGCCCACGCGATGTCGCCGGTTGGAGGAGTGGGAATTAATCTGGCGATCCAGGATGCCGTCGCCGCGGCAAATATTTTGGGCGCGAAACTGGTCGCGGGAAATGTAGGCGACGACGATCTTCGTGCGGTTCAGCGTCGGAGGGAGTTTCCTACTCAAGCCACGCAGAGATTTCAGGTGTTCGTGCA
>Ga0307475_10001734_pt1 | contig 13015 bp, 10 predicted proteins | sample atmos_gasesECM1C_FD_203317 | JGI IMG/M metagenome (GOLD analysis project Ga0307475, IMG submission 203317) | Hardwood forest soil microbial communities from Morgan-Monroe State Forest, Indiana, United States - atmos_gasesECM1C_515 | ecosystem: Environmental > Terrestrial > Soil > Temperate... | reverse complement strand
GATCGGAAAACACCCCGGTCCTCATTGGGACCGAAGGAGTGGCCAAGCGCCGCGATGAGCACGACGTCGGGATTACGAGGGTCGATCAGGATGCGGGCAATATGGCGCGTATCTTCCAGACCCAGATGCTGCCAGGTTTCTCCAGCGTCGCCAGACTTGTAGACTCCATTGCCGTAAGCGATGTCGCTATAGACCCCATTCACGCCGGAGCCGACGTAGATAATCTTTGGGTTTGAAGGAGCCAAGGCCAGCGCGCCTATCGATCCGATGGGCTGACTATCGAAAATCGGCTTCCAAGTATTGTCTCCATCGGTAGTCTTCCAGACGCCTCCCCCATCGGCGCCGAAATAGTAGACCGAGGAGTTCCCGGGCACTCCAGCGACCGCGTTCACTTTGCCAGCCCGAAACGGGCCAATCATTCTCCACTTCAGCGGCGAGTACAGGTCTTCCGGGGTTTCTTGCCCGCGGACGACCGGAGCAACGAAAACGCTATATGCAACGAGCAGCGTGAGACAGTAAACGATCCGCACGGGGAGACACGATTTCATCGATTTCTCCGGAATTAAATGGCACTAGCAACGATTCTGCAAGACGCTGAGCCCGGGCAAGTTCATCAAATGCTCATCGGCAGTCACCAGCGTTAGAGCGAAAACTCTAGCCGTCGCCACTAAGAAGCGATCAGCTGGGTCCCGTTGCCTTAAGATTGTGAAACGAAGTTCATCAGCCACTTTCCAGGAAAGCGGAGCTTCTTGGAGCGCTAGCTCCCTTTTCGATTGCTGCACCCAATCGTGCAGATCCTTGTTCAATTCGAGACGCTTTTTCTCTACCAGCATGATCAACTCCCAGACGCTAACCGGGGACAACCAAAGCTCATTTTCTGACGCGGCCAATATCCCATTTACCTCGGAAGAGATCTTCTCAGGCGCGAGGTGATTCCATATCCAAATATGAGTGTCTAAGAGAAGATTCATTTCTTCAATTCTGTGGCATCGGGGTCGCGAGCGGCTTCCCAGTCTGATTCGTCACCGATCGGACCAACGATATCTCCGAGAATCCGCCCGGATCCCGCCATAGTGCCGAGGCGACGCTTTGGTGCCTCTTGCTCCTGGGGTGGAACAATGTCTGCCACAGGCCTGCCGAAGCGTGTAACTCGGACGGGCTGCTTCGTGGTACGAACGCGCTCGAGAACCTCCAGGCACGTGGCTTTGAACTTTGAAATCGCTATCTCGTTCATTATAAACCTCTTGTAGCTATTATGGACCATGGTCCAACCATAGTCAAACTAGGGTTCATCTTGCTCGGACTCATCCGGCGAATTCCGCGCGAAATCACTCTTCGGGTCAAGCTCCTCCAGGTGCGCCTTTTTCAGCGAGGCATTTAGGGAGGGCAGCTCTGACTCAAGCACTTTTTTCCATTGGGCGAGCAGGCTTCCGAGGGCGTCCTCCAGTTGTAAATAAACAACCGAAGCTTGCGTGGTAGGCCCAGCATCCGCGCTATCCACGACCGCCAATAGCTGGCCGAAGTGCTGGTTGAGCGTGGAGAGATTTTCGGGCTGCTTGCCGCTGGGAGGGACGCCAAAGAAGGCACCTTGCGATGCGCCTTCCAATTGAACCATCTGCTTATCGAGTGCAGTTAACGAATCGGCAAGCGCGCCCTTAGCTTTTTCCGCCCGGGCTGTGATCTGAGGACGGAGAGAACGGACCTGCTGCAGGTCCTCGAAGGTCTCGTTCATGCCTTCGACGATACCGGCTTCCATCTCAAATTGTTTTCGAAGGTCGGCTTCGGAAGTCTTGATGCGGGGGTCAAGGCGAACAGCGAGCGGTTGCGTATAGCTTTTGCCGTCGACTGTCAATTTGACGCTGTATTGTCCCGGCATAGCCCATGAGCCAAGAGGCAGCTGCGGTGTGTCGTGCACAATAGCGGAAATGGGGAATTCGTGGTTGAGCGAGCCGGGCGCCGGATAGTGCATGTCCCAAATGAAACGATGCATGCCTTTTGCCGCGGACAGGATTTGTTGCGGCCGCACCCAATACATGGGAATAGGATTGGCAGCCGCTATTTTCTCCAGCGGCTCCGGCTTGTCTGCGCTCGAGTAACGACGAACCAAATGATCGTCACGGTCACGAATCTCCAGCGTGACGGGTTGGCTGGAGGCTTCGGCCAAGTAGTAATCAACGATCGCGCCATCGGGAGGGTTTTTCCCTGCGGGCGTGTCCGGCGGAAGCGGTGTGTCGGTATTGCGGTTCCAACGAAACCGAATCGCTTCCTGCGGCCGGTAAAGCGTGACCGACGCTTTGGCGATTTCCACACTCATTTGCCGCAAAGGTGTTATGTCGTCGAGAATCCAAAACGAGCGGCCGTGCGTTCCGACAATGAGGTCATCACCGTGAATGGTAAGGTCGCGCATAGAAGTGTGCGGCAGGTTGAGTTGGAGCGGCTGCCAGTGGTCGCCATCGTTGAAGGACACAAAGATCGAGCCTTCTGTCCCGGCAAATAAGAGCCCTTTGCGCTCGGGATCTTCGCGCACCGCGTTGCTTGCTCCGACCGGTGGAATGCCATTGGTGATTTCCGTCCAGGATTTGCCGAAATCGCGGGTGCGAAAAATATGTGCGCGCAGATCGTCGAGGCGAAAGCTATTGATGGCCGCGTACGCGGTACCTGAATCGAAATGCGACGCCTCGACGATCGAGACTTTGCTCCAAGGCTTAAGTTGCGGCGGCGTGACATTCTGCCAGGATTTTCCGGCGTCTTGCGTGATGTAAATCAGCCCGTCATCGGTGCCTGCCCAAATGGTGTTAGCGTCCTTGAACGATGGCGCCACAGCGTAAATCACACCACGGTGTTTACCTTTCTCTGGGTCGTAGGTTGCGAACACTCCGAGATTTGGCGGAGTGTCATAGGAAGGGCGCGATAGGTCAGGACTGATCACCTGCCAGCTATTCCCGTGGTCGGTGGATTTGAACAGGACATTAGCCGCGAAATACAGCGTCTTCGGATCGACTGGAGAAAACGCCACCGGCAACGTGCGGTCGTATCGATATTCGCCGCGGCGGACGGGCTCGGGAGTTACGTCGGCCACTTCACCCAAAGCTTGGTTCGTGCGCGTCAGGCGAGCGCCGTACAAAATATTGGAGTCCAATGGGTCCACCGCGATGTAGCCATACTCGAAGACGCCTACGGAATGCCACTCCCGAAATGTGATTTCGCCATAGTCGCTGCGGCTCATAGTGCCGGCCGAGCCGCTCTCCTGCTGCGCACCGTACACCCAGTAAGGAAAGCGATTGTCTGTGGTCACGTGATAGAACTGCGCGGTCGGCTGGTTGTACCAGGTGCTCCACGATGCTCCGCCATTTACCGTTATCACTGCACCCTGGTCGCTGGAGAGCGCGATAGTTTGCGGCCGCTCACTGCTAATCCAAATGCGCTGGTAATCGTCACCGCCAGGCGCGCCTCGGAAGCCGACAAACGTCTTCCCTGCGTCACTAGATTTCCAAGTGGTCGTATTCGCCACATAAATAACGTCAAGATTGTCCGGCGCGACAGCAATGCCCATCGCACCGGGACCACGACCACCGATTCGGCGATCGCCATTCACCAGGTTCCACGATTCTCCCCCGTCGTCCGACCGGTACACTCCCGCGCCTTTCTTCGCTTCCACCGTCGCGTACACACGACGCGGTTGACTTGGCGCGACCGCAACGCCAATGCGACCGAGACCACCATCGTCTGAAGAAGGCAAACCCTTGGTTAGCTGCCGCCAAGTATCGCCGCCATCGGTCGATTTGAAGAGCCCGCTGCCCGGCGCCACGAACGATTCTCCGCTGCGAATTTCCCAGGGCGCGACGCGCGCGGCCCACAGCACCGCGTAAATCGTTTGCGTGTTGCTGGGATCAAAGGCCAGGTCGGCCGCACCGATATTCTCATCCTTGTACAAGATCTTCTCGAACGATTGCCCGCCGTTGGTCGACCGGAAAACGCCACGCTCTGGATTCGGGCCATAGGGGTGCCCTTGCACCGCCACGAAAACGTGATTCGCATCGTGGGGATCGACAAGAATCGCCGTGATTTGCTGCGCATCCGGCAAGCCCAGATGCGTCCACGTTTTTCCGGCGTCGCCTGACTTATAAACGCCGTTGCCAGTCGCCAGATCCGGCCGCTGCAATCCTTCGCCGCTGCCGACATAAATGATGTTTGGATCCGAAGGGGCAACCGCGATTGCGCCGACCGAACCCGTATCCTGATCGTCAAAAATCGGCTCCCACGTATTGCCGGTGTCGGTGGTCCGCCACACGCCGCCATTTACCGCTGCAATGTAAAAAAGGTTAGGTTGATGCGGCACACCGGTGATGGCAACCGTGCGACCTCCACGGAAGGGCCCGATGCACCGCCAGCGCATTTCCGAAAATAGTTTCTGGTCATACTGTTGTGCTGAGGAAGGAATCGCTGCGGCGGAAACAGCGAGCACTCCGGCCAACAACAATTTTTCTGCGCGAAACCGCATTCGGTCACCTCCTCGAAGTGCAGGGGAGAATAACGTGCGAACGTCCGCGCCGCAATGCTTGTTATGCAGCCACAATGGCATTCGACGGATAGCGGCCCTTTCCGCTAAACTCGATGCATTCTAATCGAGCCAGTGAGGACCAAACCGTGACCACTCCTGCCAAGCCGATGCCTTCGGTAACGCGCAGCGACGAGGTAGTCGCGAAGCACAAGAAATATTTGTGGCCGTCGGTTACCAACTATTACCAACGGCCGCTGGTCGCCGATCGCGGCGAGATGCAATATCTATGGGACCTCGAAGGCCGCAAGTATCTCGATTTCTTCGGCGGCATCCTGACCGTTTCCGTTGGCCACTGCAATCCCCAGGTGACCAGCAAGATCAATGCGCAGGTCAATCGCCTACAACACACCTCCACACTTTACCCGAATGAGCATATTGTGGCTTTGGCCGAGAAAATCGCGCAGATTACGCCAGGAAACCTGCAGCAAAGTTTTTTCACCAGCTCCGGTACCGAAGCGAACGAAGCGGCGGTCTTGATCGCGCGCATGGCCACCGGTAGCTACGACGTTGTGGCCCTGCGTCACGCGTACGCAGGCAGTTCGGCAATCGCCAAAGCGGTCACCGCCCACGCGCCGTATCGCAAAAGCGGCGTAATTAGCGTGGGCATCTCGCACGCGGTGAATGCGTATTGCTACCGCTGCCCGCTGCACCTGACGTATCCATCGTGCGAAGTGGCCTGTGCGAATGATGTCGAGAATCTGATTCAGACCGGAACGAGCGGAAACATCGCCGCCTTCATCGCCGAACCAATCCAGGGAGTCGGCGGCTTCATCACTCCTCCCAAGGAATATTTCAAAATCGTGTTCAAGATCGTCAAGAAATACGGAGGATTGTTTATCAGCGATGAAGTGCAAACCGGCTGGGGCCGCACCGGGAAAAAATGGTTTGGCATCGAGCAGTGGGAAGTAACGCCGGACATTCTTACCAGCGCAAAGGGCCTGGGCAACGGCGTGCCGATCGGCTTGACCGTCACCACACCTGAAATTGCCTCTAGCTTCCAAGGACTCAATATCTCGACCTTTGGAGGCAATCCCGTTACCAGCGTCGCCGCGAAAGCAACGATCGACTTTATCGAAGAAGAAAATCTGCTCGAGAACGCCCACACCGTCGGCTCCTATTTCCGAGGCAAGCTCGAAGAGCTGCAAGCGAAACACACATTAATCGGCGAAGTCCGCGGCATGGGCCTGATGCAAGCGCTGGAGCTGGTCAAAGACCGTAAGACGAAAGAACCTGCGCCGGAAGCTACGTCGCAGGTGATGGAACGCGCCCGCGACAACGGCCTGCTCATCGGCAAAGGCGGCCTCTACGGCAACGCGCTTCGTCTGTCGCCGATGCTCAATATTTCCAAAGCCGACGTCGATGAAGGTGTTCGCCTGCTCGACAAAGCCTTCGGCGAAGTACGAAATTAACGGCCGCTTAAGCGCCAACCGGCAAGGCGCATCTGCGCGAAAACAATCATGCGATTCGCAAACTTCTGCGTGCTCTTACTCTTGACTTCAACCGTCTCGTCGTCTTCCCTATACAGCGGCGAAAAAGCCGTCTGGAAGCCGGTGCAGTTTGCTATCTTGCGTTTCAACGACGACGCACCCGCATCGTGGAATATGTATCACGGCGAAAAGCGTGGCGTCCTGCTGGTGCGTCTGTGGAAGCGTTACATGCTCGTGGATGTAAACGAGCAAGAGGTATACGAAGTCGACCCCGCAACAGTGAAGGCCCGGGGAGAAAATGTTGAATGGTCGCCCTCCGATGTTCCCGATCAGCCCGTAGAAACATCCGAGTGGAAAGTCCGCGACGTCGGTCCTGTCGAGCGCGTACGTTTTCGATTCGGTAAGAACGGCAGCTATCTCGATATCCAACTGCCTATGCTGCCCAACCGCAAGCCCGCCTATTAGAGATCTCCTCCGCTTCGTTACCTCGTTATGTCATTACTTCCCTTTTTATCTCCGATACACGCCGTAATACCAGGGAATCCCCAAGGCCCCGGGCTCGACGCCAACCACAATCGCATCCCCCTCGTGAAAGCGATCGAAGTCATCCATATCCACCGCTAACCTCTCGACGCGTTGTCCTTCCCGCCACGCACGCACAACCAATCGCCTACTCCCCTTCACAATGCCCTTCATATTGAACCGCCCCACAACCGTAGTCGGGTAATAGACAACATTTTTCTGTGAATCGAGCCGGCCATTAACAAACAACGTCGCCGCCAGGATCCACGGCAGGGGAATGAACCCGTTATAGACGCGTTTCATCAACTCTATTTCTTGATGATTACGCGCCCGGCGCTCCAGAATGATGGCTAAGGTCAGCGCAGCGAAAAAAACCACGCCGAAAAAAACCAGGATGAGATCGAGATCAAGAGGAGGATAGATCTGGCTGATATACGGGAACGCCAGCGAACCCAACAGAAAAATTCCGGTTTGCCGCATGAGCCTGCGGCGAAACATTAATTCGGCGGCGGCCGTGGTCAACCCGCAAGAAGGGCATTGGTCGGTGGTGCGCTCTGAACCACAATCAAGGCATCGCGTCATGAATTAACCGCAATAGGTGACCGCAACGGCAGTCGGCTCCCCCAAGGACAACCCCACAAAGATAGCTTGTTAAGTATAGAACGAGGGCGAACGCCCGCGCGGATGCGATTACGCTTCTGACCGGTTGAGGGACGCGATTAAGTCTTGATAACGCTGCTGGTGTTGATCTCCCGACACAGTGACGGACACCGCCATTCCCTTTCCGGGCTCGACCCGTCTCACCGAACAATCCATCTCCACTGGCCGATCGAGCGAGAGCCGCGCCGTGAAGCCCGCCCCAACCCACAGCGTATCAGCCGATTCGATAAACATCCCATTCGCACTGATGTCCCGCGTTTTCCCTCGCAAAACCGCGGAACCCCATTCAATTTCGAGGTCCGCCCGAAAAGAATAGCGCGTCGCCCAGCGGCGTTCTAGATGCCGCGGCGGATACTCCCCGGTGGTCATAAACTTGGACATACCCCCTGCCAAAGGAACCCAACCTGATTGAATGGAGTGCTCGCCGGTTCCGCACTTCAAGGATAACGCGGCTCCGCATTCCTCCACATTTCCGCGGGAGCAATTGTTGTGCTCTTGTAACCCTGCCAACGTTCCTATGAAGAGCCCACTAAACGGCGCTGCTAATCGGGATTGGACGCGCCGGAGTCATCTTTGGCGTCCGCAACGCCTGCTGATTTCTTGCCTCTCCGGATCCTTTGCTGGATCTCGGCTAACAGATACTTCCGCAGATTTTCTGAAACGATCCCCGGTGCGGCCAACTCCCGCAAATCCGAAACGGTAAGCTCCGGCAAATAGGCGAGGATTGTCGAGAGCGTCGAAGCAGGATGACGCACCAGCGCAAGCCGAACATTATACGTGTGCGACCATTTACGATGCTGCGCGATGGCTTTCACAACGCCCGGCGGCAGATTCGCGCGCGCAAGTGCCTTCAAGACTTGCGCTTCAGTAAGACCTGGATTATCCAGGGCGATTGACACCGTTTGGGTATGGCCCTCTGCAAGTAGCGCGCCCACAACCCGCGCGCTTCCCCGGCGCGCCAGGGTAATTTTTTGCCCCAACGGCAACTGCGGAAGTCGCGCCACAAGTTGCTCTTCGCCAACACGCTTCAGCTCCACAGAGGTTCCGGGTAACAGTGTGAGCTGAACCAAGTCCATCAGGTAAAGCTCTTTAATCAGTCGCAGGTTTGCAAGCCTCGGCGTGCGTGGATGGAAGGCGAGGGCGCGTTTGACGCGATAATTCTTGAGCAATGGCTTGCGGTGAGCGACTTCCTCCAGAATCTCACCAGGAATATCTTTACGGTTCAATAGCAAGCAAAGCTGTGTCTCATCCAGCGCAGGATTATCCAGAACCGCCAGGAGTATCTCTGGCGATTGATGGTGCAGCAGCGATGCAAGCTCCTCGCCTGTCGCTGTGCGCGCATGGTCCCGATCTGAGGCGTTAGTGGGCATCCGATCCCTTCGCGACGAGAGCGGCCGCCTCCGCCGGAGAAATCCGCAAGTTACCGATCTGCGCGCTCGGCACGACCTGCTTCAAGGCTGCATCGACTTGCGCATCGAAAAAATTCGAGCGTCTGACGGTGCCACCGATCTTCGCCAGCAGAAACTCTCCATCACGGAGCCGCAAGCGATCGGCGACATCAGCGACCAGGCAAGCTAACTCCTGCGCAGCTTGAATCAGAATCTCTCGCGCCGTGCCATCGCCAGAGTCCGCGGCAGCAGCTACCACCGGAAAAATAGGCGGATAAATCTCGTCGGGGATCGTTTGTGCTCGATGCTGCACCACGCCCCACTCCGTACAGCGAAGCTGCTCCAGAATCTGTCTACCTAACACGGTGCCCGATCCCCCGCTGCGCCCCTGAATCACAGCAGCAATCGCACGCCTTCCTATATCGTAAGCGCTACCTTCGTCGCTGGAGAAACGACCGTAGCCCCCAGCCCGCGCAATCTCACCCTCGCGGTTACGTCCAAACGCCGCTGAACCCGTCCCCATCACGAGAATGATTGCCGGCCCTTCACCCGCCGCCGCCAACCCCGCTTCCAGGTCGGTCAGCACGGTGATCGCGGCGCCGCAAAAACACTTTTGCAAGGCGCGGCTCATGCTCTCTTTCATGTCCGCCTTGGCCGTGCCCGCTAAACCCGCACCAACCGCCGAAATCGCGCATCGTTCAAGTCCCGTATCGCGCAGCGCCAGATTGGCGCATTCCTCGATCGCACGCACCGCGCTCTCCACACCGATTCGCGAAGGGTTCGACGGTCCTGCAAACGTTCGGGCCAGCACCTGGTCGGCGGAGTTCATAAGTACGCACTCCGTCTTCGTTCCCCCACCGTCGAAACCCAGTACGTACCGCATAGAAATAGAATACCCGCCAAACGCATGCGCGCAGCACATCGTCGAGCGCCCGCGTGCCTATAATATGTCGTATTATCAAGCGCCATCTTGAGACTTAGAGCCCGAACGAGAATTCCCAAGAAAAACAGCTGGGCACGCTAACAGGTACGTATAATCCCTTCCGCGATGCGCATTCATCCGGTCGATCTGGCCATTGTGATCGTGTATTTGCTGGCTGTTACCGCGCTGGGCATGCGGTTCCGCCGCAAACAGCAGGACGCTCGCGACTATTTTCTCGGTGGCAAGACAGCGCCGTGGTGGGCGCTGGCATTTTCGATTGTCGCAACAGAAACCTCCACGCTCACCATTATCGGCACGCCGGCCATCTCCTATTCAGGTAATCTGACATTTCTCCAGCTGGTGTTCGGTTACCTAGCAGGACGTGCCCTCATTGTCCTGCTGCTCCTACCCGGTTATTTCCGTGGAGAATTTTTCACCGCCTATGCGCTAATCGAAACGCGCTTCGGCGAAAAAATGCGTTCTGTGGCGGCTAGCACTTTCCTGATTACTCGCGCGATCGCCGAGGGCGTGCGCGTTTCGGCCATCGCGTTAGTGCTCAGCGTCGTGCTCGGCACTTCGGAAAAATTTGCAGTCGTGCTCGTAATCGCCTTGACCATCGCATACACGCTGGAAGGTGGGATGAAGGCCGTAATCTGGACCGATGTAGCGCAATTCTTGGTCTATCTGACCGGCAGTGTCATAACCCTAATTTTTCTGCTACATCGCATTCCAGGAGGATGGGCCGAAGTCACGCAAGTAGCCGCCGCCGCCGGACACAAGCTGCAATTTCTGGATTTCTCGTTCAGCTGGTCAACCAAATACACGTTTTGGTCCGGCTTGATCGGTGGTGCCTTCCTGACCATGGCCAGCCATGGCACCGATCAAATCATCGTGCAGCGCTTGCTCGCCGCCCGCAATGAACGCGACAGCCGCCGCGCCCTGCTGACCAGTGGCGTCATCGTCCTGATCCAATTCACGGTGTTCCTTCTGATCGGAGTCCTGCTTTTCGTCTTTGCCCAACACATGCCCTTACTGGCGCCCGGCGAGCGTACGGACCGCGTCCTTCCCTTATTTCTAGCGCGTGAGATGCCGCCGGGACTCGCCGGTCTCCTGCTAGCCTCGATCATTGCTGTAGCCATGTCCAACGCCAGCGGCTCGCTGAATTCCCTCGCCGCCTCCAGCGTTCTCGATTTTTCGCGGCTGTGGGGAAAATCGCTCGACTCCAAACGTTTCTTAAAGCTATCTCAACGCATGACTCTGGCCTGGGGCTTAGTTCTAATGGCTTTCGGCGTGGTGAAATGGGGACCGCTCCTCGAAGCAGGGTTGACGGTAATTTCGTTCCCGTTTGGCAGTTTGCTCGGACTTTTTCTACTCGGCACGCTCGACCGCGCCGCCAACGCGCTCGGCGCCCTCATTGGCATGTTCGCTGGACTAGCCACCATTCTCTGTTTCTTTCAATTCACCAACGTAGCCTATACGTGGTACTTCATGATCGGAGCCCTGGTCACCTTTGCCTTTGGCTCAATGGCCAGCCGCATTGCTCCGCGCGTCAGTGAACGCGCCCAAGCACCTCCACCTCGGCAGGGAGGTGACGTTCCAGAGCACCGCCATTCCTGAGTCCCGGGGACAACTTAGACTTTAGTCCTGCACGCGAGTCGCTGGCTGGCGATTTACATAAAGAAAAAAGTCCGCAGGGACGAGCAAAGCCCCCCTGAACCATCAACTTTGCAGTATATTTGCGCGCACAATCATGCCTTCCGCCGAAACAGCCGCCCATACCGATACACCTACCAAGAAGCGGCTCGACCTCGTCCGCGAACTCGGCGCCTGGGCCTCAGGCGCGATCGTCGTAGGGACCATGGTCGGCACGGGCATCTTTCTCAAGCCCGCCGAAATGGCCCGCGAAGGCCGCTTTGTCTCCGTAGTCTTCGCGGCCTGGATCGTCGGCGCGATTCTCTCCCTCTTCGGCGCGCTTTCTTACGCGGAGCTGGGCGCTATGATTCCCGAGGCGGGCGGAGAGTACGCCTACCTCCGCCGCGGCTTCGGTCCAGTCTGGGGATTTCTTTTCGGCTGGATGCATTCAATCGTCGGGCGCCCTTCCTCCACATCTTCCATCGCGGCAGGACTGGTACGTTTTCTTGGCTTTCTGCTGCCTGCTGTCGGCGCCCCGATTTTCACTGTGCATATTGCTATCCCCGGACTTACGGGCTGGGTGAGGCCGTACGATTTTGTTTTTACCTGGGCGCAGCCTTTAGCAGTTCTTTGGCTCGCCATCATGACCGGCGTCAACTATCTCGGCGTCCGTCTCGGGGGAGCCGTCCAGGTATTTCTGACCGCGATCAAAGTCATTTCCGTGGTTATCGTAATTGGCGTAGCATTCTTTTCGCCGGCGCCTTCGCCCCACTCGCCGGACCCCATTTGGCCTGCCTCTCTGGACGCCAGCATCTTCGGCGCATTTCTCGCGGCGCTAGCTGCCGCACTCTGGGCCTATGATGGATGGGAAGATCTGAATCTGGTCGGCTCGGAGGTCGAGAACCCCCAGCGTAATTTTCCCCGCGCCCTCGTCGGGGGCGTCTCTCTCGTCGCAGTTATTTATCTCTTGTTCAGCGCCGCCTGTTTGAAAGTGCTGCCTTTCGATACCGTCGCCTCATCGCAGCACATCGCGTCCGACGTCGTAGAGCACATCGCTGGACGTGGCGCAGCAACCTGGATCACCCTTGCCATGGTGATCTCCGCAATCGGCTCCATGAACTCTTCCGTCCTCAGCGGCGCTCGCGTCCCCTACGCCATGGCCCGCGACGGCATCTTCTTCAAGATCGCCGACGGCATCCACGCAAAATTCCGCACCCCCGGTCGCGCCCTGATTTTCCAAGGCGTCCTTGCCAGCTTGATGGCCCTCACCGGCACCTTCGAGGAGCTAACCAATCTCTTCATCTTCGCCGGCTGGATCTTCTACGGTCTAGCCGTGGTTGCCCTCTTCCGCATGCGTCGCACCGAGCCGGATTTGCCGCGTCCGTACCGCTGCTGGGGCTACCCCTGGGTTCCCGGCATCTTCGTAGCCGGCGCCCTGGCCCTAACCGTAAATATATGGACCGGCAGCCCGGTCCGCTGCTCCATCGGCCTGCTCTTGATCCTCGCAGGCCTTCCCTTCTACCGTCACTGGCAGCGCACTGCAGCCATCGGGTAGCTCGTATACGATTTTAGCCTTGACAAACTATGAATATGTGATATTCTGTTTTCGTTCAAAACTGCGTCCGATCACACCTGTAGCGCCCGCCTTCTGAAGCGGGCTCTTTTTGTTTTGGGACCCTCAGTTCGTGCTTCCGTAATTTTCGAGGGTTCGACTCTTAAGCTCCATATCCTAGGCAGTTCCAGTGAGCACCGTGGTCGAACGGTTTTGACCGGAATTTACGAATGATAACTCCTTTACTTGCAACACTTCCGCGACCCAAACTTGTAACCCTTTTGGAATCCGCAGTTACAGAAAACCCCGGGGGGGACCGTACCATCAATGCACATCAAAAGGTGATCCCTG
>Ga0307475_10001733_pt1 | contig 13021 bp, 13 predicted proteins | sample atmos_gasesECM1C_FD_203317 | JGI IMG/M metagenome (GOLD analysis project Ga0307475, IMG submission 203317) | Hardwood forest soil microbial communities from Morgan-Monroe State Forest, Indiana, United States - atmos_gasesECM1C_515 | ecosystem: Environmental > Terrestrial > Soil > Temperate... | reverse complement strand
ACCACATAACCGACCAGCGAGAACTTATACCGGTCTCGGATGGCTCCCAAGGCGTTCACAAACACTTTGCGCGCCCCAATCGTTCGCATAGCGGAATCCGACGATAACAGCTGAATGTAACAAAGTGGAGATCGCCGCGCCCATAGTAACGCTTCAGATTCTTCGGCATGACCGAGCCAACCCAAGACCCACGTGTAAACCCGACACGTGGGGCACCCAACTACGCAGAGTCCTCGCACCTTATTCCAGCCGTATTCTTAGGGGTGTACTCGCACTATGATTCGGTCAGCGAAAATCCAATTGGCACCTGGGCCACCCGCCGCGAACATATCGAATCATTTCTTAGGAAGCTTCGTTAATGTAGCCATAACGCGGCGATTAGGCCTCATCCTTATATAACCCGCCCTATATAATCTGGTATGGACACTGATGCTCATCGGCCGACGTGGAAGACTCTGCTGGCGTTCGCGATTATATATTTTGTTTGGGGATCCACATTTCTAGCAATTCGTGTTGGGGTGCGAGAAGTTCCGCCACTGATTCTGGCGGCGATGCGGTTTTTGGTCGCGGGCGTGATTCTCTATGGTTGGATGATGGCGCGCGGGGAGCGCTCACCGAGCGGGCGCGAATGGAGGTCGGCAGCTTTACTGGGGATGGTGATTTTTGTGTTGGATTACGGACTGCTGTTCTGGGCCGAGCAGCGCGTGCCTTCGGGGATTGCGGCGGTGATGCTAGCGACAATCCCGGTATTTATGGCGCTGTCGGAGATTGTTTTTCTGCGGACGCAGACGCTCACTGTCCGTTTGGTGGTGTCGCTTTTGATCGGGATTGGCGGGGTGGCGGTGCTGATGAGCCGCTCGTTGAACCTCGGCGGAGCGCCGATCGACAAGATGGGGGCCGTGGGGCTTATCTTTGCATCGATCAGTTGGTCGGTAGCGTCGGCGCTTGCGCGCAAGCTGCCGTTGCCGACTTCCAAAGTCATGAGCTCGGGAGCGCAGATGCTGGCGGGCGGAGTGTTTCTGACGGTGACGGCGGGCGCGCTGGGCGAATTTCATAATTTTCATCCCTGGGGCGTGTCACGCGAGGTGTGGTTCTCGCTGCTGTACCTGATTGTGGCGGGTTCTATTGTTGGTTTTACTGCGTACGTGTGGTTGATTCATCATGAATCGCCTACAAAAGTGGGTACGTATGCATATGTGAATCCGATTGTGGCCGTGCTGGTTGGATATTTTCTAGGAGGCGAAGCGCTGAGTTTGCGTACGATTCTGGGGACGCTGTTTGTTCTGATCAGTGTGGTAGTGATCACCACCACGCGAGCGAAGAAGCCGGTGGCGACACTGCCGGTGGAGAAATATGCAGACGCGGTGAAATCGTAATCTGGAACCGTGGGGGAACGAACGCTCCGATTTCGCCGTCATCCGCCCACGATTAACAGCGGGCGCTGTCCGCCTAACAATTTCAGGTGAGGAAGGCATGAGCCAGGCGCCGATGTGGTTCGAACGCAAGTTTGAGTTTTCGTTTCCGGTCGAACTGTTTCCGAATGTGTGCGCACGTCTGCGCGGCACTCCGGCTAGACTTGAAGAGGCGCTTCGTGGAATTTCGCACGAGATCCTGACCAGAAAAGCGCAAGAGAAGTGGTCGGTTCAAGAGCATGCCGGCCACTTAGTCGATCTGGAACCCCTATGGCTGTCGCGAGTGGGCGATTACGTGTCGGCCAACCAGCAACTCACTGTGGCGGATTTAAAGAATAGAAAAACCGATGAGGCGAACCACAATGCGCGCGCGGTTGAAGAGATTCTTACTGACTTCCGCGCTGCGAGAGAACGACTGCTGAAGCGTGTGGACGAATTGGACGCATCGCTATTCGCCCGAGTTATCCCGCACCCGCGGTTAAAGGTGCCGATGCGACTTGTGGACCATTTGTATTTTGTGGCCGAACACGACGATCACCATCTCGCGCGAATATTGGAATTGGCTAAGCGCGTGGCGTAAGGGCGGGATAGGCACGCGGGGTTCTCCATTTTCATCCTTCGTTACACGGAGATTTGGGTTGTCCTTACGAAACTGATCATACTGTGGGTCGGAGAGGTCAGCGCAATTCTTGCCGTCCTTGTCGCAAACGAGGTGATTCAGTCCATCCGGGTCTGTATAGAGCAACGGGTTGTTGCGGCCATAGGCGTACCCGTTCCAGGCTTGTGGATCATCCTTGTGCTCGAAGCCCGCGAATTGAGCCGGGTCCGGGCGCATGAATCTCCCCAAGCTGCTACTCAAATATCTGGACGAAAAGTTATCTAGTCCGCTCTCGCTGTCCCGTTCTTTGCCGGTGAATTTGTAGGAGGTGACAGCTTGCAGATTCCATCGTCCTATTCTTTGGGAACTTGAACCGGCTGGCTCTCGATGATTGTCGACCATTTCAGGATGACGTTATAGGGGCTAGTCTCGGCCTCACCGAGTTTCTGCACGTTCAGCGCATCTTGGACAACGCGGTAAGGCTCGGGACCGACGCCAATCTCAAACGAAATCCTCTTGCCCCGGGCGTGTCTAATTTGCGGGTCTTTGAAATCACCCTCTCGGTCTGAATGAGCGGGAACCAACAAGAGAAGCACAGGCGGAACGTGGTTTGGATAACCGTTTTCAATCTTCGTCGGACTCGTCTCAAATACGACGCTATCTGGCCTCCTCCTGATTCCGAAAGCAGAACCCCATAGGAATACATCGTAGACATAAACCTCCACGTCAGAGGTGTTAGTGATTCTCCAATGTAACGCTCCCTTAACCGGAGAAGCAGAAGTCACCTCTACTTTCACTGCTTCAACTTTGGAGGTGGCGGACAAACTGAATGGTCCGCCAAAACACAGACTCAAACCGACTACTATCGATCCGATTTTCATACTAGTAATAGCATCCATTAGCATCACAGAACGTTGGACCCCGGAGAGGCAGATTTTGTTCCGTGCGCAGTATATTTTCGTCTTGCACGGCGTGAAATTCATCGTGGGGAAGCCCGAGGATTCCTTCCCTTGCGTGCCCCAACAATTCGTGACCTGCAATTATACTGGGTGGATTCGGAATTGGTGTTTTCAAGTCGAGCCCTCTCAAGCTTATGCCTGTGTTGTCCCCGGCAACGTTGTTGTGGGCCCTGGGGACCATGACTTACTCGTATCGCAAGGCGACCATGGGGTCGATGCGAACGGCTTGGCGGGCTGGGATGTAGCAGGCGGTTAAGGCGACAAGTGCGAGGAGGAGGATGACAGCGGCGAAGGTAAGGGGATCTGTGGCGGTGACTCCGAAGAGTAAGCTGGACAAGAATCTGGTGGAAGCGAGGGAGCCTGCCAAGCCGACTGCCAGACCAATTAGAATTAACGACATTCCTTCGCTTAGGATTAATTTCATCACGTCGCTTCGCTGCGCGCCGACGGCGATGCGAGTGCCGATCTCGCGCTGACGCTGAGAAACGGCATAAGAAATCACGCCGTAAATTCCCACCAGGCCGATGAGTAGCGCCATGGCGCCGGCGATGGCCAGCATGACCAATGTGAATGAAGTACGCGCGAGCGATTGGTCATAAATTTCCTGAAGGGTGCGGACATTCGCCAGGGGAAGATTGGGATTCATGGACCAGACGGCTTGACGCACGTCGGCAAGTAGAGTTTGCGAGCCGGCGCGGTTGCTGCGCACGATATAGGAAACCGAGCGGCGCACTGCAATGGCATCGCCTTCGAAGTCGTTCATCAGCAGCGGAAAATACGCAGCCGCGGGCGGTTTTTCCTGCACGCCATCGTCGCGCACATTGTTCACGACTCCGATCACTTCGCGCCAAGGGCCCTGGAGGTCCTCGCGGACCTGCTTGCCAAGAGCGAGCTGTGGGTCTTGCCAGAGCTCGCGCGCGAGATTTTCGGAAATCATGGCTACCGGACGGCGCTCGTAGGCATCGGTCCAAGTAAACTCGCGGCCAGCGATCAGGTGGTTGCCCATGGCTGCGAGTAGTCCGGGCGACACGAATTTGAATAGCCGCAGTGGAGGCACGCCTCTCTCGTAGGACTTGTCACGGGCATAGACCAGATCGTGCCCGGTACGCTCGGTGGGAATTGCGGTGGTGAGCCCCGCGGATGCGACTCCCGGAATCGCGCGGATGGATTCGACGATTGCCTGCTGCAAGCGGATCACGGCAGTGGCATCCTTCGCCTGGGATTCGGGAATGGCGATTCGCAGAGTCAGCACGTCTCGTGGATCGAATCCTGGATCGACCCCGCGCAGCGCTTGAAACGTGCGGATCATCAAACCGGAGCCGACCAGCAGGACCAGCGCGAGGGCTACCTGTGTCACCACCAGCACACTGCGAGCGTGATGCCGCTCGCGGCTCTGGGTCGCGGCGCGTCCGCCGCCGCGCAGCTCATTCTGGATTCGCGGAGCGGCATATTTGATAACAGGGATCATGCCGAACAAAATTCCGGTGAGGAGCGCGGCACCGAGCGTGAACAGGATCACTGCCGGGTCGATGGAAATGTCATTCGACCGGGGCAGATGCGAGGGGGCCATGGAAACCAGCACGCGAACCGCGGCATAGGCGAACCCCAGGCCGAGCGCGCCTCCGAGCAATCCAAGCGCGACGCTTTCCATCAGCAGCGCGCGAGCAATATCTCGCCAAGTTGCGCCGAGCGCCGCACGAATGGCCAGCTCGTGCTGACGTCCTTCGGCGCGAACGAGCAAAAGATTGGCGACGTTCGCGCAAGCGATCAGCAAGACGATTCCGATGGTGCCCATCAGCACCCATAGAGTTTTTCCAATATCGCCGATGAGCATTTGGCTGAGGTATCGCGACTTCGGAGCGAGCCGCACGTCTTCAAATTCCTTGACGGTCAAGCCGGGTTGAGGAGGAAAGCTGTGCAGCGCGATGGGAATCATTCGCTCGACGTCAGCGCTGGCTTGCTCGATGGTCACGCCGGGCTTGAGACGCGCAATTCCCGGATAATCGAACCCGCCGAGAAATTCCTTGCTGCGATCGAACTGCAGCGGGAGCAGGAAGGCGGCATCGCGGTCGAGAAAGCGAAAGTTCGTGGGCATCACGCCAATCACTTGGCGCGAAATGCCGTTGACGATGATTTGGCGGCCAATCGCGGAACGGTCGGCACCGAAATGTGTCTGCCACCATCCGTAGGTGAGAACCGCAGTTTGCGGGCTGCCTGGCGCCGCGTCTCTTTCTGAAAACCACCGCCCCAGAGCGGGCTGCAGACCCAGCATCGGCAGCACCTCGGCCGTTACGTTGAGGCATTGCGCTTCCTCGGGCTCGGTGAGACTGGTGACGCTTTGTGTATTCCACCTGTATAGTCCGACGCTTTGGAAAGATCGTCCCTGTTCGCGATAGGTGAAATAAAGGAACGGCGCCGGATCGGCGTCCGGGAAGTTCACACCGGGAGCGGTGAGGTGCAGATCGATGAGCTCCTCCGGATGTGGATACGGCAGCGGCTTCAAGAGAACGCCGTTGATCACGCTGAAAATCGCACTGTTCGCACCGATACCAATCCCCAGCGTGAGAGCGGCGACGATGGTGAAGCCAGGGGATCTGCGCAGCGCGCGCAGGGCGTAGCGGAGGTCGCGAAAGAGAGTTTCGAGGACGTGGACGCCGCGCGCCTCGCGGCATTCCTCTTTGACGCGCTCTGCTCCACCGAACTCGAGGTTGGCGCGGCGCAGGGCTTCCTGGCGAGGCACGCCGCTGCGTGTCAGATCGGTGGCGTAGGCTTCGATGTGGAAATGGAGTTCCTCACGCATATCGCTCTCCAGGCGAGAGCGGCGCAGGGTGGCCTGCAGCCAAGAGCGGAAACGGCTCCAGGCGGTCACACTTCCTCCGGCCTCGTGCCCAGAATTCCGGCGATGACATCCGCCATGCGATTCCAGTTTTCCGTCTCGGCTTGCAGTTTGCGTTTCCCGGCGCCGGTGAGGCGATAATACTTGGCCTTGCGATTGTTCTCGGACGCGCCCCATTCACTGGTGATCCAGCCCTGGTGCTCCAAACGATATAGCGCGGGGTAGAGCGAGCCCTGTTGAATCTCGAGGCGCTCTTTTGATACTTGCTGGATACGCAGGAGGATGCCGTAGCCGTGCAGTGGGCCGAGGGAAACAGCCTTGAGGATGAGCATGTCGAGAGTGCCTTGCAGAAGGTCGAGTTGTTTTTGCACGGGGGCAATCTCTCCTAGGTCAACTAGGAGTGTAAGACCGACTCTCCTAGACTGTCAAGGGAAAAACGGCGTCTGCATAGTGAATCGAGAAATTTGGGGTTGAAGGGGATTGTTGGCAAACAGCCGGAACACCAAGACCCATGTTCATAACTCAACTGCGAACATGGGGCACCCTCCGCGTTTTTTTGATTTGCGATGAGGGACGGGTTAGTTAACTTTCCACGAGCGAGTTCGGACCTGGGATACCCGGATTAGTCTCATTCAATGAGCGCCTCCCGTTCCGGTTCACCGTATTTGTTAAAACGCTTATGACCATTGCGTATCGCACGAATCAATTTTGAACCGGATCGCTTAACATGGCTTTAGGGGCGGAAGAGCATAGCCAATGAAGACGACGAAACAAATTGCAACGATCATCCTAATCATCTTGCTGGGAGTCATCGCCTACGGATTGTTTCGAACAGGGAGGTCGGTGACGACGTCGCAAATGAGCACGAGAGTGAACCTGTCCCAGACGGCGCATGGGCCGGCGATAGATCAGAGCTCTCTGGATGCCGCACGACGGTTGGCGCAAATGCCAAACAGTGAGGATGAATCGCCATTAGCGGAGGCGGCCCTGCGCCTCGGCGATCGCGAGATGGACCTGGCGTTTGCGGCAGCGGTGTCGGACGTCCGAGAGCACCCGGCGGTGTTGAACGCCGAAGCGAAACAGATTCAAGTCAGGTTGCTAAACGCGGAAAAAGCTCTCGAACGAGATAAGGCGCGAGTCGAGCAACTTACTACCGCGTTGGCAAAGGCGACCGGCGCAAAAAAGTACAGCCTGGACGATCAACTGCAACAGGCGAACGTCCAGGTAGAGCTCGATCAGGATGAGGTAGACAACGCAAAGCAGGAATTAAGCGATGCGGGCGGCGAGGCCCAAGGCCGGATTGAGGAACTGATTAAGGAGCATGAGGCCGCATCGAAGGTCGCGGATACCACAAGCGTTAACACGTCTATCCCGCCCGATTCACACGGGATGGTCCGCCATTATCAGCGATGGTCGGAGCTGCACGATAAGACAACGCAATTGCGGCAGGCCAAGCAAGATGCGGAAGCAGCAGCAGCCGCGTTCACGACAAAGCGTGCCGCTCTGCAATCGAATATCAAGACGAAGACACAAGAGGCTGTCTCTGGGCCTGCCTCTGAGCCTGCCTCCAGGCCTCCCGCGGCGCCTCCCTCTGGTGAAAAAGGTAGCAGCCAGCCCTCCGAAACGTCTGCTGGAACGTCTGCCGGAAATTCGGCCGATCTCGTAAATGCTACGAAACGCCGCTCAGCGGCAGTGAAAGCACTCACAAATGTTGACGAGCGCATTGAGGATCAGACGCGCTTAGCCGAAACATATAGAAAATGGATGGAAGTGGTCAGCGCCCAGGAGGGAGCGGTAGTACATAGAGGGTTGATAGGCGCTGCCATCATCGTAGCTATCTTGTTGATAGGGATTTTTTTCGACAGCTGGCTGAAAAGTCTTCTCGGCAAAGTCAAATTGGACCCCCGTCAGGCGGAGACTCTCCACGCGGTGATAAGCACCGCACTGCAAATCATTGCTTTGGGACTGATCCTTCTGGTGATTTTTGGACCGCCGAGCCAGTTGGGGACTTTCCTGGGACTCGCCGGCGCAGGTCTTACGGTGGCGCTGAAAGATTTCATCGTGAGCTTTTTTGGTTGGTTCGTGCTGATGGGAAAAAATGGAATGGGCTTGGGTGATTGGGTGGAAATTAACGGAGTAACCGGGGAGGTAGCGGAGCTAGGAATGTTCCATACGGTATTGTTAGAAACCGGCAACTGGACCGACTCTAGTCATCCGACCGGACGACGGGTTACTTTCACCAATAGTTTCGCCATTGAGGGGCACTACTTCAATTTTTCCACTTCAGGTCAGTGGCTTTGGGATGAACTCACCCTGGTGGTGGACTCGAGCCAGAGTCCATACCCGATAGTTGACGCCATTCAAAAGGCCGTACTCGAAGCCACCGCGGAGAGCGCGGGGCAAGCTGAAAAAGAATGGCAGCATTCCGCGCATTCTCGCAGCGTGGGTACGTTATCGGCCGCCCCGGCGATAAATTTGAAGCCGGTAAGCGGCGGTGTCGAAATAGCGGTGCGCTACATTACGCGGGCCAGCGAGCGCTACCAAATGCGATCAAGGTTGTATAAGGCCGCGGTGAATTTAATCAGCAAGAAGGACGCGCAGGAGCCAGTAACCGTTTCCGAAAAACAAGAGCCAAAACTTGCCTGACAACGAAAAAAACAAGGCCACCCCCGGAAAGAATTCGCCTGGACGGACTGGCTGCCTGCGTCCGGCGCATCGCTTCTCTTGAACGCCTTTTTGGTGGCGCGACCAATGGAGAACAGCGCGGGGAAAGAGTCAGCGTCGTTAGTGAGCTTCCCTGCTGATGTTAGCGCGCGGGATACTTCTAGGAAGCTGAAAGACACACCCGCCAAGGCGGGTAAACCTGCCACGGCAGGTAAACCCTTGAAAACCTAGATGGGGCACCCTGCGCGTTTTTTTGATTTGGGAGTTGGGCGGGCTAGGAGTTACCGCGATTTTTCGAAGCCCGCGAGTAGAAGAACGGCGTCACAATCCGAAAGCGCGTACGAGCCAAATGCCGAGTGCGGCGTAGACGGCTGCCACCCAATCGTCGGCCATGATGCCCAAGCCGCCAGTGAGCGACTCGGCTTGTCGCGCGGGAAAGGGCTTCCAGATATCGAATACGCGAAAAAGGATGAAACCGAGCAGTAAATATTTCCAGCCGAGCGTCGACTGGTAAGTGATGAAGCCGAGCTTGGGAGGCGCCCATGAATTTGTTGTCCTCCACCACACCGGTAAGGCCGATCCCAGGAGAAGTGCGAGGTGCTGGCCGGATACCTCGTCGATGACGACGCGCTGAGGATCTTTCTGCTGCCAGTGGCGGCTTGCGCGACCGGCGCTCCAAATACCTGCCACGGCGACAGCGACAGCTATGAGGCACTGAATGATCAAGAGAGGATCCACCTGTGTTCCGTGGATGACGATGATCTGGACAACATCCAAGGACAGGGCCGCCAGTATTTGATAGACCGACAATGCGAGAAGCAGGCCGGCGAGAGAGCCGAAAGTTCCCGGGGCCACGGGAATGTAGCCGAGCCCGCATGCGGTGGCGATGAACAATGCGAAGCGCGGCTTGCGAGCAGGCGATGTAATTGTCGGGTCAGTAACGGTTTTGATTTTGGACATATTCTCCATCGGCAGCCTCAGGTTGGGCACTTGGTGCGATAGAGAATAACGCAGAAAGCTGGCAGGATTGTGAGTGGCGACCAATGCGTATAAAGACTGGAAGCCATATCGGGGGAGGACTTTTGTTCACAAATAATTTAATGAATTTGGCAGCAGGAGCGATGGCGTTATTTTTTGCGGCCGGCGCACTGGCGCAACAAGCGCCACAGGTGCCACAGGCGTTGCAAGCGCCGGCTAACGAAGAATTGGTGGTGCAAGTGCACGCCAAGGGCGATCAGATTTATTCCTGCAAGGTGGATGGCCCAAAACCAGGGTGGACGCTGAAGGCTCCCGAGGCGCAACTATTTGCAGAGGACGGCAAAGCATTCGGGAAACATTTCGCGGGGCCATCTTGGGAAGCAAGCGACGGCAGCCGGGTGGTGGGAAAAGCTGCAGCAAATGTGCCTTCGCCGGACGCGGACTCGATTCCATGGTTGCTGGTGAAGGTGGTGAGTCGCGCAGGAGAAGGCGTGCTGGCGAAGGTTAGTTCTATTCAGCGAATTAACACCAAAGGGGGCAAGGCGCCTGCATCCGGCTGTGATGCTGCGCATGCGGGGCAGGACGTGCGCGTGGCGTATTCCGCCGACTATCTGTTTTTTGCGCCGAAATAAAGTGCGTGGGCGGTTCATTACGGCTTTGAGTACGGGTGCGTGGAGCGCGAGGACTTTAGGGGCTGAAAGCCCGCAGATTAAGTATGCGCTCCTGGTGTCGCGGCTGAAGCCGCGACCTACAAAGCTTAGATCACGCGCTTATCGTTACGACACAGCGTCGCGGCCCACCTAGGTGGGCAGGCTGAAGCCGCGACCTACAAGGCGACGGAAAAGGCGCGGAGAGATTCCTCGACTGCGCAAGCCGACTCGTTCGCGGGAGCGAAGGAGAAAGAAAAAGGGTCGGCTTGCTACGCTCGGAATGACCGTTGGGTGCTTTGGCGTGATGACCGAAGGAAGAAGATCGGCGAGGGGGTTTCAGGGACTGAAGCCCAACGAATCGAGCTAGTCGTCGTCGCGGCCTGCCTGCGGCAGGCAGGCCCACCGAGGTGGGCAGGCTGAAGCCGCGACCTACAAACCTTAGAGCGCGCCTCATCGTCTGCTAAAGCTAAACTGCTACGGAAGAGTGTGATAAATTCGCTGGCCGCGAGGTACAGACAAATGATTTTTTTCGCGCGCGTGGTTTCACTGATGGGCGCCGCATTATTTGCTACTGCAACGGTTTCTGCACAGACGCCGGCACCTTCAGAGTATCCGGTCAACGAGGGTGACTATGTCGCGCACGATTTCAAGTTCAAGTCGGGTGAACAACTTGCAGAGCTGCGTATGCATTACAGGACGCTTGGAAAGCTGGCGCGCGATGCACAAGGGCGTTCCACAAACGCGGTTTTGATCCTGCATGGAACGGGGGGATCAGGCCAACAATTTTTGCAACCACAATTCGCGGGAGAATTGTTTGGTCCTGGGCAACTTCTGGATATCAATCGCTACTTCATTATCCTGCCGGACGGAATTGGACACGGGAAATCTTCGAAGCCCAGCGATGGAATGCACGCGCATTTTCCCGCGTACGACTATGACGACATGGTGGCTGCTCAGCGTCTGCTGGTTACCGAGGGGCTAGGAATACAGCACCTGCGATTGATCATGGGCACTTCGATGGGCTGCATGCACTCGTTTGTCTGGGGCGAAACGTACCCGGACTTTGCGGACGGTTTGATGCCCATGGCCTGTTTGCCGGTGCAAATTGCGGGCCGCAACCGCGTGTGGCGAAAAATGTTGATGGATGCCATTCGCAAGGACCCGGCGTGGATGGGTGGCGAGTATAAGGACGAGCCTGCGCAGGGGCTGCGGACAGCGGAAGATAATCTGGTAATTGCGGGAGGCGCGCCGCTGGTGATGCAGCGGACGCTTCCCACGCGCGACGCGGCGGACAAGTATGTGGAGGATGCGGAGAAGCGCGCGAGCACACTGGATGCGAACGATCTGCTTTACCAGGTGAACGCTTCGCGTAACTATGATCCTTCGCCGCAACTGGAGAAGATCACGGCGGCTATCATGTGGATTAACTCAGCCGACGATTTCATTAATCCGCCCGAACTGGGGATTGCCGACAAGGAGAGCAAGCGACTGAAGAACGGGACTTTTGTGTTGATTCCCATCAGCGAGCAGACGCATGGGCATGGCACGCATACCTGGGCGGTGGTCTGGCAGTCCTATCTGAAGCAACTGTTAGATAAGACGGCGCATTGAGGCAGCAACTGGACTCAAGCGCTAATCAGGCGGTGGAGGCCGCAGATTTATCGAAGGAGTTAAGGGCGGCGGTCTCGTCGTCGAAGACGTCAAAAACGGTGTACAGCCTGGTCATTTGCAACAGGTCTTGGACTTTCTTCGTAAGGTAGACGAGCTTTAGCTCTCCACCCGCGTTTCGCACACTGGTGAAGGCACTGACCAGCGAACCCAAGCCAGCGCTATCGATGTAATCGACATCGGCAAGGTTTAAAAGGATTGTCTTTCGGCCGTTCGCCAGCAGGTCGCGAACCACATCACGAACGGCGGCGGAACCTTCGCCGAGTTCAATCTTTCCGCTAACTTGTACAACTTCCACGCAATCTATCAGTCGTGTGACTAACTTCATCTAGATCTCCCAAGACATCCGTTGCTCGAGCAATCCCCTGAAGGTAAGATGGTTCGGTGTTTATTACGGTTACACCTTAGCTTGCTTACTAGAGTTCTTACACGTGCCATTGTGGAGCTTTGTTTGACCGAAAGGCAATGGCTCAGCTCCGCTGGCCCCTAAAGCGCATTCTTCGAGGACGTCTAAATCTTTCATCCGCTCGATGTGTGGGGTTCATAGCCGATGCTGATATGAGAACGGCCTAAGTACTAAAGTACTAGATGTTCCTGTGATGGCCCACCATCCAGGTGAGTACGTCCGCGCTATAGCGTCGGATTCTGAGGTAGCGCAAACTACCTCTTGGAGCTTTTCTTGAGTGAACAATGGCCTGATGCGCAGCAGGGCAACAACAGGGACATGTGAGCGGAGAAAAAGTCATCGAACCTCAACTGAAAGACCTACGTAATCATCCCCGTATACTGGCGCCGAAGGAGTTGGTTGTGGTGTGGCGCTCAGGTGACCAGCGTGGTGCATCTCGCTTGGGCACGGTTGGACTGGGGGGACTGTTTCTAAAGACTCCCAAACCTGTCGCGGCCGGCGCCGCAGTCGAACTGGTGATTCAAGTCTCGCCGGGTACACCTGGTACAGATGTACGTACCCGGGCGGTCGTTTACAACGTGAAACCGGGAGAGGGCATGGGTGTGAAATTTGTACAGATGCGCGGAGAGGACCGCTTGCGTCTAAATCAATTTTTGCACGCACACTTAAACAAGTAATTCCCAGAGACAGCGCGAATCGTCAATTCCGCGAATGGCTCCCGATTAAATTTGTTACCGCCGCGGTGAGATCAGTCCAACTAAAAATATACTTGATTGGTCGGGTAGGGCAAAGGCGCGTAGCGGGCTTCGAATGATGCCGACGTTTCCATTGCCCTCCCTAAAATTCCGTA
>Ga0307475_10001732_pt1 | contig 13021 bp, 13 predicted proteins | sample atmos_gasesECM1C_FD_203317 | JGI IMG/M metagenome (GOLD analysis project Ga0307475, IMG submission 203317) | Hardwood forest soil microbial communities from Morgan-Monroe State Forest, Indiana, United States - atmos_gasesECM1C_515 | ecosystem: Environmental > Terrestrial > Soil > Temperate... | reverse complement strand
ATGATCTCCAGCCCACCTGCCGGCTTGGTCTTGCCCGCGCAGCCGAGGACCAAAAGCATGGCGAGGGCGACGGACGCGAAGTGCGCAGCGCGCGCTGGACATGGCCAGAGCGCGAAGCAAGTCATCAACGGCTCCACGCCCTGAGTTGCAACTGCGCGAGCCTGCCGGGCGGAACACCGCCTGTCGTGTCCTGAGGCTTCAAGAGAAAATACCCGCCGACCACCGCGCCGGCAGCAAGGGCAACACCACCGGCAATCCACGGCCACAGGGGAGCGAGGGGCCCCGCGTCTTCGAGGCTGACGCTCAAGCTGCGGGTCTCGCCCTCACGAAGGTCGACTTGCGCGCTGTAGGTCAGCTTTCCCGGCGCGGTCACTCGCAGGTCATGGGTTCCAGCGGGAAGCTGTCCGTCAAAGGTTTCGCGTTGGGCGGCTTCAGAGTCGACCACGATCGTCGCGTCATCTTCCGAGGAGACCAACAGACGAGCCAGCCTCGCATCGTCTGCCGCCACGACGACGAGCACGCGTTTTTCCTTATCGCCTTCGAGTAGAGACACTCGCTTTTCGGCCGATCCGTGCGAAGGCAGCTCGAAACGAAACGTGTGCGGCCCGGGGTCCATCGGTAGGGCGGTCATGCCTACGGCGACGGCCGGCTTGCCGTCGATCGACACCGTGGCTCCGGTGACCGGTCGCCCAGCAGCGTCTTTGATATCGAATACGATTGTCGGAATCGACGCGTTCATCTCGGCGATGCGCGCGGCACACGCTTCTTGAATGATCTGCGGACACCGGATGTCCGCGCAACCCGGAAACTCGCGTCTCGCATCCAGGAGCTTCCCCTCTTTGCGAAGTTGCACGGCTCTCTCGTTGGCTGCGATGCATTCCGCTACCTGGTCGGCCGCGCGCGCCCCCGTCGGAGCCACCAGTAGCTCGTACGCCACGCCCCATGCGATCGAGACGCTGACTGCTACTTGCCGCATTCCTGCCTGAAGTGCTGATCGCCATCGCGGTCGAAGAAGGAGACGACGCGGCAGTTCGTTTTTGCTGAACTGCTCCGATTGCGCTGCGGCGCGGAGGGATGCGCGATGACGACATTGGAACCCGTCGTTACGGTCGCGTTGGGCGGGACGCGAGGGAAATCCGTGGGCGTCGGGAGCGCGGCTGCAGCCGGAAGCTCGGACGCAGATTGGCTTGCGACAGCCGCCGGAGCTTCAGGACTAGCGTAGGCGGTGTTGCGAGCATCGGTGATTTGGCGACTGCGAAGGCGAATACCGAAGACGACCATGGCCATAGTGACCACGAAGGCTATCCCGGCCGCCGCCGCTCGGAGGCCCGCTCGGCTCTTCAACAGCCTCATCATGTGCCGGGCGACGGCTACCGAGGCCGTCTGCGTCTCCTGCAGCTCGGCTCTCAACGCACGAAGGCGGGAAGGAGCCGATTGCCACCGCCCGGCAGACTCGATGATACCCGCAATGCGATCGACCGAGGCCTTGGCGCCCGTCGGGCCAAAGGGCGCGATTGCCTTGGCCAATTGGGCCACGTCGCCAAATCGACTGCGCCTATCTCGCTCGAGGCAACGCAGCAGAGCCGCATCCAGAGCCTCGGGCAGCTCGGGGCGGACTTTGCGCGCCGGTCTGGGCAATTCAGACGCCACGTTGAGCACGACCTCGGCCACGTTGTCGCCATCGAATGGCAGTTGGGCCGTAAGAAGCTCGTAGAGAATAACCCCCAGCGCCCAAATGTCGGTCTCAGGCCCTACATCCTTTGAATGCATTTGCTCGGGCGACATGTAGAAGGGCGACCCCAGCGGGGCGTTCGCTCTCGCCGCCGCAGGCCCGGACGAAGCCAACCAGGCGACCTTCGAAATTCCGAAGTCCAGAACTTTGATCGCAAGTTGGCCGTCTGAACGTCGCACGCAAAAAAGGTTTCCGGGTTTCAGATCCCTATGGACAATGCCAAGGGTGTGAGCCTCGGCGACGGCGACGCATGCCTGCAGAACGAACCCAACGGCTTCTTCGACTGGGAGCGAGCCTCTTTGAAGGAGCCACGTGGCCAGGTCGACGCCGTCCAGGAACTCCATGACCATGTAGGGCGTTCCGTTGTCGAGGGCTCCGACGTCAAACACGCGGGCGACGTATTCGCTCTTGATCTTCACCGCCGCCTGTGCCTCTTGGGCGAAGCGATCGACCGCTACGGCGTCTGAAAGCATCTCCGGAAGGAGGAACTTAATGGCAACCTTATCGTCCAGCTGGAGGTGGTGTGCGGCGACGACGACGCCCATGCCGCCGACGCCGAGTGTGCGCTCCACCCGGTATTTGCCGGCAAGGATGTAGCCCGCTGTCACGTGCGGGGAAAAGTACGGATCGCCCTGCGTCAAGCCTTTGGCCCCTAGCGTAGTGCCCCGGATACCCAGTCCAATGGGAGGCCGGTCTTGCCCAAGATTAGCATCGGTTTCCCGCGCGCGCCGTGCGCCGCGTGCCCCCCAAACCCCCCACCGGAAACCGGCGTCGCCGGTTTCTGGCTACTCACGATGGGGGGTGATCGAAAGCGCAGGGTGCGTCGGAACCCGGATCCGTTCCTGCGCCCTGGTTGACAGCCGCAGGGTCAGTCGATTCGGGCGTGAAGCAGACCAGATCCGTCGCGAGCGCAATTTGGCGTCCAACGTCGGTGCGATGAACGTGTTCTCGTGACGTTCATCCCGATTTCGCCTTATCGAAAATGCTCGCGGCTCGGGTTGCGGACCGGCAAGGATCGTGCCGCTACCGAGGGCGCGAAAGCTCCCAAAAAGAGGAAGAGGCGGAGAGCAAAGTGTGCCGTCCTTGATCGGCGTGCCTGGGCGCAGCGTGTTCGGAATAGGCCTTCCAGACTCCTGACTCCGCGACTTACTCGCTCCATTCGGCGTCCGGAAAATCGGATGAAATCCGATGGCCCGCATCAATCGCATCCTGGATTCGTGACGAGCGGGTCCGAAAACCGCGAGCGGATTCGAGCGCGAGGACATACGGTTTCCCCACCGACGTGTTGGATCCTCTGGCCTGTTACACTGCGCTTCAGGCGCGCGACGAGCGGTTCGATGGCCGCTTCTTCGTGGGGGTGATCTCGACCGGAATTTACTGCCGCCCGGTCTGTCCTGCGCCCCCCGCGAAGTTCGAGAACTGCCGCTTCTACCCGTCGGCGGCCGCGGCCCAAGACGATGGTTTCCGTCCCTGCCTGCGTTGCCGGCCCGAGACCGCACCGGACGTCGGCTCGTGGTGCGGCACGTCCAACACGGTATCGCGTGGCCTCGCCCTCATCGCCGAGGGTGAGCTCGATGGAGCCGCGAGCGTGGATGGACTTGCCGAGCGGCTCGGCATCGGCGCTCGCCAGCTCCGCCGCCTATTCAAGAAACATCTCGGCGCGTCGCCGGTCACGGTCGCACAGACCCGCCGGGTGCTGTTCGCGAAACAACTTATCCACGAAACGCGCCTGCCCATGGGAGAGATCGCGCTCGCCGCGGGATTCGGCAGCGTCCGCCGCTTCAACGAGGCGTTCCAGCATCTTTTCCTTCGGCCTCCGAGCGCACTTCGCGGCAAGCTGGCGGTCGAGCTGCCGGAGGGCACAGTGGCCGCCACCGGCGTGACGGTGCGGCTGCGGTACCGGCCCCCGTACGACTGGCCGGCGCTTCTCTCGCATCTGCGCGCGCGGGCGCTCGACGGAATCGAGCAAGTGGACGGGGCCGGGTATCGCCGAACCGTGATGCAAGACGGGCGGATCGGTACGGTCCAAGTCGTGCATTGTCCCGACATCCATGGCCTCGCCGCGACGATCCGCTTTCCGTGCGTCCGGTCGCTGCCGGCAATCGTCGCCCGCATTCGTCGCGTATTCGACCTGAGCGCAGACGTCTCGGCCATCGGCGCGCACCTCGCGCGCGATCCGCTGTTGGAGCCGCTGATCGAGCGGCGCCCGGGCCTGCGAACGCCTGGCGGATGGGACGGGTTTGAGCTCGGCGTCCGAGCGGTCTTGGGCCAGCAGGTGTCCGTCGAAGCTGGGCGCCGGCTGGCCGGGCAATTGGCGCAGCGATGGGGCACGGTGCTGGCACCCGGGCGGTGCGTCCACTCCGCGCTCACCCACGTATTTCCAACCGCCGCCCAGGTCGCGTGCGCGGACCTAGGCACACTGAGGGTGCCGCGCGCCCGCCAACAAGCGTTGCTGGCGCTAGCGCAGGCTGCACTCGCCGACCCGCTCTTGTTCCGGCCGCTCGCCAGTGTCGAGAACACCGTGGCCAGGCTCCGTGCCATTCGCGGCGTCGGCGAGTGGACAGCGGACTACATTGCCCTTCGCGCAGCGCGTGAGCCGGACGCGTTTCCTGCAAGCGATGTTGGGCTTCTGCGCAGCGCCTCCGGTCGCGATGGCGGGCGGCTCAGCCCCGCGGAGCTGCGCGCGCGTGCGGAGCGTTGGAGGCCCTGGCGCGCCTACGCCGCGCAGCACCTATGGGCCGCCGAGGCCGCGCCTGAAAGAGGTCCATCATGACGAAGGCGGTTCGCTTTCTGCTCGATCATCTGGAGACTCCCATTGGCCGGCTGGCCATCGTCGCGGACGAGGACGGGAGGCTTCGCTCCGTCGGGTTCGACGCAGGCCACCCGCGCATGGATCGGCAACTTCGTCTCTGGTCGGGAGAGCGACATCCCTCCCTCACTCCGGCGTCGAACCCGGGTGGCCTCACGGCGGCGCTCCGGGCCTATTTCGCCGGCGAAGTGACGGCGATCGAGGGCTTGCCCGTGGCTATGTCTGGCACCGAGTTCCAGCAGGCCGTTTGGCGCGCGCTCCGCGAAATCCCATGCGGCCAGACGTGCTCCTACGGGGAGCTCGCGCGGAGGATCGGCAATCCCGCGGCCGTTCGCGCGGTCGGCCTGGCCAACGGCGCGAACCCGGTGGGCATCGTGGTGCCCTGCCACCGCGTCATCGGGTCCGACGGTACACTGACGGGCTACGGCGGCGGTATCGAACGAAAGCGCTGGCTTCTCGAGCACGAGCGGCGTGTCGGGGAGTCGAGAGCGAGTGCGACGACGCACTATGGCAGCTAGGCTCGCCGCTCCGCAGCTTTCCAAAATTCCCCTTCACTTGGTGTTGGCCTACGAGCGACCCTCTGGCCCTGTCGACTCTGAGTCGCCACTCCCCCGCTCTGGAGGCGGCGAACGTCAATCTCAGCTCCGCCCGGATTGGAACAGCGAAAAGACGGCGCCGGTGGGGTCTTGCACGACCGAGAATCTCCCGACCTTCGGGATGTCCATCGCCGGCGCCATCACTTTTCCGCCGAGCGTCTCCACCTTCTTGGTCAGGTTGTCGACCTCGGACACGACGGTGTAAGCGAGCCAGTGGGGCGGCACGCTCGGCGGGCCCTTGTGCGACATCATCCCGCCGATGTCCTTGCCGGCGTTTCTCCAGTGCCAGTACTCGTCGCCGTCGCCCTTGCCCGACCAGCCGAAAACGCTGCCGTAAAACTTCTTCGCCGCCCCCGTATCCCTGGTGTGCAGCTCGTCCCAGCCGAATGTGCCGTGTCGGTCGGGCCCTTCGTAGGGCGGCTGGTCCGAACCGGGGCCGATGCCCTTCATGATGCCAAAGGCTGCTCCCTGCGGGTCGGTGCCGCACGCGAACCGGAGCATGTCCGGCACGGTCGTCGGCGGCACCATGATTTTCCCGCCGAGATCGGTGATCTTCTTGGCCGAGACATCCACGTCCTCGACGCCGATGTACACCAGCCAATTCGAAGGCACGCCCGGAGGCGCCGTCATCGCACCGCCCACCATGACGCTTCCCTGCGAAAAGACCCGATAGGTTCCCCCGCCCGGCATCGGGTTTTCCTGGACCGTCCACCCAAAGAGACCCGTGTAGAACTTCGTCGCGACGGCCGCGTCCGTAGTGACCAGCTCGTGCCATACAAAACGACCCGTATTGGGATTCGTCATGATCAACACCTTCTTTCGCGCGAGACGCAGAAGGGTCTAGCGCCGCGCGGGCGGTCCGTCGATGCCGCTGGCGCGCGAGCAGCACGACGGCGCCGACCGCACGCCTGCTAAACTACTCCCATGTTCGGTTTGAGCTTCACCGAGCGCGCCGTTGTGCTCGTCGTTGGCCTCGTTGTGCTCGGCCCGAAGGAGTTGCCGCGCTACCTGCGAACGGCCGGTCAGGTTGCGGGACGGGCCCGCGATTGGACCCAAGGACTGAACCGCGAGCAATTGGTGCTTGTAAGTGTCCTCGCCCTGCTCGCCGCCGTCGCTGTCTATTGGCTCGGCCTTAGGCTGCGCGCTGGGTGACCCCGACGGCGTGAGCCCGCGCTTTGCGTCCTGCGTGCATCCGCAAGACGGGGAGACTAGGGTAGGTCTCACTGTACGACCCAGCCGCGGAGGTCCGAGATGCCCGACGCCACGACGTACCAAGGTTCGTGTCATTGCGGGAAGGTCCGCTACGAGGTCACGACCGATCTCGCGAGCGTCATCGCGTGCAACTGCTCGATGTGCTCACGCGCGGGGACTCTCTTGACGTTCGTGCCCGCCGAGCAGTTCAAGTTGCTGTCGGGGGAGGACAACCTAACCAACTACAAGTTCAACAAGCACGTCATTCACCACGTCTTTTGCTCCACCTGCGGAATCAAAAGCTTCGCGCGCGGCGTCGGGCAGGGAGGCAAGGAGATGCGCGCCATTAACGTCCGGTGTTTGGATGGCGTTGACCTCGACTCGCTCGCCATCAAGAAGGTGGACGGAAAGAGTCGCTGAACCCGACCACGGTGGGTCCCGCGATCGATCGCGCTGACGAGGCGGCTCCTCGCGTGCTGGTGGCGACGAACGACAAAGGCAGTATGTCGGACGATGGACGGTGAGCCTCTGCCCGATCCGGAGTCACAGTGGGAGCGCGCTCCCACCTTGGCATCCGTTAGCCGCGCGGAGGTCGAGCGACGCGTCGGGCCGATCGACGGACGACTCATTGTGCTCGATGGCGGACAGGCCAACGTGAATGTCAGGATCGGCGATCGTGTCGTGCGCCTCTATCGTCGCGACGCCAGTTCGGCACCCCGTGAAGCCCGCCTACTGACTTACGGATGGAGAACCTTCCGAGTGCCCAACGTCTTCCGTACAGGCGATGACTTCCTCGTTCTCGAGTACGTCGAAAAGCGCCCCCTGCTTGGAACGGGCGAACACGGATCCGCCGTGGGCCGAGCGCTCGCCGAGATTCACGGCGTGACATTCCAATGGGCGGGAGCGCTCGACACGTCTCTCCGCGTCGGGCGACCGTTTCCCGATCTCGCCAGCGCCCTGGTCGACTATGCACGGTCGCTTCTCACTCCAGAGCGCTGCGGCTTGTCCGGGGCTCTCTGCGCCGAAGTCACGCAGGCCCTCGATAGCAAGGTACCCGCCCTCCGAGCCGCGGCCGGTGCTCCCGTGCTTCTCCACGGCGACTTCAAGCCGTCGAATCTCCACTGGACGAGTCGCAACGAACTCCTCGTGCTCGACTGGGAGTTCGCCTACGCCGGCTCCGCTCTCTCGGACATCGGGCAAGTCCTTCGATGGAGACCACCTGAGGCCTTCATAAACGCTTTCGCAGAGAGCTATTCCGCGCATGGGGGGCAGCTCGTCGCAGACTGGCGTCGGTGGGCAGCCACCTTCGACCTCGCTAACCTCGCAGGGCTGCTCGCCAACTCGATTCAAAGGGGCCAGGACGCCAGCCTCACCACCCGTGTGACCGACGTCCAGCGCCGCATCGAGGAAACGCTCAACATGTCGGACTGACCACGCTCTCGCGAAGCAAACGACTGACGCTCGATGCGTAAGCCGCGGTCCCTCCTGCTGCGCGAAGGAGCTCGGCGGCCGCCCCGCGCGCTCTCGTGCGCTCTCGTGCTCTTAGAGTTGCTCTAGAGTGAAGTTTGCGGGCATCCGTTTCGGCCGCAGGACCGCAGGGGCGTGCGTCCCGCCGCAGGCCCGGTATCCTCGTGCGGTGCCAAGCGCACCCATCGCCACGCGACGCGCGTCGATTTCGCTCATCGCCGACCGTGCCCACTACGAGCGCGTCACGCTGGCCATCGCGCGCGCGCAGACCTCCGTATGGATCGCCTCCGCCAACGTCAAGCAACTCTTGATCGAAGCGCCCATCGGCACGCGCGACCGAGCCCGCGGGCGCTACGTCCCCATCCTCGACACGCTTCAATCGCTCGCCGATCGCGGAGTGCAGGTTCGCCTGCTCCACGCGACGCCTCCATCGCGGCCGTTTCGCGAGGAGTTGGCCGCTCGCGCAAAACGCCTGGTCCGGCCGGCATTCGAGATGCGCGCGTGCCCGCGCGTTCACCTGAAGATGATCGCGATCGATGGCGCCCTCTTGTACCTCGGCAGCGCCAACTTCACCGGCGCCGGTCTCGGAGCGAAAGGCGACGGCCGCCGGAACTTCGAAATGGGCATCTTGACCGACGACGAATGGATGCTCGACCAGGTGCAGGCACGATTCGATCGCATTTGGCGCGGCGTCGAATGCGCAGCGTGCCGGATGCGAGACAAGTGCCCGGCGCCGCTGGACGGCCTCTTCGGCCCGCGAGCTATTTCGGGGGGGTCCCCTTCTTTGCGAGCAAGTCGCCGAACGTAAAGCGCGCTTCGGCCTTGAGCTGTTGCCGGTATTGCTGATAGGCGCTCCGCTCCTGCTCCTCGCTCAGCGCCCGAATCGAGAGCTTCACCTCGCCCCGGCGAGGGTCCACCTCGATGACCTTCGCCTCGATCTCTTGACCGACGTTGAAGGCCTTTCGAAGCTCGGTTCCTCTTGGCGTACCCGTCGCGGACGCGCTTACGTAACCTCGAGCGTTGCGCCCGGTCACGCCCAGAATTCGCACAACGAGGCCGCCACTCTCGATGTTCGCTACCTTGGCCTTCACCGGCTTGTGCGGGATGACCCGCTGAGCTGCTTCCTTGGCTGCATCGCCCATGGGCGCAGGATGAAGCGCAATCTTGTGCTGCGACGGATCCACGTGCGCGACGACCACCTCGATGGGGTCCCCCACTTTTACGACTTCGTCGGGCGTCTCGATCCGCTTGATCGAGAGGTCTTGCGTGTGAATCAGGCCATCGACTCCGGACTCCAATTCGACAAAGGCTCCGAAGGGCTGCAGGCGTACCACCTTGGCAGTATGGCGCGTTGCGGCGGCGTACTTCTGGGCGACCCTTTGCCATGGATCGGGAATGGTGGCCTTGCGCGAGAGCCAAACTTTGCCCTTGTCGTCGATCTTGATGACCTTCACCCGAGTCGGTTCGCCGGCCTTGAACACGTCGCTCGGTCCGTCCGCCCGGTTGTGGCTCATCTCTTGAAGAGGGACGAGCCCCTCGATACCCCCGATGTCGACGAACGCGCCGAACGGGACGACGCTGCGAACGACGCCATCGAGATCGTCGCCTATTTTCAATCTTGCGAGCGCTTCGGAGCGTGCCCGGCGTGCCTCGTCCTCGAGAATCGAGCGGCGGGACAGGACCACGTCGCGGCCGCGTTTGGCGTACTGGGTGACGAAGAACGGCAGGCGCTGAGCGACCAGGTGCGAGAGATCGGCGCCCAGACGAAGATCGACATGGGACCCCGGTGCAAACGCTCGCAGGCCGTCGACATCCACCTCGATACCGCCCCGGATGACGCCGGTGACAAGGCCCTCGATCGTCGTCTTGTCCGCAAACGTCTTCTCGACGATGGGCTTCGCCCTCTCTTGCCGATGCGGATGGTGGGTAAGTACGACTAACCCTCCGCGTCCGCCGTCGCTGTGCACGACCCCGATGAAGTCCGCGCCCACTTCGAGAATGACACGCGGTACCTTTGGATCGCGCGGCGGCGGTGGCTCGGCGACCGCCGGCGGAGCCGCGTCCAGGTTTCGGCCCCGCTCCGGCGGAGGCCGGGACGTGCCGTCAACGGCGGCTTGAACCGGTGGCTCGGGCGCGGCGACATTTTCCGCCGCCGTCTCTCCGGCAGCGAGTGGCTGCGCTTCGTGCGAATTCGCAGTCTCGGTGTCGGTCGCAGTGCGCGGCGGGGGGGGTTCTTCAACCGCCGGCGAGGCGGCGGGCGCGTGATTGGGTCGCGCGGACTCGTCATCGTCCGGGAGGAGCATTTCGCGACGGTCGAAGATGGCGTGGGCCTTTCCCGGGATGTCGACGAGAATGGCTTCTTCTGTGATCTCCAGGATCTTTCCGAAAATGATGTCCCCAGCGTTGACGGGAGGCCGCTCGCGTGGCGGGCCGGGCCTCCGCTCTTTCTTCTTCGGTCGATAGTCCGGGGGGGCGGGGGCTACCTGCTGCTCGCCGTCCGGCGCGCCTTGTTCCGCCGCGCCGTTGGGCGCATTCGCTGCGGCCGTTGCTGCGCCTTCCGCTGCCGTTTCGTCGGCCGCCGTCGCCTGCGCCACCGGCTTCTTTCTGCGGCGCCGACGGCGCCGCTTCTTTTCAGAGGAGCCCTCGCTGGGACCCTCCGCACCCGCTCCCGCTTCCGCCGAAGCGTCGTCCGCAGAGCCGCCTTCCGCGGCCGCCTCTGAATCCGCGGCCGTTTCTGGATCCGCGGCCGCCTCTGGATCCGCGGCCTTTTCTGGGTCCGCAGCCCTTTCTGGATCCGCAGCCGCCTCTGGAGGGCCGCCTTCGACCGGCGGTTCTGCATGAGCGCCTTCCGCACTCGCCTCGACATGGCCGTTGCTCCCCGGTTCGGCCGGAGAAGCGGCCGACGCCGCGGCATCCGGCGGGGTGTCCGCAACCGCTGGCGTCGAGTTCGTGGAAGGCGATTCCGGGTTGCTCATAACGCGAGGCGCCGCAGCGTAGCGCAAACCGTGCCAGTTTTCCCGTCAACTCGAGGTGACAGCGAGGCTACGGGCCAAGAGAGGACCCACGCTGCAAGCGATCGGCAATTGCCCACCACGACTCGTCGGCCGGTACGCGCTGGGCAACGATGACAACGGCACCCGCTTCGTCGAGCTCGTGCAGGGTTCCGTACAGCCGCTGGGCATATTGCGCGGGATCGCGCGCGAGCGTGTGTACCAGGACATTGTCGGCCAAGGCCGGCGCGCCAGGTGGGTCGTAGACGACGAGTCCCACCGGAGCGCCCTCCATTGCAAGCGCATTTGCCGCGCGGCACGCGGCTTCGCAGGATGCCGCGAGAAGGAGCCGAGCGCGCGGTGCGTAGTGGCGAGCCCCCATGCCTGGGGCCACTCGGTGCCGTTCGCTGGCAACGGGCTCTCGGTCGGCCACGATGCCCGGGATGAGCGCGCGCAGCGTGGCCATGTCGACGGCCCCGGGACGAAGCACGCGCGCGGGGGCGCTGCGAACGTCAACCACCGTCGACTCGATGCCCGTCTGACACGGACCGCTGTCGAGCAAAAGATCGACCTTATCGCCAAGTTGCCTTGCGACGTGCTGCGCCGTCGTCGGCGACACCCCCTGGTACCGGTTCGCGCTGGGCGCAGCGATTGGCTCTCCGAGAGCGCCGATGAGCCCTTGCGCCACCGCGTGGGCAGGCGCCCGCACAGCAATCGAATCCGAGCCGCCGGCGACCGATGGCGGAACATGGGGCGCGCGGTCGACGACGAGCGTCAGCGGCCCAGGCCATAGGGCGCGCGACAAGCGGGAAGCAGCCTCCGGCCAGAATCGGGCGAGAGAGCGCGCTTGGGCCTCCCCTTGCACATGAGCAATCAGGGGGTGTTGTGTGGGCCGCCCCTTGGCCGCGAACACGCGACGAATGGCCTCCTCGTCGAGAGCGCGTGCGCCGAGGCCGTAGACCGTTTCGGTCGGAAATGCCACGAGGCCCCCTCGGACAAGCACCCGCCGCGCCTCCTCCAATACGGCCGCTTGAGGACGCTGGGGGTCAACGGAAAGGACCCGGGACCGGAAAGAAGCTTCCTGCATCGCCGACTCCCCGCGCCTGCCTAACACGCGCAAGCCTGCCGCGCCCGCCGAAATGCGACCGAAATAGCCTTCGGCGCACGCTTTGCGCTTGCCAAGCGCCCCAACCTTGCGCTTATAGCGTCAGAGCCCATGCCGCATTCCACTCGAACCCAAGCTCTCTCTCTCGTCTTCGTCGCTGGCGCGGCCATCGCGCCGTTTGCCATCACGCTGGGTGCGTGCGGAATCTTCGGTGGTGGAAAGCCGGCCGAAACGGCGCCGGCCGCGAGTGCGGCGGGCGCCGAAGAAGCGGGCGCCGCGGAGTCGGCGTCCGCCGCGGAGGCGACCTCGGCGCCGGCGGCTTCGGGCGCCGCGCCGGAAAAGGCGGCCGAGGCGACGCCGCCGCCGAGCAGCCCCGGCTCCACCAAGGCCGCGACGAAAAACGAGCCCGCGTGGGCCAAGTGCCACGAGAAGTACAAGGCCAAGGGCAAGGATCCTTCGGCCGACGTGGCGGCGCTGGCCAAGGGGTGCGCGAAAGCCAGCAAGATGAAGTTGGTTGGCAAGACGCTGACCGGCAAGCAGAGCGATTCAGGGCCCCCGCAAAGCTATCCGCTCAAGGCCGAAGCCAATCATTGCTATCGCGTGTTCGCGCAGGCTCAGGAGAGCATCAAGAATCTCGATGTTGCCATCAAGGACTCCTCGGGCAACATCGCCGCGCAAGACGGCAGCAGCAGCCCGACGGCCATCGTGCTCGACGACGGCGCTGTCTGTTTCAACGCGAAAGACGCAGCGACGGTCGTTGTGTCCGTGGGCAGCGGCAGCGGCAAGTACGCCGTGCAGATTTGGGGAAATTAGTTCGATAGCCCCCTGCGCGCTCGGCGTTCACCCGGCAACGCTGCTGCGGCGGATCGTCAGCGCACGCTGACGATTGCACCGGGCTTAGTTCGCGCTCCGCCGCCTGCGACGACGTCCACGTTGGATCAGAATCGCAGAGGCGGCTGCCAAAAGCCACGCGAGCGCCATTGCAGTCGGAGCACCCCGCGGCGACACCGAACAGCCGGACGAATTCGATGGGGTAGCTCCGGGTGTGCTCCCGCTCGGCGGGGACGTGGATCCGCTTGACGTCGATGACCCGCTCGAACCGACTACCCCCGACGGCGCGGAACCGCCGCT
>Ga0307475_10001731_pt1 | contig 13025 bp, 6 predicted proteins | sample atmos_gasesECM1C_FD_203317 | JGI IMG/M metagenome (GOLD analysis project Ga0307475, IMG submission 203317) | Hardwood forest soil microbial communities from Morgan-Monroe State Forest, Indiana, United States - atmos_gasesECM1C_515 | ecosystem: Environmental > Terrestrial > Soil > Temperate... | reverse complement strand
CGATCTGGTCGCTCCCGTCCGCGAATCGCTGACTAAAGTGGACGCGCAAATTCAGCAGATGGAAGTCGCGCGCGGCGATGCCTACGGCGAACTGCGCGCCCAGGTGCAGTCGCTGATCACGACGCAGAAAGAACTTCAATCGGAGACTGGAAACCTGGTGCGGGCGCTGCGCACTCCGAACGTGCGCGGACGCTGGGGAGAAATTCAGTTGCGGCGCGTGGTTGAGATCGCCGGCATGCTTTCTTATTGCGACTTCGCCGAGCAGGAGACGGTAACCACGGAGGCTGGCAGAATACGTCCTGATTTAGTAGTGAAGCTGCCCGGCGGTAAGAGCGTCGTGGTCGACGCCAAGACGCCGCTGCAAGCCTTCCTCGAGGCCTTCGAGACCGACGATGAAGAAACGCGCCGAGCCTGCCTCGCGAATCATGCCAGGCAAGTTCGCGATCACATGAATACTCTGAGCGGCAAGAAATACTGGGAGCAGTTCGAATCCACGCCAGAGTTTGTTGTGATGTTTCTTCCCGGCGAAACTTTTTTTAGCGCGGCGCTGGAACAAGACTCCAGCCTGATCGAGCACGGAGTCTTGAACCGCGTAATTCCGGCGTCGCCCACCACGCTGATTGCGCTGTTGAAGGCCGTCAACTACGGATGGAACCAGGAAAAGCTGGCGCGCAACGCACAGCGCATCAGCGAACTTGGCAAGGAACTGCACGACCGCTTGCGGCTTCTTGCGCAACACATCACGCAGGTCGGGACTGGCCTCGATCGCGCGGTTGAGTCTTATAACAAAGCTGTGGGATCGCTCGAAAGCCGCGTGCTTGTGTCGGCGCGCAAGTTTGCCGAACTGGGTGCGTCGGTGGCCGATGACATTCCCGAACTTGAGCCGATCGAAACGACGGCGCGGGCGCTTTCGTTTGATTGGGGCGAAGAGGACGAACCCTCGCCCGAAATCGCGGAGGGCGAGGAACGCAAAGCGGGTTGAAACTTCAAATGGGGTGATTCACGGGTTCGTGAAATAGGGCCACGCCGCGAAAACATAAGAAAGTGCTAATCCAGCCGAGCAATTTCCTGCCCTCATAAATGGCATCGGCGTTGCGGCTACATCCGAAAGTACGCTGATCGAAAGTACACCCCCCGTCTGCTTTCGATTCCACTCGCGCCACGCTCAACCTAAAGATAGCCTCGGCATCGCCGATAGCGTAATTGACGAGGCTGTGTAGTTACGGCAGAACTGCTGTCCCCTCGTTCAGATCCCCTCTCCCAGGAAAGACACTTCTGGAGGACTATCGGCCCGTGAAGCGCGGTATCGAAGCTCGGCTCGGCAAAGCGGAGATAAGCCTCCCTGGAGCCGTGGATTTGCGCGGGCTCGGATGGGCCGCTATTGGCGCAGCCCGGTTCTTCATGCCTCAGAAATATTGCCACTGGCTGGTGCCCTCGGGCAAAGAAGGTACGCCGCATGGATGACCGTTCCGACCGACGCGTGGTCCGGCGGCTCGGCCATTTTGTCGCCATCGCCAGTCTATTCTCCACGGTGGTCGGAGTCTCAGCCCTGTTAGGTTGGGCTTTTCACCTCGAATTTCTGAAGACCTGGGCGGCGGGACCGTCCACGGTCAAGGTCAACACGGCCATCTGCTTCATACTGATCGGCGCTTCTCTTTGGTTGCAACGGAACGAAGAGGGCCAGTCTTTTGTCCCAAGCAAGACCTTGCTGGCGAGAATTGCCGCCGTCACCGCCGTATTCGTTGGGTTGCTGAGTGCGGTGGAATACACACTCAACTTGAGCCTGGGGGTCGATACCTGGTGGTTCGCGGCGTCGAGCGAAGGCGGAATTGGCCGGGCGGGCCCGCAGCTCATGTCCCCGATTACGTCTCTCGACTTCATGCTCCTGGGCCTGGCGCTGACGTTTCTGGATGGGAGAACCCAGCGAGGAGGCAGGCCCGCTCAATCGCTCCCCCTCGCGGCGATAACGGCTGCGATCTTTGGGGTTCTCAGCTTTATCGCAGCCCCGCGCGTTGCCCCTACCTACATCTCTCTGTCGGTTCCCACAGCAGTCACTCTTACCGTCCTTTCGTTTGGAGTGGTTTGCGCGCGCACGCACTGGGGGCTGGGCGCGGTTCTCGCCGGCCGCGGTTTGGGCGGAATACTACTGCGCCAGATATCTCCCACAGCCATCTGCATTCCATTGCTGGTCGGTTTTGTGCGTTGGAGGCTGTCCGCCACGGGCCTCTTTTCGGAATGGCGCGTGGCCATCCTCACGACCGTGATGTCCATGGCTTTGCTGGCCGGCCTATTTGCATGGGCAGCCTCGCTCGTCGACCGCAATGACGTGGAACGCAGAAAAGCGGAAGAAGCGGGGCGGGAAGGTCTCGCCGTCAGCGAGCGGGCGCTCAAGGAAGTGGCCGACCAGAAGTTTGCCCTCGACCAGCACGCCATCGTCGCCACCACTGACGTGCAGGGGACGATCACGTATGTAAACGACAAGTTTTGCGCCATCAGCAAATACTCGCGCGAGGAACTGCTGGGCCAGAACCATCGCATCCTCAACTCCGGCCACCACTCGAAAGAGTTTTTTCAGCAGATGTACCGCACCATCGCGAATGGCGAGGTGTGGCACGGCGAGATCTGCAACCGCGCCAAGGACGGCTGGATTTACTGGGTGGATACGACTATCGTGCCTTTCGCTGGCGAGGATGGCAAGCCGCGCCAATACGTCGCCATTCGCGCCGATATCACGGAGCGCAAGCGGGCCGAGGAGGCACTGCGCGAGAGCCTCGCCACCAGCAAGCTGGCGATGAAAGAACTCGCCGATCAAAAGTTCGCGCTCGACCAGCACGCCATCGTCGCCACCACCGACGTGCAGGGCACTATCACCTACGTCAACGACAAGTTTTGCGCCATCAGCAAGTACTCGCGCCAGGAGCTGGTGGGCCAGAACCACCGCATTCTGAACTCCGGTCACCACTCGAAGGAATTCTTTCAGCAGATGTATCGCACCATCGCCAACGGACATGTGTGGCGGAATGAGATTTGCAACCGCGCCAAAGATGGCTCGATTTACTGGGTCGACACCACCGTGGTCCCGTTCCTCGATGCCTACGGCAAACCCCGGCAGTACATGGCGATCCGTGCTGACATCACGGAGCGCAAGCGGGCGGAGGAAGTGCGCGAGCGTCTGGCCGCCATCGTCGACTCCTCCGATGACGCCATTATCAGCAAGGATCTGGACGGGATCATCGCCGCCTGGAATCGTGGAGCTGAAAGAGTATTCGGATACTCGGCGGCAGAAGTGGTGGGCAAGCCGATGTCGATGTTCATGCCCCTGCAGCGTCTACATGAGGAGACCGAGATTCTGGCACGTATCCGGCGCGGAGATAGCGTCGAGCACTTCGAAACTGTGCGTCTGCGTAAGGATGGCAAAGCGATTGACATTTCGGCGACGATTTCGCCGATCCGGGACAGCAGCGGCGCGATCGTTGGAGCTTCAAAAATTGCGCGCGATATCACCGACCGGAAACGCGCCGAGCAGGCGGTGCAGGAAAGCCTGGCAACCAGTGAGACTGCGCGCAAGGAGCTGGCCGACCAGAAGTTCGCGCTCGATCAGCACGCCATCGTCGCCACCACCGACGTTCAGGGAACCATTACCTACGTAAACGACAAGTTCTGCGCCATCAGCAAGTACTCCCGCGAAGAACTGCTGGGCCAGAACCACCGCATCCTCAACTCCGGCCACCACTCGAAGGAATTCTTCCAGCAGATGTACCACACCATAGCCAACGGGCACGTGTGGCGGGACGAAATCTGCAACCGCGCCAAAGACGGCTCCTCTTACTGGGTCGACACCACCATCGTTCCGTTTCTCGACGCCCAAGGCAAGCCCCGGCAGTATATGGCGATCCGCGCCGATATCACCGAACGCAAGCGGGCCGAGGAAGTGCTGCACGAAAGCCAGGAACGCTTCCGTCTGCTGCTTGACGGAGTCAAGGACTATGCCATCTACATGCTCGATCCTGAAGGCAAAGTAATCAGTTGGAATGCGGGTGCGGCTCGTATCAAGGGCTACGAGCAAGAGGAAATTCTGGGCAACAATTTCTCCTGTTTCTATACAGCCGAGGACCGCGAAGCCAGTAAGCCAGCTCGAGAATTGCAGGAGTCCCTCGCCAAAGGGCGATTTGAGGAGCAGGCGCTGCGGGTCCGCAAGGACGGTTCGTCCTTCTGGGCCAACGTCGTGATCACTCCCATGTTCGACGATCAGCGCACGCTCCGGGGCTTTTCCAAAGTCGCGCGCGACATCACCGAACGGAAACGGTCTGAGGAGGCTTTGCAAACGAGCCTGGCCACCAGCGAGGCTGCGCTCAAAGAACTTGCCGACCAAAAGTTCGCGCTCGATCAACATGCCATCGTGGCCGTGACCGACGTTCAGGGCACCATCACCTACGTCAACGAAAAGTTCTGCACCATCAGCAAGTACTCCAGGGATGAATTGCTCGGACAAAATCACCGCATCCTGAATTCCGGCCACCACCCCAAGGAGTTTTTCCAACAGATGTATCACAGCATCGCCAACGGACAGGTGTGGCGGGGCGAGATCTGCAACCGCGCCAAGGATGGTTCGATCTACTGGGTGGATACGACCATCGTCCCCACGTTAACCACCGATGGCAAGCCGCGGCAGTACGTAGCCATCCGCGCCGATATTACGGAACGCAAGCGGGCGGAAGGGCAGCTCGCACACCAAGCGGAGGCGCTCTCCCGGCAAGCCGAGGAATTGCTTGGCTCACAGCAGGCGCTGGAAACCCAGACCCTCATGCTGCAGTCCGTGCTGGACAGCATGCAGGAGGGGCTGGTCGTAGCCGACGAAGAGGGGAACTTCATCATCTGGAATCCGGCCGCCACCAAGATCGTCGGCATGGGCGCGGCGAATGTTCCGCCCGGCGAATGGAACACACACTACGGCGTCTATATGCCTGACGGGGTGACGCTTTTCCCAGCGGAACGAACTCCCCTGCTGCTTGCCATTCGCGGCGAGGTTGGCAACGCCGAAATGTATGTGCGGAACTCGGAACTCGAGACTGGGGTCTGGATCGAAGCCAGCGCCAGTCCCCTGAAAACCAAGGACGGCGCGGTCCACGGCGGCGTGGTCGCGTTCCGCGACATCACGCAAAGGAAGATCGACGAGCGGGAAATTCGCAAGCTTAACGAGGAACTGGAAGAGCGGGTGGTGCAACGCACCGCGCAACTGGAGGCCGCCAACCGCGAGCTGGAATCCTTCACTTACTCTGTGTCGCATGATCTGCGCGCCCCGCTCCGCCACATCGGAGGGTTTTCCAAAATCCTGACCGAAGATTTCGGGCCGGCAATGCCCCAGGATGCGCAGTGTCATCTGCGACGCATCCAGGAGGGGGTTCACCGCATGGGGCTGCTGGTCGATGAACTGTTGAATCTGGCGCGGGTCGGCCGCCACGCTCTCAATCTCCGCGATACCAACCTGAATTCGATTGTTGAAGAGGTCGTATCGGTGCTGCAACCCGAAACCGAAGGCAGAGTTGTCAGCTGGAAAGTCGCGGACCTGCCCTTTGCGGAGTGCGATCCGGTTCTGATCCGACAGGTCTTTCAAAACCTGCTGGCCAACGCTCTCAAATTCACCCGGACCCGGGAGCGCGCGATCATCGAAATCGGTTCCCGCCTGGAAAATGAGCGGCTGGTCATCTTGGTTCGGGACAATGGCGTCGGTTTCAACATGAAATACAGCGACAAGCTGTTCGGCGTTTTCCAGCGCCTGCATCGGCCCGATGAATTCGAAGGCACGGGCATTGGCCTCGCAACTGTCCACCGCATCGTTCACAAGCATGGGGGCCAGGTTTGGGCTGAGGCGGAACTGGATAAAGGTGCAACTTTTTGTTTCACGCTGGAGCCCGCTCGACCCGCGGAAATTAAAGCGCTCGAATTGACGAACAAGACCGCCGCCGCAGGAGCACAAATATGAACTCCACTGAAGTCGATATTCTTTTGGTCGATGATAGTCAAGAAGACGTGGACCTCACTCTGCACGCCCTGCGTTCGGAGAATCTGGCCAACCGCGTTTTCGTGGCACGCGATGGCGAGGAAGCCTTGGAATTCCTGTTCTGCACCGGCCCCCATGCCGAACGGTCTTTCGATCATCCGCCAAAGCTGGTTCTGCTGGATCTGAAGCTGCCCAAAATCGATGGCATGCAGGTCCTGGAGCGGGTCAAAAACGACGACCGCACGCGCACGATTCCGGTCGTCCTGCTGACCTCTTCCAAGGAAGATCGCGACCGCATGGTCGGCTACAACCTTGGCGTCAACAGTTACCTGCAAAAACCGGTGGACTTTGACGCCTTCCGGAAACTGGTGAAGTTATCGGGCTTGTATTGGCTGGTGACCAATCAGCCTCCCGTCGCCAACGGAAAGGCGTATTCGGCGGGACAGTCAAAATGAGCGGCGCTGCAACCCAACTCGGAACCCAAACGCCACCCCAACCCGGGCTCAAGCTTCGCGCTCTGTTACTGGAAGACAACGCGCTTGATGCCGCGCTGGTGGTGCGGGCGTTGTTCAAAGACGGCTTCGACGTTAAGGCCCACGTAGTGCAGGACGAAGCTGCCTTTACTAACGCGCTGCGGGACGACTCCCCAGAGGTGGTGCTGGCCGATTACAACCTTCCCACCTGGAAGGGTATGGAAGCCCTGAAAGTCATCCGCCAGGAAGGTCTCGACATTCCCATGATTCTGGTCTCGGGCGCGCTCGGCGATGTGACCGCCGTCGAGTGCATCAAGCAGGGCGCCACCGATTATGTGCTCAAAGACGGGCTGGCGCGTCTGCCGGAAGTCATCCGGCGCGCCTTGCGGGAAAAGGAAGAGCGCAGCCTGCGACGTAAAGTGCAAGAAGATCTGGCCCGGAAAGCCGACGAACTGGCGCGCTCCAACGCCGACCTCGAACAGTTCGCATATGTGGCTTCGCATGACCTGCAGGAACCGCTGCGCATGGTGACGGCCTACACCCAACTGCTGGCCGAACGTTACCGCGGCAAACTTGACGAGAATGCCGACAAGTTCATCGGCTATGCCAGCGAAGGAGCGTTGCGCATGCAGGTGCTCATTCAAGATCTGCTGGCGTTTTCGCGGGTTGGCAGGAACGGTTCTACCAGCAACAGCGTTGACTGTAATGCCGTGATGGCCGAAGTGCTGCAAACTTTGTCCCCTGCCATTCGGGAAAGTGGAGCTGTTGTCACTTGCGGGACGCTTCCCACGGTTTGGGCTGATCGTACGCAAGTCGCGCAGGTCTTCCAGAATCTGATTGGCAATGCCATTAAGTTCCGCGGGAAGGAGCCGCCGGCAGTATCGGTGCAGGCCGAGAAATCCGGCGAGCAATGGCAGTGCAGCGTCAGCGACAACGGAATCGGAATCGATTCCGAATATGTGGAGAAAATCTTCGTAGTCTTTCAACGTTTGCACGCCCGAGACGAATACCCCGGCAACGGCATTGGCCTGGCTATCTGCAAGAAGATCGTCGAGCGCAACGGCGGAAAAATCTGGGTCGAGTCGCAGCCGGGTTGCGGTTCCACTTTCAAGTTCACCCTGCCCAGTCATGATCCAGAGGGAGAAGAGGTTGCGCGATGACGAAATCGCTGCCGCGCGTCCTCATCGTTGATGACAATCCGGCCGACGTGTGTCTGGTGCGCGAAGCCCTGGCTGTGACAGAGCGAGAAAGTGAAGTCAGCAGTGTGGGCGATGGGGTGGAGGCGATGTCGTTTCTGACCCGCAAGGAAAAATTTGCAGATGCCTTCTGCCCCGACCTGGTCATCCTCGACTTGAACCTTCCCAGGAAAGACGGCCAGGCAGTGCTCGCCAGCATGAAGGCGGCTCCGGCACTGCGAAAGATTCCGGTCGTGATCTTCAGCACCTCGCAGTTGCCCAAGGATATTGTGCGCAGCTACGAACTGGGCGCGAATTGTTACGTACGCAAACCGGGAAACCTGAACGAGTTTTTCTATGCCGTCCGGTCCATTGAGGATTTCTGGTTCGGCTTTGTCAACCTGCCGCCACGGGGAGAATAGAGGAGAAATCATGGAGAACAACGGCACGAACATACTGCTGATTGAAGACAATCCGGGAGATGCGGACCTGGTGCGACTGCGTCTGGTTGAAAGCCAGTCGGATGTAAAGGTGAACTGCGTAAACCGCCTTGCCGACGGCATTGCTTCGTTGAGCAAGGAAACTCCGTCGCTGGTATTGCTGGACCTGAACCTGCCTGACAGCCGCGGGGCGGACACCTATCGCAAGATCCTGGAACACGCGCCTAACGTGCCGATTGTCGTGCTCTCCGGTCAGGATGATGAAACCCTGGCCATAAAGGCGGTCCATAGCGGAGTGCAAGACTATCTGCTCAAAGGCAACCTCTCCAGCAAACACCTGGAGCGTGCCATGCGCTACGCGGTGGAACGCCAAGCGCTGGTGCGCGCTCTGGAAATCGCGCAGAAGAAACAACTGGATTTCAAGAACCAGTTCCTCTCTCACGTGTCGCACGAACTGCGCACCCCTCTGACCTGCATTCACCAATATGTGACTCTGCTTCTCGATGGTATTGCCGGCGCCATGGCGCCGGAGCAAGCCGACCACCTGAAGACCGTTCTGAAGAGCGTGAATCAGTTGCATGCCATGATCCGCGACTTGCTCGAAGCCACCCGCGTGGAAGGCGGCAAAATGCGGATCGAACCGCGCTGCGTGGCCCTCGGCGGCCTTGTCCAGCAGACCGTCGCCATGCTGCGGCCCACCGCCGATCAAAAGAGAGTTGGGTTGGAAATCGGATTGGATCAACGACTTCCTTTGGTGCATGCCGATCCAGACCGGGTTCTCGAGGTGCTCATCAATCTGGTGGACAACGCCATCAAGTTCACGCCCGCAGAAGGCTCAGTGGTGGTGAAGGCGTGCATGGTGGAGGCCGATCCCGGCTTTGTCTATATTTCCGTCAGCGACACTGGCCGCGGCATCAGTCCCGAGGCCAAGAATTTGATCTTCGACCGCCTGTACCAGGACGCCGACTCCGTCGACAACAACCGCTCCGGGCTGGGCCTGGGACTGTTCATCTGCCGTGAAATCGTCCGTCTGCATGACGGACGCATCTGGGTTTCGAGCGAACTTGGCCAGGGCAGCACTTTCAGCTTCACGCTGCCCGTTTACTCCATGGCGAAGCTGCTGGCTCCGGTCATCATCTATCAGAATCGGCTGCGTCCGTCGTTTGTTCTGGTGCGGGTCGATCTCACGCCGCTAATCAATCCGCCGCGCGGCAACTGGAAAGAAACCTGGCAACAATGCCTGGAGATCGTGCAACGTTGCGTTTATCTCGACAAAGACCTGGTTCTGCCCCCAATGGAAACTTCAGGAGCGACGGAAACGTTCTATGTTGTGACTTCTGCTGACATGCAACATTCCGGGATCATGACCATGCGCATCCGCGAACAACTGGACCGCGTGCCTGATCTCAAAACCAAATGCAGCATCACCATCACAGCGGTTCCGGTCGAGCTTCCGGAAGAGCAAGCCGGCGCTGCGCTGGAGCAACAGGTCGAAAGCGTGGCCGGCTGTGTCACCCAAATGATTGTGGCAGGCAGAGAACGAAAACAGAACTTGGCAGCTAAGAGCACTCAAACTTCCAACTGAGCAACCATAAACAAGGAGAATCGCAATGCCAAAACCGAAGATTCTGTTAGTCGACGACGATCCCGATCTGGTGCGAGCCCTGCGGCTGCGCCTGCGGGCCAACAACTACGAGGTCGCTACTGCCTCCGATGGCTATGCCGCTATCGCTCAAGCCCAGAAGGAGCGCCCCGCCTTGATCATTCTCGATCTGGGCTTGCCTGTGGGTGACGGCTTTGTCGTCCTTGACCGGCTGCAGAATATCGACGCTCTTTCTGGTGTTCCGGTCATCGTGTTGAGCGCACGCGATCCTCAGGCCAACGAGGAACGAGCCCTCAGGTCCGGAGCCGCAGCCTTTTTCCAAAAGCCGGCCGACAACGACGAACTGATGAATGTGATCCGGGTCAGCCTCGGCCCCGGCACCGAGCAGCAAACAGCGGCTTGGCCGTCATAGGGAAGCGTCGACAGGCTTTAACCGCCGAGAACGCCGAGAGTGCCGAAGACCCATCGCAAGAACCTCGGCGTTTCTTCGCGTGCTCGGCGGTAAAGGGTCTTTCAGGGATAGCCGGAAGAACTAGCTTCTAAAACGTTCCCTCCCAGTCAGATACAAAATCTCACACAATCCTCCAGAAATCCGTACGCCCTTTCCCAAATCCCATCTATAATCTTGGAAGTTGTTTTAGATAATAGACTTAGCAATCCCGGATCGGGAAACAGACATGGCAGTGAAGTTGCTTATTGAGGATCGGCGGGGCTTGAGTCCTACGCCTAAGTTGCCTCCCCAGGGTTCGGAGGCTCCGCCGAAACCCATGAACCGCGAAAGCCAAGTGCGTTCTATCGCTGTCCTGTTGTTCCTTCTGACAGTGGCTGCCGTCGTGTTCGCCGGGTTTAACTTCAACTCCGAGCGCAAGGTTCTGGTTCCCGACGACGGCGTGTGGTGGATGGAGCGTGGCGGACGCCTTACGGCGGACCAGGTTGATCCCAATGGCCCTGGCGCAAGGAGTGGCATCAAGTCCGGCGACCAGTTGGTTTCCATCAACGGCCAGGAAGTTCAAAACATGTCGGGGCTGGAGCGGCAGCTCTACCGCAACGGCGTCTGGTCTAAGGCCGCGTATTCCCTGCTTCGGCAGTCCGTGCCGCTCGATTCCAGCGTCATTCTGGTTCCCGCGGAGCGTTCCCTCAACAACTGGCTCCGCCTGATTGCGCTCATTTATTTAGGCATCGGGCTTTACGTCCTGCTACGCCGCTGGACCGCCCCTGGCTCAACTCACTTCTACATTTTCTGCCTGGTCTCGTTCATCGCCTATTCTTTTAAGTACACCGGCAAGCTGAACGATTTCGACTGGACGATCTACTGGGGCAACATCGCCGCCGGAGTGTTGCAGCCGGCGCTGTTTCTGCACTTCGTTTTGACCTTTCCTGAAAAGCGCCAGTTCGTGCGTAAGCATCCCTGGCTGCTGGCTCTGGTCTACGTGCCGGCGGCAGTACTGCTAGCCGCGCACATCAGCGCCCTGCGCTGGCTGCAAGCCAGTGAGCGGCTGCGCTGGAACCTTGACCGTATGGAAATGTCCTACGGATCGCTGTTCTTCCTGGCCGCCGCCGTCGTGCTCTGGTATAGCTACCGCCGCGCCAGCACCACGATTCTGCGGCAGCAGTTGAAGTGGGTGACTCGCGGTACCGTGCTGGCTATCGTCCCCTACACGCTGTTCTACGTCATCCCGTATCTGATGGGCTCACTGCCCGGCGCGACCATGAAGGTCTCCGCGCTCTCGCTGGCCTTGTTGCCGTTGACCTTCGGCTACGCCATCTTCCGCTACCGCCTGATGGATGTGGACCTCATCTTCAAGCGCGGCGTGGTCTATACCCTGGCGGCGGCGATCGTCGTTGGACTGTATTTCGGCCTGGTCGCGAGCGTAGCCCTGTTGGTGCACAACTGGCAGCCTAGCTCGGGACCGGTGGGTCTTATTCTTGCCGTCGTGGTCACCGCTCTGCTGTTCGATCCGGTTCGCAAGTGGATTCAGGATCGCGTCGACCATTTCTTCTACCGCACGCTCTACGACTATCGGCGTACCCTGCTCGAGTTTGGCCGCGAGCTGAGTTCCGAGACCAATCTAAATACGCTACTGTCGTCGTTGATCGACCGCCTTTCCCGAACCCTCGCGGTTGACCGCATGGCGATCTTTCTGGCTGGCGACCAACCGGGACAATTTGTGCCGGCCAAGTCTTTCGGCCTGACCGTGCCCGGCAATATTGATCTCTCGTTCCTCACCGTGTCGCGTCCCGAGCAGGCTGGACATCTTTTCTTTGAGAACACGCACCAGGTGCCGCGCGAGACGCCGAGCGCGCAGCAAGCTATCGCCCGGCTCGATCTCAATTACTACATTCCCTGTCACGCCCAGCAGAAAACTATTGCAGTGCTCGGCCTCGGCAAGACCACGCAGGGCGACTTCCTCTCCAGCGAAGACATGGAGCTGCTGGAAACTCTTGGCGGTTATCTCGGCATCGCCATCCAGAACGGGCAGCTCTATGCCTCGCTGCAGCAAAAAGTCGCCGAGTACGAGCGCCTGAAAGATTTCAACGAGAACATCGTGGAATCCATCAACGTCGGTGTGATGGCTCTCGACATGGAAGACCGCATCGAGAGCTGGAATGCGCAGATGGAAGTGATGTACGCCGTGCCGCGCTGGCAAACTTTGACCCAGCCTTTGAAGGCCATTTTTCCGGCGGAGTTCGTCGAAGAATTCGATCGCATGCGGCAGGATGCAGGCATCCGCAACCTGTACAAATTCCGCCTGAAGACGCCGGCGGGCGAAGTCCGCACCGTGAATGTAGCCATTGCGCCGCTGGTCACCCGCAAGTTCCAGGTGATCGGACGGCTTGTCATCATGGACGACATCACGGAGCGCGTCGAACTCGAAGCTCAACTCTCGCAGGCCGACAAGCTTTCCTCCATCGGATTGCTGGCGGCAGGCGTGGCTCACGAAGTCAACACGCCGCTCGCAGTGATCTCTTCCTACACGCAGATGCTGGCCAAGCAACTGCACGGAGATCCGCAGAAATCAGGACTTCTGGAGAAGATCACGCGTCAGACTTTCCGCGCCTCTGAGATCGTGAACAATCTGCTGAATTTCTCGCGCACCAGCGGCAGCGAAATCGGCGATGTCGATGTGAACAAAGTTATTTCTGAGACTCTCACTCTGTTGGAGCACCAGTTCAAAGTCGCGAAGGTCGAAGTGCAGAATGCGCTCGCGCCCAAGCTGGCGCCCATTCAAGGCAATCCCGGAAGATTGCAGCAAGTGTTCCTGAATTTATTCTTGAACGCTAAAGACGCCATGCCCGGCGGCGGCACCTTGCGCGTTTCCACGATGAACGGCG
>Ga0307475_10001730_pt1 | contig 13035 bp, 8 predicted proteins | sample atmos_gasesECM1C_FD_203317 | JGI IMG/M metagenome (GOLD analysis project Ga0307475, IMG submission 203317) | Hardwood forest soil microbial communities from Morgan-Monroe State Forest, Indiana, United States - atmos_gasesECM1C_515 | ecosystem: Environmental > Terrestrial > Soil > Temperate... | reverse complement strand
CTGTTCAGTTCCAGGGCTTTGATCGCCGCGGCCTTCGCTTTTGGGAATGCTTCTTTGGGTGTCATCACCGCATACTGCCAGTCTCCCAACAAAGCATAAGTGTCAGCTAAGCCAGAATAAGCTTGGGCGTAATTCGGGTCCTCGTCGATGGCCTCATTGAAATAAGCAAGGGCAACCTTCAAACCATCCGCCGTTCGCTTATTCCAGAAGTAGCGCCCTTTGAGATAGGACTCATAAGCTTGCGGATTAACAGCCTTTACGGCTTTAAACGCGGCTTGTTCCTGCGGATTTAAATTGATCCGAATTTGTTCCGCAATGGCTCTAGCCACCGTGCTCTGGAGCGCCAGGGTTTCCCGCAGTTCACCCTGATAGCTCTGTGACCATAAGTGCTTGTCCGACGAAGCCTCGATCAACTGCGCCGTGATGCGGACCTGGTCGCCGGAACGGAGCACGGTGCCCTCCACCACGGCGTCCACATTGAGCTCTCGAGCGATCTGCGGCAAGGGCTTGCGCGCGCGTTTATATGTCATCACGGAGGTACGCGAGATCACGCGCAACGCACTGATCTGCCCGAGGTCCGAAATCAACTCATCGGTCATGCCATCAGCGAAATAGTCCTGAGAGGCATCGTTCGAAAGACTTTCGAGCGGAAGGACAGCCAATGAGTGAATGACAGTGGACGGGTGGTTCCAGGCATGTAGTTTCCAGGCGACGAGTGACGCCGTCAGAAGAAGCAACACGAATGCAGAAACTTTCCACGCAAGTGACGGCTGTAGGTGTTGGGGTTTAACAGATTTGGCACCGATATCGGCGCCATCGCCAGATACTGGTTCGGCATGAAGCTGTGTTGCGAATTCAGGGCTGCGAACAAGGGACGCGACGGCAGGTTTTACTTCCGCGAGGAAGCGATAACCGCGACGCGCAACAGTTTCTACAAAGCGCGGACTTTCTGCGGAGTCGCCGAGGCCCTCGCGGATTTTGCTGATCGCTTTGTTGAGCCCGTGGTCGAAATCCACGAAAGTGTCCGCAGGCCAGAGTTTCTTCTGAAGTTCCTCGCGAGTTACGACCTCGCCGGGGTGCTCAAGCAGCATCGCCAGGACTTGGAAGGGCTGTTCCTGAAGCCGTACCCGAAGGCCGTGCCTGCGCAATTCGCCGGCCCGAAGATCCAACTCGAAAACCCCAAAAAGGAGCCGCCCGCGGAGCTGATGGGTTTCTTCCATAGAGAAGAGTCTAGTTGGGAAACGGTAGTGTACCACCAAGTGAAATCGTCTGGAACAAGAAGTGGGGACAGTTTCCCGTAAGCCTTCTATTGAGTGAGACTTACTAGGGGACCCCCATTCCAGCGGGAGAGAACTGCCCGTCCATTGCACTGCTTTTAAGAGCAAACCATAGTGAGGCCCTCAAGCGCACGTGTGGGACGCCATACGGTCGCAGGGAGGGTTCCGTGCTCGAACACAATGATGTTCCGAATTTTGAGCAGGCTGTTTTGCCCCATCTGGACGCTGCCTATAACCTCGCGCGCTGGCTGATGCGCAATGAGCAGGATGCCCAGGACGTCGCCCAGGAAGCGTATTTACGCGCCTTCCGATTCTTTCCCAGCTTCCGCGGCGGCAATGCGCGTGCATGGCTCCTGAAAATTGTCCGGAACACTTGCTATACCTGGTTGCAAGCGAACCGCCCACTGCAAGACGCCGAGGAATTTGACGAAACCCTCTTCCATTCTGCTTCTTGCGCTCCCAATCCAGAAGAAGCCGTGCTCCAAAACGAGAGCAGCACTCTGGTGCGAAAAGCGATGGAGAAACTCTCGCCGAATCATCGGGAAGTCATGATTCTTCGCGAACTCGAGGGGATGTCCTACAAGGAGATCGCAGATATCGCGGGAATGCCCGCAGGCACCGTAATGTCGGGCTTGTCGCGTGCGCGGGACCAGCTTCGTCAGATTTTGACAGGTCTGATGCGCAGAGATATGGCGCCAAGTTCACGGCAAATAGCAGCAGTGAACGAATGAGTTCACGGTCGCGAATCATTCGTGGTTTGCAGATTCCAACTTAGGGCAACTGCTTGTCAGACGCAGAGATAGGAGCAAGCTTATGAACCAGCGTTATCAATATGTTTGCTGTTTGGGCCTCTTTTGTCGTCGCCGCTCACGGGCAGCTCAGGTGGGCCTTCGTGGAACTCTACTGTTCGTGTGCCTCACTTTGCTTTTGAGCGCAGCGCACGCCCAATACCGTGCGGGAATACAAGGTACCATTCTCGATCCTGACGGCGCAGCCGTGGGAGCCGCGACCGTAACTCTCACCAATAAAGAAACGAACATCTCAAAAACGGCAACCAGCGATTCCAGCGGTATCTATAATTTTCTCAGCCTCGCGCCGGGCCACTATGTGATCGCCGTGGAGATAGCGGGATTCAAGAAGAAGACGCTGGACGATGTGCTCGTCGCCGCGGAGCAGACCCAATCCGTCAACATTACCTTGGAACTCGGCTATGTCACCGAATCCATTACCGTTCGCGGAGAAACGGCTCCGCTGATGGACACCGAAACCGGACAGATCAGTGGGACGCTTTCCGACCAAGAAGTACAAAACCTTCCTTCGTTTGGTCGTGACCCTTTTCAACTACTTCGCTTAGCCCCTGGCGTTTTCGGCGACGGTGCGCATGAGGCAGGCGGCAATTCCGCGAATACTCCGGGCAGCCAAGGGCCCGGAGGACCCACAGCCACGAGCGGTATCTTCCAAACGGAAAACCAGGTACAGATAAATGCCAACGGCCAGCGCAACACCGGAAATAGTTTCCAGGTTGACGGAGTCTCGGTAAACAGCTTGGATTGGGGTGGCGCCGCGGTCATCACACCGAACGAGGAATCCGTCAAGGAAGTCCGCGTTACCGCCAATTCCTACGACGCCCAGTTTGGTCGTGGCGCCGGCGCGCAGATTGAAGTGGTATCCCAAAGTGGAACCAACCAATACCATGGCAGCCTCTTCCTCAAAGCCGACCGCCCGGGACTGGATGCCTTCCAACGGAATTTCGGCTTGGGAACCGGTGCCGACCAGCGCGCCACCAACCGCTTTAATCAATACGGGGGCAGTGTCGGCGGCCCTATTATCAAGGATCGCCTGTTCGCCTTTTTCTCCTATGAAACGCTTAGAAATAATTCCGTCTCCACAAATAACACCTGGGCTGAGACGCCCCAATTCCTGAAGGAAGGTGCGGCCAACAGCATCGCCAACAGTCTCCTGTCTTTCTCCGGCGAAGGCACATCTTTCAACGCCGTTATCCCCAGGAGTTGCGAGCAGGCCGGCCTCACAACTGGTGTAAATTGCAACCCGGTTGGTTCTGGCGGTTCCCAGGGTTTGGACATTGGTTCGCCGATAAAAGGCCAGCCGCTAGGGACTTCCGATCCAACCTTCGGGAAGGCGGCCACCCCGTTCGGTATCGGTGGCGGCCTCGATGGGAGTCCTGACATCGCTTTCGTACAAACCACGAATCCGAGTATCAATACGTCGACTCAGTATAACGGCCGCCTGGATTTTCAGGCCACGCGCAACGATCTATTCACCTTCAGCACGTATTTTGTTCCCAATAACGCCACCTTCTTTAACGGCAATGCCCGTGAGGCGAATCTTTGGCACTCGGATCGCACCAATGAAAGCGCTGCTCTGCTTTGGCAGCACACCTTCGCGCCCACGTTCATCAATGAGGCGCGCTTCAACGTGTCCCGTTGGTACTTCAACGAGTTACAGACCAACCCGCAGGAGCCTTTCGGTCTGCCGCAAGATGCCCTCAACGGCATCGGCAACATCGGCGGTTTTACCATCGTCTTTGGCGCCAACGGGCCGGGCATTTTTTATAAAACTTTGTACAACTTTCGCGACACCGCCTCCAAAGTCATCGGCAAACAAACTTTGAAGTTCGGGTTCGAGTTCTACAAAGAACAGAACACCGACGTGAATGCGGGCGGCGCACTGCCGCAATATCAGTTCAATAATTTGTGGGATTTCGCCAACGATGCTCCTGTTCAAGAAAATGCGGTCTTTAACCCCTTGACGGGCGCCCTGACGCAAGACAGACATTACATTCGCGCCAGCAGTTATGCCGGGTTCGTTCAGGACGATTGGAAGCTGAAGCCCAACTTCACGGTTAATCTCGGTTTGCGCTGGGAGTACTTCGGCCCGGTTCACGAAAAGTTTGGCAATCTCGACACCGTAGTCCTGGGTACCGGCGCCGGCGTACTCACCGACACATCCATACGCATTGGGGGGAACCTCTACGGCACCAGTCCTTATAATGTCGGGCCCCAGATTGGTTTTGCTTGGAGCCCGAATACACTTCCTCTCATCCGACGTCACGAATTCCGGAACCGGCTGGTGATACGCGGCGGATTTGGAATCGCTTACAGCCGTGAAGAGCAAGCCATCGCACTGAACGGACGCAACAACCCGCCGCTGGTCGCAGGTGACAACCTGTTTGGTGCGAACATCCTATACGCAGGTTCCAGTGATCCACACAACTTCAACGGATACCCATCCAATCCGAATACCATAGTAACTTTTAATCCCGTCACCAATCTTCCCGCGAGCGGCGCACCTGTGAGTCTGACCGGCTTCGATGCCAATTTACCTACCCCAGTTACGTATCGTTACTCGCTCGGAACCGAGTATGAGTTATTCTCCGGTTGGGTACTGTCTGTCGGATATCAAGGCAACCTGAGCCGCCATTTCACGCGTAACCAAAATATTAATCTCATTAATTTTGCAAACCTCAACCCCCAAATTCAAAACTTCAATCGCTTCACCAACGACTCGAATGGCGCTTACAACGCGCTGCTGACAGAGTTGCAGCATAAATTCTCTAGCACCTTCGAAATCGATGGCCAATACACGTTCGCCAAAGCGGAAGACAACTATTCGGGGGACTTCTCCGGGGATTTCGACCCAGGTGCGGATCCGTTCAACCGCCAGGCCCAGTGGGCCCCTTCTGATTTCGACGTGAAGCATAATTTCAAGCTCTATGGAATCTGGACTCCGCGCTTTTTCAGCGGCCAACAGAGCTGGCTCGAGAAGGTCGCCGGAGGGTGGACGGTATCCAGTATTTTTAACGCTCACAGCGGCTTCCCTTGGACTCCGTTCTATCTCGTGCAAGTACAAGGTGTACCCAGCGGGGACACATGTAGCTTGGTCTACGCGAATAGTAATTTTTGCACTGTTCGGCCAGCCGCTTATCTCGGCGGCGCACGCTCCAACTCCAGCAACGCGGGGTTTGAACCTAGTACGATCAACTTTCCCAACCCTTCTACCTCCTACTTCACTGCGCCAAACCTGGGCTCCGGGGTAGGCGCTCCGCCAGCGCCGGGTGTGCCTCGCAATTTCTTCCGCGGGCCTCGCTATTCCTCTATTGACGCAACGCTTGGCAAAGCTTTTGGATTGCCGCACCTTCCCGTTTTGGGCGAGAACGCCAAAATCGAATTTCGCGCCAACTTCTACAATCTATTCAATCAACTCAACCTCGCTCCGTTCGGCCCTCAACAAATCGGCACCATCAACGTCACGCCTGCCAGCGGCGGCGCACCGGCCTCGCAAACCGTGACCTCGCCCAACGGCTCGTTCGCTCAAGGGACCAGCGCCCTCGGCGGCCGCGTCATCGAGTTGCAGGCGAGGTTTAGCTTCTAGGTTTACACCCCGGGAGGCGTAGTTTGGCGAAGACCCTTTCGGTCCTGCTCCCAATCCAGAGGAAGCGGTACTGCAGATCGACAGCAACACGCTGGTGCGAAAAGCGCTGGAGAGACTCCCGCCGAATTATCGGGAAGTCCTCATTCTTTGCGAACTCGAGGGGATGTCTTACAAAGAGATTGCAGATATCACTAGCATGCCCGCAGGCCTCGAGCTTATCGCGTGCGCGGGGGCGGCTTCGTCAGATTCTGACTGGTCCAAGGGCGGAGACACGGAGCCAAGTTCACGGCGAATCGCAGTTGGGAACGCATAAGTGCGAGGGTGGCTCATCCGTGACTTGCGGATTCCAACTTAGGCAACTGCTTGGCAGATTCGGAGATTGGAGCAAGGTTATGAATCAGCGTTTATCAACATGTTTACCGTTCGGGGCTCTTTTGCTGACCGCGAGTCGTGAGCGGCAATGACAACGGAGGACCCAACTGAAATCTCACGGAGAACTAGTCCTCGCGAGTTGAGTATTCCGGATCGCGCAGTTAAGGCGTACACGAAAGGGATGGAAGTTGGCGTGATTCCGAAAGGATGGAAGTCTTGTTTGACCACGTGCGTCTTCGGCGCTATTCGAACGCAGTCGGTGCGAATGGGTGTTGGACGCCCTCGTGGGTAGTGGCCGCGGCGCTGATTTCGCGAATTCCACGCATGACGACATCTGGGCGATCGATCATGACGCCGTGGCCGCTGCCACGCGCGATAACTCTACGAGCGCGAGGAGAGAGAGCTTTTAGCCCTTCTTGCATGGAATTCCAGATCGACCGGATCGATGTTGGCTGAGTACTTCGAGGGTTGTCCGGGTCCTGCGAAATAATGAGTAGCGGCAGATCCTTACAGCAGCGGGCGCGCGCTGCCTCCTCCGCGGAGTTCAAAAACTGGTCGGCTTCTCCCCGCCAACTAGTCGCGTACGACGGCCGGCACGTCTCGGTGCGAGCAAGATCGCTATATGCCTCAAGCCCGGGTTCTACTTCGGCCTTGCAATCGCCCATCAATAACGCCCATCCGCTTGCCTCTTTCCACCATTCCAGCATGACCTTACGATGCTCTCTCTTGATCAGCTCTGCCGAGTACGCGGAATCCGGAATCGCTTGTATCTGCTCAGGAGTACTGGAATCGACGAGCACCAGACCGGCTATTTCTGACGGATAGCGATCGACATATTGGCGAGCATACAACCCTGCGACCGAAGCTCCAACTAGGACAAAGGGCTTGCTCTCGCCGGCTTGTGTCAGGAGTTGATGGAGCTCCATCGAGATGTTTCTCGCATCCCGCACGCCGGGCTGAAGCTCGCTCCAGCCAACCCCGGCGCGGTCATATGAGCAGACACGTTGAGTTTTTTCCAGTTCGGGCTGCACCTTCTGCCAGATCAACCAGTCATTCCCTCCCCCCGCGTCGAGCACCACGGTTGGAGCACCGTGTCCGCTGCAATACAGATGCATCGGCCGGCCATTGATTAGATAAAAGGCACCCGGCACCGGGTGACGGGCGCGCAGCACCTCATTCCTAAGCTTGTTCAGAAGAGCTGGAACCACAAGAACCGCGGCGACAGCTATTGCTATTCTCGTGCGCCCAAAGTTTTTATGTTTGGTCGTCACAACCGTCACAACCGTTCTCTTCGCAAGACCTTGTGGACAGCAATCACGAATAAACAGCTCTATCTACAGCGTAAAACACTGGTCTAAACTACACATTAGAATACGCGATATGTCGCGTGCGCATACCTGGTGCCAAATCCCGATAGCGCTCACAATCCCGGAATCAGCCTTTCCGTGGACGCGTCGCCGACCATCCGCCCGCAAACGCTGCTTGGGTCAACTGTAAGGCTACGCTACTCCTTCTCCGAGAGAATTACTGACGCGCACCTTATGCCTTGCCGTGACGTTGGCCCACGAGCTTGGATAATTCTGTTCTCGATCTAAAGTGAATTCAAAAAGGTGATCAGAGCTTGCTTTTCTGCCGCTGTTAGGTCGCGGAAACGTTTTCTTTCCTGTGCGGCCTCGCCACCGTGACGCTCAATGGCGCTTTCCAGGGTCAAGGACTTCAGGTCGTGCATGTGGCGAGGGTGCGTGCGCAACCCCCACAACGGAACGGTGCGTAGTTTGTTTACTGTGTCTTCCGGAGGGTTTTGGACGATACCGTCCCCGGTCTCGATGTCGTGAAGCAGAAAGTCACTGTAAGGGTGGATGATCTTGTTGCCCAGCGCTTCAGGTATGGTAAACGCTCCGCCATCGATAACTGTTCCGGGGGAAGCGGTAACGATGGTGCTGACATGACAACTGGCGCAGCCAATATTCTCGAAGATTTGTTGTCCTGTTTGTGCTGTGGCCGAGGCAGCCAGGACGGCATCGCGTGGCGGCGCCTTGGTGCCGCGCACGAACTGGGCAAAATGGTCGATGTCGGCGAGACCGAGATTGTCGGGAACGTCTTCGGGGTCGGTGGTGACCTTGCCGACGGTGGTCACGTCGTGTGGCCGCAGGCGGTTCGTCACTCCCATTTCATTCAGGTAAGCGTCACCAATAAAAGAAAGCAAGCTGCTGTGCTGGTCTTTCCAGCCAAAGCGCCCGATACGCGATTGTCCGGGGGATTCCAGAACCGGAACCTCGACGGCTTCACCGTGGATTCTGCCGTGGCTGACCTCGGCCTGCTGCTGAGCGATGGCTTGCAGGGTGCTGTCGTCGATCGCTTCGACAAAACCGTCTCCCAGGATATTGAGAGCTGCGCGCAAGGCTCGAATGTTTTCAGTATCGGGGACGTGCTCCTGCGCCCCGGGAATCAGCGCCCGGTCATTGATAATTGAGCGATTTGCAATGACATTCGCGCCGTCATTGATAGGAACGGTCGCGGCTACGAAATTGCCGCTGGCATCTTTGTGACCGGCGCGGATCTCCGTGAATTGACTGGAGCCGCCGCTGACAGGATTCTGGTGACAATCCGCGCACGCTCTGGCGTTGAACACGGGGCCCAGCCCCGTCCGGGCATCATGGTCTTGTTCAAAACGGGTTTGGTCGAGGGCGTACGTATCGCCGGGTGGTTCGGCGATGCCGTTACTGACGCTTTGCGACCCGGGGTCTTGCGCCAGCGTGGGGGTATCAAAGCCGGTGGGCGCTTCGGTCGGGCCTTGCTGCGCAACGACGGCGACGACCATCGCGAGCACTCCTATGGTCAAAACTGCGATCGAAATACACTTGCGGAACATGGCCTACCTCCGGGACAGATTGGTTTGGTCAGGAGCGAATCTGCGGCACACTCTCCCTCGCGAACACCTTCGCGACGTGTAGGACTGCGCGATTGGTTGCTTTATTCCGCCGGTTTTTAAAAGTGTGTGAAAAGCGCGAACGAGGACAGGAAGAGACTCGCAATAGGGGACGTCCGGGCGAGAGTATTCACAAATCTTCAGCGTCATTGAAGTCATTTGCGGAGTGTTTGTGGCTGGCTGGAATTTTTGGCGAGCCAGACTAGTCTACACGTTCGAGCGGAAGTATTTCGGCGCTCTCTGCGCATCCGCTGACTAACTTCAGGAGAATTCCATGCAAAAATGGCTCGCCAGCCTGATGTCTCTAGGTATCTGCGCCTTATCAGCCGTTACGGCTGAGTCTGCAACTGGAAACGCAAGTCAGATTACCCAATCCTCGCCCGATGTGAATGTAGTGATTCAATGGAACAGAACGCTACTCGTCATCGTTCGCACACCTGGCGCGCAGCCGGCGACCGTGCACGCGACTCGCAGCTTCGCGATTATGCATGCCGCGATCTACGATGCAGTCAATGCGATCGACCGAACGCACGCTCCTTATCTGGTTCGCCTTTCACACGTATCGCGATCTGCCTCCGAAGATGCCGCAGCGGCTTCAGCAGCTCACGAGGTTCTCGTAGTGCTATATCCGACATTCCAAGCGATGTTGGACAATCAGCTACAACAGTCGCTGGCCGTCATCCCCGATGGAGCGGATAAAACAGAAGGTGTCGGCATTGGGACGACGGTTGCAGACCAGATACTCAAGTTGCGAAGCGACGATGGATCCAGTGCTACGCCGATTCCGTTCGTATTCACGAACCCTCCAGCTGCGGGCGCCTACCAGTCGACGCCGCCTAACTTTCCGAAGCAACCACAGTTCACTCATTGGGCAGCGGTCACGCCTTTCGCGTTGGAGCGAGCGAATCAGTTCCGCCCCGGACCTCCTCCGTCCTTAACCAGCGACGTGTACAGCGGCGTTTTCAATGAAGTGAAATCGTTGGGAATCGCCGGTAGCACAACGGCGACGCCAGACCAAGCTCTGACTGGACGTTTTTGGAATGGCGCCATTCAAAACTATTGGAACGAGATTGCTCAAACGGCGGCTCTGGTGCATCGTTTGACCACGGCGCAAGACGCCCGCCTATTTGCGCTGCTCAATCTGAGCCTTGCGGATGGAGTGATTGCGTTTTACGACGCGAAGTACACCTACGACTTCTGGCGGCCGGTCACGGCGATCCGTGAGGCAGCGATTGACGGCAATCCACAAACGCTTCCCGATCCGAACTGGCTTCCAGAGGTGGGAAACACGACTCCCGATCCCTCATATCCCGGAGCACACGCGGTCATCAGCGCTGCGGGAGCATTCGTGCTGGATTCCCTCGTTGGGAAGCATCATTTCGATTTCAATGTTACTTCCGAAGTTCTGGCAGGGGTGGAGCGCACCTTTAACAGTTTTGACGCTGCGAACGAAGAAGCGACATTGAGCCGACTTTTCGCCGGCGTACATTTCCGCTCTGATCTGACGACGGGCCAAACACTGGGCAGGCAAGTGGCCGATTTCGTTGTCGATCATTTCCTCAGTGCAGTCCAGGAAAGAGACGACGATCGCTAATAGAAGCGAAGCGTGAACTGGTGGGGGCGGTAGCAGAGGTTTTTGCTACTCGCCCCGAACCGTTCCTAAGTGGACTTAAGGCGTTCGTTTGTACCGTGCCTCGGCGTCCGTAACCAGGCTCTGGCGCTCGCTGACCACCTTTTCGAGCAATCGTCGCGTGTCGCTCTTGTGGGCATGAGGAGCGCCAACCAAATACATGGGAATATTCGAGTCGACCAGAATCACGGATGCGCGCGCGTTCCGTATCCCCTCTCGATCTCGGCGAGCATGTCGTCGATATCACTCACGGGATAGTCATGTTGTGCTGCCGCGCGGATGATTTCGAGCTTCTTGCTTACGTTGCCGACAGGCTCGCGGCGGCGGGCTAGATCCAGCGCTTGCCGAACCCACTCGGCGATCGACATGTGGCGTGAACGCGCGGCTGGCTGAATCTCTCGGTATTCCGGATCCTTCATGATCACTTGCAGCCGTTTGGCCATAGGAGGAGTCTATCTGACTCATCAACATGAGTGATCCGATTGCTTTTGTTCTTCCCTTCATCCTAATCGAACCGCGGCATCTCTAGATAATATCTAGATACGTGGGATATGGCGAGGCGGTTGCCTTTCGATCTGGTTGACCTAGTCCCCTGGGCCTGCTTGAGGATGCTTGCGGCGTTGCCGGGATGCCAAGTGTAGAATACGGTCGTGGCTACACCTGTCAGTTTGCCTATTTTCGAGCAAGGTGGCGTGAATCAGCGTTCACCCGCCCAGGCCAAAATTGCTCTCTTCCGCTCGCTGTTTCATGGACGAGAGGATGTTTATCCGCAACGCTTCGAGAGCCGTAAGACAGGCAGAGCTGGCTATTCGCCAGCTTGCGGCAACGAGTGGGTCCGGGGAATTTGCGAGAAACCGAGAATCAAGTGCTCCGAATGTCCGCACCAACGTTTTCTTCGCATAACCGACGAAATAATTCGTTGGCATCTCCGCGGTCACGACGACAGGGGTCGGGAATTCGTGATGGGCGTCTATCCGATGCTTCGGGACGAGACCTGTTTCTTCCTGGCCGCCGATTTTGACAAAACAACGTGGCAGCAAGATGCGAGCGCATTCTTGGAAACATGTCAACAAATGAACGTGCCCGCTGCTCTGGAGCGGTCCCGGTCGGGCAACGGCGGGCACGTTTGGTTCTTTTTCAATGAAGCCGTTCCCGCCGCATTGGCGCGCAAGCTGGGCACACACATCCTCACGAAAACCATGGAACGCCGCCCCGAAGTCGGTCTGGATTCGTACGATCGGCTCTTTCCAAATCAAGACACACTACCGGTGGGCGGCTTCGGCAACCTGATCGCGTTGCCTCTTCAGTGGCGGTTCCGAGAATTAGGTAATAGCGTCTTCCTGGACGAGCGATTCGCTCCGCATATCGACCAATGGGAGTTTTTGTTCTCGATCCGCAGAATCAGCCGGCAAGGAGTTGAGGAAATGGTCCGGCGTGCTGACGTAAAGGGCCAGATAATTGGCGTACGTTTGGCGCCTGAGGGTGAAGAAGATGAAGATACACCTTGGAAGAGACCGCTATCACGGAGTCGGACAAAAGTCTCAATCGCTGGCCCATTACCGGAGAGCTTAGAACTCATCCTCGGCAATCAAATATACATTCCTAAAGATGCGTTGCCGCCTGCCCTCCGCAACCGGCTGATCCGGTTGGCGGCGTTCCAGAATCCCGAGTTTTACAAATTGCAGGCCATGCGGCTTCCGACTTACGGCAAGCCCCGGATAATTGCCTGTGCCGAGGATCACCCCAAGCACGTGGGACTGCCGCGCGGTTGCCTGGATGAAGTCCGTCAAACTTTGTCGGATCTGAACATCAAGGCGATGGTCCGGGACGAGCGCAACCCCGGCCTACCACTCAAAGCGACATTCCAAGGTGAGCTGCGCCCCGAGCAAACCGTTGCCGCGCATGCCATGCTCGCCCACGATACGGGAGTGTTGGCAGCCACCACCGCGTTCGGAAAGACCGTGGTCGCCGCGTGGCTGATTGCGCAACGGGGAGTGAATACACTCGTATTGGTACATCGGCGGCAGTTGCAACTTCAATGGATCGAGCGCCTTTCCGCCTTCCTCGGAATGCCGGCGCGCACTATTGGCCGGATCGGTGGCGGCCGCACAAAGGCAACCGGCTTGCTTGATGTAGCCGTGATACAAAGCATGGTACGAAGCGGTCTCGTCGACGATCTCGTGAGCAATTATGGCCACCTGATTGTGGATGAGTGTCACCATCTCTCTGCCCAAAGCTTTGAGCAGGTTGCCCGCCGGGCTAAGGCGACGTTTGTGACGGGCCTATCTGCGACTGTCACCCGGAAGGATGGCCAGCATCCGATCATCTTTATGGAGTGTGGTCCCGTACGCTACCGGGGAAGTCTCCGGCAGGGTGTTGCAACTCATCCCTTTGAGCATAAGGTAGTGGTTCGTCCGACTGGTTTTCGTCCGCTA
>Ga0307475_10001729_pt1 | contig 13039 bp, 11 predicted proteins | sample atmos_gasesECM1C_FD_203317 | JGI IMG/M metagenome (GOLD analysis project Ga0307475, IMG submission 203317) | Hardwood forest soil microbial communities from Morgan-Monroe State Forest, Indiana, United States - atmos_gasesECM1C_515 | ecosystem: Environmental > Terrestrial > Soil > Temperate... | reverse complement strand
AAGCCCCTCCGCGCGCCGCCTACATAGCCCCACTTGTACCGGGGGCGCAAGAGGGAACCCGGAGGCGGCACGGCACGAGAACAAGGCGGGCCAAAAACCAACGATTCGTGGTGTTTGTGAAACACCACGGTGGCGTTTGTGACAGAGTTGCACTGCTGTCCAGAGACGTAATCCTGGGCGGCTATCCCATGACCTTGCGAGCTCCTACCCAAGGAGCGCCGTGTTCGACGAAGCGTGTTAGCGCGCCCTCTGTGCAGGCGCAGGCCGAAGCCTCTCAATAGCCTCGACGAATCCAGTCCCGTCCTGAGCCAGCGCGAAGGCCTCGTCGACGAAGTCTCCGAAGCGGTCAAACACTTGATCTACGATCGAGCACAACTGCGCCCGCGTTACGTCGGTCAGTGTCAGGTCAGCGAGCGCGCCGTGAACCTCTTTCGCCTCCACCGTGTGTTGCCGCTCGGTGTCCAGGTGATGGCTCCCGAAATAGACGAGCGTGCGTCCCGATTTTGTCCCTGTCTCGACCCCGGTGGGCACCGCCGCCTCGAGGCCAACCCTACCCGTCGCCTCGATGGCTAGCACCATGACGAGCTTTTGAAGCGAATTCATCCCGGCACTCAACTTGCACATTTCATAAGCCAACGCTCGCGTCTTCAATGTCGCATCGCTCCAAATGAAGCGCAGGGCATCCGTGAAACGGAGCGTGGGATCCAATCCCAAGTTTGTGAGGTCAGCAAGAAACCATTTCCAGTGAGTGCCCTCTTCGGATAAGTGAATATTGACCAGTTCTTGGTACCGATCGCCCGGAGGATTCTCCGGCAAGAAGAAATGGTAGAGATCAGCAAACGTCATTACGAAATGAGACATCCACGGAACGAACCGGAGACGACGCTGAGGATCCACGGTTGTATCACGCAGGTAGACGAACAGAGGTCTCTCGGTGAATCTCCGAGATCGCTCGCCGATGTGCGCAAACACGAGTTTCATGAGTCTACCTCCAGGCCTTGCTACGCGTGAGCACCATCCCAACGAACTACTGTTGCGCGGCGCTTCTGCGCGGCGCGCCTGCCATCTGTGAGCTCATTTCAGCAATCGCAGCGTCAGCGGTACGCCGCTCCGATCGAGTCATTTTCAAGTGGTCGTATGCCCGTTCCATTTGGTGCGTCTGAAACGAAGCAATGTCTGGAATGAAGAGCGCGACCGATGAAACAATGAAGCGAAATTTCAGCGCTTCAGACACTACAGCTACGCGTACGCGACTTCCCTGAAGCACTGCGGCAAGCCGCTTGCGCTGTTCCGGGGTGGGGCCGCCGCCGTCAGTAATCACGAGGACCTTGGCGCGCGAAAAATCGGAACGGAAACGCCCGAGATGCTCGAGGCACTCGTTCCACTCTGCGTCACTCGGCGTCTCGACGTTCTGTCGAAGAAGCAGCAAATCCCCGAGGTTCCGCGTGACCATGTTCTTCTTAGCAGGCGAAACCGGAGAGCCCATCTTATCCTTCTTACCTGATCACCGAACGGCTGCGCGTCTGTTGCGCGCCAACGGTGTTGCCGACCTCGGCGACTTCAAGAAGTACCATCTGACGTCCGACTGTGCGAGGACGGGATCACGGGTCAATCCTAAGAAGTGGCACACCTGCCGAGGATCGGTTGCACGGGAGAGCAGTGTGGGGACCCTATCTCCAACGGACGGAAGCGGACTCGCCGCCGACCAGAAAGGGGGGTTGTTTCGGTCTGGTTTCCGATGGGGTGTTCCGCGCGGGGAGCGCCGCGTTTACTTCGTATGCTTGTGGGGCGACATAAGTGGTCACGCAGGTGCCGCCCGGCCTCCGCTTGAACGAAACATAAGTCAGCGATCCTCGCCCGCGATCAAGGGGATAGCCGGAGACTCGGGACAATCCCGATTGCAACGCGGTCGCGTGTTGCGACGCCAGAAACTTGCTCGCTTGATCTACCGCCTCCGCGTCGCTTCGAACGTAGCAGCGCACTGGGACATGAACCGTAGCGCGAGGGATGCCTCCCGCCGACGAGAACGAGTAGCAAGTCAGAATCGGGCGAAGATCGAAGGTGCCCATATTCCCCAGGAGTCCAGCAATCCATCGTGATGCGTCTCCGGGCACATGGTCGCGGCAGCCCTCGAGCGCCGCGTCGACTTCCGCGGCGGTGGCATGCTCATGAGCGATGTACACCTTCGCGCGTGCGGCTCTTCCTGACGAAAGGTCGAGTGAAAAGTAGATGAAGGAGTTGCGGTCGCGTCGAGAACGGAGATGCGACAAGAGAAACTGCGCGGCCTCGCCCAGGGACAAGCGTCGCAATGCGTCGCGCACGATCCCATTCGCCAACCGCGGGCCCCGGACCTGAGGATTGACGTAGATCTTGAACGCGGCGGAACCGTCGGCGTTCAGGCTCGCGCCGTGCCACAACGTGAACCGTAGCGATGCCCCATCATCCGGAGTGAAGAGGTCACGGACTAGCTCGAAACGTTCCAAGTCCACACCGGGCAGCGTCTTGAGTCGCTGGTTCAATCGAAGCCCCGCCGACCAGGACGAAAGCGGGCCAATGGGGTCCTCCTGCGACTCGACCAAAATGCGGACTTGGCGTGCGGAGCCATCGAACGCAACGGAGAACTCGAACGGGGTTCCATCGTCGGTGATGTCGGTTTTCCATGACGGCTTGTCCTCAAGAGGCCACTGGGACCAATCCTTGGTGAGAAGCCGAAACAGTTCGATCGCCGCTCTTCGCTGGTGAGAGAGGCCCAGGCCCTCGCAGAGGAGCGACAGCTTGCGCTCCCCAAATTCTGCATGCGTTGTGCGCTCTGCAACACCTGCGCTGGCCATGTCCAGCTCTCGGTCGAATATGCCGCTCTTTGCAGGCGTGTGAGGTGGACGCTCTTGCGGTTGCGACAACTCTGACGCGTACGAAGCCCGGCGCTCCAGCTTCTCGGTCTGAGAAGCCACTCGAGACGCGTCGGTCGGCGTATGCCTGCTCATGGTCGCTATCCTCCAAGAACCGCGTCGCCAGCTTCCCCCACGGCAACGGCACGCCTATGTCGTTCAATAAGGGGTCCCTAGCCCCTTGGGCACGAGGAACCCCACAGTTTTTCGGCGCCCGGCCCAACGCGTGCACACGAAGATTTCGAAACCTAAACAATGGCTTGCGCACGCTCCCCCCCCGCACGGTTATCCTCCAGGGGCCAGCACATCGAGCGGAGAAATGGCTCGCACCCAATGAACTACACGGGACCCCCTACAAAAGTGCACTTTGATTGCCAATGACGTCGCCAGGGTTTCTCGCGAGCAACGCTCCCCTACCCCGGTCCCACCATCTTCTCCGGCCGCACGTACTTGTCGAAGTCCTCCGCCTTCACGAGGCCCAGCTCCGCTGCCGCTTGGCGCAGCGTGATGTTCTTCGCTTGTGCGAGTTTCGCCACCTTCGCCGCGTTGTCATAGCCAATGACTTCGTTTAGCGCCGTCACCAGCATCAGCGTATTTTCGACGTGGCGAGCGATGACATCGCGATTCGGCTCGATGCCCGCCACGCAATTGTCGCTGAAGCTGTGGCATGCGTCCGCTAGGAGCGCGCAGCTTTCGAGCACGTTGTGCACGATGACCGGCTTGAAGACGTTGAGCTCCAAATGCCCGCTGGCGCCGGCAAAGCTGACGGCGGCATCGTTGCCCATCACATGGACGCAGACCATCGTCATCGCCTCGGCCTGGGTTGGGTTGACTTTTCCCGGCATGATGCTGCTCCCGGGCTCGTTTTCCGGAAGATGCAATTCGCCAATCCCGCAGCGCGGTCCGCTGCCCAGCAGGCGCACGTCGTTGGCAATCTTGAAGCACGCGACGGCCAAAGTGCGTAGCGCGCCGCTCGCCGCGACCATCGCCTCGTGACCGCCGAGGGCGGCGAACTTGTTGGGAGCCGTGCGAAAGGGGACGCCCGCGAGCTGCGCGATCCGAGTGGCGACGGTTTCGGCCCATCGCGGGTGCGTGTTGAGGCCAGTGCCTACCGCCGAGCCTCCCAGGGCGAGCTCGTACAGGGCGTCGAGGGATCGCTCGAGTCCTTGGTACGACAGTCCGAGCTGCGCCGCCCATCCGCTGAACTCCTGGCCCAGCGTCAGCGGCGTCGCGTCCATCAGGTGTGTCCGCCCGACTTTGACGATGCCCTCGTACGATGCGCTCTTTCTTTCGATCGTAGAGCGAAGCTTGGCAACGGCGGGCAAGAGACGCTCGCGAATCTCGAGTGCGACGGCAACGTGCATTACCGTCGGAAACACGTCGTTCGACGACTGACTCCGGTTGACGTCATCATTCGGGTGAATCGGTTTCTTCGAACCCAACGTCCCGCCGGCGAGCTCGATCGCGCGGTTCGCGATGACTTCGTTGGCGTTCATGTTCGACTGCGTCCCGCTGCCGGTCTGCCACACGACGAGCGGAAAGTGAGCGTCGAGCGCGCCGGAGATGACCTCATCGGCCGCGCGCACGATGAGATCGCACTTGGGCCCGTCGAGCTTGCCGAGGTCCTTGTTCGCGAGCGCCGCCGCCTTCTTGACGATCCCGAACGCGCGGATGACTGGACGCCCGAACCGATGCCCGCCGATCTTGAAGTTTTGCAGGCTTCGCTGCGTTTGGGCGCCCCAGTACTTGTCCGCCGGGACTTCGATTTGTCCCATGCTGTCCGATTCGATGCGCGCGCTGGTCATGGTCCCTTCTTACGCCACCGGGAGAGTGAACGAAAAGACACTTCCTTCGCCGACTCGACTCTCCACCCCGACGTTGCCGCCATGGGCCTCCACGAGCGCCTGCACAATGGCCAGGCCAAGGCCTGGTCCGTCGCGCTGCGTTCGACGAGCGTTCGCCCGTCGATCGAAAATCGTCGGCAACCGTTCAGCCGCGATGCCGCGTCCCGTATCCGCGACGCTCACCCGTACGCGTTCGCTCTCACGGCGGGCGCGTACGGTGACGCGCCCCTGCGGCGCGGCGAACTTGACGCCATTCGCGACGAGCTTGGAAACAATTTGAGTGAGCCGCGCCCTGTCGCACAGAGCCATGAGCGGGGCTTGAGGCAGGTCGAGTTCCAGCCGGATGCCATGCGGCGAAGCCTGGGACTCGAATGAGGCCTTGGCGGCATCGAGCGCGGCGACGACGTCGCACGGTCGTCGATCGAGCTGCATGCGGCCCGCCTCGAGTCTTGCGAGATCGTGAAAGTCGCTCACGACATTGGCCATGCGATCGGCCGATCGGCCGATCGCGTCGACCACGCGCCGCGAGCTGGCATCCTCGGACGGAAGTGTCTTCTTGAGGAAACCTGCACCCATCACGATGGAGGCGAGCGGGTCTTTCAAGTCGTGGCAAACGACGGATAGAAGATCCTTGTCGGGGTCATCGCCGGCGAGGCGCCCTATCGTCTCGTCCAGATCGCGAAGAATCCTTCTTGCCACGACGGCATCTCCGGACTCGACCGTGGCTGAGGCCACGAGATCGCGTGCGGTTCGAAGAGCGGCTAAAAGCGGCCTCGTCATACGATCTTCGCTCCGTTCGGTTCGTTCAAGAACAGCCCGACCGAAAAAGCTAGAGCCGGGTCGGGACCCAGACGACAAACCCGTCTGGGCTCGGGACCCAGACGACAAACCTGGGGCTGGGCGGGAACGACCCAGCCGACAAACATGGGTGCCAACGACGTGGATCTAGCACCACGCTGGGCGGGGTGGCGCAAATCCGGCGCCCGCAATACAGTTGCGCAGGCGAGCCGAGCAGAGCATGGAGCGCCGAATCCTCATCATCGACGATGACCGCAGCATGTGCGATGTGCTCGAAACCGAGCTTCGCCGCCGCGACTTCGACGTGACTTCGTCGACCGTTCCGGCCGATGCCCTAGCGCTTTTCGAGCGCGAAGATTTTGGCTTGGTCATTACGGACGTCAACATGGGGGGGCTGAGCGGAGTGGAGCTGTGCAGGCAGCTCACGGCGCGCCGCGAAGACATTCCGGTCATCGTAATCACGGCGTTTGGCAATATGGAGACGGCTGTCGCCGCGATCCGCGCGGGCGCCTACGACTTTATCACCAAGCCGTTCGATACCGACGAGCTTGCGCTCACGATCGAGCGGGCGCTGCGGCACCGGGCGCTCAGAGAAGAGGTCAAGCGCCTGCGCAAAGCCGTCGACTGGACCGAGCGCTTCGACGAGATTCTGGGCACGAGCTCGGCGATCTTGAAAATGTGCGAGCTTGTCACGCGTGTCGCCGACACCGAGACGACTGTGCTCATCACCGGCGAGAGCGGCACGGGCAAGGAGCTCGTGGCCAAGGCGCTTCACGCCAAGAGCAGCCGCAAGGAAGGCCCCTTTGTCGCAATCAACTGCGCCGCCATGCCGGAGAGCTTGCTCGAGAGCGAGCTTTTCGGACACGTCAAAGGCGCCTTTACCGACGCACGGACTGCGCGCCCAGGCCTCTTCATCAAGGCGAGCAAGGGTACCCTTTTGCTCGACGAGATCGGCGAGATGCCTGCCGGCATGCAGGCGAAACTCTTGCGAGCCCTGCAAGAACGGACGGTTCGGCCCGTTGGCGGCGACCAAGAGCAGCCGTTTGACACGCGGATCGTCGCGGCCACCAATCGAGACCTAGAGACCGAAGTCGAAGAGAAACGCTTCCGCGAGGACCTCTTCTATCGAATCAACGTCGTGCGCGTCCACGTGCCACCGCTCCGATCGCGTGGCAGCGACGTACTGCTTCTTGCCCAACATTTCCTGGAACGTTATGCCGCCCAGAGCCGTCGCCCCGTAGTCGGAATGACCAGCGCGGTCGCGGACAAGTTGCTGTCGTACCCTTGGCCCGGAAACGTGCGCGAGCTGCAAAACTGCATCGAACGAGCGGTTGCGCTCGCGCAATTCGATCAGGTCGGCGTTGACGACCTGCCGGAAAAGATCAGAGACCACAAGACCGCGCGCATCAGCGTCGATTCGAACGATCCGGCCGAGCTCTTGTCGATGGACGAGGTCGAGCGGCGATACATCCTGAAGGTGCTCGAAGCCGTCGGCGGCAACAAGACGCTCGCCGCACAAGTGCTCGGTTTCGATAGAAGAACGCTCTACCGCAAGCTCGAGCGGGTGCGCGATCCCACAGCCGCGCGCGAGCCACGCCCACCCAGCAGTGGGCGAATGCGCGTGGCGACGCCCCATCGGCCGGACGAAGCTAAGAGTTAGAGCTCTTCGGCAACGCGCGGGTCCGCTACAAAACTGCCACACCGTGACAACCGGCCTGACCCGAGCGCTCGGGCGAGGGCCCTCAACTCAGGCGATGGGGGTTCCCGTCGGTGGCCATCTGCGGCAACCGACGGGCATCCAGGGGCGACCGCCTCATCTCTGGACAGCGGCACACCCCATGCACCTCAAGCGCCTCACCCCCCTGGGGGGAGCTCGATTGAACGATGATGGTCCAGGGAAGCTCGATTGAACGATGATGGTCCAGGGAAGCTCGATTGAACACGACGGTCCAAAGGAGCTCGATTGAACGATGACGGTCCAAAGACGAGTCCTAATCATCGACGACGACCGGAGCATGTGCGACATCCTGGACGTCGAGCTCAGGGCGCGCGGCTTCGACGCGACGGCGACGACGGCTGCGGAAGACGCACTGCGGAGGCTTTCGGAGGGCGACTTCGATCTCGTGCTGACGGATATCAACATGCACTCAATGAACGGTGTCGAGCTATGTCGGCAAATCGTCGAGAGCCGCGAGCACGTGCCGGTCATCGTAATGACGGCTTACGGCACCATGGAATTGGCCGTGAGCGCGATCCGAGCTGGAGCCTACGATTTTGTGACCAAACCGTTTGAGATGGACGAAATTGCGCTCACGCTCGAACGGGCGCTGAAGCACCGGGCCCTGCATGACGAGGTCAAGCGCTTGCGCAGCGTGGTGGCCGACAGCCAGAAATTCGACGACATTCTTGGCACAAGCCTGGCGATGAAAAAGATGTATGACCTGGTCGCGCGGGTCGCAGAGACGGAAACGACGGCCCTGATTACGGGCGAAAGCGGGACGGGCAAGGAGCTGGTCGCGAAAGCCATCCATCAGCGGAGCGCTCGCAAGGACGGCCCGTTCGTCGCGATCAACTGCGCGGCGATGCCCGAAAATCTCCTGGAGAGCGAGCTCTTCGGCCACGTCAAGGGCGCTTTCACCGATGCGCGAACGGCTCGGCCGGGGCTTTTCATCAAGGCCAGCAAGGGCACGCTCCTCCTCGATGAGATTGGCGAAATGCCCGCGGGGATGCAGGCCAAGCTCCTACGGGCGCTGCAGGAGCGAACCGTTCGCCCGGTCGGCGGCGACCAAGAGCAACCCTTTGACGCTCGAATCATCGCAGCGACCAATCGAGACCTCGAGAGCGAAATCGAGGAGAAGCGTTTCCGGGAAGACCTCTTCTATCGAATCAACGTCGTGCGCATTCACGTTCCGCCGCTGCGCGCACGCGGGAGCGATATTCTGCTCCTGGCTCAAAATTTCCTCCAGCGCTACCAGACGAGCGGCCAAGAGCGCGTCGTTGGAATCAAGAGCGCCGCGGCGGACAAGCTGCTCTCGTATCCGTGGCCCGGCAACGTGCGCGAGCTGCAAAACTGCATGGAGCGATGCGTTGCTCTTGCACAATTCGATCATGTCGGCGTCGACGATTTGCCCGAACGGGTACGCGACTTCAAGAGCTCACGCATCACAATCGAGAGCAACGACCCCTCCGAGCTACTCCCGATGGATGAGGTCGAGCGCCGATACATTGTGCGCGTCCTCGAGGCGGTGGGCGGCAATAAAACGCTTGCGGCACAGATCCTCGGCTTCGATCGCCGCACGCTCTATCGCAAACTCGAGCGCTCCCGCGACGTGGTACCGCCAAAGCGCGAATCTCACGGACTTGGCTCAATTTCAGCTTAGTCGGGCACGAGAGTTGCGAAAAGAAGACGCTATGTCCACCCATGCCACGGCGCTGTTCGCTGATCGCCACACCGCCCGGGCTGCGCTCGAGCAACTCGCTCAGGCGGAGTTCCCCCGAGACGCGATTAGTGTCGCGATGTCGGAAGAAACCCACGAGAGGGAGTTTGTGACCCCCCCCTCCGAGGAATCCGATGTGCGCCCTTTGCGCCACGTCGGCGTGCTCGGGGCCATCGTCGCCAGCCTCGCGGTACTCGCGACCCCCGGCGACGAGGTCGCATTGCGGGTGACCGGACCTCTCTGCAGCGCCCTCCTTCGCGCCGGCGCGCTAACGATGGCTCTCGGGAGCTTGGGGCTCGATGAAAGTGAGGCGCAAGCCGTCGGCGAGGGACTCCGTAACGGGTTCATCGTCGTCGCAATCTCCGCGGACCGAGATCGGACCACTCTCGCGATGCAGCTGCTCGCGCTCTCCGGGGGAGCGTCGCTCCAAGCGGCTTAGGTCGAGGCGGGGTACCCGGGCGGAGCCCCGCGGCTGCAGGGCGATGCACATGCTGCTCGGCAAGTGAGAGACCTCAAGCCAGGCGCGGACTGCTGAAGGGCGCAGCCGTTTGCGGCGTGGGGGGCAAGTCGACGCTCCGTGCACTGCAGCCATAGGCTGTGGGTTCGAGCTCAAGGAGGGAGTGCAGCGGAATCGAGACGAAAGGGCACTCCTGCGGCGGCATGCCCATCATGTATGCGTAGAGGGCGCGCAGGACGGCCTGGTGCCCGATGATTAGAATCGGTGCCTCTTCACGCTCGATCTCGAAGATGACCGGCTCGAGCCGCTGGATAATGTCCTGATACGATTCGCCTCGTGGATACCGATAGCGAAACTTGTCGGCGGCGCGCGCGTTGTATTCATGGGGCATTGCAGTAGCGATTTCCGCATAGGTCATTCCGTCGCAAATGCCCGCGTCAATCTCATCGAGCGCACGCCAGGCCCGGAAGGGGAGACCGAGAAGTTCGGCCGTCTCGGTCGTTCGCCTCAAAGTGCTCGTCCACACGGCGACGTGCTGGCCAATGCGCTCCCTCACGACGGTCGCCAGCCCTTTCGCATAGAGTTGCCCGGCGTCGCTCAGGGCAGCGTCGCCACCGATTCGCCCCAGCAGGTTGAAGGTGCTCTCACCGTGGCGAGTGAGCCAAACGCTCCGCGGTTGGATGTGCAGATTGAGCAGAAAATGAACGACGCGCGTGAGCAAGTACCCCTGAATCCGATGAATGGCCATCTTCCGACCCGCGTCGATGATCTTGACGAACGCACCCTCACTTTCGCTCACCTCCTCGTATCCGCGCTCGTAATGGGCAATGCGCAGCCGAAAGTCCGACGCTGCCTGCTCCTCGGGCACGCCCTCGTAGTCGGGCGAGCGAGCTTTGTTGGCGCGGATGTTGGTCTCGACGATCGCCAGGTCGTTGCAAATCGATTCGAAGAAGACCACTTCGAGCTTGTCCTTTTCGCATCGCGAAGCGACGAGCGCGCGGCGCTCGCGCGTATTGTTCGTCGCGTCGTAGATCCCAATGTCGCCGCCGGCGTTCAGGAACGCGAGCATGTCGTCTAGGGCGGCCAAAGCCACTTCGCGCCGAGCCGTGCGCGTGGCTTCGTTTTGAGGGTCGAAGAAAGAATGATGCTGGCGGCTGCCAAGTCGAGCGCGGCGATAAGTGCCGACGTTGAAGACCTGCGTGCTGTAGCCCAGCCAGGAGAGATAGCGGGCCATCTTGCGGGCGATGAACGTCTTGCCCCGTGCGGGCAGGCCGACCATCACGAAGGCGAGTTTTGGCGACAGCACGGAGGCCGTCATCATACCCGGCGCGCTAGACCCACTCGCTGCGACCGAAGTTGAGCTCTGCCGCGCGTTATCGGTTGGGTTCCGGTCGATAGCACGGTAACGTAGCCGAAGCGTGCCCGTCGGCACGGGCGGGCACGGCGAGCAGCCATTGTCCACTCGGGTCAGCCCGGCGCGCATCCCCGTGCATGAGCCATAGCCCAAGGATCGGTCTTTCCCCTTATTTGGCCCGGTTGTGCGCGTTTGCCGCGCTCACTACCCTCGCACTCGTTTCAAGCCCTTCCTCGGGTCTCTCACCCGTCGCGCGGTTCGATGCATTGCCCCGGCTTACGGAACGCCTGGCGCAGCCGGTCTGGCTCGCGCATTGCGGCATGAGGATCGTCGAATGGCGGCCGACGTCCGCAATGCTGCCCGAGACTACTCTTGCTCCGTCGGCGCTTGCGGTTCTGGACGAGACGTGCCGAAGCGCTTTCGATCGCTACGCCGATTTTCTCCGAGCCAACGGCCTGCCGCGCTTGCGGACTCGCCCCGACGTGCTGCCTTCAATTTCACTTCTGCCGGGAAACATTTTGCTCGACGGCAAGTCGCTCCGGGCCCTCAACGACCTGCCCACGCGGTTCGAAGCCGTCGCGCCAGGCTGCTGCTACTGGGGCCTTTACGTCGATTCGCTGAACCACCTCTTCCTGCGCAACGATCCACTGATTCGTGGCGAGTCCGGAGCGCTCGAGCCCAATCCACGGTTCGTGCGCACACTCACCCACGAAATTTCGCACATCCTCAGCTCGCGCATGGGGGTCTGGGACATCCTTGGGTACGACCGCCAGCGCGACGAAGACCTGGCCGAGCAGTTCGTGAAGTTCATGGGAATGCGCTTTCCCGCCGAGAGCTCCGCAGAAGACCTCGCGTTTCACAGGGGCAAGGTGCCGTACGCCCCGGCCATCGGCACGGTGGCGAGAGGCGACGCAACCGCAGCGGGCAGACTGCCCGGAGCCCCGGCGCCCAGTGCATCGGCAAACACGAGCGAGCAGGGTTTGGGGCCAAGGTCACGTTAAGTCAGGTTTACCCGGTTCAGCATGAGCCTCACTCCGCCGCGCCTCTGGCGCGGCTCCGTTCCGGCCCGGGACTTCACCCACGGCGGGCAGGGGGGGGCGAGGCCGCTCCTCCCACACCCCGCAGCCGGAATTGAGTCTCAATCATCGGGTGTCGGGGTTGCAGACGGTGCGGCGACCCGATGCCTTCACCTTGGCCCGTAGCGCGCGAGAATCTCCGCTGCGATGCGCTGCACGACCGGAGGCGCGTTCACATCGACCATCAGCCCGATGCCCGTGATCAGCGAGTAAATGCGCCAGCACGGGGCGTCGGGGAGCTCGTCGTCGGCGATGGTTTCGTGACGCGCGCGCGGGCGCAGCGCTCGCACGGGCTCTCCTCGTTGCGCCGCTCCCTCTTGAAATGCGGGAGAGGGCTCAGGATGGACCGCGGGCGCAGACAAAGGAGGTTCGGGGGCCTTGGGCGCGGGTGACGGCACCTCGACAGGCGCTTCGGGCGCGGCCGGCTCTGTCTTCGCCACGAATCGCTTGAACTGCGCCGTCTTCCACTCGGCAATGCGCTCTGTGATGACGTCGATGTGGTCGCCCTGCGCGCGCATGCGACCGATGGCCACGGCGCGGACCATATGTTCCTCGTCGTATTCCGCCGCAAGACCGTGGCCCTTCGGTGCGGGAAGGAGGCCGCGTTTGACGTAATTGCGGATTGTGCGGTCCGCAAGTCCGCTCAACTCCATGACGTCTTGTTTCGTATAGGACATGGCCCGGCGATCTAGCGCAGAGAAACGGCCAAGTGGTGGAAGAAGCGGCCACGCTCCGTTTACAATCGGCCACGCTCTCGAAGGAGAAGCGGCCAACTCGCGGAGCGACGGCGAGCGGTCTACTTATCGAAGACCGGGCGTCGGTTGCGTCGGTGTCGCTCCGCTCTCGATCAGCGTCCAAGGCGACGCAGTGAAGATCGCGAAGGAGTACGGGTACGTTATCGCGCTTGCCCCTGGCGGCGAGGGCACGGTGGCTTGGCCGTCCATCGCGACAAAACAGACTTGCGTTCCGGCCGGAAGCCCGACGTCATAGCCCGGGTCGAGCTTGTCGCTCGGGGTGGAAGCGACAAGCTCGACTGTCGAGTGCGAATTCGAACTCGGCGGCGATGCCGTCATTGCCGCGCACGTGCATTGCGGGATGCTCGAGCCTCCGTTCAACTGCTGCTCGCAGCCAGGGACCGATGAGGTTTCGGCGCCTGCGCCACCGCAACGCAAAGTGCCCAGCGCG
>Ga0307475_10001727_pt1 | contig 13046 bp, 10 predicted proteins | sample atmos_gasesECM1C_FD_203317 | JGI IMG/M metagenome (GOLD analysis project Ga0307475, IMG submission 203317) | Hardwood forest soil microbial communities from Morgan-Monroe State Forest, Indiana, United States - atmos_gasesECM1C_515 | ecosystem: Environmental > Terrestrial > Soil > Temperate... | reverse complement strand
ATATCAATAGCAATTTTCGCTGCGTCATGCGCGCAAGAGGCACGAATCCCCACGTCGAGCCTGCGCGAGGGTTCGATAGGACTTCCAAAGTGTTCTTTTTAGCGCCGACGATTGCGATCCGTGCCTTTGGTTTCTGTTACTTACGACCTGGGGTAATCCTTTCACGGCGGTAACACGGGTTCAAATGCCGTCGGGGACGCCAACAGCTTGCGGAGTCTGTCAGCGTTCAGCGTTCTTGGCGCGAACTCAAAAGCAGAATCATCCACCGCCGAACCCCCGCCAACCGCTGGAGACTAGCACGCGCTTAACTCTTAGCGTTCTTCCGCGCCCGACTGACTCCGGCGCGCAAACCTTGGGCGATAACCTTGGGATATCCAGCCTTGTCAAGAGACGCCATGACTGCAGCAGCGATGCCACCAGGCGTCGCGGCTTCCTGCAGCAACTCTTCCAGGGGCAAATTGCTTGTGCGCCAGCAGGCGATGCCGTCGGCCAGAGCGTGAGCGGCGGCGAGGTGAGCGGTCTTGCGGTCGAGTCCGATGGCCTGCGAGGCTTTTATCAGTGCCGCCAGCGCGTGATATCCGTGGCTGCTCGAAAAAGTGACGGTGAAGGCGTCGAAGCGGCGTTCGGGAATCTCAACCACCCCACCAACCTGAGCAAACAGATTTGTGACCTTCGCGCGCGCGGAGTTGGAAAAACCGTGGCCAAACGCAATTGCGGTCAGTCCCTGGCGGGTGCGGCACACAGGACTGGGCATGGCCCGCGCCCAGCGCACCGATGGCCGCAGCCAGGTCCGTAACTTTGCCAGCGGAATGCCGGCTGCCAGACTTATCGCCGTCGAACCGCGGGCTATGCAGCGTGAGCCGATTTCTTTCAGCAGTTCACGGACGGAGTCGGGCCGCACCGCAATAATCAGCAGATGAGCTTGTTCGACGGCGCGATGCAAATCCGGCTCCGCGATCACGCCGTACTCCCGCCTGAGGTGTTGCAGCTTTTCGGAATGCCGGTCGTGCACGACCACAGGCTGGCCGTAACCCGCAAGCCGCAATCCCGCAATGAGCGCACTAGTGATCCGTCCGCCGCCGAGAAAAACAGTGGCCTTCACGAGAGTCCCACGCAGGACCGGTCGGCTGCGTTCACCAGCGTTTGTACGTCGGCCTCGGTGTGCGCTGTTGAGATGATCCAATGCAGGCCGTTGGATGGTGTCATGTAAATCCCTTGATCGAGCAGCCGGTGTACGAAACGCGAATAAAGATTTGTATCGACGTGCTTGCAGTAGTCGCGGTAGTCGTGGATGGCATCGCGCTTGGTGAAATAGATCTGGAACATTGGTCCAAAGCCCTGCACGATCGCTTCCACCCCCCGGCGGCGAAATACTTCGCGCAGTCCGGCAATGGCAGCATTGCCCACCGCATGAAGCTTGGGATAGGCGCCTTCACTGGCCAGCAAATCCAGGTTGGCCGCAACCACTTTCATGGTCAAGCGATGTCCATTGAAGGTGCCGTAGTGCAGGACCATGTTTTCGCCCCAGCGCATGCGCTCGAGGATGGAACGCGGTCCCGCCACTGCTCCCACTGGAAATCCGGCGCCCAGCGCCTTGCCGAAGGTGCTGAGATCGGGCTGAATGCCGTAATATTCCTGGCAGCCGCCCGCGGCATAGCGGAAGCCGGTGACCACTTCGTCGAGAATCAGCAGCGCGCCACAGTCACGCGTGAGTTCGCTCAAGCGCTGCAAATATCCATCGCGCGGAAGAATGCAACCCATATTCGCCATGATGGGTTCGGTGATCACCGCGGCCAATTCATTTCCGTGTTGCTGCAACATACGCTCGATCGCGGCTACGTCGTTCCAGGGCGCGAGCACAACGTCTTCAAAGGTGGAAGGCGGGATGCCAGCGGAGTCGGGGATACGCGCAGGATTCTCGGGCGAGCCCAGTTGTTCCGGCGGATGGCTATGTGCATTCAGAAGGTAAGCGTCGTACCATCCGTGATAGTGTCCTTCGAACTTGAGAAATTTACGCCGGCCGGTGTGAGCCCGCGCCAGCCGCAGAGCCAGCATCGTCGCTTCGCTGCCGGTATTGGTGAAGCGCACAACCTCCGCCGATGGAACCATGCGGCGAAAACGCTCCGCCGCGTCCACCTCGGCCGAAGTTGCTGCGGCAAAGTGCGAGCCCTCCGCCATTGCGTCAGAAACGGTTCTAACCAGCGTGGGATGAGCGTGCCCCTGAATGAGAGCGCCAAACGACATCATGAAGTCTACATACTCGTTGCCGTCGGCATCCCAGACGTGCGACCCTCGCCCGCGTTCCAGCAAGATCGGGCCGCGAGAATACACAGCCGCGCCGCGCGAAGGTGAGTTCACGCCTTCGACCAGCGATTGTTCGGCGCGTGCAAACAATTGCTGAGAGCGGGTACGAGTTCGCGTTGAAGTGTCTTGTGCCATGGGGATCGAATTCATATCGTAATTTTTCTCAGTCTGCAAGCCCGCCGCCGTCCACCACCAGTGCAGCCCCTGTCATGAATGACGAGTCATCCGACGCCAGGAACAACGCGGCCTTCGCGATCTCCTCAGTCGTCCCGATCCTGCCCAGAGGACGATTCGCGCATCCGGCCAAATAGTCCTCCCACTTCAAACCGCGCATACGGGCATCTTCAGGAAGCATCGGTGTATCAACGTCGCCGGGACAAATGCAGTTCACGCGAATGCCTTGTCTCCCATGGTCGATCGCCATTGCCTTGGTCAACAACACCACGCCGCCTTTGGAGGCGCAATATGCAACCGCCGCGTCGCCCCCCGCGATCCCCCATCCCGAACTATTGTTGATGATCACGCCGCGACGCCGCTCGATCATGTGGGGCAGGGCAGCCTTCGCCATCAGAAACGTTCCCTTCAGATTGATGTCCAGCTGCAGGTCCCACTCCTCCTCGGTGCAATCGAGAATAGTATGCGGATAGAAAACGCCGGCGTTGTTGAAAAGTATGTCGAGATGGCCAAAGGCGCGCAGCGTCTCATCCACAGCGTGCAAACAGTCCATGGCAATACGCACATCGGAGCGAATGAAGATAGCCTCGCCGCCGTCCTTCGCGATTCTCTGGGCAACGGCCTGCCCACGCTTTTCGTCACGGCCCGTGATGGTAACCTTGGCGCCTTCTTTGGCGAAGAGCTCCGCCGTGGCTTCGCCGATGCCGGACGTAGCGCCGGTAATAAGTGCGACTTTGTTTTCTAATCGCATCTGTTACCCTGAACCCGCGAGACCGCCGCCATCCACCACCAGTGCCGTCCCAGTTACGAAGGATGATGCATCGCTGGCCAGATAAAGCGCCGCTCTCGCAATCTCTTCTGGTTTGCCAACGCGGCCCAGCGGGCGATTGGCCGATTCACGCAGAAAGCGATTTTCTGCCTCGCCCAACTGCCGCGCCTCGTGTCGCAGCATCGCCGTATCGGTATCGCCCGGGCAGATGCAGTTTACGCGAATCTTCTGGCGGCCATGGTCAGTGGCCATGGCCTTGGTCATCAGTACGACCGCGCCCTTCGAGGCGCAATAGGCGGCGGCCCGCGGTCCTCCTGCCAGTCCCCACCCAGACGCGGTGTTGATGATCGAACCGCCTTCCGCCTTCGCCATGAAGGGAATTACTTCGCGGCACATGAGGAAGATGGATTTTACATTGACCGCCATAACTGCGTCCCAATCTTGCTCGCTGATCTCGATCACCGATGCGCGCCGGATGATCCCGGCATTGTTGAAGAGTATGTGAATGTCACCGAATTCATGGACGGTGCGTTCCGCGACGCGGAGACAGTCCGCCGCCCGAGTAACGTCGGCGCGTTCAAAAACAGCACGGCCACCTGCCACCGAGATTTCGCGGAACACCTGCTGCCCCGCTTCTTCATTTAGATCAACAATGGCAACTGCTGCGCCTTCGCCGGCAAACAGCAACGCAGTGGCGCGGCCAATGCCCCCAGCACCTCCGGTAATCAAGGCCGTCTTGCCACGAAGCCGTTTCGCCGCCGTATTCCCGAGCACGCTCAAGACACCGCCTCAGCGGCACGGCAGAGGGCCGCGCCCCCGGCGATGCCGGCGTCTGCTCCGTAGTGGGCCAGCACCAGAGGGATTTCCCTGCAATGCGAGTTCACGCTCCAACTGGATAGCCCGGCGTGCATCTCTCCGAAGAAAGCTTGCAGCATCGAAGCAACTCCGCCACCGATAATCATCACGTCCGGTTCCAGCAAGTCCACAATGCTTCCCAGCCAGACAGTGAGAAACGTCGCAGTTTCCTGCAAAATTTCCTTTGCCAGCGCATCGCCTGCATCGCAGGCGCGTCCCACCATCTCTCCGGTGATCTGATCGACCGGGCCTCCGGCCTCTTGCAACATTGAAGATCTCCGGCCGGCAGCGATCTGCTCGGAGGCGCGCCGCGCAATTGCCGTTCCGGACGCAAGAATTTCAATGCACCCCCGTTTGCCGCATTTGCAGCGCGGCCCGCGATAGTCGATGGTGACGTGGCCACCCTCTGCCGCTGCGCCAGTGCGGCCGTGATAGATACGACCATCGAAGACAATCCCGGTGCCGATGCCGGTGCCGATCGTGGCGTAGAAGACATTCCGAAAGCCGCGCCCCGCGCCCCACACCGCCTCAGCCAAGGCTGCGGCGTTGCCGTCATTGTCGACACGAACGGGCAGGCCGTACGCTTTCGAGATCTCGGCGGCGAGTGGAAAATTGCGCCAGCCCGGAAGATTCGGGGGATTAATCACCATACCGGTGCGCGGATCAAGGGGACCGGGAGCGCAGATCCCGATGCCGGAGATCGAACTTTTCAACGCCGCGTCACCGCGAAATGCCTGGCGGACCGAATCGATTGCCGAAGTCACCGCGGCTAATCCCGCGACTGCATCTGCTGCCGCCATCGGAACTCGTGTCTGGTGCGTGATTCTGCCGGAGGAGTCCACCAATCCGGCGGCCACTTTCGTGCCACCGACATCCACGCCGATGAAGTATTGTTCCGCCATTCGTTCCGGACCGCGACCCTCCAATATACGGGAGGAAGGAAGAAGTTGATGATTCCGAAAAGAAAAAAAGGACTGCAAACTAGCTCGCCTATATGATTGAAGGTATGCCGAATCTGTATCCCTCCGCTAAAGATCAGGCGCTGATTCAGATTGTGGACTCTGCCCTAGCCGAGGCGGCGCGCCGCAGTGGCAAGTGGCTGGTCTGCCGCCGCGGGTGCACGCAGTGCTGCATTGGAGCGTTTCCCATCAATCAACTCGACGCACTGCGCTTGCGGCGCGGGCTTGCCGATCTCGAGAAACGCGATCCAACGCGTGCCGCACGCGTGCGCGAACGCGCGCGCGAGTCGGCGGCGCGACTGTCGAGGGATTTTCCGGGCAATACCGCCACCGGCATTCTGGATGAAGGAGAGGAAGCAGGGAAGCGTTTCTCCGAATTTGCGAATGATGAGCTTTGTCCCGTGCTCGATCCGAAAACCGGGAACTGCGAACTGTACGACTTCCGCCCTATGACGTGCCGCGTGTTCGGGCCCCCGGTCCAATCCGAAGATGGACTAGGGGTATGCGAACTCTGCTACCAGAGCGCTTCGGACCAGGAGATCGCCGCTTGCGAGATGAAGCCCGATCCAGACGACCTGGAATCGCCGTTGCTGAAGACAGTTGAGAAAAGGACACGCGTTCGCGGAAATACTATCATCGCTTTTTGCCTTGCATCGTGAACAGCTGCGGTCGCGGGTAGGTATCGAAAACACAGGCGGCGAACAATGAACACAGATCAAAACCGGGCCGAGAAGAGAGACTCGACCCGAGTCAAAGTGAAAGTTCCGGTGGAGTTGCTTATACCCGGAGGCGATCTTCCTCACCGTACCGCAACCTCCGACCTCAGCGAGACCGGTTGCTATGTCGAGTCGATTTTTCCTTTTCCGGTGGGAACCGTGTTCGAGATGAGTATTCAGTTAGAGGATACCGTGCTCGCCGTGGGCACAGCGGTCACCTGCGATCCGCAGGTGGGGAATGGGATCAGGTTCACCAAAATGTTGCCCGAGGATCAGGAGCATCTGCGAGCCTACGTGCAGGCTGCACAGCAGGCTGAATGACTCGGATGCTAGCGCTTGTCCCAGCTTCAGTCCTCCGTCCCGAATTTCTTAAGATCTTCGGGTCCATCTGCCAACGCCACCGCCTCTTTGCCCTGGACCAGTTGCCGGATGCTTTCCACCACGTCAGGATTGGCTAAGGTGGTGATGTCTCCAGTATTCATGTTGTTGGAGAGGGCGGCGAGAACACGGCGCATAAGCTTACCGGAGCGGGTCTTGGGCATATCCGGAACGATATGGATATGCTTCGGACGGGCAATCTTGCCGATGATGGTTTCAATAGCCGTGTTGACCTTGTCGACAATCGCCGGGCTGGCTTGGATACCGGGTTTTAGGGCGATATAGACTTCAGGCACGCGGCCCTTGATCTCGTCCGCTATCGGCACCACCGCCGCTTCCGCCACCTCCTCAACCGTTAGGCAGGCAGACTCGATTTCCTTGGTGCCCAGCCGGTGGCCGGCCACATTGATGACATCATCGACTCGGCCGAGAATACGGAAGTAGCCGTCAGCGGCCAGCACGGCTCCGTCCGACGCAAAGTAAGGCCAATCATGCCAATCCTTGCTGTTGCGATTCTTGCAGTATTTTGCGAAGTACTGGGAGACGAAGCGGTCGCGATCGCCCCAGATAGTTTGCATGATCCCGGGCCAGGGATTGCGGATGCAAATATTGCCCGCCTTGTTTGACCCAGCCGAGACTTCCTGCCCGTTTTCGTCGATAATCACCGGGTAGATTCCAGGCATGCCCGGGCCCGCGCTTCCCGGTTTCATTGGATCTAGCGCCGGTTTCGTGCTGCACAGGAAACCGCCGTTCTCCGTCTGCCACCAGGTGTCGACAATGACCGCCTCACCCTTACCGACGGTTTCGTAGTACCATCGCCAGACCTCGGGCTCAATGGGCTCACCCACCGTGGTCATGTGCTTGAAATGGTAGTTGTACTTGGTGGGTTCATCGTGACCGGACTTGCGCAACATGCGAATGGCCGTGGGTGAAGTGTGGAATATGTTGACGTCCAGGCGCTCGGCGATTCTCCATACCCTGCCCGCGTCCGGATAGGTCGGAACGCCCTCGTAGATCACACTGGTAGCAGCCAGGGCCAGCGGACCGTAAACGATATAGGAGTGGCCCGTGATCCAGCCGATGTCGGCCATGCACCAGTACACATCCTCGGGATGAATGTCCTGGATGTATTTCGAGGTGCCGGTCACATAGGCGAGATAGCCGCCGGTGCGATGCTGGCAGCCTTTGGGCTTCCCCGTGCTACCGCTGGTGTACATAAGAAATAACGGGGCTTCCGCATCCATGGGGACTGGAGGAACGATTTCGCCTTTGTATTTCGGCAGAACTTCGTCGATGAAGAAATCGCGCCCTTTCACAAAAGGAGTAGCGGACGCATTCTGGCCGGCGTGCCGCCTCCAAAGCAGGACCTTGTCCACGGTCTGGCCTTCCTTCTTGGCAGTATTCAGCGCGATTTCGGCGGCCGCTTTGTGGTCGATCATCTTGCCATTGCGATAGTAACCATCCATCGTGATCAGGACGCGGCTTTGCGAATCGGCAGCGCGCGTGCCGCAAGCCTCGCCGCTGAAGCCCCCAAACACAACCGAGTGGATCACCCCCAGGCGCGCACATGCCAGCATGGTAATGGGCAACTCCGGGACCATGGGCATATGAATGGTGACGCGATCTCCGCTCTTGAGGCCGCAGAAATCGCGGAGCAGCGCCGCGAACTCATTCACTCGCACATAGAGTTCGCGGTAAGTGACAGCCACGGGCGCCTCGTCTTCCGGCTCCGGGACAAAGATCAGCGCCGCTTTATTTTTGTACTTGGCAAGATGCCGGTCTATGCAGTTGTAGGAGGCGTTGATCTTGCCACCCACGAACCACTTCCAGAACGGAGGATCACTGGTGTCGAGCGTGGTGTGCCAGTATTTGTCCCAACTGAGCAGGTCAGCGTACTCCCGGAAACACTCCGGGAAATTCTTCTCGCTGAAGCGTAGGATGACGTTGGGATCGGTCAGATTTGCCTGGCCGATAAATTTTGGGGAAGGATAATAGTATTCTTCCTCCCGCCAATGGACAGCAATTTGAGCCTCGCTGGTCTCGACTGGCCCCTTGCTTTTCTCTAGAGTTTCAACCATGTCCATCACACTCTCTAATGGGGAATTTATGAGGGTCGCGTTGCCCTCAATATAAGATTCTAAGCCAGCTTTCGTGCAATTTTAACGCAGCGGACCGGGGAAGCAGCGCCCGCTACCGCCGTACTACGCCCCCAGAAATCGAAAGCACAATAGCAGCCGGGCGACGCCAAGCGTTTGCTGCTCGAATGGCGAGCGTGCGATGCCGGTGGCTGCGCTGCGTATCAGTCCGCCGCCGATACTTGTCCTCCGGCTTCTGCCCAAATGCGCACCCCGTGGGTTTCGCGCAGCAGCAGACTACCCACGACGAACGTCAAACCGGCTACAGCCATCGGATAGTAGAGTCCGGCATAAATATTGCCGGTGGCCGCAACCGAGGACAGGCCGATCAATGGCAACAATCCACCAAACACACCGTTCCCTATGTGATAAGGCAGAGAGAGCGATGTGTAACGTATCTTCGCCGGAAAGGCTTCGATGAGATAGGCAGCGATGGGACCATAAACCAGGCACACGTAAATCACCTGAATGAAAATCAGGAACACCAACATGGGGACGTTCGGATTTGCAGCTTCTTTCACTGGAACCAGGGCGCCGGTGGCGTCCGTGGTCATAGGCGTGAGGGAAATGGCTCCCGTTACTTTGTTCCGCGCAGACTTTACGGTGACCACGTTATTGCCCGCCGCGCGCTCCATCGCTTTGTAAATGGGAATATACGTGAGCACTCCCAGCAGGCAGCCCGCCAGCATGAGCTTCTTGCGGCCGATACGATCGGAGAGTGCACCCACTACAGTGAAGAATGGCATCCCGATCAGCAGCGCGATCGCGACCACTATGTTGGCGGTCTTAACGTTCACCTTCAAAATCGTCTGCATGTAGAACAAGGCGTAGAACTGACCGGTGTACCAGACGACGCCCTGCCCGGCGGTAGCGCCGAAAAGTGAAATCAACACGAGTTTCAGGTTTGACCACTTAGTGAAGGCATCCTTGAGCGGTTGTGTCGAGGTCATGCCTGCGCTTTTGAGCTGCGCGAAGATCGGCGACTCCTTCATCTTCAAGCGGATGTAGAGCGAGATCATCACAAGGACGATCGAAATGAGGAAGGGAATCCGCCAGCCATAAGCGGCGAAATCCTCTTTCGACATCGACTGTTGCGTAAGCAGAATCACGATGAGCGAGACAAAAAGGCCCAGCGTAGCAGTGATCTGGATGAAGCTGGTGTAGAAGCCGCGTTTGTGATCGGGGACGTGCTCGCCTACGTACACCGCCGCGCCGCCATATTCTCCGCCCAGCGCCAGTCCCTGCAAGACGCGGATTAGAAGCAACACGACGGGTGCGAACCAGCCGGCCGTTTTGTAGGACGGCAGCAAGCCGATCGCAAACGTGGAAAAGCCCATGATGGAGAGAGTTACGAGAAAGGCATATTTGCGTCCCACCAGGTCGCCGATGCGGCCGAAGAACAGAGCGCCGAACGGCCGCACCAGGAAGCCAACCGCGAAAGTCGCAAGATAGGCGATGTAGGCGAAGGTATCGTTGCCGGGAGGATAAAACTTGGGGCCAAGAATGGCCGCCAGACTGCCGAAAATGTAGAAGTCGTACCACTCAATCATGGTGCCGACAGAAGAAGCCATGATTACCCGCCAGATGCCGTACTCTGCATTTCCAGTTCCCGCGACTTGCGCAGCATATGCCATAGTTTTCTCCGCTTATAGCAGTTGTTGATCTCAGACCCCAATCCGACGGTCAGGTAAGTTTCGCCGGAAATCGTAAATCACCCTGCAGCGCAACGAATCCGCCGCCACATCTTGGCGGCAAGCATTGTAACCCCGACGGGCCTGCATCGCACTATTAATTCCGAGGAAAGACCAATAAGGGAATGGATGATAGATTTTCCCGGCGTCTCGGTCCGACCTCGGATACATGGGGGAGAACCCTAGCCTGTTTTCCAGTGCGGGGCTGTGATCCGGATCACCCATGGTAGTGACAGACCAGTCTTCGCTGACCTGATTGATTGTTGCGCCATCACACTCGGGCGACCATCTGTTTGAACCGAAACACAGCTAGAATTCCTCTCGGCCGGAGAGCACAATAGAATGTGATCTATATCACTGCGCAGGGTTCGCGTCGAAGGCAGAATCGACGCCAGCCTGAATTACACTGTTCACCGCGCACCCGGAGGTCCGCATGAGTTCCTTGACCGTCGAAAAGCCAGAAAATATTTCCAACCTGCTGGCCATGGATGACGAATACCCGGCGCCAGCAATCGTTGCCGACAATGCCATTCAGAAGGATTGGAAGGGTGAATGCGCGCGCTCGTTGAAAGATCCTGAGGCGTTCTGGGCGGACTACGCCGCTCGTTTCGCGTGGTCGCGAAAGTGGGACCGGGTGTTGGAATGGGACGGTGTGCACCACAAATGGTTTACCGGCGCTAAGACCAACATCACGATCAATGCGCTGGACCGGCACGCGGAGTCCGATCGCCGTAATCGTGCCGCCTTCATTTGGCTCGGCGAGGATGGCAGCGAACGCATCGTCACCTACGGGCAGCTTCATCGCCAGGTCTGCCGCTTCGCGAATGGTTTGAAGTCGCTGGGCGTGGTGAAGGGCGATCGCGTGGTCATTTATATGCCTCTGACGATCGAAGGCGCGGTTGCCATGCTGGCCTGCGCTCGTCTCGGCGCGATTCATTCCGTCGTCTATGCCGGTCTCGGACACTCGGCGTTGCGGGACCGAATCGTCGACGCGCAAGCCAAGATTGTGATTGCGGGCGACGTCGGCTACCGGCGCGGAAAGACGGTCGCACTTAAAGCCATCGTCGATGAAGCGGTCGATAAACTCGAATTTGTCGGGAAGGTGGTGGTGTACTCGCGCGGCGGAGCCGAACTGACTGCTCCCCGCGAGATCGACTTCAACGAACTGCTCAAGTTCCCTCCAGTTTGTCCCGCCGAAGAGATGGATGCGGAGGATCCTTTGTTCCTGCTCTACACCTCGGGTTCCACCGGGAAGCCCAAGGGCGTGGTGCACGTGCACGGCGGCTACATGGTGGGCACCACGTATCACCTGGAGAACTATTACGACGTGGGCGAACGCGACATTTTCTGGTGTACCTCCGATATCGGCTGGGTCGTCGGCCATTCCTACATCGTGTACGCGCCGCTGTGCGCAGGCGTGACCACGCTGTTCCGCGAAGGCGCCATCGATTATCCGAATCCCGGAGTAGCGTGGGAGATCGTCGAACGCTACGGCGTGACCAAAATGTTCACCGCACCCACCGCTCTCAGAATGTTCATGCGCTACGGCGAAAGCTATCCCGCGGCTCACGACCTCACCACCCTGCGCGTAATCGCCTGCGCCGGCGAACCCCTCAACCCCGAAGCCTGGCGCTGGGCCCAAACCCACCTGGCCGGCGACGGCAAATGGGGCTACGTCACCGATAATTGGTGGCAAACCGAACTTGGGGGGCCGGCGTTAGGGACGCCGCCGACTATGGCTATGCGTCCGGGGAAGTGCGGAGTTGCCGTGCCGGGAGCCGAAGCCGACGTATTGGATGAAAATGGCAAGTCGGCGCCGGCAGGAGTTGGTGGACGTCTTGTCCTCAAGCGGCCATTCCCTCATATGCTGCGAACCGTGTGGCGAGATCCAGGACGCTATGAACGCGACTGGCAGGTGATACCCGGCTGCTATGTTACGGGCGACGTGGCGATGAAAGACAAAGACGGATACATCGCAGTGCTCGGCCGCTACGATGACGTGCTCAACGTGGCCGGACACCGCATCGGGACTGCGGAGGTGGAAAGCGCCCTAGTATCGCATCCCGCAGTTGCAGAGGCGGCAGCGATTGGCGTGCCCGATCCCATGAAGGGCGAAACTATCAAAGTGTTCGTGCAGGTTCGCAGCGATCATGTGGCTTCCGATGCTCTGTCGGCGGCGCTGATCGAGCATGTAAGAAGGGAACTGGGACCTATCGCGACGCCCTCTTCGCTCGAGTTTGTGGTGTCACTGCCTAAGACCAGATCGGGGAAGATCCTGCGACGTTTCTTGAAGGCGAAAGAAGCGGGCGTCGACGCAGGTGACGTCTCCACCATGGAAGGCTGATAGTCCGCAAGGAAATCATCAGGCAACCACCTCGCGTGGTTGCCCGGATTTGTGAGCGCTAACAGCAGCCCATCTTTACCTCTCCCGCCTCGGTGAGGGGTGGACCGAAGGCTTCCTGCGGTGCGGCCGCGCCGTTCAGCGTTTGCAGCCAACGTCGCGCGGCATCGACTACCACGAGCAGTACGCCAGCGATGAAGATACTCACGAGGATTGTATCCAGGTAGCCGGTAAATACTTGACCGGGCTTGGAGGTCAAGGGCCAGAAAATATTCTTGATCCCCAGCGCTCCCGCGGTAACCGTGGTGACACCTACGAAACACATGGGGACGGCCGTAACCCAGGCATACTTCTGCTTGCCCATGTTAATGAGGAAAGTAGTTGTCACGGCTAGCGCGATGGTGGCCAGCAACTGGTTTCCAATTCCAAACATGGGCCATATTGTGGAAATGCTGTTGGACCAGATCAGGTACGCCCAGCCCAGAACCACCAGCGAACTGGTGATCACATTACCGGGCAGCCAGGCATTGTTGCCGAAGGGTTTGTGTACTTTGCCCATGAGTTCCTGCAGGACATAGCGGGCCACGCGGGTACCCGGGTCCACCGTAGTCAGGATGAAAAGAGCTTCAAACATGATGGCGTAGTGGTACCAGTAGCCCATCAGGCGAGCCATTCCAGGCAGTCCGCGGAAGATTTGCGCCATGCCGACGGCCAGTGAGACCGC
>Ga0307475_10001726_pt1 | contig 13047 bp, 12 predicted proteins | sample atmos_gasesECM1C_FD_203317 | JGI IMG/M metagenome (GOLD analysis project Ga0307475, IMG submission 203317) | Hardwood forest soil microbial communities from Morgan-Monroe State Forest, Indiana, United States - atmos_gasesECM1C_515 | ecosystem: Environmental > Terrestrial > Soil > Temperate... | reverse complement strand
TCCGGGGCAAGCACCGCCGCGCTTCGCCGGATCGGCCAGGGTCACTGTCTTCAGCTTCGCGCCGCGCGCCACCCGGCTGGCGGGAGAAGCAGTTAAACGTACAAGGTTAAAAGTTCAAAGTAAAAACGTCGCGCGATGGAATGAGGCAAATATGAGCGGGAGCAAAAGCAGTGCGAGAAGGTTCACAGCGATGGGAACGGCATTGATCTTCGCGGCTGTTCTGATGGTCGTGCCGGTGGTAACAGCCGGGCAGAAGGGAGGGGAGGAACGGTTGGTGAGTTACCGGACGATTGAGAGGGAGGAGATTGAGAATTTGCAGAGGTGGGTGGCGGCGGGGCATGAGGAATGGTGCAAGGATGCGCGACTGGTAGCGGCGGAGGATTTGAAGCGGATTACGCCGGAATTTGGCGGGGATGCGGCGGAGTTGAGCGCCGGCGCGGACGGCGACGCCAAGCGGATGACGTTTGAGTGGGCGAGTCTGGACGGGCGGGTGCTCTATCGCGTGACGGTGGAACGGTTTGAGTGGTTGCTGCCGATTGCCAAGGACGCCGACGGGATCGTGTGGGTGCCAACAGTGGTGGAGGTGCAGTTGCAGGGTTCGGCAGATCACTCGGAAAAGAAACCCGCTTCGTCAGGGGCGGAAGCCCCTGGTGGCGCGCAGTTAAGTCGAAGCTAAAGCCCCAAACCCAAGCAGAACTACGCGGAAGGCTGAGGCCACCTCCTGGGCGTGTTTGATGTGAGAAGAGCTTTTCCGGCTGGGACCTTCGAGCAAGAGGTTCTTGCGCGGAAAGATGGTGCGGGGCAGCCGTGGCGAGTCGAGGGCTGAGGCGCGGCGTGCCCCGCGTCCTTGCGGAAGGACGTGTTAAGATGTGGCTTCACTCCCGTGAACAAGAAACTGGTGCGGCGTTTTCCGATTTGCGCATGCGCGTGCGCAATTTTCCTTTTCATTTTGCAAATCTTGATCGAGAAGTCGGCGGCGGCGCGTCCGGATGCGCTGCAGGACTGCGTGGAGCGGCTGGCGAAAAAGGCGGCGGCGCTGCCGCACGAGCGGCGGATGTCGCTGGTGTGGACAAATCACGCAGCTCTTTCGGATGCGCGGGTGGAGGGGTTGCGCGCGACGTTCGCCGAGCTTCTCGAAGCATTGCAAGTGAGGCTGGTGCAGGGCGAAACGGCGCCGGCATTGCGGGTGACGATCGAGCAGACACCTTCGCGGATTGTCTTTACGGCGATGGTTCCGGGAGAGGGTAGCAGCAACGTGGTGATTGCAGACGTGGAACGCGCACTGGTGGGAATGGACGAAGGCGGCGGAAACCGTGTACGCCTGGAGAAGGAACTTTTGTGGCAGCAGCAGACGCGGATTCTGAGCGCGGCGCTGCTGCCGGCGGCGGGCGACGGCGGCGAAAAGCGGCTGGCGGTGCTGACAGAGGATGCGCTGCAGGTTTATGGCGGCGCGGCGGGGAACTGGAAACTGGAAAGCAGCAAGGCGCTGCCGGGTCCGCGCGCTCCGCAGAGATCGGCACGAGGGCAAGTAATGGTTGCGGAAGACAAGTCAGGGCAGATTGGGATCTTGTTGCCTGGGAAGCGCTGCGAGACGAGCGTGGCGGATGAGTCTGTGGTGGCGTGCACGACGAGCGGCGTGGAGTGGCCGGCGGGGCGATTAATGGCGACGCCGAATTGCGGAACGCAGACGTGGTGGCTGCGGAGCGATAGCGGGGATTTCGCTTCGGAAGACCGGCTGCTTTTAGGGAATGCAGCGAACGGGAAGGATGCGGCCTCGGTGGCAGAATTGGGAATTGCCGGGCCGGTGATTTCGATTGCTGCGGGGGAGAGCGCGGGAAGCGCGACGGTTACCATGCGGAATTTGAGTACAGGGAATTATGAGCTGTACCGGCTGGCGGTGGCTTGCGGGGACTGAGAAAGAGTCGAAGAGTTAAAAGGTTTAAGAGTTCCAGAGGCTGGGCGGCCCAGATGAGAAAAGGGAGATCGGTGGCGATCTGGACGACCGCTAAATGGCGCGGCGACCGAAGCGGCGGGAGCGGGGCTCCGGCGCGCCTTCGAAGCGTGTCGGGTTTGCTTTGGGCGGCGGTTGTGGTCGTTTTGTGTGTGGCTGCAGCAAAGGCAATAGGGGCGGCGCGGCCGCAGTATGGTGGGGTGTTGCGGGTGGAGTTGCGGGCGACGTCGGCTACGCTGCAACCGGCGAAATGGAAATCAGGCTCGGCGGAGTTTGCCAGCAACCAGCGGCTGGCGGAGCTAGTGTTTGACCGGCTGGTGACTCTGGATAACTACGGAAGATTTCAGCCAGGGCTGGCGACGGAGTGGAGTCACGACGGCGCGACGAAGAAATGGCAGTTTGCGCTTCGGCAGGGCGTGAAGTTTTCTGATGGGGCGGTGCTGACACCGGGAGATGTGGTGACGGCGTTGCAGCCGTTGTTACCGCGCGGGATGCAGATCACGGCGACGACCGGGGGTGTGAGCGTTCAGTGCCCGGGCGCGACGAATGATCTGCTGGAGCTGCTGGCGTCTGGCCCGTACTTTGTCTATAAAGACAACGGGAACGGATTGCTGCGAGGGACCGGGCCGTTTGTGCTGGACAGCGTTTCGGCCAGCGCGCGCGACGCGGATAAGGTGAATGGAGACGCAGGGCCGGCACCCGCGCAGAAGCTGCGGTTCCGGGTGAATGAGCTGTGCTGGAGCGGGCGGCCTTATCTGAATGGGGTAGAAGTGACCTTGGGAGTTGCGCCGGCGCGGGCGCTGTTGGACCTGCAACTGGGAAAAACGGACCTCGGTGAGCTTTCGGTGGACACGATAAGGCGCGCCGAGCAGTCGAACGTGAAGTGCTGGGCTTCGGCTCCGCTGACGCTGTATGCGCTGAAGTTTCCCGGGGAAGCAAAAACGGCGAACGAGCAGGTGCTGCGCGAGGCAATCAACCTGGCAGTAGACCGCGGGGCGATGGCACGCGTGTTGCTGCAGAAGCAAGCGGAACCATCAGGCGCCTTCTTGCCGCAGTGGCTCTCGGGATATGCTTTTCTCTTCGACGCGGAGAGCCATGTCGAACGTGCGAAGGAGTTACGAGCGAAGCTGCCAGGGAACGCGATGGGCGTAGCGACGGTGATGCGGATCAGCGTGGACGCGAACAACGAGTTATCGAGGCTGGTGGCGGAACGAATCGCGGTGAACGCGCGGGCGGCTGGCTTGACGCTGCAGACCGTGAAAGCGTCGGGCGCGAAGAACGACGGAGATGCACAGCTGATGGCGTGGCGTTGCACCACGTTATCGCCGCGCGCATCGTTGGAGAACCTAGCGGCAACGCTGAAGTGGCAAATTCCAGAGGGCGGAGTGCCCGAAGAGCCGGATGCGCGCTATGCTTGGGAAAAGAGAATGATGGACGAAAAGAATCTGCTGCCGATCGTTGCGGTACCGGATTTTGCGGCGCTGGCGGGGCAAGTGCGTAACTGGGCGCCGTCGCCGTGGGGCGAATGGCGGTTGGCGGACGTGTGGCTGGAGCAAAGTGAGGCGGGAACCAAGACGCCGGCGGGAGCGAAGCCATGAGCTTTCGCACAAAACTGTTTCTGATATTTCTGATCACTGTGCTGGCGTCGGTGTCTGCGGTTGCCTACAGCGTGACGCATTACACGCGGGCGGCGTATGAGGAGATGGACGCGCAGAGGACCAGCGCGCTGGTGGCGCAGTTCCAGAAAGAGTTTGCGCAGCAGGGAGAAATCGTCGCGCGGAACGTGGAAAGCATTACCAACTCTGAGTTGACGTTGAAGATGGCGATTGATCAGGAGCGGGCAAATCCGGACCAGTCATTGTATGTGCACGATGCGGCAGGAGCGGCGCAGGAACACGGCCTGAACTTCATGGAGTTTGTGATTGCGGATGGGACACTGATTTCGTCGGCGGAGTATCCGGCGCGCGTGGGCTACAAGGAAACGTGGGTTACGGCGGGCAAGGATTGGAATGGGACGGAAGCGTTTTTGCGGCGCGTGGAATTGCCGAATGAAGTGGCGGTGGCGCTGACGGCCGTGCGGACGCAGCCCAATGTGTCCAAGCCGTTTTATGCGGTCGGCGGACGGCGGCTAGACGAGAATTTCCTGGCCTCACTAGTGGCTCCGGCGGGACTGCGAACACTGCTTTATCTGAATCTGGAGCAGGATTTCTCGCCGGCTAACATGACGGCGTCGAACGGAAAAGTGGACCAACCGGAAAAGTTTGCGCCGATTATCGCGCAGCTGCAGAGCAAGCCGCAGCCACTGGTGCAGACCATTCAATGGACCAGCGACGCGGATTCCGCGGAAACGTTCCACGCATTGCCACTAACCGGTCGCAACGGAGAATTTCTCGGGGCCTTGATGGTAGGGAGTTCGCGGGCGGATCTGGTGCTGCTGACGCGGCACATTATGAGACTATCGGCGGCGGTGGCGGCGGCGGCGATTCTCATTGGGTTGCTGCTGACGTTTTGGGTTTCGGCGCGCATCACGCGGCCAATCGAACAGCTGGCGGAAGGCGCCCGCGAAGTGGCGGCGGGCCACTGGGATACGCGGATTGATTTGCACGGCGGCGACGAAACCGGGCAATTGGCTGCGGCCTTCAATCACATGACGCAGACACTGACGGCGCAACGGGAACGGCTGGTACAGACCGAACGCGTGGCGGCATGGCGCGAACTGGCGCGGCGGCTGGCGCATGAGCTGCGCAATCCACTGTTTCCGTTGCAGATCACCGTGGAAAACATGCAGCGGTCGCGGCAACTGGGGCCGGAACAGTTTCAGGAAGTTTTCAACGAGTCCACGGCGACATTAAAGGCGGAGCTGGCGAACCTGAATTCCATCGTCAACCGGTTCAGTGATTTTTCGAAGATGCCGCCGCCAGAATTCTCGCGCGTGGATATTAATGAAGCGATTCGCAGCGCGGTACGACTGTTTGAGCCGCAGTTCCACGCGGTGGGGAAGCCCACGGTCACCACGGAGTATTTTTTGAAGGAAGGGCTGCCAGAGATTGACGGGGATCCTGAATTGTTGCACAAGGCGTTCCAGAACCTGGTGCTGAATGCGCTGGACGCGATGCCGGCGGGCGGGGCGCTGACGTTCCGGTCGGTAGAGACGCAGGGCGGAGTGCGCATCGAAGTTTCGGATACCGGCAAGGGGCTGACGTCGGAAGAGTGCTCGCGGCTGTTCACGCCGTATTACACGACGAAGCAGCAGGGAACCGGGCTGGGGCTGGCGATCGTGCAATCGGTGGTCAGCGATCATCGCGGCACGATTTCGGTGGCCAGCGAAGAAGGACACGGGACGACATTTCGAATCGAGTTGCCGCGCCGGCAGCCGGGCGTAACGGCAAAGAAAGCGCAAGCGGCTTTGCCGGCCGCGGAACAGAGCGCTTCCTCTTCCACGACCGCGGAAACCGCTGCGGCGAGCGATTAGCCCCAGCGCCTGGAATCCTTTGACACGCAAAGCACAACTTTTGCTGGTGGACGACGACGCGAACACGCTGGCGTCGCTGGCGCGGGCGTTCCGCCTGGCGGGGCATGAAGCGACGGTCTGCGATAACGCCAGCCGCGCGGTGGAGTTGCTGCGCAACGAAAAGTTTGACGTGATTTTTTCCGACGTGGTGATGCCAGGAAAAAGTGGATTGGAGTTTCTGGAAGAGATCAAGGCGGCGGGAGTGAAGGCTCCGGTGATTCTGATTTCGGGGCAGGCGAACATAGAGATGGCGGTGCGTGCGACGAAGCTGGGGGCGCTGGATTTTCTGGAGAAGCCACTTTCGACGGACAAGCTGCTGGTGACGGTGGAAAATGCGCTGCGGTTGTCGCGGCTGGAAGATGAAAATCACGAGCTGAAGAAGCGCTTGGGCAAGCATCAGCTGGTGGGCACCGGCGCTGCGATGAAGAAATTGCTGGCGCAGATTGATCGCGTGGCCGGGAGCGAAACACGAGTGTGCATTTTGGGCGAGACCGGAACGGGGAAGGAATTGGTGGCGCGGGCCATTCACGAGAAGTCGCAGCGGCGCGAAGGGCCATTCGTTACGCTAAATTGCGCGGCGGTTCCGGCGGAGCTGATCGAGTCGGAATTGTTTGGGCATGAGAAGGGCGCGTTCACCGGCGCAGCGGGAAGGCACGTCGGGAAATTCGAGCAGGCAGAAGGCGGGACACTGTTTCTGGATGAGATTGGCGACATGCCGGTGGCGATGCAGGCGAAACTGCTGCGGGTGCTGGAAGAGGGGGAAGTGGAGCGGGTGGGCGGCGACAAGCCGGTCAAGGTGAATGTGCGAGTAGTGGTGGCGACACACCGGAATCTGGAAGAACTGGTGGCGCACAATGCGTTCCGGCGGGATTTGTTTCACCGCGTGTATGTGTTTCCGCTGGTGCTGCCGGCGCTGCGGGAACGGCCCGAGGATTTCGCGGAATTGGTGGCGCACTTTGCCCGGCAAGTGGCTGCGCAAAATGGATGGAAGGAGAAGGAGTTTTCCGCACAGGCGATTGCGTCGCTGCAGCGGTATGGCTGGCCGGGAAATGTGCGGGAATTACGGAACGTGGTGGAGCGGCTGGTGCTGCTGGCGGAGGGCGAGCGAATTGGGGCAGAGGATGTGGTGATGGCGTTGCCGGCTGGAGCCGGGCAGGGAAGCGGCGCGGGCATGGGCGCCGCAGGGAACGGGGGCGGCGGCATTGATCCTGGCGCGGGTACGCTGGCAGTGCGTACCGAAGCATTTGAGAAGGAAGTGCTGCTGGCGGAGATCCGCCACCACAATTTTCACATGACCAATGTGGCGCGAGCGTTGGGTCTGGAGCGCAGCCACCTTTACAAAAAATGCCAGCAATTGGGAATTGACTTGCAATCGCTGCGTAAGCCGGAATAAATCAGAAGTATGAATCCCTGGCTGATTGGTGTTCCAGCTGCCGCGGTGGCCGCCGGAGCGGTGACTTCGTATGCTGCGGTGCATTCGGGATCCCAGCTGTTTGGCGCGACAATGAGGCATACAGGCTCACCGCGCGAATTGGCGATTACGTTTGACGACGGGCCGAATCCGGCGATCACGCCTAAGCTGCTGAACTTGCTGGAACGTTATGAAGCGAAGGCAACATTTTTTGTGATTGGGCGGTTTGTGCGGCGGTGTCCGGAGTTGACGAGGGAAGTTGCGGCGCGTAGGCATTTGCTTGGGAATCACACCGAGACGCATCCGAATTTGTTTTGGCTGAGCCCGCGGGCAGTGCGCGAGGAGTTGCGGCGCTGCCAGGATGCGCTGGAGGCGACGACGGGCTCGCGGGCAGCCTATTTTCGCCCGCCGTGGGGTTACCGGAATCCGTGGGTAGTTGGGGCGGCGCGTACTTTGGGGATGCAGACGGTGCTGTGGACGCTGATCCCTGGGGACTGGAAGGCGCCGGCGGCGGACTGGCTCAGCGCGAGAATGCAGCCAATCGCGGAGCACGCTGCGCACGCGTCCCGGCGAAGGGGCGGAGATGTGCTGTGCCTGCATGACGGCGCGCACCGCGGATTGGGCGGGGACCGCAGCTTGACCTTGGCAGCGCTGGAATACTGGCTGCCACGGTGGCGTGACGCGGGACTGAAGTTTGTTACAATCAGCGAAGCGGCGAAGGCAGCCGCACGCTGACTATGGACACTCGCTCGTTTTACACGGAACGCGAAGAAAACAAGGCGCAGAAGCTGATCTGCCCCAGCTGCCGAAACGAATTTACGGCTTCGGTGCGCTGGAAGGTATGCACCAAGCGCAAGGAATTGCCGCGTGGCGCCAGCGGCGAAGACCGCGCCAAATTCGCCAAGGCGAATTCGTATATGGTGCGGCTGGATGATCTGGTGGCCTGCCACAAGTGCCGCAAGCGGATCGAGCTGACCGGGCAGTCCACCATACTGATCAATGACAACCTGGGTGACCGCAACGCGGATCCGGAAAATTTCGGGAATCGCTAGTAGGCTGGCGGATTCTAGATTTCCGGATACATTTCAAAAAAGGCTTCCACGGATTGGTGAAAGGTAGCTTCGATTTCTTCCTTGCTGCCTTCGATCAGGTGCATGGTCACGCGGGCGGTCTTGCCGTTTTTCAGTACCACAGTGGCGTCCTTTACTTCGCCCAAATCTTCCTCCGGTAGCAGTCGCAACCCATAAATCAACGCCAGCTTGGCCATGGCAACCTCTCCTAAAACGTTTCTTTGAGAGTGACGGGAGGGGGCTTGCGTGTCAAATCGACTGTTGCCGATGGCTTCGTGGGCTTGTGTCTCACTACCGGTAAAGTTATGCTGCGGGCATCCGTCCCCCAGTTGGTGGCATCGGAACGACCATACGGAGGATTCCCCATGCAATTCCCAGCGAGGACGATGCACAAGTCCTTGTTATGCGCGGTGACCAGTGCGGCGATCGGCTTCGTAGCGGCCAGCGCGGTGAGCGCAGTGCCAGCGCAGCAACCGGAGGGGCCGCAGGTGGATGCTCCCGCGCCGGTGGCGCAACCTCCAGCGGCGGCGCACGCGCCCGGGAAAAGGCTCATCGTGCCGTCCGGTACGCGGTTGGCGGTGGTGCTGGAGAATGGCATTTCCACACGCAGCGCGAAAGCCGGCGATTCGCTCTATTTTCACACCGCATTTCCGGTGACGCAAAACAATCAGGTGGTCATACCGGTTGGTTCGTATTTGCGTGGGTCGCTGCTGGAAAGCAAACGGCCGGGACGCGTTAAGGGACGCGGCGAATTTCGTATGCGGCTGGAATCGTTGATCTTGCCAAACGGCTACACGGTGGATTTGCTGGCCGCCCCGCGCAGCGCGGACACCGGAGGCAAGGAGACGACAGACCCGGAAGGAAAAGTGACCGGTGAAGGCGGCAAGGGCAAGGATGTTGGCACGGTTGCGACCACTACGGTGACCGGCGCGGGCATCGGTGCCATTGCCGGTGGAGCGAAGGGCGCGGGCATCGGCGCGGGAGTTGGCGGACTCATAGGGCTCGGGGCGATTCTGCTGACACGCGGGCCAGAGGCGCAGTTGCCGCGTGGCACAACCATGGACATTGTTCTGGAACGTGAGCTGACGATGGATTCGAGCTACGTGCAGTTTTCCAACACGGGCACGGCGCAGCCCATCACGCCTCCGCAAGCACGAGAACGGTGAACGTCATTCGGTATAAACCGCGGCTGACAGCGGCATTCGTGTCTAGCCTATGAAGCGGTGGAAGCTCGATGTGCGGCTTGGAAACGCATCGGGCTGAAACGGTCGATGTCCGCACTGAGCGTCTTACCCGTGATGTGTTCCCCCATAAGCTTGGCAGTGATGGGCGTCAGCAGCACGCCGCTGCGATAATGGCCGGCGGCAATGATGAGCCCTTCGATGCCGGTCGGGCCGAGAATTGGCAGGTGGTCTGGAGTGTCCGGGCGAAGGCCTGCCCAGGTTTCTTCCACCTGAGCTTGCGCCAGCACAGGGGCAAGTTCGATTGCGCCGCTCAGATTGGCAAGAATCCCCGACGCTGTGACCGCTTTATCGAAGCCGATGCGCTCGACGGTCGCTCCGGCCAGGATGCGGCCATCGTTGCGCGGTACCAGATAGATTCGCTCCGACCACAACACACGTTCGATCTTTGTATGGGCCCGGCGAAGAGAAACCATTTGGCCTTTCGCGGGACGTACGGGAGCGAATGGCTCAACGCCGCCAATTTGAACGGAATAACAGCCCGCGGCGATAATTGTTTGCGAAGCCGAGACTTTTTCGCCATCACAAAGAACGATCCCGACACAGCGATCGCCTTGGCGCGAAATTGCTTGCACTGGCGCGCCGGCAAAGATCTGCGCGCCACTTCGTTTTGCCGCTTCCAGCAAGGCCGCGCTCAGGAGTCGGTTGTCCACCGAAGCTTCGTCAGGACGAAGCACGGCCGCTTCGATTTCCTCGCTGAGTGCCGGCTCCAGTTCGCGAGCGTCCGAAGCTGAGATCGCTTCGGCGGTCAGGCCAAGACCGTGATGCAGCGCGACAATGGTATTGAGTTCTTCCTGCGCGTGGCGTGAGAACAGTGCTTCGATGGTGCCTTTGGCGCGGTAGCCGGCGGACATGCCGCTTAGTTCTTCTGCCAACTTGATGAAGCCGGGATACATTCCCAGGCTGGCTTTACCGAGCGCCACCATGGCAATCATCGCGGGGTTTTCCGGGGCGGGAGAGAGGATTCCGGCGCTGGCCCACGATGCTTCGTGCCCAGGCTGCTGCGCGTCAAAAACAGCGACCTGCAAACCGGCGCGCGCCAATTCCAGGGCGATCGCAGTGCCGATCAGTCCGCCTCCTGCGATCGCTACGTCGAACGTTCTCATGACAGCATTCTAACGCAAGCGGCGAACGGCGCGGCCACGTTCGATGTCTGGCGGAAACTCCAACCGCTACAACAGCGCGCTCAGTTCTTCAGAGAGAACCTGCGCCTTCTTGGCCAGATTTCGGGCGCGCGTCCAATCCCCTTCGCGCGCCGCATCTTTGGATTCCTGCAGGAACGATGTGACCTTCGAAGCCAGATCGGACTGCGTTGGATTGAGGGTGCGGCCCTTGGCAGCATCCAGATTCTTTTGCGCGATGGCCACGCTTTCGTTCATTTGCGATTGAGCTGCCGCAATTTCCTGCGGAGAAAGTTCTGGAGCAAGCGAAGGCGCAGTCGGTTGGCGCGACTCGATCGATTCGGCCGGTTGTTGTACCGGCACACGTGGACGGGCGGGTTGGCGCGCGACCGTCAAACTGGACGGCGGCGGAGGAAGGTCCCAAGCCAGGTCCGGCGCCGAGTCATCCATATAGTGCGGTTGGTAACCCGGCACAGGAACCGGGACATTCGGACGGACATTGATAGAGGCGGCCCATGGACGCACTTTTATCTGCTTTTCTGCACAGCCCAGCAGAAAAACGGAAGCCAAAGCAAACAACGCGACAGGAAATCGGCGATTCCGGTTTTCCCGGCACCCAGGATACGAGAGTGATCTGCGTGTCATGCTGCGAGCGGCAACTCAATCCGAAATGTCGTGCCGCGGCCTGCCTCCGATTGAAAATCGATCGAACCATTGTGAAGCTGCACGATGCGAAACGTCGTAGCCAGGCCGATTCCACTGCCCCCGGGCCGGGTCGTGAAAAACAACTGAAAGATCTTCTGGCGGTTTTCCGGGGCGATTCCTTTGCCGGTATCGGAAACGCTGATTTCCGCCAGCTCGCCTCGCCGCTTCAGCACCAGGCGAAGTTCGCCGCCGTTCGGCATGGCATCCACGGCGTTCAAAACCAGATTCAGCACCGCTTGCTTCAGCAGATCGCGATCCGCCCACACTTCGGGCACGCCTGTGCCCAGCGATTCGTCCACAGTGACCCCGGCCTTCTGCAGTTGTGGCTGCGCCACGCTCATGACCTCCTGCAAAAGTTCAGACAGATTGGTGGACTCCAGCTTGATTTCGAGGGGACGCGTGAAATCCAGGAAGCGCTTTACCACAGCGTCCAGGCGGTCAATTTCCTTGTCCAAAACCTGAACCGCCTGCTGTGCGGCGGGCGCCTGCTCCGGCGGCAGAGTATCCTTTAGATTCTCGAGCCACAAGCGCATGGAGTTTAGCGGGTTTTTCACCTCGTGAGCGACGCCTGCGGTGATTCTTCCTAGAGCGGCTAACCGTTCGCTCACCTGCAACTGAGTATTGATGCTTTCCAGGGAGTCCAGGTCGCGCAACGTCACCAACGCGCCCATCTGCTCGCCATTTTCCTGAATTCCCTGCACGCTGACTCCCACGCGGCGCCGGCCGTCCACGGTTTGCAACTCCGTTTCGGCAGCCGTCTCTCGAAGTTCGTCACCTTCGAGATGCAGGGCTTGGCGCAAGGGATGGCCGGCGGGAAAAATCTCAGTTACGCGACGTCCCAGGAAATGGCCCGCTGGAGCTCCCAGAAATTTTTCCGCGGCTGGGCTAACCATAACCGCGCGCGCATCGCGGGTAAACAACAGCAAGCCATCTTCTAGGCCCGCCATTACAGAATTCAAATTCTCCCGCAAGGTGCTGAAAATTTCGTGCACGCCCCGCAGTTGTTGTCCGACCTGTGTGATTTTCTTGCTCACCAAACCCAGTTCGTCGCCACTGCTGGCAAATCCTCCGAAGCCGGAAAAAACGGTAAATGCCTTGGCTTCGGCAGGCGGCATGTCGAACTGGCCGGCAGAAATGCGGTCTAGCTGCGCCGAAATATCGCGCAGAGGCGCCAGCGTGGCCCCTGTCACCACCATAGCCAGGCCAGTGGCGACCAGCAGGGCGACCAAGGCAATCGTGCCGGAAGTACGCAGACTCGGAGCGATAGCATCCCGCAGCAACGGAATTGAGATCCCCACGCGCACTTCGCCGAATGGCTCTCCGCCCATTTTGAAGGCGAAAGCCGATTGATACACGTGCTGCTGTCCATACAGGGCTTTGATCTGGCGAAAGAAATTGCCGCGATCTACCTGTGAAAACGGAGGACGCACCGGAGCGATGGTCCCTGTCAACTTGGGGTCGCTCGAAACGAGAACCATTCCGGCGTGGTCCACGATGGACACTTCATAAATCCAGGCGTTGGATCCCAGCGGCGACTGAATCGCAGCCAGCAGACCTTCGCTGGTTTCAAACGCCTGCTTGACGTATTCGTGGCGATCCTCAGCGCTGTTGGAGAGCGGCCGCGTGCCTGCCTGCTTGGCGTCTTCCAGCGCGTGTTTCGCTTCCTCAAAAATCTGCTGGGCGAGCTCGTCGGCGCGCACACGCGTTTCGTGAATGACCTGGCTGGTCAGCCGGGCCATGAACACCGCCGAAAGCACCACCACGACCAGAAACACCAATCCGGTCATCACCAGCGTAAGCTTGGTGCGAAGCCGCAGCTGCATGGTTGGCTGCTACTCTCCTTCGGCTCGTTCGCTGCCGTATTCCTTCAGTTTATTGTGCAGGGTCTTCAAGCTGATGCCGAGAAGTTCCGCGGCCCGGGTCTTGTTGTTGCCCGTCGCCGCCAGCGTCTGCAGAATCAATTCCCGCTCCATCGCGTCCACGGTCGTGCCGACAGGAAATTTGATCGCGCCCAAGTCGCTGGGACTCTTCGCGGCA
>Ga0307475_10001723_pt1 | contig 13064 bp, 11 predicted proteins | sample atmos_gasesECM1C_FD_203317 | JGI IMG/M metagenome (GOLD analysis project Ga0307475, IMG submission 203317) | Hardwood forest soil microbial communities from Morgan-Monroe State Forest, Indiana, United States - atmos_gasesECM1C_515 | ecosystem: Environmental > Terrestrial > Soil > Temperate... | reverse complement strand
CAACCTCCAACCCCACGACAGGCCCGGTCCGGGATGCGGCGGGTAATCTTTACTTCGGAGGGGGATTAACGGATTGTACTGCGGGAGGCTCCGACGATAGTGATTGCGGCCGTTTGTTCAAGTTAGACACAGCCGGTGTCTCGACCGTGCTCCACACCTTTACTGGCGGAGCGGATGGACTCGCCGCGATTGACACCCTGGCCCTAGACGAATCCGGCAACCTCTATGGTGCCTCTGGCTTCGGCGGGTTGCCCAACTGCTCAAGCTCGACGAACTTCTTTTCGGGCTGTGGAACGGCGTTCAAGCTGGATACGGCTGGCAATCTCACCATTCTGCACAGTTTCACGGGAGGAACGGATGGGGGAATTCCACTTGCAGGAGTGACCCGAGACAAGAAGGGCAACTTGTATGGCACCGTCGTAAACCAAATTGGCCTAGGCGACGGTTTGGTGTTCAAGATTAACGGCGACTTCCCGCGATCATCTGGGAGCCCTGCGACTACACCGTCAAGGTGAAAAATCGGTGCTCGCTGCTTTCGCAGATGTGCGGCGACCGATGTCGCCGCTTCGTCCCGTCGTGTCATGAGAAGGTTCCACCCGCGACCCGGGCGACATTCAAGCCGGCCCTTCGACCGAGACAGGCAAAGACTCACTAGCGCCCAAGAGTCCCTCACCAAAAACCAAAAAGGACAGCCCGGAGCCCCCGAGGCCGTCCTGTTAACCCTCCCGGTTAGAAGGGCAACGTGCTGATTACAAGGTACCTCCGGAATGTTGCAGGATCATGGATAAATGATTAATTTCCAATGAATTCGCCCACAGCGAGGTCAAAAGGATTCCGTTTTCAGACACCATGTTTGCGGGAACCCAGTTTGCACGGACGAAGTGTGGAACATGTGGCGCTCGATAATACTCCCGGCACCTACGGCGTGCTCCGATTTTGCAGTCTCCTCGAGTAGCGCTGTTATATTTGTCGGTAGGTGGTTGAACGGCCTCGGACCGCAAACTGCGGCGGTTTGTGGACGTTGTTTTTCTTTTGTCCTATCGATAAGGACCTGATGGAGCCCTCAAAAAAACACAAGGTCGAGCAGTCACAGCGTCTGCAGAAGCGGGCTGAGGCTATTATCCCTGGCGGAGTGAACTCGCCGGTGCGGGCGTTTAGCTCGGTGGGCGGTGATCCGCGTTTCATTGTGCGTGGCAAAGCTTCGCGTATCTGGGACGCGGATGACAATGAGCTGATCGATTACGTGGGCTCGTGGGGGCCACTGATTCTCGGACACTCCGCGCCAGACGTGCTCGATGCGATTCTGGGCGCGGTGTGCAATGGGACGAGCTTCGGAGCGTCCACGCCTATAGAGGCTGACCTTGCCGAACTTGTGATATCAGCATTTCCGCATGTGCAGAAAATTCGGTTCGTGAATTCGGGGACCGAGGCGACGATGTCGGCCATACGGCTGGCGCGCGCTTATACAAAACGTAAATACATTGTGAAGTTTGAAGGCTGCTATCACGGGCATGCGGACGCGCTGCTAGTGAAGGCGGGCTCCGGAGTAGCCACGCTGGGAATTCCCGGATCGGCGGGGGTTCCGGAGGAATTCATTCAGTTCACGGTCGCCCTTCCGCTCAATAATATTGCCGCCGTGGAGCACGCGTTTCAGAAATTCAAGCATCAGATTGCTTGCGTGATTGTTGAGCCGGTAGTGGGGAACATGGGGTGTGTTCCTGGCGCAACTGATTTTCTGGTAGGGCTCAGATTGATTACGGAGCGCGAGAAGGCTGTGTTGATCTTTGATGAGGTCATGACCGGGTTCCGGTTAGCCTTTGGCGGGGCACAGGAGATTTACAGCATTCGTCCTGACTTGACGACGATGGGGAAAATTATCGGCGGGGGATTGCCCGTGGGGGCGTACGGCGGGCCCTCGGAGATCATGGATCTAGTAGCGCCGCTGGGGCCGATGTATCAAGCGGGAACCCTGTCGGGGAATCCGCTGGCGATGGCAGCGGGATTTGCGACAGTGAAGCACCTGCGCGATCACAAGGATGAGATTTATCCCCGGCTAGAGAAGCTGAGCGGAGAAGTTGCAGAAGGCGTAGCCTCTGCCGCGAAAGAAGCGGGGATTGCCCTCTGCCACAACCGAGTCGGTTCAATGTTTACATGGTTCTTTACGCCGGGACCGGTCACAGATTGGGATTCCGCGTCGAAGTCGGACACGGAAGCTTTTGGGCGTTTCTTTCGCGCGATGCTCGACAGCGGAATATATCTGCCACCATCGCAATACGAGGCGGCATTCTTGAGCGCGGCCCACACGGAGGAAGATGTGCAGCGCACGATTGAGGCGGCGAAGCGGGCGTTTGCAGCGGCAGGGGCCTAGAATCCATCACGGAGTCACAGAGGCACGGAGAGAATAATGGTTCTGGCCGCGGACTAAGATCTTCAGCTGACGGCTGATGATTCACGCCTGGCTTCCCATCATCTCAGGGATGGTTAGGAACTCATAACCCTCCGACTGGTACCGCGCAATCAAATGATCCGTAGCAACGACAGTTTGCGCGCGATCGCCACCCATTTGGCGGTGACCGCCGTCGTGGAGAAGTATTACATTGCCCCCGCGAATCTGCTTCGAGACCTTGCGCTCAATGATCTCGGCGCGCGGCGCGTTCCAGTCATAGCCGGTTACGTTCCACATGATGGGTTCCAGATTCAGCTCGCGGGCGATGCGAAGGACAGCGGGGCGGCGTCCACCGAACGGAGGCCGGAAGAGATTGGAATGCTCACCAATGGAGTCGTTCAAAACGGAATCACAGTCGACGAGTTGTTGTCTGATTTCCCCTTCGGTTTTCAATGTCAACAGTGGATGAGTGAAGCTGTGATTGCCGATTGTGTGTCCAGCTTTGGCGATTTCACGCGCGATATCGGGACGCTGGCGCACGTAGCGGCCGATCAGGAAAAAGCTAGCTTTCACGTTGTGCTTCGCCAGAACATCTAGCAAGAGCAGCGTGTGGGGATCGTTGGGACCGTCATCGTAGGTGAGCGCAAGCGTCTTAGATCCCCGAGGTACTCCGGTGAAAGTTCTGCCATACCACTGTCCGGTCGGCGACATAGACTGATATCCGGCGGCGACGGCGGCCGCCACGGCGGTGCCAGCGGAAAGGGCGAGAGGAAGCACGGAGAGATTCTAAATTGATTTTCAACTGTCGATTGCCAATTGCCGACTTGCGATCCGAACGGCCGGACGAACTCGGAAGTTGGAAATTGGCGATCGAAAATCGCTGTTAACTCTTCTCTCAATTGCCAGTGCGCCGGAAGCAAGCTATTCTGCCAATTCCGAACCCGCGCGAACCCATGGCCAATCTCTTCGAGCTACCCCGCTACATTGCAGTGGAAGGTCCGATACGAGTCGGCAAAAGTACGTTGGCGGACATTCTCGCCGGGCGCCTAAATGCACAGCGGGTTATGGAGCCCGAGTCGAACCCTTTCCTTCAATCTTTTTATGAGGGCGAGCGGGGCGCGGCATTTCAGGCGCAGTTCGCATTTCTGGCGCGGCGATTCGAGCAATTGCATGCGCTCGATCTTGGACCACGGTCGCAGAAGACAGTCGTTGCCGACTTCATCTTTGAAAAAGACAAGCTCTTCGCCTGCCTCAATCTGAACGACCAGGAACTTGAAACCTATAACCTCTACTACAACCACTTTCGCGAGCAGTTGCCTACGCCTGATCTCGTCATTTATCTGCAGGCCACTCCCGAGGTGCTGAAGAAGCGTCTGAAGAAAAAGAACGTATCAGGCGAGCGCGCGGTCAGCGACGACTATCTGGAAGAGGTTGTGAAGGCGTACGAGCACTTCTTTTTTCACTACACATCCTCGGACCTCCTGATCGTCAACACATCGGAGATAGACTTCGTCGATCGCAACGAGGACTTGCAGGAACTTCTGCGAAAGGTCTCCGAGCCAATCAAAGGCACGCAGTATTTCCTGCCGCTGGGTGGGCAGGAGGCGGCCAGCGCGTAAAGGAGCTTTGTGGAAGGCGACTCTCAGGTGTAGGATTCTTCCCCGTGAGGTGGCCTATGCGTCTCCAGACGGCGTTGCTAGCTGTACTTTTGTGCTCTACTCCTGTTGCTCTGTGCGATGAAGGTCATCACCACTCTCTCACCGAAGAGGAAGTCGGCTCGGTTCACTTTCCAACCTCTTGCCGATCTGACCTTGCAAGTAATTTCAACCGTGCGGTCGCGCTGCTGCACTCGTTCCAATATGAACAGGCACGGCAGGCTTTCACCGAGATTGCTGATAAAGATCCGCAGTGCGCCATGGCGCAATGGGGCGTAGCTATGTCGCACTATCACGGCATGTGGGGCAACGGCGACACCGCCGCCGGCCGCGTCACCCTCAACCGGGCAAAGCGGCTCGCGGCCAGCAACTCGACGACTACGCCCCGTGAAAAAGCCTACATCGATGCTTTGGCTGAGATCTACCGCGAGGATGGCAAGGACATGTATTCGCACGAGCGGGTCTTTGAGCAAAAGATGGCCGCAGTGCAGGCGGCCTATCCGCAAGACGACGAGGCAGCGATTTTTCACGCTTTATCGCTGGCGATTACGGCGCCAAAGACCGACAAGACCTTCGCCAATCAGCGAAAGTGCGGCGAGATCCTGGAGCCTATTTTTGCCCGTCAGCCGCATCATCCCGGCATCGCTCACTACATTATTCATTGCTACGACAATCCAGTGCTGGCTGAGAAAGGTCTGGGCGCAGCACGCATGTACGCGAAGATCGCGCCCGCTTCGGCCCACGCCAATCACATGCCGTCGCACCTGTTCACCCGCGTGGGGTCCTGGGACGAGTCGATTGCTTCGAACACGAAATCAGCGCAGTTGGCGGCCGCTGCGGAAGCCACTTCGGCGAACGGAGAGGCGCGCGATCAGCGGCTGCATGCGATGGATTATCTGGAATACGCGGACTTGCAAAGCGGACGCACCAAACAGGCGAAGGCCGTGTTGGAAGAGATGAATTCGCTGCCACCAGTCGCAGGCTCGCTTACCGGAAATTACGGGTCAGCGGCAATTCCAGCTCGATATGCAACCGAGCTGGGCGATTGGGAGCGGGCGAGCCACCTTCGTGTACAAGAGGATGGCGTGCTTTGGGCGCAGGCAATCACGTGGACGGCGATCGGCATCGGCAGCGCCCGCACCAAGGATCTCGATCGCGCCATTCAAGCCGAGCAGAAACTTGGTACTCTCCGCGACGCTATCGCGAAGCAGAATAACTCTTATTGGTCGGATCAGGTTGAAGTGCAGCGGCGCGAAGTGGCTGCGTGGATTGCAGAGCAAAACGGCAAGTCTGCCGATGCACTGCAACTGGCGCATTCCGCGGCAGAACTGGAAGAGAGCATGGATAAGGCCGCGGTTACGCCTGGAGCCATCACTCCCGCACGCGAGATGTTGGCGGAGTTGCTGCTACTGGAGCATCGTCCGAAGGACTCGCTGACGGAATATCAAAGTGTTCTCAAAACCTCACCGAACCGCTTCAACGCTTTGTACGGGGCGGCGAATGCGGCAGAGGCAGCAGGGGACACGGTTGCCGGCCGGCAATATTTCCGGAAATTGACTGAGGTCGCGGTCGGAGACGAAAGGCCGGAACTGGCGGCGGCTCGCAAGAAGCTGGTTACTGCTGAAAAGGCGGCGGTTGAGCGACCGTAAGCTGCCCACACGGTTAGCCGATCGGTTCCGTACTGGGAGGCGAGAACGACGCCTGTGGAGGGCTTGGCGGAGCCGGATATAGGACGCTGCCGAGCCTTGGATATCGGCTGGCAAAGAAATAAATGGAATACGCGGGGAAGAAGACGATTGCCGGCACCGCAATGAGCGACAGTATATAAAAGAAAAAAGCCAGCACTACTGACCCAACGACCACCGCGAGAGTAATAGTTTGGAGGTTCCAGGTTAAACCTGCGGCTTTTCCTGTCAGCACAGCGGCGAGGCCCAACGCTCCCACCGGAATCGCAATCGCGACTACGACAATCACCGACACTATGCCAAGAACGATCGCCGCACCAATAGCCATCACAATTTTCATACCCACGTATCCGGCATAGCCGCCCTTCTCCGCCTGGATCATGATCCAGAGGCGCCGCCATCCTTCGATTGCAGTAATATTCTCGAACGCCATCTGCGGCACTACGAAGTCCTTAGTCAGGACATAAATAACCGCGGAAGTGACAAAGAACAGCAGCACTACGAAAAATAGAACAATGCCTGCAAGCACCAGCGGCACAATATGGTGGCTCGGATCCCTCAGCCAGCCAATGGCGAATCCAAAGCCGAGGGGAATACCGATTAGCACAACCGTCGCCGCGATCATAAGAAGCATGTATAGCAGCTTCCATAAAAAGTACTTGGTCCCGGGCGCTTGTCTCTGCGTCCAACCTTCGCGGATTTTGCATTCCTTCGCCAATACGCTGTCGAAAAGAACGAAGCGCATCACGCTGCTCGCATAGAGGAGAAAGATTCCCAATACAAGGCCGCTTACAACGAGCACCGCTATGAGCGCCGCCAACAGGGCAGGATTCGTCGCGGCCAGTCCGGTATCGATGAAATGCTGCGTGCTATTCGGGCGGGTAGGAAAATTTCGTGGCAAATTGCACCCTCCACCGGAACCGAGTTCACCGGCGAGCAATCCCACAAACGCAAGCCTGGTCCATTGACCGAAGCGGAACGGTTTAAACAATTGCTGTTTGGTGTGTTCGAAGGCGGGCGAAATCGCATCGACGGCGGAGATCGGCAAGCGCGTACCTCGTTTTGGAAGCTAGGTTGGCACAAGGTACTGCGAAGCGGGGAAGAGGTCAAATGAATTCTGCAAGAGGTTTTGGACTGGAGGCTTGGATCATTCGTAGGGCAACAACTCAGATCCAACTCAACACTTTGCGACGAATGACTTGCCATCATCAACCAGCTGCCGAAACCAGATCGATCTTCTCTGACCAGGTCTCGAATTCTCGCAACGCCAGCTCGCACTGCCGGCGGTGCCGCTCTTTGCGGTCGCGGATTTTTTCTGTCAGAGGGGGCAACAAATCAAATGTGATGTTGGCGGGTTGAAAATTCTTGGCATCCGCGTGCGTAACGTAATGTGTCAATGAACCCAATGCTGAGCCTCGGGGCGGAGCCACCGGGTCCCGTCCACAAGCCAGAGCCGCCGCATGCATGCCCGCCATCAACCCGGTCGCAATTGATTCGACATATCCCTCGACACCGCAAATCTGTCCGGCGAAGAGCACGCGCGGATGCTCTTTCATCTGTAATGTCTCCCGCAGAAGAGTTGGCGAATTGATATAAGTATTGCGATGGATCTGTCCGTAACGCAGGAAGCGGGCATTCTCCAGTCCCGGAATTAGCCGGAGCACACGGGCCTGCTCTCCAAATTTCAAATGATTTTGAAATCCGACCAGATTGTAGGAATCGGCCCGCAGATTTTCCTGGCGCAATTGCACAACCGCATATGGGATTCGACCCGTCCGCGGATCCTTCAACCCAACCGGCTTCATAGGCCCAAAGCGCAGCGTGTCACGGCCTCGCCGGGCGATTTCCTCGATTGGCAGACAGCTCTCAAAGTAATTCAGCTTTTCCCAATCGCGATCTTCCACGGAGTGTGCCGCCAGAAGCGTCTCATAGAAGCAGTCATACTCCTCCTTCGTCATGGGACAGTTGATGTAGTCCGCCGAACCCTTGTCGTACCGCGCCGCCATGTAAACACGAGACATGTCGATTGAGTCGGCCTCGACAATGGGACTGATGGAGTCGTAGAAACACAGATTGCCTGGAGCGGACGGCCCTTTAGATAAGCTCTGAGCAGGCTCCGCGCGCTGATTTGCGCTATCGGCCGTGCAGCTTAGACGGACGATCTCTTCAGCCAAAGCATCAGATGTTAGGGGTCCGGTGGCGACAATCGTGACGCGATCCGGGTCGATCCTCGTTACTTCCTCGCGCCGCACGACGATCAGCGGATCGCGTGAAATTGCATCGGTTACCCGGGACGCGAATATCGTGCGATCCACCGCCAATGCATGGCCCGCCGGAATCGCGCACCCCCGCGCAATCTCCAGCAGCAACGATCCAGCTCGGCGCATCTCTTCCTTCAATAGCCAGGGAGCAGTATTCTCGCTGTCAGATTTCAGCGAATTTGAACACACTAGTTCCGCGAAATCATCGGTCTGGTGGGCTGGCGTCGACCGCATTGGCCGCATCTCGTAAAGTTCGACTTCAATGCCTCGCCGGGCACACTGCCACGCAGCCTCCGAGCCCGCAAGACCAGCGCCGATTATCTGAATCCGCGGATTCAAGTTGCGCTCCCTGCCAGCCGCCGCAGCGCGTCATCCGTCAGCGTCACCAGCCGCCATTGATCAAGAAACTTAGCGCCCAGCGATTTGTAGAACTCGATGGCCTTCTCATTCCAATCGAGAACTTCCCAATGCACACCGTAGCATTGTTCCTGCTTCGCAATCTTCGCCACGGAGGCCAGTAGTGCCTTCCCGATTCCGTTTCCGCGAAACTGCTCGCGCACGAAGAGATCCTCCAGAAACAGTCCCTGGCCCGCCCAAGTTGAGTAGTAGCCAAAGAACAAAGCATACCCACCGGGCTGCCCGTCCCATTCGGCGATCAGTGCGCGAAACTTAGGGTTGGCCCCGAAGCCGTCCCGTAATAAGTCGGCCTCAGTAATCATGACAAGCTCCAACTCACGCTCAAATTCCGCCAGTTCGCGGATCATGGTCTTCAGCAGTGCTGCATCGCTCGAATTTGCCGCGCGAATTGTGAGCACCGGCAGGCTCTACCTTTTCAATGAGCGATGAGGGTGTACTGGCTGGCCACACACACCCATGTCCCATTCTGACGAATCCACGTATCCGTGAAGCGGCCACGACGCTGGTAGGGCTTGCCCTTGTCCATGCCTTTGACTCGGTAGACTCCCGTCACCACGGCGCTCTCTCCGTAGACGTGCGCGTCCATCGATTCCGTCACCTGTTGTTCGGGACTGTGTCCAGGCGCCTTCACGCTCGCCAGAAAATTGGACTTGGTCTTCAGAGTACCATCGTAGTCGGTGTAAACCAGCGAGTTATCCAGAAGCGCGTCGAGCGCCTTGGAATCCTTGCGCTCTTCCGCCTGGTTCCAGGCGTTTTCAAAGGCAATGATCCGTGAGCGGTTAGCGGCCGAATCAGCTTGGTCCTGAGCAGCCACAAGCAGCGATGCAGTGAAAAGCAGCGTGATCCCACAGGCCATCGCTCTCATGAAACGAAGCCTCCTAGTGTTTTCGTGGTCAATCTAGGATTAATCGACCCAGGGTCAGACATCTTTAAGGGCCTTTGTTCTATCATATGTGGGCCGCTTCCAGTCGAAGTTGAGATTCCCGCCAACAATGGCACGCATTGCACTTATCGCACCTGAAAGCGCACCTCCTGAAGTGCGGGAGATCTACGAAAAAACCCTTCGCGGCAAGCCAGGCAACGTTCAGAAAGCCCTAGCCCATCGTCCGGAGATACTTAAGAATTTTCTTACCTTTTACGCCAGTGTGGGCCGCTCACTCGACCGCAAACTTTACGAACTGATCTACATTCGCGTCTCGCTCATCAATGGCTGCCACTACTGCACCCAGCATCACCTCGCGTCGTCGAAGCGAGCAGGACTCACGGCCGACGATTGGAGTGCGCTGAAGGCCGGCGACTATTCGCGGTTCAGCGAGAAAGAAAAGGCCGCTCTGAGGTACGTCGAAAAGCTAACCCGCACTCCGCACGATATTTCCGACGCCGATTTCGCAACGTTGAAGAAAAATTTCTCAGATCCGGAAATAGTGGATATTCATCTGCTCACGGGCCTCGCGAACCTCACCAACCGGTTCACCGACCCATTAGGATTGGAAGTGGAGTTTCCGGAAGAGAAGATTTAAAAAGCCGCGGATCCTACCTATTGCTTACAAAAACTTAACACAGTCACTCCATCGGGCATTCATGGTGTGAATCCGTAGAATCCGCAGCCCCTCTTCCCTTTGCGCTCGTGTCTACAGAATCATCCGCGTATCTCCTACGCGACGGGTCACGTGCTCACGATCTAAATATTCCAGCAGGGGAATGGCGTACTTCCGGGTTACTCCTGTCAGTTCCTTGAATTGACCAACGTCGATTTTGTCCGATTTCGCCTTGAAGGCCGCCATCTGGCGGCGCAACTTTTCCAGCGCGCTACCATGGAAAACCAGGTCATCAGAAACCTTAACTAGGGTCTTGTCTCGCAAGAGCAGCGTCACGATCTTTTGGGCTCTCGCTTTGTCCACCTTCAGACCAGCCAGCACCTCGCGCAACGCCGGAACCGTCAAACCCGCGACTGCGAAGGCGTCCTCAATCGTCTTCTTCGACTCCGTCTCCTCGTCCTTCATGGAAACGCCGCGGCCGGGAATGCGGACCAGGTCACCGGTAATTTCCAATTTCTTCTCTCGAACCAGCATCTCAGCGACTGTCGTAAAAACCTGAGCGGAGGCTCTGACTTGTTCACGCAGCGCTTCACGATTGATCCCACCCACCAGCGGATTCTTCTTATGAAAATCCGCCACAGCGCCTACCGCCAATACCTTTAGACCATCAACTGCCGTTGCGTGAAGAAACAGATCCCCGGTCCGGAGGACCTGCCCTTGCGCTACGAGTTCAGCCAGCCGAGCTTCGATCGCATTTTTCTTCCAGCCGGTTTCCGCGATGATTCGCGATAAGGTAATTCCCTCTTGCCTTCGCCGCTCAATCCGCGCCCGCAGAACCGCTTGCGGATCGCCGGATGCCATGATTTTCAAGAATGAAGCACGATCTAATGAAGCACGACCTGATGAGCGTGGAAGCGGTGTAGCGTCCAGTACGATTCCTCCGCCGATCGTTACTACTGGCGAAAATTGGCGGATGATGAAGCGATCACCTGGCAAGAGCAACGCGGCCTGCGGCAGCCGTATCTGCGCAAAGCCCTCTTCTCCGGGAGCGATATGTTTCGTACCGAGGTGTTTCGTACCCAGGTTTTTCGTGCCATGGAGCACCACTTCCGCCACGGTTTCCATCGTGTAGGCATGGAAGTGTACCCGCGCTCGGTTCTTCAAGGGCCGCGGAGCCGAAGTCAGCAGTCGTAGGCGAACATCCACCCGGCGTGTCGTTCTAAACGTCGCAGGCGGAGCCAATGTCATCCCACGTTCGAGATCTTCGGTGGAAGCTCCGGCGAGGTTCAGCGCAGTACGTTCTCCGGCGACCGCGGTCTCAGCCGACTTGCCATGTACCTGCACGCCACGCACGCGCACTCGCCGTCCGGTCGGAAAAACCTCCAACTCCTCTTCTTTGCGAACTGTTCCCGCAACAAGCGTTCCGGTCACAACCGTGCCAAACCCTTTCATAGTAAACACACGGTCAATCGGAAGGCGCACCAGCACTTGCGAATCCCGTGCTGGAGCGCCGATCGCAGCGTGAGTAAGCGCCTGTTTGAGATCATCCAGCCCATTTCCCGTCAGCGAACTGACCGCAATGATGGGAGAATCCGGTTCGTTCGGCCTTGGCGAATCCAGGCTTGACGCATCCAGGAAAGTGCCGCGTAGAAATTCCTCAACCTCCAACCGCACTACGTCAAGAGTGTCGCGATCCACCGCATCTGACTTGGTCAGCACCGTGATGCCGCGAGGCACCCCAAGCAGTTGCAAAATGTCGAGATGCTCACGCGTCTGCGGTTTGATCGACTCATCCGCAGCAATCACCAGCAGGACCAGATCGATTCCGCCTACGCCCGCCAACATGTTCCGCACGAAACGCTCGTGCCCGGGAACATCCACGAAGCCCAGGCGCAAGATTTCACCGCTTGGCGCACGCAATTCCGTATGTGCGAAGCCCAGATCAATTGTGATGCCCCGGCGCTTTTCCTCTTCCAGGCGGTCTGCATCAATTCCGGTTAGCGCCTTCACCAGCGCGGTTTTTCCGTGGTCGATGTGGCCAGCGGTGCCTACGATGACAGATTTCATCCCAGTGAAATCATACTAGGCAACGTACGACACATGGCCGAACGTCCCTGAGAAATTGGCGTATGCGGATCGTCGCCGTTACCAGAGCGCTGCCGACCTTTGCTCGGCTGCATCCTGGGCGTAGAGATCGCGGTCCCGACATAGCTTGTTGCTGGAAAAAATAAAGCCGCCTTTGCGTTGGCGGCTTTTTATTGAATCTGCGCACGGCCTATCTTGGGGCCTCCTCCAGCAATCCCTGCTCGAGCTTTTCCTGGCATTCGATGCAGTGCCGGGTCCAAGGGACGGCTTCGAGACGCTTGGCGTTGATCTCTTTGCCACAATGAATGCACTCGCCAAAGCTGCCTTCGCGAATGCGAAGCAAGGCTTTATCTACCATTTGCAGAAGTTGCCGTTCGTTGTTGCTTTGAGTGAAGAGGAATTCCTTGGTGTAGGAGCTGGCGGCGCGGTCGGCGATATCCTGAGCGGTATCTTCATCGGCCGAGCGGCCGTCCTGTTGCGTGCGCGTTACTGTGCGGCGCAACTCCTGTTGTCGAGTTTCCAGCCGTTTCTTAAATGATTCCAACTTCTTCTTATCCATAAAATCACTTCATGGCCCGCTTGCGTACAGAGCCCTTCCTTCTCCTAAGGTCAAACGAAGATGATAAGCGCCCAAATTGAGATGCGTCAACCGCACCCGACGACGCAATTAACGGTACCGGTTGTCAATGTTCACTGTAGACCGCAGCAGTTGGCGTGCGAGTTAGATGCCATAAGCAGGAAGCACGATCCTATCGAGGCAGGACCTCTTTCATGCAAGCTAACGCGTATCCCATCACTGCCATGGCGGCAGCGTTTTCGCGCAATTCGGCGGGCACGACTTTGTCTAGGGTGTCGGCGGCAGTGTGATGGTAATTGAAATACGTTCGTCCGTCTTGCATAACACCGAGCGCAGGCACTCCCGCTTCCGACATGCCGGCGATGTCTGCACCGGGACTATAGGTTGTCGGCTGCAAAACATTGGCTCCAATGCTTTGCAGAACGCTTTGCACCGGCCGCAACATCTCGATGGCGCGCGG
>Ga0307475_10001721_pt1 | contig 13068 bp, 8 predicted proteins | sample atmos_gasesECM1C_FD_203317 | JGI IMG/M metagenome (GOLD analysis project Ga0307475, IMG submission 203317) | Hardwood forest soil microbial communities from Morgan-Monroe State Forest, Indiana, United States - atmos_gasesECM1C_515 | ecosystem: Environmental > Terrestrial > Soil > Temperate... | reverse complement strand
TGGGAAGCTCGACTACATCGAATACACATTGCCGGACCACGCGATCCCGGGACAGACGCCACGCCGGCAGCCGCCGGGAGCGTTGGTGCCGCCCGGAACATACGAAGCAGTGCTTACGGTGGATGGCGAACAGTACCGGCAAAAACTTGACGTGGTGCTCGATCCGCGCGTTCAGGCTTCTTCTTCGGACCTGATCGAGCAGTGGAATCTTGCGCACACGATCAGCTTGGCGATGCAGGCGAGCTACAACGCCTACAACGAATATTCCGCGCTGCAGACGGCGATCACGCTGCAGCAGACGACTCTGAAAGATAATTCGCAAGCGAAGGGATTGCTCGACGCGCTCAAGAAACTACAGAAAAGCGCTAGTGACGTGGCGGAAGGGAGCGGCGAGGCGCCCGGCGTCGGTCCGATGAATCGCGACCTCTCGCGCTATTTTGTGATGATTGAGTCCGCGGACATGCGCCCGGCTGCTTCGGCGCAAAAAGCGTCCCACGACGCCTGCGCAGCGCTGCAGAAGAATTTAGCGGCGTGGCGGCAGATCAACGAAGAAAGTATTCCAGCCGTCAACAAACAGTTACAAGAAATTCATCTTTCTCCGCTGCCTTTGGCTGGCCGCGGGCCAAATCTGGCATGTGAGTGAAAGCACTGGTACTAGCACGCCTACCAGTAAGCAACTGGTTAATACGAGGTACCATCCAGAGGTAGTACAGGGGTTCCTGTAGTACTTTTTTTCTGCGTACCTACATCTTCCTGTTGTCGCGATAACTCTGCGTCGCTTACAATGCGATTGCCCAAGCCTATCCCTTCAGGTGTTCAGTGACCACTACGGGTACGACTTCGACTTACCAACACATGTTCCGGTCCTTTGGGCTGAAAGAAAATCCGTTTCAAGTATCGCCGGATCCGCGTTTTTTATTTTCGGGACCTTCCTACGAAACCGCGCTTGCCGAACTGATGTTCGGAATCGAAGCGCGTCGCGGACTCCTGGCTCTAACCGGCGAGGCGGGTACCGGAAAAACCACGCTGATGCGGCACTTCCTGCAATGGCTGAACAGCCGGCAATTTTCCAGTTCTTATATTTTCCACACGCATCTTCATCCGGCGGACTTGTTCGAACTTGTCCTGCGTGATTTTGGTGTTCCGGTGGAATCGACGAGGAAAAGCGATCTTTTGGCGACGCTGCATCGTTGGCTGCACGACCGCCAGGTGCAAGGCGATTCGCCGGTAATCGTTATTGATGAGGCCCAGGCTTTGTCGCTGCGTACCTTGGGTGAATTGAATTTGCTGCTGAATCTGGAAAATGCTCGCGGCAAGCTGGTTCAGATCGTGCTTGCTGGCCAGCCGGAACTGGAAGAGAAACTACGGCGCCCGGAATTGCGCGCGTTGCGGCAACGCATTATGGTGCGCTGCAGGCTGCCGCTGCTGTCGCTGGAAGAAACGCAAGACTACATTGCGTCGCGATTGCTCGGCGCAGGTGGCTCCGGCGCACAAACGTTCCCCCCGGAAACGGTGCAGACGATTTATTCGTATGCGCGAGGAATTCCGCGCGTAGTCAATCTGCTGTGTGAACAGGCGTTGATTGGCGCGTATGCGGATCGCAGCACGAAGGTATCCTCGGCCAATGTCCGAAGAGTGGCGGCTGAATTCGATCTGGTCGGCGAGTCATTTGAGACTATCAGTCTGGACTCGAGGTTTACGCCGGAAGTGTCCGCGCATGTTTCGTCAGTTTCCGGATCGATTCCACATGCCGAGCCGCCGGCTGCCGCCGAAATTCCGGCAACGGTCGAATTTGCTGCGAGCGAGAAAACGATGGCTGCTGCGGCGGCAGAAGCCGTTGCGCCGGTCGCGCAGGCAGCCCATTCCACGCCAATCGAAGAGTCTGTGCCGTTGCGGCCAGTTCTAGACTCTGTTGTTCTATCCGAAGAAAAGACGGCAATTGAGGCAAGGCCATGCGAGCAGGAATCTCCAGTCGCAGAAGCGACTTTTATCGAGCCACTAGGCGAGCTGGATTCTGTCGTTCTGGCCGATTCGGCCCTTCTAGCCAAAGAGCAGACGGCAATTGAGCCAGAGCCGCGCCCACAGGAATCTCCAGGGGCAAAAGCAATTTCCGCCGAGCCGGTGGGCAAGCCGGTACTCGGTCCGGTTGTTCTGTCTGAGGACAGAACACCAGCGCAGTCGGCGCTTGAGACTCCCGAGCTGGAGACGGTTGTCGCTGCCATGCGAAGCGAGCCGGCGCCGGCCCCGGTTGCAGAAAATCCGGTTGCAGGAAATCCTGCGTCCGATGAAGAACAGTTCACGCTGCACTTCGTTCCGTCGCGCGATAAGGGTGAGCCCGCGCGCGAGCACAAATGGGGCAAACATCGCGCCCAAAGCAAACATGGCATCGAAAACAAGCATCGTGCGGAAAGCACGTTTGCAGTTTATTGGCGCGACGTGGCCAAATCATTCGCACGTGATTGGCGGGCCTTCCTCGCATCATTTGCGCCGATGGTCAGCGCCTTTGCCGGGAATGTTCCGCAACGCGTGGTCTCCCTTCGCCGGAAGGTGATCGCGCCATTGCGTACGTGGTTGCAGACGCCGATAGAAGCCGGTCGCCCGCGTGACGTCAAATCGAATGCGCCTCGCCCACGCGCCAACAAACCCTGACGCTTCGGCCAGGAATCGAAGAAATCGCCGCGCGGAGCGAAGTCCGAGCCAGTAGACGCGAAAAAAGTCCGCAACTAAAAGCCTTTCGGCTTCTCGTTTGTCACCGCAAGACTTTTTTCCAGAGCAAGCCCAGCCTCCGCCAATGTTCCTTCTCCGAATAACTTTCCGATAAGCGTCACTCCGTGAGGCACGCGACGCGCCGGAGAAAACCTTGGCAATGGATTGGCCGGATCAGGCGCCCAGTCGCTGCGTGCCTCTGTCACTTCGACAAAACCTGCCCTTAGCGTCAGCGATGGGTGCCCTGTGAAATTGCTGATGGTAAGCATTTCATCGCGCAGTGACGGCACCAGCAGCAAATCTACTCCGGAGAAAATTCGCGCCATTTCCAGAGCCACTTTTCTGCGCATGCGATCGGCTTGTACGAAGTCTACCGCCGACAAAAATCGCGCTTGCCGGAACAAATTTGGCCACGAATCGTAGGTCTGCATTTTCAATTGATCCACGCCGTGGCTCAAGGTCAATTCCTCAAACGCAGCGGCGCCTTCCGCGAACAAGATCAGTTGCAGCGAATCGTAGGGCCAGTCCGGCATAGACACCTCCACCGGAATCATGCCCACTCTCCGCACTGTCTCAAGCGCGGCACGGTCCACATCCGTCGCGGGATTTTCTTTCATCCAGGCAGGGAAGTACCCGACGCGCAAGTTTTTCACGCTACGGCTGGCGTCAAAATCCAATTTGCTGGGCACGCTGTTCACGTCTCCCGCGTCCGGCCCGGAAATTGCCTGAAGCACCAGCAGCGCATCCTCGACGCCGCGCGTCATGGGGCCAAGCTTGTCCAATGACCAGCACAGCGTCATCGCGCCAGTGCGCGGCACGCGTCCATACGTGGGCCGAAGGCCAGTAACCCCACAACGCATGCTGGGTGACACGATGCTCCCGCCGGTCTCGCTGCCGATCGAAAAGCCGACCAGACCAGCGGCGGTCGCGGCTCCCGGCCCGGCACTCGATCCCGAAGCGCCTTCTTCCAGCAGCCATGGATTCATGGTTTGCCCGCCGAACCAGATGTCGTTCAGCGCCAATGCACCGAGGCTGAGTTTCGCGACCAATACTGCGCCGGCTTCGTTTAATTTCCGTACCACCGCGGCATCCTCTTTTGGCACGCGACTTCGAAATGGCTCCGCGCCGTAGGTTGTCGCAATTCCCGCCGTATCCAGCAGATCCTTGCCGCCCCAGGGAATTCCGTGCAGCGGTCCGCGATATTTTCCGGCCGCAATTTCCACATCGGCTTTCTTTGCTTGTTCGAGCGCGTGCTCGCGCGTGAGCGTAATCACGCAACGCAAAGTCGGATTGAATTCCTCGAGTCGCTGCAAATAAATATTGGTCAGCCGTTCTGAGGTAAGTTTTTTCGATTCAATCCATCGGGAAAGGTGCGTTACGGTCGAAAAGGCGATGTCCGCGTCATTCGAAGGCACCGGCCCAACTTCAAGTCTGCTTCTTACGATCCGGTTGTGCTCCGGCCCGGCCTTTGCCGCCGGCAAAACCGGATCCCACCGCGACCACGGCGCTAGACCGCTTTGCAACTCCATCTTTCGCGGTCCCACGCGTCGCTCGTAGAGCGGAGCCATGTTCACGCGCCAGGTCTTTCCCGCTTGGGCGATGTCGGCGTCCTTCAGCTCCACCTGCACCAGCTTTTCCGCCTGTACAAATGTCTCCACCGAAACTTCCGGGCCTACGGGTTTTGCCGTTCCAAACGCGGGCGGCATTCCGGCCGGTTCTTGCTGCGGAACCTGAGTGGGATTTTGCTCTGCGCTTGCCGCCCCACCGCCGCTTCCCACTGGGCTTGCAATTCCGTCAGCGCTAACTGCCGTTCCAAGCAAACCTATACCTGTCGCCGCCAAAAATTCCCGCCTGGTTTTCACTTGTGCTCCTCCGGCCAACCAGTGTACGCGCATCCGGCGTTTTTCTTGCCGTCACCGCGAAAATACAATGTAATTCTCGTGGCTCCAAATGCATCTCACTCATGTTTATGGATGAATTGGTTTGAACCATTTGTTCGTTGCTCAGAAATCACGAAGTTAATCCTGCGCCCTGAAGCACTTTATGCGGTAGAGGGCATCCCCTGGTTAAAGGAGTGCATCCCACCTCAGCAATATGCCTACTCAAAACGCTACGGCTGGTACGCCGTCAACAGTAGCGACCGCATCGAACTACCGGGAATACGTCAACCCGCAGTGGGTGACATTGCTTAACCTGCTCGGCATGAATGTTGAGTATGAACGATGCCTTGGATGCGAGCTGTTCACCAAGGACGGCCGCCGCATTCTGGATTTTCTTTCCGGCTACTGCGTCCACAATGTCGGGCACAACCATGCATACGTGATTCAGGCGTTGAAAAACGAAATGGACAAGTGCGGCCCGGCGATGCTGCAGAGCCACGTGCCGGAAATCGCCGGCGACCTAGCGCGCCGTTTGTGCCAATTAGCCGGCGGAGGGCTGGAAAAAGTTTATTTCGGCAGCAGCGGCAGCGAAGGCGTGGAAGCCGCGATCAAGTTTGCACGAGCCAGCACAGAACGGGCCGGGATTCTCTACGCTAAAAGCAGTTTTCATGGACTGACGACCGGCGCACTCTCGCTGATGAACGACGCGTTTTGGCGCGAGGGCTTCGGCCCGCTTCTTTTGGACACGCACGGCGTGCCCTTCGGCGACATTTCGGCTATTGAGAGCGCCATCACGTCCAAACGTTATGCCGCGCTGGTTCTGGAGCCTGTGCAAGCTGAAGGCGGCATTCGCGTTCCGTCGCGCGAGTATTTGCAACAGGCGCAGGAGCTGTGCCACCGCACCGGCACGCTTTTTGTGCTTGATGAAGTACAAACGGGAATGTATCGCACCGGAAGCTTCCTGGCAGCGCACCAATTCGGCCTGCGGCCCGATATCGTGATCCTGGCGAAAGCGCTCAGCGGCGGCCTGATGCCGGTCAGCGCCGTGCTAATGACCGACAAAATCTATAAGGCGGTCTATTCTTCGCTGAAGCGCGCCATCGTGCACACCTCGACGTTCAGCGAAAACAGCCTGTCCATGCGCGCTGGGCTTGCGACGTTGGATGTCCTTGAGAACGAGGATCTCGGCGCGCGCGCTTTATCTCTCGGCGAAACCTTCCGCGCCAAGCTGCGCTCGGCACTGGTCGGCTTGGAGATGGTCAAGGAAGTTCGCGGCATGGGTCTTTTGAGCGGAATCGAATTTTCCCCGCCAAAAAAGCTGGCAGTGCGTGCGCTGTACGAAGCTTTTCATCGCATTCATCCCGCAATGTTCGGACAGATCATGGTCATGCGCATGTTTCGTGAAAAACAGATCCTCACGCAAATCTGCGGAAACAATTTTATGGTCTTGAAAGCCGCTCCGCCGCTGATTGTGACGGCTGGACAACTCGATGAGTTTGTTCAGGCGATTCGCGGGCTCGTGGAGCTGGCGGAGATGTCCCCGGCATTCTGGACCGAAGCACTCGGAATGGCCCGCCGGGCAGTCAACGTCTAAAGCCGGCAAATGACGCCGATCCAGTAAACGATTTGTGCCAGTGAAATGACGCGCAAATGACATTTGCGCGGGGATCGCAGCGATAAAATTATCTCCAGCGCGAATGCGCCGGACTTGAGTATTGCGAAAGGCGGACGAGTGATCGCGTCACAAGGAAGTACTGATGTCTTTGTCGTCGGCGGAGGTCCGGCCGGTCTGGCAGCCGCAATTGCCGCTCGCCAAAAAGGTTTTAGCGTTATCGTTGCCGACGGCTCCGCGCCTTTTATTGATAAATCCTGTGGAGAAGGCTTGATGCCGGAGACCTTGGCCGTCCTGGAATCTCTCGGCGTGAAGTTTGCGCGCGATGCGGGCCAAGGCTTTCGCGGCATCACTTTTGTGCAAAACGGCTCGCAGGTCTCCGCCGATTTTTCGCGCGGGCAGGGAATTGGTTTGCGCCGCCCGCTGCTGCACGAGCGTCTGGTTGCCAGAGCGGAAGAATGTGGCGTGCAGTTTCTCTGGAAGACGCCGATCAGTGCCATCATTTCTGGCCCCAATACCGGCAGCGTGCAGCTGCCAGAGCGAAATATACGCGCCAAATGGATCGTGGGCGCGGACGGACAAGGCTCGCGTGTCCGCCGTTGGATGGACTTGGAATCCAGCACCCGCGTCGGCCAACGTTATGCGAGCCGCCGTCATTATCGCGTCAAGCCCTGGTCGAACTACATGGAAATCCATTGGGCTGGCAAGGCTCAGGCGTATGTAACCCCTATCGGGGAGCAGGAAGTGTGCGTCGTGGTGATGGCGGACACAGCAGCGAAGGGGTTGTTTGAAACTGCGCTCAATCAAATGCCGACACTGAAACAAAGACTCTGTGGCGCGTCGCTCAGCAGCAGGGAACGCGGCGCGGTCACTGCCATGCGCACGCTGCTCCACGTACAGAAAAACAACGTCGCATTGCTTGGCGACGCTTCGGGTGGCGTGGATGCCATTACTGGAGACGGGCTGCGTTTAGCGTTCCGCCAGGCGCTGGTGCTGGCCGATGCCATGGCGGCAAATGATCTGACGCAATACCAGCGCGCTCATCGCAAGCTTGCCCGCCGTCCGATGCTCATGGGCAATCTGATGCTTTGGCTGGGCCGCCATCCCCGGATTCGCGCACGACTGCATCGCGCGATGCGCAGCAACCCGGAACTCTTCGCGCGATTGCTGGCGGCGCATATCGGAGACGGAAGTCCAGCGCATCTGGTTTCGGCTGGGGCGCAGCTTGGTTTGCGGCTTCTCGCCAGTTACAGGTAGGAGCCGAGGAACAATCATGGGTAGTGTAAGAGCACATTCTTTTGGGGCAGCTGTCTTGTCAATCACAGGCCTTGCGATTTTCCTTTCCGCGGCCGCGGCTCCCCCTCGCCTTCAATCAGCTCCCGCTTCCACATCGGAAATTGCTTTAAGGCTCGACCCGACGCAATCCAAAGTGCACTACACCGTTGACAGCACTCTGCACACTGTACACGGCACGTTTAATCTAAAAAGTGGATCCATCCATTTTGATCCCGGCACTGGAAAAGCCGGCGGCGAAATCGTGGTCTTCGCCACCAGCGGCGAAAGTGGGAACGATTCGCGCGACAAGCGCATGCACAAAGAGATTTTAGAAACCGGCAAATATCCCGAAGTAGTTTTTCACCCGACGCAGGTCGAAGGCAAAGTCGCTGCCTCCGGCCCCTCGGACGTGAAGCTGCATGGTATCTTTTCCATTCACGGAGCCGATCACGAACTGACCGCGCTGGTCCATGCGGAATTGGCGGGAGATCATTGGACGGGAACCGGTAAATTCGAAGTTCCCTACGTCACCTGGGGAATCAAGGACCCCAGCAATTTTTTCCTAAAAGTGAAACACGTTGTAAACGTGGAATTGGAAATGTCCGGAGCGACAAAACCCGCGGAGACTGCTCCGTAGCACGTGTTGAGACCCTGCCCGAAATTCCAACTCGCGAGTATTAACGCACGATCACTTCGCTTGGTCTCGAAGGCAGGCTGAATTTCGCGCCCCGTTCCTGATTCGCTTGCAGCGTCGCGGCCAGATTCAAATCCGTAATCGGAATCTTTCGCGTCCACGAGCCGGTGCTCCAATAGTCCGCCTTGATGCTGATAGTTGTGCCGACAATCGTGTATTTCGCCACCTCTTCCTGATGCCCGTCGCGAAACACGAGCACTGCCGGCGGAAGTTCCTTAGGCTCTTGCGCTCGAGCCGAAGCAACAGACCGTTTGGCCTGCGCTGTCCCCGATTGCGGCTCTCCGGATTCATCAGCAACCGCCATCGGTCCATAGCTTGTAAGGCGTACCCAATGGTCTCCGCGCAATTCCATCACTAAAGCCTCGGGAGCCTTTGACGGGTTTGCCGGCGGCGCTGGCGCGGCAACCTGTGCGCGGAACGGCGGCGGAAGCGCCTCGTCGGCTTCGTCCTGATAACCGTACTCGGGGTAGTAATCAGAACCGTAGTAATCGTAATAAGGATAATAGTTTGGTCCGAACCCTGAACCGGCAAGATGTCGTCCGCGGCGCATTCGGGCAAAATGACCGCCAGATGCATGGCCCCGCGAAACGGTGGCGATGCCTCGACCTGCAGGAGCAAACCCGCGCCCGCCATGGCCCTGCGCTTGCGTCGGCGATGCAACCAACACCGTCCCCACCAGGCCAAGCGACAGCGCAATCAGTCGATTCCCCATCACGTCACCGCCCCGCTAGCCAAATTCCGCAGCGCCAGCCTCAGTCGGCGCAAACTACGTTTCACGGCAAAGGGACAGACAATTACTCCGCAGAGGGGGTAGGAATGCGTCGGCGGTCGGGAACGGCATTCGCCCGGCCCAGCCCACTTGAAACAACCGCCTCCGGGCCCCCAAGTCGCCAATACTACTCTAAGACATCTGCGTATGGCTATCTATTGTTTGAGTCCAGCTCGCGAAACTCGTTGTTCCGCTCCGGGATTGGCCGTGCCACATTATTTAACAGACGAACGGTGCGCATCGCGTCAAAAAGAGCCTGGCCTTCGACGGCGAAACTAGAAGCAAAGATCAAAGAGCAGAAATCGCGATTTTCCGGAGGATTCACACTTTCCGGCCGCTCCAGGGCAACGCTCGTGAACCGCGTCCTGAACCGCGTCTTGCCATTGAAATTCCGCAACTCTATTCATCGAACTAACTGCGACCTCTGGATGTCAAGGCAATCCTCCTCGATCGCCTGGGCTTGCCATGATTCTGCAGCCTAACCGCCAGCAGTTCACTACGCCGTTGATGTACGTCGTTGCAAAAAAACGTGTAAGGCGCAAAGCAAGACTCTGGGACGGATGGGGAATTATTTCTTCGCGTGAAGGAGGGATCAGCCTAAATCTCAAAGATCGCGGAAAGATGGAATCCTTGGGAATTGACCGATCGCGGGAGTTTGTGGTGCGGGGGTTTTTGTTACCTAACTGCATCTGAGCTGAGCCTGAGCTGAGCCGCTGAGTTCGTTATCAATTGCGCTGAGCAAAGTCTGGACACCTTCTTCCTTGCCAACCACACATCGGATTCCCATCAGGTTTGCCGCGTGTTCCAGCTCATCGGTCTTGTAAAGCGTAAACATAACAATTGGAACGTCCGGTAAGACTCTGAATATCCCGTCCGCTGCTACCAAGCCGTCGGACTGATGCATTTTGTAATCCATTATTATCAGGTCGGGGTTAAGCTCCGTTGCTTTTGCCATCGCCCCGTTCGCATCCTCCGCCTCGCCGCAAACCGTCCACTCCGAACGCAGATTGAACAGGGTCTTGAGCGCGTCACGCATCGATTCGCGGTCTTCCACTATCAGGATCCTGGCCACGGGCCCAAATCCTCCATAAGCATGTTGCAGTACATCTCCGCGCCATTTACATACGGGCCGTACCTTAGATTCTCGGGCTATTTCGCTGTAGCTTGGGTGATGATTCCGGTTCGGGGTAATAAACTCTGGAGACCGGAATCCATTTACATTTGCAAGTAACAAACACCAAAAGGCTATTTCTCTCGACTCTGGATTCGCGAATTTGCTGCGCAAGCGATGAGAACGGATCTAGGGGATTTTGATTATCTTGGTGCATTGGCTCAAGTCCGATTCCGAGCCGTCAGCCATCTGCGCTGAAACAGCAACCATGTGCCTTCCAGACGTGAATAGAAATGGTTTGGTTGTGCCAGTAATGCCCTTGACGAACCCGGTGGCGTCAGCCGGCGCGGGAATCGAACCCAGCTTCACACGGTTCGATATTCCCGGCGAAATTTCATAAAAGTTGAATTGCTGCACACATTTCTCTTTTACTGTGGAAGAACAAGGAGGAGTAATCCTGAAATCGTAGGAGAACACGAATCGAATCGTGTGCCTGGATGGCTTCGGTGAAACCGCGGGGGCAAGGACAAGCGAGGCTAGAAGCAGGAACGGCAAACAGCGCAAAGGAGAATGCGCATTCATCGCCATTTGTTTTATCTCAACGAAGAATCGATGGCAAGACGTCGAAAATATCGAGCTGCCCGCTTGGCTTCGACCCACGACTTTCCCGATTGCCACCAGTCGCAGTCAAGTCGGTCGAGCGGAGTAATAGATAAAGCCATCGCAGAGCGTGTTGGCCAGTTAATCTGACAAGCTGCGAACGAGGACAGAAGCCAAGCATATCTCGCTTATAGCAAAGTAGATTTTTTCGGCGAAGAAGATAAGAAGAGCTGGCTGGCGCATTCTGATGGTGCCGGGGGCCCGATTGAATCCGTTCGCGCATATGCTTTCGCTCTGGTGGCGGTCTAAGAGCGAAGCGCATGGTGAATACGATGGCCCGTAGTCCGCTCACCTAATTTGCCTTAGTCTCGTCGTGGGAAGTGTAACTTCGCGTGGCTGAACGCGGGACTCAATATCGCCGCCCAGCGGCGGAGTGACCAGCACCTTTGCCAACTCGAGAACCTTTTGTTCGGCCTGAAGTACACTTTCTAAAGAGCCTCCACGGGCAGTAGGAACGATGAAGAATTCTCTTGGCGCGCCAGCGAGCTCGACGAACCTCGCTTCTGGCATGGCGTTTTGCAAGAAGAAGGCCGGATCACGTATAGGGCGCTGGAAGGGCTTCCCTAGCTAACCGAAAGGATTCAACCTTGAAACGAAGAACATTCCTCAAAGAATCCACCATGGCCGCGGCCGGTATCGCCACCGCGGGAGCGCTTCGCGCCGGGGCTCCCACGCAGGCAGCTCGACAAGACGGTGGCTCCATACTGGTCGATCCGAAGCCTCTGTTCGACTTGTCGCCCCATCTCTTTATGCAGTTCATGGAACCGCTGGGCGCAACGGATGGTTCCGTCGAGGCAGCTTGGGATCATCTACTCGATCAATGGCGCGAGGATGTCGTGGAGATTACACGCGAGCTCGGGCCGCCGATGATGCGGTGGGGCGGGACCTTTGCCGATTTTTATCGGTGGCGAGAAGGGGTTGGGCCTCGCGGAAGGCGTCCTTCCATGTTCAACCTGCATTGGGGCGGAATCGAATCGAACCAGGTGGGTACCGACGAATTTGTCGATCTGTGCCGACGAGTTGGCGCGGAGCCGTTGGTTTGCGTCAACTTCGAGTCGGACGGCCGTAAGCAGTACATGAATGTCAAGGGCAGTGCCCGCACGGCCGACGCGAAGGAAGCCGCTGAGTGGGTGACGTATTGCAACGATCCAGGGAATGCCGACCGAAAGGGTAACGGAAATGCGGCTCCTTTGGGTGTCCGCTACTGGCAGATCGGTAACGAAACGTCCTACGACAGAAATGGCTTCGACCTAGAAACCGCAGCGCGCAAGACTGTCGAGTTTGCAAGGAGCATGCGCGCGGCCGATCCGACGATTCAATTAATCGCGTGGGGCGACAGTGGTTGGGCGGCGCGCATGGCGGAGAGGGCGGGACAAGATGTCCAATATCTCGCGTTCCATCACATGTTTAACCCTGATTCGCAGAGCCAGCCGGTGTTGCGGGGCGAACTCTATCGGCGCGACCCGGATGCGACCTGGGCGCAGTTAATGAAGGCGTGGCAGCTGACCGACACGAAGATTCGCAGCATTCGCGACAATCTGGGTGCGCGGAACATTCCGCTCGCGCTGACGGAATGCCATTTTGTCATTCCCGGCCGCGATCGCGGCGATGTGCTCGCCTCGTGGGCGGCAGGTGTGTCCTATGCGCGTATTCTCAACAACCATCAGCGGCACGGCGATGCGCTGAAAATTGCCACGGCCGCGGACTTCTGCGGGACACGCTGGCAGAATAGCGCGGTGATCATTCCGATGCCGAAGGGTGACAACAAGGCGTATCTCCAGCCGGTGGCACGTGTGATGCAACTGTATCGCCATCACATCGGCAGTCACGCGATCAAAGTGCTTGGTATGCCAGACGGTCTCGATGTGGTTGCGAGTCGCCGCGGCGACTCCGTGTATCTTCATGTCGCGAACATTCAGCGCACGAGATCTGTGAACACCACAATTCAGATCGGGGGCTATGTCATCCGGAGCGGACGCGTACTGGAGATTGCCGCGGACCCGGCGGTGGAGCTGTCGTATCTGAATAGCGCTGATGTGATGAGGACGGTGGAGAAACCGTTCGTCAAGGATGGCGTTTGGGAGTTCCCGGCGGCCTCTGTGTCTGCAGTGGAACTCGAGATCGCGGAGAGCGCCGGGCCCAGGGCATAAGTCCTTCACTAAGGCTGATACCATTTAGTTGCAGCTTAGTTCTTCCCTCTCGTCGACGGCTTGCTCGGAGCGAAGAACGCGCCTGCGTAATAGCGCGATCGAAGAAATTCAACATCATTCTATCTAACTAACTGTTCGAGAATCCTTGGTTTCCTCTGATTCTTCTCGTGTAGCCAGAATCTTGGACCTGGTCTCCATGCTTGTTTCAAAC
>Ga0307475_10001719_pt1 | contig 13079 bp, 8 predicted proteins | sample atmos_gasesECM1C_FD_203317 | JGI IMG/M metagenome (GOLD analysis project Ga0307475, IMG submission 203317) | Hardwood forest soil microbial communities from Morgan-Monroe State Forest, Indiana, United States - atmos_gasesECM1C_515 | ecosystem: Environmental > Terrestrial > Soil > Temperate... | reverse complement strand
AACGCTGTTTGTTTTGCTTTGCTGACCATGCCCCGCACATCCGACAGCAACGCCTGCGTATCGAAAATCACGCCGTCGCGAATCGTGTACTTCACGCATTGCTCATGGACTTCCTTGCGGTCCGCGCTGACGCGCGTCACGCCACTTCCATAAAACACCTTCACGTCCGCTAACGGGTTTTCCGTCAGTACCACCAAATCGGCCAGGTATCCCGGCCGTACCAACCCCAACTCCGGGTTCTTCACCACCTTCGCGCCATTTTCCGTTGCCGCATGTAGCGCTTCCAGAGGCGAAAATCCCGCCTCTTCCAGCATCTCTAGTTCCCGAATGGTCCCAAATCCCCACAAGCTAAACAAAAATCCCGTGTCCGACCCCACCGCTACGACACCGCCCTGATTCTTATAATCGTTCACAAATTCCATCCACCGCCGGTACGCTCTCGCCCAATCCGCTTCTTTGTTTGAAGTCCATTCATAAAAATACGAGGCATGATGCGCGGGGTTCGGCAGAAACGAGTCCATCACGACCGGCAGCGTGAACGCGGAATGCCACGGCAAATTCGCTGCTCGCGTCACGTCACGATTCGCCTCATAGATGCTGAACGTCGGCACCATGATGAATCCTGTTTTGCGCATCGTTTCCAGCAGCGATTGGATCACCTCGCCATGCAGCCTCTCTTCATCCGCTTGCAGCCACGCTCGCCCCGTCTCCCAAAACCGGTCCGGCTCGTTCGAATAGTTGTAACCCGGCGGCAAACTCTGAATCGTCTGGGTCGTGAACGACGACTCGGGATATCCGTAGTGATGTTCGATCGTCGAAGCGCCTTCGCGCGCCACATTCACCGCGTTCATCGGATACACGCCGTCCTGCCCGATGTGCACGGCTACGCCCATCCCATTTTTTCGCGCCTCGTCCGCAATTGCTTGAAACACGTCAGGCCACAATCCGGGCTTGCCGAGAATCTTGATTCCGTCCACGCCCAGCGCGTGCCACTCGTCCACAATCTGCCGCGCGCCGTCCGCGTGCGAATTCCGCGGGTCGCTATCGCGTCCCCAGAAGGGGTACACATACATCCGCGGAGCAACGATCTGGTTGGCCGCAATCTTTTTCTTCTCTGCCACCATCCCCTTCGGATCGTCGCGCCCCACATTGAAAGTTCGAATCGTCGTCACCCCATGTCCGAGCAGCAGCTTGTAGATATATTCTGCTGGCACGTCCTTGCTCTCATTGATGTGGATATGCACGTCAATCAGGCCCGGTATGACATACATGCCCTTGCCTTCAATCACGCGATCCGGCTGCTTCGCCGCCTGCTCCTTCGCACCGGGGTTCTCCTCTTCCCGCCGTTGGCGAGCAATCGCGTCCACGCTCGCCACGCGCTCGATGCGGTTCCCCTTGATGTAGACATTCACCGGTCCAAAGGCCGGCGCTCCCGACCCGTCAATTACGGTCACGTCGCGAATTTCGAGCGACCCGAACGGTCCCGCTTGCTCAGGGCCACTTGCACTTTGTGCTCTCGCAGTCGTCGCCCCTATCGTCGCCACCGCGCCCAACAACACCACTACCACGGTTTTCATCGCTCTCCTCGACCTCCCCCCCGTCACTTCTGGAAGCGCCACCAAAACCCGAAAGGCTAATTTCATTGCTTGTCGATGTCCAGCACAGATTGCAAATCACGACCAAGACATAGTTTCCGGCAATTACTTGCAGTATGATCAAACCATTTTCCCGAGGTCTGTCTAACGGTCCTGCGACACGACCGATTGCAAATAGATTTGGACCTCCGACGCATTTGGGTAGCCCCTTCGGAGGTCCAGCGTTCCCTCGCCGCAGAAACCCTGCGGAGGAGGCGACATGGGAGTAGCAAAGATTGATCGGAAGGGGGCAGTCGGGCCGACCCGGCATAGCGGCCGGCTTTTGCTTCGTCTGAGCTTTTCCCTCGGGGCGCTCCATCTTGTTTGGGCTTGCCCGAAATTAGCATTTGCCGGGGAACCCACGGCCACCGTTCTGGTCTACAACTACGCACGCGTCTCGCCCGCGATCGTGACCGCGGCCGAACGCGAAGCGGGCAGGATTCTCGATGCTGCGGGCGTGCGGATAGTCTGGGTGGAATGTCCGATGCGGTCGACCAGCGCCAATGCGAAAGAACCTTGTTTGCGAGCACTTAAATCTACAGACATCATGCTGCGCGTACTTCCCCCGCCCGCCCAGCGCGGCTTCAAGGCGGACGTCTTCGGTTTTGCAATCAGTCCGATTCTGGCCAACGTCTATTACGACGATGCAGTCCGTCTCGCTGTGGAACAGGGGTACGTCGAGTTCGACGCGCGCATCATTCTGGGTTCGGTCACAGCCCACGAACTGGGACATCTGCTCCTTGGTTCAAACAGCCACGCGACCGCGGGAATCATGCGATCGCCGTGGGGACAGAAGCAAGTCCGGCAGGCATTAATGGGCACTCTTCTCTTCTCGGCCGAACAGGCCAAGGTCATGCAAGCACAGACGCGCGCCCGAACCAAGCCACAGCGCAATGGGCGATTTCGTCGATCGCGGCCGGACTCGTAGTGGCAACCAACTTTGTTTGGGAATCACAGACGACGGGGTTGGTTTTCCCCGGGGGGCGAACGGGTGCTGGGATTGCGAACATCAAGACACTGGCTTCAAGCCGAACCCTGCCTGGCAAGCAGCGAGCAGTTCACTGAAGAACTAGTGTCGGACGGAGTCCGAGGTATCTCGCGACCATTCGTGGAGCAGGTTTTCGGCTTCGGGAAAGTCCGGGTTGAATTCGAACATGCGCGTGAGCTCCTCGCGTGCCCGGGCTTGCTTGCCTTCCTGCCACAGAACTTCTGACAGACTTAAGCCGATGACCATGTTGTCCGGCGCCCGATAAAATGCCGCCTCCCAGAGTCGCCGAGCCTGCTCTAAGTTGCCCGCTTGCGCTTCAATCACGCCGAGGTTCGTCGCCGCCGCATTTTCGAGCGGATCGATCTGCAAGGCGCGCTCGTAGAATTGCCGGGACGATTCCGACGTCCCTCGACCGCAGGAAATCGTTCGAGACAGACCAGTTGATTTACAAACGGGTCAAGTCGAGTCCGCTCATCCGTCATGGTTTGTTGGTCATCCAGATTGGTGGGGCGCACGAGATGAGCACTCGGGAAGCGTCCAAAAGGAATCCCGCGTAGGGCTACGGCCAAGTCCTAACTCGGGCTGTATGGAAGCGCTCAATCACTTCCCCATCCGCGCGCCTTCCTCTCGGCGCTTCCGATACAGCCCAACTAGCAGCTAGGACTTACAGACGCAGCAAACTAGAGGCGCTCGGCTAGAATTGAAGTTTCATCGAGATCTGCAACTGCCGAGCCGACCCGAAGTCCCCAACCGGAAAGCGCGTGGTGGTGATCCTTCCGAACAAGGAGCTTTGGGCATTCAGATTGGGGTTCCCGAAGTTGGGATGATTGAGCACGTCAAAGGCTTCGGCGCGGAGCTGCACGCTCATGCGCTCGGTGAGCTTCGTGTTTTTGACCAAGGACAAGTCCGTGTTGACGAAATTGGGTCCGGTGAGCGCATTCCTTCCGAGATTACCGAAGTGATCGCCAGCGGGCGTGAGCCCCACCGGCAATCCGAACGCGGCGTTCGGTGTCGCGGAACACAGCGGCTGCGTTATTCCCGTCTGAGTTGCCTCGGCGCATACCACAGAATTGCTGAACCACTGTGCCGGATTCCCGGTGACGGTTACTGGTGACAGGAGGTCAGGCCGCAATCCGCCGCCAGCGACCAAGGGAACGGTGCCGGTAAAGTTGGCGATGCTGGTGGTCACGTTCAGGGGATTGCCGCTCTGGGCCTGGACAATCGTGCCCACTTCCCACCCCGAAGCCAGGCGGTTGCCGCGGAAAGGCAGCTCGTAGAATCCGCTCACGACAAAGCGATGGCGCGCGTCGAAATCCGACAGGCCGCGGTTCATGGCGAGATCCAAACTGTTTTGCAGGATCGTGCCTTGCGAGTTGAGCGAATTTTCATCGATCGACTTGGAATAGGTGTAGGAAGAAATGAGCTGCAACCCATGTGACAGGCGGCGGTTCAATTCCACGACCAGCCCGTTGTAACTCGAACCCGCGCCGCTGGTAATTTCGGTAATGTTTCCGAGTGCCATGTTGGGGTCAATCGGACTTGACGCCGACAAGGCCGAGAACGGCCGCACCAGCGCGCCACCGACCAGTTCGAGCTGGTTGAGGTTGCGGGCAATTCTGAGGTGCGTCCCTTTCGAACCGATGTAGCCGAGGGTCAAGCCGGTTGATGGCGTGAGCTGCTCCTCGAGGTTGAAATTGTAGGACTGCACGTACGGATTTTGGAAATTCGGATCAATCGTCGCGGGAGAAAGGCCACCCGCCTTGGAAAAGGCGTTAGTGAGCATGACCTGATTCGTTGGCGTGCTTGCGGCCGAGAGAGGCGCACTGAACGGCGGATTGCTGTTGAGCCCCGGCGTGACGATACCGGTGACGGGTTCATCGGTCAAGATGGCGTATCCGGCCCGAACAATCGTTTTTTGGTTCTTGAAGGGGGCCCACACGATGCCCACCCTGGGCTGGAAATTCTTGTTGTTCGTCTGGAAGGGCTGGCTGATTCCGTTCGTGCCGACTTGCACGAGCGAGTCGGTGGCGGCGTTGAAAACGGTGAAACGATTGGCGACTTCGGTTGGCGTCGCATACCAACTATAGCGGACGCCAAGCTGCAAGGTGAGGTTGGAACTCCATTTAAAGCTGTCTTGGGCGAAGCCATCGTAGGCCGGAGAGAGAATGCGATTGGCTGGCGTTCCCGCGAAGCTGAAGCTGGTTACCGTGTCGCTCAGGAAGGCGGCGATGGTAGAGAAACGGAAGATGGTGGGATCGAGCGCGAAGTTATTGTTGTAAAAGCGCCGAACTTCGCCACCAAAGCTGAAGTTATGGCGCCCCTTCAGCCAAGTCAACGTGTCGTTCAGGACCGCGTTGGTGTCGCCTCGGCCCTGGGGAAAGACTGCCGGGCCGCCAAAGTCGAGGGCGCCTCCTTGAATGTCAATCTGCGCAAGGCCGATGGCCGAGGTGACTCCGCTGTTGATACTGAAATTGGCGGAATTCAACAACTTGTTTGGAGTGAAGACAATGTGAATCCGGTTGTAGCCCAGGCGCACCGAGTTGGTCAAGGATGGCCCGAAGATATGATCTTCGCCCACCGTTCCGATCTGACGGCGGGACGCGCGGGTGTCGCCCCATCCGGGCAGCGTGTTGCCCTGGAGCGTGGGTTCCTGCCGCAAGTCTTCTTGAATGGCGACGTATCCGTGAAGGCGATCTTGGTGACCGAGTTCCAGGTCGAGGTCGGCTGTCCCTTGGTCGATGTTGACGGGGGCGTTGCCGGAGCCTACGAGGAAAGGAAGCCCGTTTTCGGTAGCGTTCGATGCGGGGATCAGGGCGGCGAGCGCCTTGACAGCAGGATCCGTGCTTGCTTGTGCCTGAGCCTGCTGTGCCGGAGAAAGCACTAGGCTGTTGATGGTGATGCCCTGGCGCTGCCGCAATCCTTCATAGCTGGCGAAGAAATGCGCGCGATTCCTGCGAATCGGTCCGCCGATGGCCGCGCCGAAATTGTTTCGTATGAACGGCGACTGGGGCACGCTGGTGGGGTTGAAAAAGTTCCTGGCGTCCATCGCGTTATTCCGGATGAAATCAAAAAGCTCTCCGTGGAAGTCGTTGGTGCCCGAGCGAGTGGCGATGTTGACGATGGCACCGGAGTTTCGGCCGTATTCCGCGCCGTAGGTGGAATTGTCGACCTTGAACTCAGCGACCGTGTTGATGGACGGCTGGAAAGTGATTTGATTCTGGACCATATCATTGAGGTTGACGCCGTTCACCAGGTAGTTGACGCTATCTTCTCGCTGGCCCGCGGTCACGAACGCGAATGATCCCTGGCCGCGCAGCGGAGCGGTCAAGAACCCGTTTTGCGGAGGAGTTACCGTTCCCGGGGTCAGCAGGCTCAGATCCACGAAGTGGCGCCCGTTGAGCGGGATCTCCTGTGTCGTTTTCTGGTCGATGACCTGACCCATCGCAATGGTGCTGGCATCGATTACGGGAGTGTCCACCTCGATGCTGATCTCTTGGCTGACTTGGCCAATCTGTAGTTGGACGTTTTGCGTAACGGTCGAGGCCGCGTTTAGCGTGACATTGTGCACCACGGCAGTCTCAAAACCGGTTGCGCCAATGCTAATTTGGTAAGGCCCGACGGGGAGCGAGGCAACCAGATAGCTGCCCACGTTGTCCGACTCCGTGTTCCACTCGGCGCCCGTGACTTGATTTTTCGCGACGACCTTGGCGTGCGGAATGGCCGCACCAAGGGCATCGGTAACCGTGCCTCGGAGAACGGCGGTGGACTGTCCGAGCGCGAGATTTCCCACAGCAAGTGAAAACAGCAGGCAGCAAATGAAGCAGATGTAGCCACTGGTCCGGAGACACGATCTGTACTGAACGACTTCCATGGTCTTTCCTCCTGGGGTCAACAGACCCAATCCGACGAGAGTGAGCAGCCCTCGACCGGTTCCGTGGTGTTGGCCAGGAGAAAAGCGCCTCGGAACGGGCACGAAACTAACTATAGGTATGGCAGACGTAGCCCCGCTTGCAAATACTATTTGCCGTAAATGTTGTCAATAGTACAAGGGTACTTCCGGTCGAGGACGGTGACGGAACAGGCTCCCTAGCTCAGGTGCACATCAAACAAGGCGAGCCAATACTGGAGAGACTGCAGGGCAAATCCGCAAAGGATGAGTCCGATGCCAAGCGCCCCAAGCCGCCGTTCGGGGAGGTTGTCCGCGTAGTATTCAATATAAGGATTGCATGTGACTCCGACGGCGGTGACGATGCCCGTCACCAAACCAACGCGAATCGCAAAAGACCAAGGGTGATCCAGGTGATGGATGAAGGCGCTGCACACCAGGGCCGAGGCAATGTAGCCGACCGTACGGACGACGATTCCCTGAAACTGACGGCGTGAAAAGCGTGGGCGGCGAGAGGAGGCATAGTCGAGGGCCGGACGCATGCCGCGAGAGTACGCGAATATCTGGCCGAGGGTGATGAGAATGGCAAATGAAGTTGCAAATCCGAAACCCACAACTCCGTACAATCCCAGTCCGAAAGCGAACCCGCGGATGGCCCCAAACATTCCTTCCCACGGCAAAGAGTAATGAGCGAGTCCGCGAGCCGCCCGATTGAGTTCAATCGACAGGGTGATACCGGTGGCAATGCCGGAAGCTACGCCAAAAAACAGCCCGAGGCCAAGGCCGTAGCCAAACCCGAAGACCAGGGCGTAGGTGACGGCCCGGGTAAGCAACCGTAAAGGGCCGTGCTGTCCGCCCAGCAGGTCATAAGCAAGGTAGAGGCTACCTACTACATCGAGACCACTACCCGTGATACTGACGGCCGCGAGTGTGTGGTGGTCCATTCGAGATGACAGAGGCACAATTCTGGATCATGCCCGGCGTCGCGGGCAACTCCAGAAACACTCGACACCCGTAACTCCGGCAACGCAGAACTGCCAGTGAACCACCCGAGGGACAGCTGCCGAATCCAGACCCGCTCGCGATCTCTAAGCAAGGAACCAGGGTTCGCAGTATTCTCGCCGTTTTTAAGAGCCGGAGGGATTCGAGGTGCCCCCCTTCAGCACGCTCTGGACCAGGTCGCCGAGCTCCTCGGCGGTAAACTCATTCCCCTCGAGATTGGCCGCCAGTTTTCCTTGACGATCGATGATCAGGGTGCGCAGGGAGTGGATCAGCTGCCCTTCGTCAGGAAAGAAAGCCACGCCGAATCGCTCGCAGAATTTCTGCACTTCGGCGGGCGAGCCGGTCAAAAGGTGCCACCCTTTCCTGTCAATGTTCCAGCTGCGCCCGTACTCGGCGAGGGTTTCCGGCTGGTCATGGACGGGGTCGAGGGTGATCGTCAACAAAATCAGGTCGCGGCCCATTTGGCCGGCAAAGCGCTTCTCGAGCCGCGCGAAGTTATTCGTGAGCCTAAAGCAAAAATTGGGAAATGGGCAGCGCGTGTAAACAAAGGTGATGGCCACGACTTTTCCGGCGAATTGCGAGAGTGTGACATGCTCGCGGTTTTGATCGGTGAGCGAAAAGTCCGGCGCCGCCTGCCCAACCTTCAGGACCCGATCAGGCGATAGCGAGGGGTCCATCGCTCCATCGAGCAATCGCAAGCGGCGCGCCGATAGCGGATCAAGCTCCAAGCTGTCGAAGTTTCGGATGCGCACGTTTTCCGCGTAAGGATGCTCTTTATCGGCGACCAAAGAAAACTCGATCATGGTGCTCGGCGCCAGGCCGTCGAGTTCGCGGGCGTCGCGGACCTCAATCGGCATGACCATCGCGTCCATGTAACCCGGGATGGCCTCGCAGGAGACGGTCATGAGGCGATGTTCCTTGTCGACGGCGAGGACCAGGCCTTTTGCGGGATACCTTTGCTGCGCGAGGGTCGGAAAAGGCGCGAGCAGCGCCGTAAGCAAAAGCAGCGCGAATCGCCGGTAGCCCGCTTCGGAAAGCTTGAGAACGCTTCTGCCCATCAGCGCACCGTCGAGGACCCGCTCGGCCGCCGTGGTTGCGGGCCGGCAGCTTGAGACGCGGCTCGATGAAAGGGAACCGTTTGCCGATCCAGGCGTTTCACTTCTTTGCTGTCTTCCCGGATTTCCAGAAATTGGTTTTTGGCCACGTCGGTGAATGATTGCCGCGTTCCGCTTGCCGGCCAAAAGATGTCTAGATTCAGAATGCGCGCCGATTTTCCCAAGCCAATGTGCTGTTCGAACGGCGAAGCCCCGAATGAGCCGCCGCTTCCGACGGTGCGATAGATGGACCGCGTCGTTTTGCCCTCGTTTTCGACACTCAGCTTGATGCTTGCGCCGATTGCCGCCCGGTTGCTCTTGACGCCGACCAGCTTGAGATTGACCCAATCGTTCCCGTCGGCAGTGTTGGCGAACAGCCGCAAGGCATGGCGATCTCCCGGAACCGCGCCGCCGGTCTCGGTCACGATGTCCTCGTAGCCGCGGCGCTCGATATCTGCAAAAGCGACGCCGTGGCCTTTGTGCAGTTCGCCGGTGCCTGAGGAAGCCGTGACGTCCACGAAGTATTTCCCCTCGTGGTTTCGCAGGAGCACATGCGGAAGCAAGGAAACGTAAGAAGGATTGCCATTGCCCAGGTAAATGTCCAGGAATCCGTCATTGTCAATGTCGCCAAAATTCGCGCCCATGGGCATAAAGACCTTGTCGAGGCCAACTTCCCGAGTGACGTCTCGGAACGTTCCATTCCTCAGATTCTTATAGAGCTTCAGAGTGCCCGCGTTATGCGGTAGGCCCAGATAGGTCCGCATCGATTCGTCCACCGAGGTGAAGTAACTATTCACAAAAAGGTCTGGCCAACCGCAATTGTCGTAGTCGAAGAACCACGCGGCAAAGCTTCTTCCCGTGCCGAGAACACCCGCTTCTCGGGCAACGTCGGTAAACGTGTTGTCATGATTGTTGTGGTAGAGGCGATTTTCGCCGAGATAGTTGGTCACATAAAAATCCACGTGGCCGTCATGGTCGTAGTCGGCGGCCACCACGCCCTTGGTTTGGCCCGGTTTGTCGATCCCCGCGGAATGCGAAATGTTTTCAAAGGTTCCATCGCCCTTGTTCAGAAAGAGTTGATTCCCGCCGCTCTCGTTTCCCAGGAAAAGATCGAGCAGGCCGTCGTTATTGATGTCTGCCCAAACGGCGGTTTGCGAAGCCACGAGCGGCTCTCCGATACCGCTTGCGACCGTAACGTCGGTGAACGTGCCGTCGCAATTGCTCTTCAGGAGCGATGGCCTGAGCGGAAATTCCCAGCCTCCGCGCAAAACCAGAAAATCCAGGCAGCCGTCATTGTTGTAGTCGGTCTGAATGAGGTTGAGCCCGCCCAACTGCTTGGCCAGCCCCGCCTCGCGCGCGCGATCGGTAAACGTTCCGTCGCCGTTGTTGTGGAAGTAGCGCAACGGCTGGCACATGTCCATGCTCGAAGTGAGAATGTCCAGGCGGCCGTTGTTCTCGAAGTCGTCCACGATCACCCCGCCAGCCATGGAAAAAGTGTCGACTCCCGCCGAGGGCGCCACGTCCAGGAAACGACTCACGCTTTCCTTCGACTCAAACGCCGACAAAGGGATGCGGTATTTCGCCGGCACAAGGTCCGGATATTCCCCCAAAGTTGCATAAGAAAGATTGAGCAACCATCGCGCATCCAAAGCTTGCGGCTTCTCTTCCAGGTATTTGGAAAAGTACTCGATCGCCTTTTGCGAATCTGCCGCTTTTCGATAGGCATTCCCCGGCCGCATCGGGAAAAGGCATTTCTCCCCGGGCGCGCGGTAAACCTCGTTCACCATCTCCGAGCGATGCAGCGAAGCCACACCGAGCGCGAATTCGATCTGGGGCACGGCGCGAGGAACCTTTTCCGAAGCGATGCGGTAGGCCTCCCGGTACTGCTCGATGGCCGAGTCCATGTTTCCCGTATAGCAATAGAGCTCGGCCAGGGCGAAATGCTCCTGCGCGAGGTCGAGCGGTTTCTGTTGCGCGAGCTTCTCGTGGTTCGCCGGCGCAAGAAATTTCTCGAGTCGTTCTGTTGCCGCCGCGAGGGATTGCGACCGCATCTGGCAAGTCAGGATGGGATCCCGTTGCCAGTCCGAGACCTTGGGAAACCGCACCAGAGCTTCTTCCGCTTCAAGTAAACCGGAAACGCTCAGGGAGTACAGCACGCTTCCGTAGGCGGACATCGCGTCGAGCCGCGCCCTGGGAGCGTTCTCGGTTTTCCCTGCCTCGCTCGACGGGATCACCTTCAGGATGGCATAGCCTGACGGAATCCGCGTGATTTGTGAGAGCTGCCCCGGAGCGACTCCTTTGAGAGCATCGCGCAATTCCGGCCGCAGGGCGGCAAGGTCCATTCGTCCCATAAAGCCGCCCGAATCGGCCGTGGGATCGATGGACTTTTCTTTGGCCAGCATGGCAAAGTCGTAGCCGGCCTTGAGCCGTTCGAGCACTTGGCCGGCCAGCTCGGGAGTACCGACGACAATTACTTGCAAGGTGACTTCCTGCGAGCTCTCCTTTGCCGCCGGCGGGGCCGCTTGCCCATACAAAAGCGCCGAGAGAAGCCCCGCGCCGCAGAGCATGAGCCCAAGCGGACAACCGCCGGTTCTGCGGATCCTCTCCCGATTCCCTCGCCCGAGAAATCCCCGGCCTTGCCACATGCAGGAATTCTACGCGTCAGAACCTCTCGTGCTCAATCACTTCGTGAGGAACGAGATTGCTTGGGCATTTTGAAGGAATAAGCACGGCAGAGTGACTCGGTCAAGTGCCTGGGAGTGCCCGAGGGAGCGCAAAAATCCTCCCCTTTGGCGGGCTCAAGCCAGGTCCAGGCCGGGACCCCGGGAGACTAGCTGGCTTTTCTCAACTCAAGCGGCGCAACAGGATTTTGTTGCAGTGTGGCCATGCCCGCCCGGGATGGCGTAGGTCGCAAAATCGAGAGGTTTACGCCCTCGGGAGATCGCCGTCGCAAGATCTCAGCGGCCGTAGCGGCCGACGAGTTCGGCGTGTGCCAGGATGCGGCCCTTCATGGCGCGTTCGACGTCGGCTTTCGTCGCGCCTGCCTTCAAATTCAGCTTGGCATCGAGCGCGTACAGCTTGAAAAAATAGCGGTGTGGATTTCCGGGAGGCGGGCACGGCCCACCGTAACCGATCTTTCCGAAGTCGTTGCGGCCTTGTCGTGCGCCGTTCGGAAGCTGCTCCTGCTTCGCCACTCCTTCCCCAAGCTCTCTCGATTCGCCGGGCAAGTCGAACAGCACCCAGTGCACCCAGGTGCCCACCGGGGCGTCAGGATCGTCCATGATGAGCGCGAAGCTTTGTGTTTTTGCCGGTGGCTCGCTCCAATCGAGCTTGGGAGAGGCGTCGGGCCCATCGCAGGTGAACTTCTGCGGAATCGTTTCGTTGGCCGCAAAGGCATCGCTCGAGATTTTCATGGCTCCTCCTTGGGCGTCGGCAGGCGAAACTGCGCCAAGGAAAGGGGAGAGGCCCAACGACAGAGCCATAAAGGCGGTACACACGTTTCGCATAAATGCGGCCTCTGCCCTTCTCACCGGAAGCAGCATGTCGCCAGGGGCAAAACCCTCGAGCGGTCGAAGAGCACTTGGATCGACTTTGCGACTTAGCGGTTCAACGCCGGCTGCGGTCCTTGCGGACGGCCTCATCAATCAAAGCATCCAGCTCGTCTCGCGTCAGCGTCACACGATCTTCCGCGGACTCGCCCCCTTCATTGGTCATCGGCAGCTCCGCGCCGCCTCCCGGCGGAGGCGAAACGAAATATCGCGGGCGCGCGGCCATCAACTTCGCCACTTCCCGGCCTGAGAGCAGTACGGGTTCGCCGGCCAGTTCCGCCGCGAGCGTGATCTTGGCACAGTGCTCGATGGTCTCCATGCGAAAGAAAGCCGTCAGCAGATCCGCTCCGCAGGTCACCGCCCCGTGGTTCGCCAGCAGCAGTGCGTCGTAGTGCGGCACGAACGGCTCGAGCGCCGCGCTCAAGTCCGGTGTGCCCGGCGTGGCGTATTGCACCAGCGGAATCTGGCCAAGACCGACAATCACCTCTGGAAGCAGCGCTTTGTTCAAGGCGCGCCCGGCGACGGCGAAGCCCGTCGCTGTGGGCGGGTGGGCATGGCAAACGGCATTCACGTCCGGCCGCATGCGATAAAAAAGGAGGTGCATGGCGAGCTCGGAGGAGACCTTGCGATCCCCCGCGACCTGCCGGCCCTCGAGATCGGTCATCACCAGGTCCTCGGGCGCGAGCATGCCTTTGTTCATGCACGTCGGAGTGGTGAGGATGCGGCCGTCAGCGAGGCGCACCGACAGGTTGCCTTCGCAAGCGACAATGAAGCCGCGTTCGTACATCCAGCGCCCGGCAACACACATCTCCCGGGCATGTTGGGCATCGCGTTTTGCGTGGCCTGGTAAAAGTGAGTCCGGGGTCAAGGGCGGACTCCTTCCTGGCGCGGAAAACGGCCGCACCGTCTCTCTCAAATCACCTCAGG
>Ga0307475_10001718_pt1 | contig 13080 bp, 10 predicted proteins | sample atmos_gasesECM1C_FD_203317 | JGI IMG/M metagenome (GOLD analysis project Ga0307475, IMG submission 203317) | Hardwood forest soil microbial communities from Morgan-Monroe State Forest, Indiana, United States - atmos_gasesECM1C_515 | ecosystem: Environmental > Terrestrial > Soil > Temperate... | reverse complement strand
ACAGAACTTCGAGCAGCGTCTTATTTCCCCGGATCTGAAACACGCCCGGCCGTTTCACCGCCCCCATCACGGAAACCGGATGGCTTTGCACCTCGCGCACAAACACGCTCACGTGCGGATCCTTCATGTACGTGCGGTGAAGGAGTTCCTGAAGGACAATTTCCAACTCTCGGGGAGTCAAGCCCGCCGCGCGAACTGCGCCGAGCAAGGGCAACGATATTTCACCGCCTGCCGACACGCGCACGTCGCGGTTCAGCTCCTGGGCTTCGAATACATTGATGCTGAGTAAGTCGTCCGAACCGATGTGATATTCCTGGGCGCTTACAGTGGATGGGGATGAATGAGAATCCAGAAGTTCCTTCAGTCGGCGATTCCAGTCCTTGGTGGTTGCCAGATTTGACGGCGCGGCATCCTGCTGCTGTGCCGCCGATTGTCCTGGGAGCGAGCTCTGTTGCCTTTCCTGAAAGGCACCTTCAGGAGTGGTGGTGCAGAAGCCGATATCAGGGAAACACATTAATCTCAGTACAAGCAAAACCGCCCCGCAAGAACACCGAAGCACACGCCTCTGCAGTTGCCACCGGAAAGCCGCAAATATGCCTGCTCCCATACCTCGGAAGGAATTGAGTGCCAATGAAGGACTCGCCAGCGTACCGGCAACAGCCATCTGGATATGTTCCTTCTCAATTAGAATGCGTAGCCATCCCCTACGGGTCTTGGCCGAGTGATGTCAGACTAGAGGAGTTCTACGTGGCAGTCGATAGGGTGCACCGTTGAATTGGAATTAGGGTGAAGACCTGAAGAAGATTCACTGCTCGTTGGGCCTATGGCAAGCCCATTGGCTTACAGGATTAAGCCTGTAATTCCTACCCCGAAGCGCGATTACGCCCTGGCATATCTTCTGCGTCGAAGTTTTTCCTACCCAAGCTCTCAAGTGCCAAATAAGCGATGAAGTGGGTCCCGTAGACCAAATAGCGTCGCCACAGTCGGCGCGGCTCTTGCAACAGACGGAAGCACCATTCGAAACCGTTTTCGCGCATCCAGCGGGGCGCCTGCTTCTGCTTCCCAGAAAGCATGTCAAAGGCCGCGCCCACGCCAACCATTACAGGGACACGCAACCGCGACTTGTGCTCATGCATCCAGCGCTCTTGTTTTGGCGTTCCTAGTCCCACCCAGACCACATCCGGCGCGGCGCGCGCTATCTGCTCCTCTAATTGCCTTTCTTCGTGTACGCTCAGGTTCCGAAACGGCGGTGAACACGCACCAACTACAGTAAGCCCCGGAAACCGGCTCTTCAGCGACTCTGCAAGGTCTTCAGCAACTCCAGGCTTGCCTCCGTAGAAGAAATGGCGGTAACCACGTCGCGCGCTCTCTTCACAAAAGCCGAGGAGCAAATCCGGCCCGTAAACTCGCCGTGGCAAATGGTAACAACTGCGCCGGCCCAGCCAAACCAGTGGCATCCCGTCTGGAACAACCGCGTCCGTTGAGTTCAGAATCTCCTTGAACGACGGATCATGCTGAGCTTCGACGATGCCATGCATGCCGGTCGGGGCCACCGTGCCACAGTAGCCGCGATCGTGAATCCATTTCTCCATCCGAGCCACAATGTCTTCAGTCTGTACCGCGCGGACGCGGACTCCCAGCACCTCGAAGGAAGCGCTTTCGGGCTTCACGCCAGGAGGTACGATCTGCTTTGGTGTTTCCGGGGGAGTTGGCTTTCGCAAAACCGCGTAAATGGAGACTCCTAATTTGGCTATAGGAGTTTTTTCGAGCTTCGTCGCGGCCCTGCGGTAGAACTCTTTGAAGGGCAAAGGAAACGAATCAAGCGGAGGGAAAATGTATCTCCTTTGATGAGCTTCAAAGCCCGCGCTCTTCGCCAACGACAGAAGCTTGCGCGTAGTATAGGTGCGGGCGTGGCAAAGACGCCTGCGCAGAGACTCTGGAAACCACGAAATCAGCGGAATATTGCGGCTAATCGAGAAGTTACCGATGTGGCAGGGATGGCTTTCAAAGGGGTACAACTTGTTCGGAACAAAGAGGACTAAAAGTCCCCCTGGCTTCAACACACGAAAGCATTCCTTGAGCACTTGTCTGTCGGAATTTGTGTGTTCCAGGACTTCGATCATCGTGACGACATCAAATTTCTCCGAAGAAAACGGGAGATTCTCGGCGACACCCTGCACCCGTGAAATCGGGTCCCTAAATGCCTTCAGATGCGACATCTGAATATCAATTCCGCAAACACAAGCGGCTCGACGGGCTAATTCTGCTGTGTAGCAGCCGTTGCCACAACCCACATCCAGAAGGGTCTTGCCTTTCAGATCTAGAGTTTCGTCGATCTTCCCAATGCGCTTTGTGACCGCGTAAGACCCGTAGGACGCAGGGCCCCCAAGGCCGATCGGGGCTTGCGTAGGCTCCCTGACTTGGTGGTTCAAGCCGCTTCCTCCGACACTTGTTGCGATTTCATCGATTATGACGGCAGCACTATTTCGCTACACGGTCGTAGTGTAGGAAGTACATGCCGCCTCGTCGATAGGGTTAAGGCTCTAATTGAAATGCAGGTAGAGACCCGAAGGGGATCAGAATTGTGACATGCTAACGTGTCGCCGAGTATTCCGAAGGGCATTTGTGGTTCCTCTGATCGCTCGAAATAACTCGCTCATCGGCTTATAGATGCTAGTTAGAGCTGTTTTTCGAGGCGTTAGCTCGGTCCAAGGGCAGCACCGTATTCTGCCAATGCCGTGCGAGATTCGTAGCCACGGGAGTGCCTAATGCGAATTGGAGTTAGCTATATAGAGCAGAATCGCCTTGAAAGGTTCCGGACCATTGCGGTGAGTCGTTTGCAGGGGGTTCGTGCGAGGTGGAAGTACCTTTTCGCCCATCCGGCATTTCGCCAATCCCGCATCCTAACCCTGTTTCGCCTGCTTCGCTGGAGATTCCAATGCGCCCTCGGAATTCCGGCCACCATCAGGCTTCCTTTGTGGGGAGCTCATATGTATCTCCCCCCACGAGGGCCTGGGGGAGGGACGACGATGATTTTCGCAGTCCGATGCCGGTACGAGAAGGAACTGCTGCATTTAGACCGCTTCATTTCTCCGGGAATGGTCGTGGTTGACGGAGGTGCAAGTTGTGGTATTTACACCATTGCGGCTGCGAAGCTGGTTGGTTCGACAGGAAAAGTTTTCTCGTTTGAGCCAGCTGTCGAGACTTTTTCAATACTAAGAAAGAATATTGATCTGAATCGTCTGGAAAATGTTCGAGCCTATAGGGCTGCACTCTCCGATACGGACGGGAAGGCTGTGTTCTATCACAATGTGGCGGGGCCAAACGGTTTCTCACTGGGGTGCCCGAGGACGCCTGGACTCGAACTCCAGCAAGAGGAGGTAGCTACCTATACTCTCGGCCGATTGGCCCAAGAAGAAGGTGTTCAGCGAATCGGGCTTATTAAACTTGATGTGGAGGGGGCGGAGGAACTGGCCCTCCGGGGGGCCGGACAGCTCATTGCTCGTGTGCGTCCAACCATTCTTTTCGAATTCAATCGCACTGGAGCTCAGCAAATGGGACTTGACCCCCTGGGCTCTTGGAATCTACTGAAGGGTCTGGGTTACACATTTTCGTCACTTAAGGAATGCGGTGATCTCCGCCCCTTGGACCATCCGCCGGGATCGGACGAGATCATCAACGTGATCGCGACTCACGATGGGAACCGGAAGTGAGCGCTTTCCTCATCGCGCCTATTGCCTCATCGCTCCCGCCAGATCTGAAACTACTTGCTCGCGTGAGTTGGCGAGTTGGCTGGGACTCTAACCCTGTTTCGTCCGTGACAACATGGGCGACACTTATAGATCAATTTGCTTGGGAGAAGCCATCAACGCTTCTTTTAACGGGAGCCCGCGTTTCTACCGCGGCCTCCTTCGTGCAGAGGGTTTCATACAGCTTTGTCATGAAAATCCCTTTCTTATCCCAGTCGAATTGCTCTCGTACCCTCCGTCGCGCAGCCGTACCTAACCGAATCCGAAGATCCGGGTCTCGCGCCAAGCGTGTCATCGCCGCCGCCAAATCTGATACGACCTGTTCGGGCGAGGTGATCGGCACTTTGATGCCCGTGCCGTCCGTAACTTGAAGCGCTGGCTCACCCAAGTCCAGGCACACTACCGGCTTGCCCACTGCCATTGCCTCTACAATTACAAACGCGCCTGGCTCGTGCAGACTCGGGTAGACCATGGCATCACAGCACCGCAAGCGAGCGATATAATCGCGACGGGATAAGCTGCCGACGAAATGTACATATTCTGCAAGGCCGAGGGAAATTGAAAGCTCGGTCAGTTTCCTTTTTTCCGGGCCATCTCCAACAATCCAGTACTGACTGTCCGGAAAAGTCTCGTGCAAGATTGCGAAGGCCTTAATGGCCAGCGCGAATCCCTTCCAATGGAGTAGCCTGCCAACACTGAGCAAAGTGAAAGAACCTGAACCCTCAGGCCCCAAATCATCTAACCTGTCGAACTCCTTGGTGTCCAACCCCACCTGAGAAAATAAGGTGATCTTATGCTGGTTTCTGAATCTCACCTCCCTCGCAGTTACGGGTGAGACAGTCAGAATAGCGCAAGCTCTGTCTTCCGTCCGGGCACGGACAGGGTCGAGGTGCACTAACGATCGAGCAGTTGCCCTCAGCCACTCATTCACTTTGCCCCGAAGTGAGAACTCCTTCCAAAAAATCCTGGGAGCCGCCAGGCCTGCGCCGACCGGTCCCCAAACGAATGGCACTGGAAGCAGCGCCAGAAAACTCGGAAACCAGAAGCTTCCGAGAGTTACATGATGCACAAGGTCAAATTTAACGTTGCGGTGCAGCCGTCTCCCAACGAAGTAAACGCCAAGCTGCCAAAGATAGTAATAGACATGAAGACTGCGCTGACCCTCCCTGGACAAGCGCGCCCAGCGTGGGTCGAAGTACACCCAATGGACGCTGCGCAAAGGTTTCGTCGCCAGAGATTTCTCGATCGCGTTTCGGTTGCCTGCCCAAGTGATCACCCACACTTCATGGAACCGTGAGACCTGGCGAACCCAGTGCCATCCTACGTTTGATTCCGAACCCGTTCCTGGTTCGCACGCGCAAGCTGAGATGAGAACTCGCATGTCAAGCTACCTCGCGGATTTGCCCTGAGCTCTCGAAAGATGCCACCGGTTGACACTCCAGTGCCCTTGCTCGATTGGAACTCTCTATCATTCGCGCGACCCGCAGATCGCCACAATATTGCCCAGCATAGGTAACGACGTGGCTTCGTGAACTGAATTGCCGCGCACGCTGAAGAACTTATAGCCAAGGTTTTGGAGTTGATCCCAGGCCCCACATGGCGAAAGTCCAAGACGGGCGGACGCTTCCTGATTGACCTCAAAAATGATAGCGGGTTTATGCGATGCAACCACTTTGTTTGCTCCCCGCACGACCAGTTCTTCCGCACCCTCTACATCCATTTTGATCACATCCACACATTCCACAGAGGCTTGACCGAGCGCAATGTCCAGCGATTGCGTCGCGACCTCTTCCCCCCCGTATTTCAGACGGGGATCTTTCCCCAGTGAGTTTTGACCCGGGTCCGCCCCATGGTACAGGAGCGCCTTGCCTGTCCTGTCCGAGACGGCAACACGATAAATCTGCACATTCGTGAAGCGATTGAGGGCTACGTTCTCTTTCAACAGAAAAAACGACTGCCGCGATGGTTCAAACGCAACCACACGGCCTGACGGTCCCACGATCCTGCTTGCCACTAAAGCGTATATCCCAAGATTAGCGCCCACATCAACAAAAGTCTTCCCGGGTGAGAGGGCGCGCTCTAGGAAGGCCAGCTCCGCTTCATAATTTTCACGAAACACAAAAATTAGCTTTTCGACCCCCCTCCAGCGGGGGGGCAGGAACATCCTCAGGCCCCACCGCCTGAGTTTCACTCTCGCTCCTATGCGAAGAAAGCACCGAATCGCCCAAGCGATGAAGCGGAAGATCGTTCGTAAGGGACTACTCTGGAAGTCCGCTTGTGCGCTAAGCCAGGACCATTTCCTTGCGAGCACTTTTGCCGGATTCGTCATTCGGACCATTGCGTTGTTCGGTTCGTATGATTCGCTTCAGCTTGATGGTGTCTCACATCTCAAGCCAACTCTCAGAGCCATCTCTTGATCCCGTAGCCATAAGCCGAGACGTAGACCTGGGCCCTAGGTTTTCGCGGGCTCACGTTGGGCTATTATCTTGAATAGCTCCAAAGCGCGAATGCGCTTGTTTACCCATCGGCTTATACGAGTTCGGCCGCTCGGATACCTGAAGTGATCAAGCATCACGAAACCGGCTTTTCGCAATTGATTGATGATTTCCAAATCGTCGACGCCACTCCTTGCGTGGTATTCCGCGATATCGCCAGGACTGACCACGGGGCGGTTGAACATGACATCGTGGGGTAAAAAAAGTTTTCGCATTCTCCGCCAGACACCAGGCACGACATCGAGCGGATCATGGGAAAGCTTGCCGAGGGCAATGTCGACCGAGTCGAAGCAACGCGCCCGCAACAATCGTCTCGGAACGACAGGATCCAGATTGGAATAAAAGAACCCACCTGGACAAACGTGCAGGGAGGCTCGCTCCACTACCGAAGCGTAAGAGTACAAGTGATGAAGAACCCCACTGAATGCCACTAAGTCATAGGTTTCCTCGACTTCATCGAGGAACCGCTCGATAGGTGCGGCGATAAGCGTCGGAGTGAATCCCTTGGCGAGTGCCTTTGCTCTTAGCGAGGTCAGCATCTCTTCAGAAACATCAACCACTGTAACCTTCCATCCTCGAGCGCACATCTTCAACGTGAGATTACCCGTGCCCCCGCCGCACTCGAGGCAAGAGGGTGTTCGCCCAACTGAGCCAAAGCAGGACCCGATTTTAGTCAAGTCTTGTTCGATGCTCCGCTGCAACAGTGTATCAAAGAGGTAACGTTCGGAACTGTCGTACTTGGCAGCAATGTGGCGATAAAAATCCACGTTGGCCGCTATTACTTGGGCCTCGGCTACGCTTCGACTCCGAGTATCCTCTGAAGAAGTCTCAGACAGGAGCTCTAGACTCATCGAACACCTACCCTTCTGGGCTCCCTCACATGCAGAGAGCGGCCTCAACTGCTTTATAGACCTCATCCGTTGAGATCGTCCGCAGACAATAGGGCTGGTCGAAAATGCAGTAATCAAAGCACGGGCGACACGAGAATTCTGGGCGGATTACGACGCGGTCGTGCGGTCCGCGCGGCCCGAACCACTTTGGCTGTGTCGGCCCAAAAACAGCAACAACCGGCACACCCAACAAGTTCGCAAGATGCATCGGACCGCTGTCATTGCAAACAAGAAGCCGGCACTCAGAGAGTACCGACAGAAAGAATCGGAATTCGAGGCTAACCGCGTGACAGCGTTTCAATTGGGGCGCTGGGCACGAGGTCCCCGGCTCCAAGAACCATAGCACGTGGGCCTCGGTTGTTTCCAAAAGCCGACGCGCAATTTCCGCAAAATGCTCATTGCCCCATCTTCGAGTGGCGATCCGCGCCTGCGGATGGATTCCTATCAGAAAAGCATTAGGAGGGATGCCCCGCGCGACCAGAAATGACCGGGCGTGGGCATGATCCACCTCTGTCAGTCGGAGACCATCGAGCTTACGGTCTGCCGACACATCTACTGCCTGCAACAAATGAAGCCAAACGTCTGCTCGGTGTGGGCGAGAAACATCCGGCGTGACCTCATCGGTCAGCAGGGAACCACCGCCCCCAACGCCGTACCCGATTCGGCGGCGAGCACCACTCAGCCAAAGTAACAGATTGTCGCGAATGTCCATGCGGCCCGAAAAGGCCCATTCGAACCGGCGCCTCCGCACGGCAAGAATTGTGCGTACGAGGGAAATCCAATCGGGAGAGAAAGGGTTGTATTTTCGCCATCGGTTGAAATGTCTTCCCCAGAGCACTCGCACGGCAATGAATTCATCTACGATTCCCTGATCATCCAGAAAATGAGCTAACTCGGGTCTGACTAAAAGACTGATCCGGGCCCTAGGAAAGCTCCGCCGCAAGTTTTTAAGAAAAGGTACAAGAATGGCAAGGTCGCCCAAATTCCAATACTCGACTACTAGAATGCTGGCGGGCGGTTTGCCAGGGTCTTCGGGAAGAGGTATCGAGGGCATCAGCGGCCTTAGGAATCTCAACAGAGTCTCGAACACACAGACGAGTCTCCATTTACGCGGCGTAATATGCAGCAAGCGCGCCTGCGCCACAGATTCAGTTTCGCGGGCGAGTTTCGTACGGGTGGTACCCCGTTGTATCGACCCGAACGAGAGTCTCCTCCTGCTTTCGGTTGATCTCAGGCTTTGCTTCAACTACATACCCTCGGCTACAGTCGAGCACAAGTAGTAGAGACCATCCGAGACCCCGAATAAACTTGAAAGCTCGTAGAGCCATCGCCTCAGGAGTCCGTGGTGCGCATAATGGATTTTTGGCTTCCACTCGTGCACTCGTCGAAATCCACCGCAACGCAGGACTCGCTCGGCCGATCTGCGGTCGAAATAATACAAGTGCGTCGGATGCTTGTAGATGACCCAACTCCCTCTTTCAATTCGCGCGCGGAGGCAGCGAGTGTTCATCGTGGAAACAAGGAGCCAGCCATCGGGGCGCAAATGCTGGCATATCCCTTGGAGCTCAAGCCACGGCATGCGCAAGTGTTCAACAACGTTCCAGAGTATGACTAGATCAAATTTTGTCTGAGGCTGCTGCAAACGCAGCTCTTGGAGATTGGCATACACGGGTATTCCGACTTTCGCCGAGCTGATACTTCTTGCCACAGGGTCAGGCTCGATTCCCACCGCCGGAAGCCCGAGTTCAGAGGCAATTTGTAAAAGCGTCCCCGGCCCACAACCATAATCCAAGAGCCGCAAGCCTTTCAAAGCTCCTAGACGAGCCTTCAGTTGCGGAAGAACTTGGCGTAGCACAGAGTCGGGAGTTCCTACGCATATTGCCGGGCAGTTATCGTTCGTCGCTGGATAGAGAAGCGTCCGGTAGGCCTCCGCAAGGCAGTGCTCGTCTAATTGAGGTGAGGCGAATTCCAAGCCGCAATCGTCAGCCCGGCACTTCCGAACTAATGTGTGAGGCAATTTCAAGTGCCTAACGGTTTCGCTACCGCAAAGGGGGCATGGATCCCTCATCGGATGCCTCCAAGCGCACGGCCAGCATCACATTCGTTCGTGCAGACACGATAGCCAAAATGAGAGCCGTCCAGACTCTGTCGACTTAGGAAGCTCTGCAACGATCGTTCCAAGTCCAGCTTCTTAATCATGCGCAAACCAGTGCCCATTCCTGCCCAGAAGAGGGAGGCCAGATAAGGGCTTTCGAGCAGGAGATTTGCCGATCCGTACATGCAAAGGGCAAGTTGCGCCAAAATAACGATTTCCAGAAAGGCCACACGGCGGTTTTCGAAATTACGATGAACGCATTGCAGGCCTCGCCAGAAAAAATAGCTCAGCAGCCCAAACAGCGGCAGAAACCCGATCAGTCCCATCTTGTATAGAACAGTCAGAAACGTATTGTGCGGGCGGGCATCGTTGTCCCAGATTCCAAACGTAAAAGGAACTCCGAATCCTTCCCCAGCTAGGGGACTCTCCTCAAAGCGCTTCCAGGCTTCTTTCCAGGCGACCACTCGAAACTGCCAGTTTGGGTCCTCTCCCACGTGTAAGGTACCCGACTCCAATTCTTCAACTACGCGCGAGGTAAAGTCTCTTTCAGCCTTGACATGGACAGACAAGAAGACAAGCGCACAACCTAATAGGCTGACGCTGACAAGAACTCTGATCAGGGGCACGGAGCTAACCTTTGCTCGAAGCAGTCCTCGAAGCAAAAGAGCCGACAACAAAACGACGGCCAGAGATAAGAATAGACTTCGCGCGTTGGCGAGCAGCAAGCCAACGAAGAAGACAACCGCGAGGGCCCACCCAGCCTTCTTCCGAGTGAGACGGTTCGCCATCATCATCAGGACAACAACTAGCGCCACCAAGACATAGATTCCGGGAAAGACGAAGCGCCTCTGCTCTGGAGCTGCGACAAACCAAGCCGCTCCGTTGAGAACGTTTAGTGCCGTGCCCAGGAGAGCCCACACCGCTAGCCTTCTTATTGAAGACCAGCTTCGAAAGAGTTGATACCCGATCAGCAGAAAGAATGCGTACACCACGAGTGCGGAATCACGTAACACCAACGTAGGCTCACCATTTCCCCAGAATCCCCGAGCCGCAGACACCAGGCCAGCCGCCACAAAGAGCATCAGAAAAATATTCAGGGCCAATGGGTGCTGAGGCTTCCGTGCTCGCGGCAGAATGTATAGCGAAGAAAGCAAAACGACAAGGACAATGTCCGTTACAAAAAGTGGCGTACCTGGCAAACGAAGGTAGGAAAAATCTCTCGTATACGTAGTGGTGCAAAAAGTGAACCACAAGAAGAACCCCTCGGTGAACGAAACCCGGGCTCTTCTGGCGTAGGCAAACATCAGTGGAAGCGTAAGGCCCGCCAGTAGAAGAGCGGCATGGCAGGGTTCATATTCCATGGGCAGCGGCGACGACTCCAACTCGAGGTTGGGGACGCGCGTTAGCCCATCCCCGACAGCAATTACGGCTCCCAGAGCCACAGTGAGCACGAGCCAAATGTTGATAACGCGTCCTCGAATTTGCCTATGGATCAAAACAACACCAGCAGGGTCATCCGTGCAAACGGAGGAATCGCTCGCGCCGCTATTCTCGAGCGCTAAGATGCCATTCTCGCTCAAGTGCGGCGCGCCGTGTCGTAAAGGGACCGTTCGTTTCTGCAGCCCGGGCCGAAAGATCAAACCACACCTCGCAAACTTCCCTACTGACCTTCTCCTGCCAACACCGCGGGAATGGTCCATAATAAAATCTTGCAATCAAGCAGCAGGTTCCAGCGCTTCACGTATTCCAGATCCAGCGCCATACATGTTTCAAACGAAGGATTCTTCCGTGCAATTACTTGCCAAAGCCCCGTTATCCCGGGCTTCACCTCCAGTCGCCGGTGATCTGCGGGACGGTATCGCATGTAGTCGTCTATCGGATGAGGACGCGGACCAACCAAGCTCATATTTCCCTTCAACACATTCCAGAATTGAGGCAGTTCGTCGAGACTGTATTTGCGAAGGAAACGGCCGAGGCGGGTGACGCGGGGATCATTCACCATTTTGAAGAACGGGTCCTGGCGCTCGTTGAAGTGGCGCAGCAAACTTTTCAGTTCGTCCGCTTTGTCGACCATGGTTCGGAATTTATAGCAGATAAATTTTTTGCCCTTTTGACCAGCGCGGAGGGATGCATAGAGGATCGGGCCAGACGACTCTAGCTTGACGGCCAGCGCAATCACGAGCAGAAGCGGCCACAGCAGTAGAAGGGCGGCGCAGGACAATATCACATCTAGAATCCGTTTCAGGATCAGACCCGGGAACGGAATTGCGGTCACTCGCTGGACGCTGCTGCCTCGTCCTGCTGCAATTCTTCGCAAGGGAAAACCAGAGATTTCTCCCCTGCCGGACGGACGCGAGTTACGTCTAGCTTTAATGATGAATTCACCCTTCCCTGGGTGAAGGTGCCGTCCCTCGGATGAGTTAGATCGACCAATGGGTGGCCCTTGGAGGTCGAGAGGTTTGCCGAACATCATGAGCGTCAACCAGTGCGGAATTCTAATTTGTTACAAAAAGTACTGCGCGCGTGCCTGCGTATTCGAAAAAGACACGGTCAGCCGATGCTCTCAGCCGCGATTCAGGCAGCCCAAGGGTAGAGATAAGACGCGATTCAGTCGATAAGGTGCAACCTGTAATTGAAATACAGGCAAAAACCCTATAGGACATTTTGCCGGATTCGTGTTTACAATTGTACTTCAGCCCTTCCGAGCTTATTGGGGGAGGATGCTTTGTTTCTGTTTACCGCAGCGACTCTACCCACGGACCGGAAGCAAACTCCAAGACCCACCTTTCGTTCTGCCCGGGTTCACCTGCTTGCTTCGTTTCTTCTTTTGCTTCCCTTGCTCAGCAGAGCCAGTCCATTGCCACAAGAAAATGAGAAAGAGCCCCTAGGTTCGTTGACGACCTTCGGGGAAGTTTATGTAAATGACTCACTGGCTCCTGCCGAAACCACAATTTTCCCAGGCGATCGGGTGCGTACCGCGGAATCCGGCCTCGCGACTTTTAATATGAGCGGAAAAAGCTCCCTGAAACTCTCTCCGCACACAGAAGTAATCTTCTCCGGCAAATATGAATATACGGCTGAGTTAGAGGCAGGTTCGGTGGTTTTGAATTCTGTCCCCGGAATTGGCGTTTTCACGCTGCGGATTGGAAGCGATGTGGTGGTTCCTTCCTCGAAGGAGCAAACCGCATTGGCCGAAATTGACAAGGCCCCTAATGGTTCTTTCCTTGTCAAGTGTTCGGATGGCGCCCTTGGGGTTTTGGCCTTGCAAGGCTCCCAGGGCCGGTTTCTCCAGACTGGTCAATCCATGGACGTTTCGCCGACCGGGGCTTTGGCATTCATACAAAAGCAGGGCTCCTTTACTAGCAAGTCTGATTCAACTAAAGGGCGAACAAGAGGTATCACCCATTCCTATCCGCCATGGGCTTATTTAGGTGCAGCAGGTGCTGTGGCAGGAATCGCAGCCGCGCTGTCAATGAGCCATGGCGGTGGCAAACAATCTATTAGCCCCGCCGTCCCCTGACGCCGCCCGGAGTTTCGAGACCGTTTGAAACGCATTCGAGACCCGCATCAAACTCCGCTCGAAATTCCATTGAGCTCGTTTAGACCCATCGATCATTCGGCACTAGGATACGCAGCTGCAGCCGATGCCAATCCATTCACTTCTTGGAGATTGGCGGGCTCACTTTGCGAAAATTGACTACGACATCCTGCTCAGTCTCCATGGGTTGTCCATCCAGCAAGGTCTTTGCGTAACGCCATTCGCGAACCGCGCTTATCGCCGCCTTGGCCAGCAAAGCCGGCCCGCTTATTGGTTCCACTTTCTCGACGGCTCCATCGCGGCCCGCAATGAC
>Ga0307475_10001717_pt1 | contig 13087 bp, 10 predicted proteins | sample atmos_gasesECM1C_FD_203317 | JGI IMG/M metagenome (GOLD analysis project Ga0307475, IMG submission 203317) | Hardwood forest soil microbial communities from Morgan-Monroe State Forest, Indiana, United States - atmos_gasesECM1C_515 | ecosystem: Environmental > Terrestrial > Soil > Temperate... | reverse complement strand
CTGAATGCGTATCCCCCACTGGGCTCTCAATAGTGACGAATTGGGCTACGTCGGCCAACACAGACCGCCGGAACGCGCGATAGTCATTGACTCGTGGAACCGGGAGTTCCTCAACTCGTGTTTTCAGCGTACGCTCTGCAGTAAGGAGATCGCCTTCAAGCTTGTAGCTGAAGTGATAGGACCATAATCGCGTTCTACATTAACCGCGACGGGAACCTGGGCCCTATATTTGGGGGCAAGCTCCAATTTGATGCGGTAGGACTTTTCGTTTGGGGGTCCTAGTTTGAATGGCTCGAGGCTCGCAGAGTCCGCACTCTCTCCGCATCTTCGTCGATATCAGAGGCCACCGCCACCGGATTAAATGTCGCAAGCGGCAACTGCAATTCGACCTTTTTTCGACCAGTCGATGAAGTTGCTTTTCGTCACATCGTATGAAATTACAAACGCCTCGTGAGTGGCGGTCGGTTCGGTTACCTTGAATTCGCCTATTTCTCCCCCCAACCCAAGCTTTTGGTTCAGGCCCTCCACAAACTTCTTTAAGTCCGCTGCTGGAAGGCGTCTTACGATCATGCGCATAGTCAGTTCGCCATCACCCACGGTGGTCAGAGCTACCCTGCCCTCTAAGCGGCCACTCTCAGCTACTTTTCCCTCGATCTCAGTCCGCTCGGAATCCGACATAGTTGGGTTCGGCGGAGTCTCCTCAAGGTGCGGAACACCGTCGTGCTGAACAACAAGGGCCTGTTTCTTCCTCAGTTGATAGGCGAGAAGGCGAAACGGAGCCACTTCCGTAGTCGTGTCCATCCAGACTTTGTCGCTTCCGAGGGATAGCAGCGTGATCACGTGATTGAATTGTGCTGGCGAGGGTACATCAGTGTCGATCTTGCGGGACGAATTGATCAGCCTGCCGAAGCATGCATGCCCTCAGCCCCCAACAGCGCAGCGAGCAGGGTGTGCTTGTCTTTGCAGTCGCCATATTGATTGTGCAGAACTTCGGTAGCCGCATGAGGCTGATAGCGCGCCATCCCCAACGAGAGGCTGACATATCTGAAGTTCGCCGCAACGAAGTCATAGAGTGCCTGCGCTTTTTCTAAATCCGTTTTCAGTCCTTTGGTCAGGGATTCAGCTTGATTTCGGACTTCTTGTGAAGGCTGCCGCCGATCTTCCTCGAGGTCCGCGTACCAGCGTCCGATCTCTTCCCAACTCTTGAACGTCGTTAGCTGAACGTCTGGGAGTTCTTCCGGCTTCTTTTTCTTTGGCTTCTTGTCTGTCTCCTTATTTTTTCTCTATTGTCGTTCTCCCGCACCAAGTGAGAGGTCGTCCAGTGATAGAGATGCCTGCCATTGTTATCTGTGATCTTCGGCCCCATACCCGGTCTGGTTTTGAGGGTGATAACGCGGTTGCTGGGAACATCGATATCGAGTTCCTCATCGAGCACAATCGTCGATTGATTGAACTCGTGTTGCGTCCAGAATTGTCCAGGGGCCAAAGGGTGATGAATCGTGGTCACCGTCTCGCATTCCAAGACGTCGCCGGGACGTAGAGAAGGCACTGTTACGTGCTTCTCGCGGTCGTCGGTATACAGAAGGGCAAATCGCTGGGTGGGCGCGAGGTCTTGCACGTCCTTATCGTCGGCTTTGACAACACTGCCGTCGGGTTTGATGACTCGGACATAACCGATCTCCAATTGCTCATTGGCGGAGTTGTAACCAAAGTGCAGCTGACCCCAATTCTGTAAGTCCGCTTCACTTTGCACGCGAACACGTATCGTATTTTCTTCGCGTCCGGATCCGTCATTTTCGAAGCGAAAACGCGATCGAAGCTGCTCGATAACGAAGGCCTCTTTAGAATAATCGGGTTGTGCGCCAGCTGAAGTCGTGGTATCTGGATGGTCTTGACTGGGTGGTGTGCCGGCGGTGACGGAAGGCGGCTTGCCAGACGCCGCGTAGGCAGATCCTCCCGATTGGGTACCAGCAGAGGTAGTGGAACCTACGAAACTGGCAAAACGAGAAAAGGACTACCAACAAACGAAACGCACGCATGGATTGCCTATCCTCGTTCCGTTTTGTAACTCTAAGCGAGGTCGGAAGCAAGGGAAGCTGCGGTGATAATTTCGTCTATTCCTCCCCCTCGCCCGCCACAAACAGCTGCCCGTCATTCTGAGTATAGATTTTCGCATCCGGACCAAGCGAGAGCGGCGTATATGCCGCGCCAATCGCCTGATTGAGGAAAAGCTTGTGCTTTACGTGCCGTTCCGGTTCAGCACGTATAGACTACCGTCCTCGCTATTGACATACACCAATCCATTTTCATCGATCACCAGAGCCTAAATACTCCACTCGAACCCGATTCGCGTCTCCGCGATTAGTTCTGGTACGGCCCTTTGCTGTCCCTACTTCGGCTCAGTAATCTGGAGGACTTGATTTTCCCGCAGCCCTTGAGTCACGACCTGTTTGCGGCCTGAAGGCCAGTCGACCTCAATGCGGTCGACTTTGTCCGCATCACCCAGGCCAAAATAAAGGGGCAGAACGCTCTGCGACAAGTAACCTGATTTGCCATCGTTGTACTTGGTATAGACATGTCCCCCGGCGTGCAGGCGCACCGTCGCGCCGAGTCCATTGCGGTTCGAAGCAGTCCCCACCAGTGCAACCTTCAGCCAGTGAATGAGCATGGTCTGAGACAAATCGCTGATGAGCACCTGAGGCTCGGAATTGAAATCGTTGGTCACAATGTCGAGATCGCCGTCATTGTCGAGATCGAACATCACGGAAGACCGGCTTGAGCGCGGAGCCATCACAGTAATTTTCCCCTTCCGCTCCGCGCACACCTTCTGATTCAACGGACCCAACCCAGGCTGCGAGCAGTCCAGCGTGAACCACGGGGTGTAAATCTCCCTACGCGGCTCGATTCCGAGCAAGAACTCGGCGTCCAGAAACTTCTCGCCCCGGTTGTTCAAGAGCATGGAGTTGATCCCGTAGCGGAATGGAAAACTCATCCCGGACGTAATGAATATGTCATCCCAGCCGTCCGCGTTGATGTCGCCGACGCTTACGCCCCAGGGCCAGTAATTCTCCACTCCCAAGCGGTCTGAGATTTCCTCGAATTTTCCGTTCCCCAGATTGTGATAGAAGGCATTGCCCCAGATATAGTCCGTCAGAGAAGCTTGCAGATAGGTCTCCGGCCAACGCATGTTGGATTTCAGCTTCTCGTGGTCCGGTGCCGCAGGCTCGCTCATGTCCGAGTGCATGTCGGTTACGAAGAGATCCATGCGGCCGTCATTGTCGAAATCAAAAAACTTGACTCCCATCGCCCCCCAAGGAGTTTTCGGAAAGTACTGTTCGGTCTTGTCGACGAATTTCTTGCCACCCACGTTTTCATAGTAGTGATCGTGCCCCTGCATGTTCAGAAAGAACACGCCGGGGAATCCGTCTCCATTCAGGTCGGCAAAGCTTGCATCCCCGCACCACCCCTCGGGGCGCAAGCCGACTTCCGCGGTCACGTCCTGGAACCGGTTGTGCCCCAAATTCTTGTAAAGCACGGGGTACTCGAAGCGGTCAGGGTACAGATGACCTGAGAATGCGTCTGCCAACCCGACATACTGACCCTGAGCACCTTTTTCGTTGTTGGTGTACCTGCCGACGTTGCACACCAGCAGATCGACGAGGCCGTCGTTGTTGTAGTCGACAAAAACAGCACCGGAAGAATGGGCGCTCAGATCGATGCCAGCCGCCTTCGTGATGTCCTGAAAGTGCCCATGTCCATCGTTTTCGAACAGGGCATTGCCGCCAAGGACGGTAGTGACGAATAAATCCTGGTCGCCGTCGTTGTCGATGTCGGCAAACGATGCGGTGACGCTGATCCGGCCTGGCAGCCCGACCCCTGCTTCTTGCGTGATGTTCCTGAACTTGCCGTCGCCCAGGTTCTTCCAGAGTTCATTACCGCCGACCTGATTCACAAAATAAATGTCAAAGAGCCCGTCGCCGTCGACATCCGCGACCGCGATGCCTGTGCCGTGATCGTAATGCACCGGTTTGTAATTGATTGTGGCATCGTCAACGACATGTTCGACGAAAGTAATTCCACTCTCTTTCACCTTGTCGGTGAAGTGGAACTGATGAAAAACCTTGAACTGATCCACCCTCTGCTGCTGCGCTTTGGCTCGTGCTGCGAGGGAATCCACTCCGATGTCCGGATCGGGATAGCGAACCAGGGGCGCTGAGTCGCTCGAAGCGCAGACCAACGCGGCAAGCAGTGGGAGCACCGCGATCCAGAGGGCCCGAGTTTCACAGCGGGTCATGGGTGTCACCTTTCTGTGAGAAACAGGTTCCTCCGGATGAATCTCCGGGAGGCGGGTGGTTCCCCTGGTCCGCAGCAGGAAGCCGGTCCTCGGACGTTCGCCTCCCCCGATGCGATAGTTTCGGCCATCGGTATGTCTTGTGACAAGTAGAGGCGATTGACATCTGACCTTTGATTCGTTGATATGCCGCGTGGGATGTACTGGTCTGGAGAATCGGTCCGGCAACCAATCTCCGGTTGCTAACCGGATCGGCATGACCTCGTCTATCTGTACCGAAAGCGGATTCCGGCGAAATCCGGAACCTCCCGGCGGAGGCGCCCATGCCCCGGATACTCTTAGCGGTCCTTCTTCTCGTAACCAACCTCGCCCTGGCGCAGACGGAAGCTCCGAAGCCTGCCTACGATTTTTCCATGCCGCGCGAAGAGCGAATCAAACTGGCGCTGAGCGCGGCACCGCCGGAAATCTCGGGCAAGGCGACCGTGTATCTGCTGGAACGGAGCGGCTACGTGAAAGTTCAGGACGGAACGAACGGGTTCTCCTGCTTCGTCGATCGCCAGAATCCACTGAACCTGGAGCCCACCTGCTTCGACGCGGAAGGCAGCGCCACGACGCTGTTGAGCCGGTTCTACGCCGAGGAACAGCGCGCCAAGGGCAAGACGGAAGAAGAGATCAAGGCGGGGATCGAAGATGGGTACAAGACCGGGAAATTCCACGCGCCACAAAAGCCTGGGATCGTCTACATGATGTCGGGCAAGGGGTATCTGCTTGTGCCCGGAACCAACAAGCTGGTCAACCTCCCTCCGCACCTGATGTTCTATGCGCCTTATGCGACGGACAAGGACATCGGGTCGCCACCTCCCGCCGCGAACATGCCTCACCTGATTCGGGCCGGGCAGCCGGACGCCGTTGTGATTGTGATCCCGGGACAGACAGCGGATCACTAAAGCACGCAGGGTGGCTGTTTGGTTGTTGAAGGATCAGGCAGGTGGCCGGGCGGGCACCCGGCCGGAGCGGATTCAGATCCGCTCGGCCAGGAAGTTAGTCCTTCTTGGTGTCGCCAGATAATTTCTTCGCGATTTCTTCGACGATCCGGGGACGCAGTTCAGCGAGCACGCTGTCGACGATGCTGGCAATGGCCTTCGGGTCCGCAGCGCCGGCTGGGGCTGAGTCATGCGGAGCTGCGACCATGTGCTCTTTTTCGGCCATGACGGGCTCGACCGGAACATCTTCCTTGGAGGGCGCACGGTTCGGCGCTGCCCCCGCGATCGAATCGCGGATGTTCTTCCAGTTGGCAACCATATCTTCTGCTCCTTCGGCGATCTCGGTCTCCAGAATCCGGATCTCCGGCATCCGGGCTTTCGGAGTGTGGTCCGGCAAGGCGGCCTGAGGACTTTCGATCTCTATGATCGATTGCGGCGCGTCGACCGGCGCACTCGAGGCAACCGACGTCACGACCTCCGCTTCCGGATGCGGCTGCACAGATTCAACGATCGCCGCTTCCTGGGAAACGAGCTGCACACCGGCTGCAACCGGAGCGACGTCACCAGCGCCTGCGGCGGAGGCCATCGCGTACACGGCCGGCTCCGCTGCGACCTCGGGTTGTGGCGTTGCGTCCGGTGGCACTTCGGGGAGCGGCGCGGCGACGGCAGCCGACGCTTCGGCCGAGGCGCGAGGTGGCTCTCCGGCGGCCACGGAGGCATACGCCTGTTCCATTTCTCGTTCCAGCGAGAGCGTGGCCTCGCCGGCTCCAAGGACGACTTCCTCAGCGATCCAGCGGGGACCGGCGATGTGCGCCTTAACCGTTGCCGCGTCGACCTGAGCGGCCATGTTTGCAAGTGAGAACGGCGCTTCGTGACTCTTTCCGCTGCCGTTGGTGCCGCTACTCGACGGGGACAGGTTTTCGTCCGCGGGCATCAGCGATTGCAGCGCGGCCATCACTTCGTCGTCGGCAGACGGAGCAACCAGGGCCGGGGCTGGAGTTTCTGGGGTGGCCGCAATGGGAACTGCGGCAACATCCGTCGTTGGAGTTGGCGGCACGCCTTTCGATGCGGGGCTCTCCGCCACAACCGGCATCTCCATCGGCGGTGCGACGACCTGCGGTTCCGCCTGCTGAGCTTCTGGCGTTGAAAGCGACTCTGGCTGCGCCGGTTGAACTGCGGCCACCTCGACGTCCGATTCCGCCACGGCTTCCGCCGGTGCCGGAACCTGCTGGGGCACTGCTACAGCCTCTTCCGCCAGACTCTCGGGTTTTCCCGCTTGAGCCTCGGTGACCGGCTCGGCTGGAGCGATCTGTACATCGTGCACCGCACTCTGGACTTCATTCTGAGCTTCGGGGCTTTGTATTTCAGGCGCGCTCGCGAACGTGACCGGAGCCGGCTCTTCCGCTGCTGCGGGAGCGGTATCTCCTATTTCGACCGGAGGCGCGTGCACCGGTTCGGGTGCGGTCGTCTCCGCGGCTGGAGCGGCCCGGTTGAGGCGGGCTGCCGCTGCTGTAATCGCGGCGATTTCTTCCGGAGTAATGTCGGAGGGCAGGCCCGCCGGTATTGGCCGGTCGAAGGTGTCTTCGGTTTCTTTGGCTTTTGCGCGCGACTTCTTGCCCGTTTCTTCCGCGCGCAGGTCGCGAAAGCCCTTGCCCTGCGTCGCCGCATAGTCGACGTCCGGCTCGGGGTCGCGCTTCTTGCCCGTGGGAATCCGCAAGCGGGCCTTCCAGCTCGCATCGTTTTCGGCCTGATCGTCGGCTTCCACCGCGGCGGCCGCCTTCGCGAAACGCCCCGGCTTGTACGGCTCCGCCTGCGGAACAATCTTGCCTTCGAGCTTGGCCAAGGCGGCGAGCAATTCACTGGCCTCGAACGGCTTCACCACGAACCCATCGGCCCGGGCCCGGCGCGCTTCTTCGGGCTTAAAAGGCTCCAGTTTGCCCACCGTCAGGAGGACAGGAATGCGCGAAGTTTCTTTGTTTTCCTTGATCCGCTGGCAGACTTCCAGCCCACTGTACCCGGGCATGTAGACGTCCAGCACGATCAGGTCGGGCTTCTGCTCCAATATCTTCTTTAAAGCCGCCGACCCGTTATTTACGGTAACCACTTCATAACCGGCGTCCGTGAGGATCTTCCGCCCCATGTTTTGGGCGGTCACACTATCGTCGGCGAGCAGTATTTTGCGGCCCAAGGGGTGTCCTTTGGTGAAGGGGGAGATACCGCGAAATTAAACTGAGTGTCACTGCAAGTCAACGTGCCGAAGTGACTAGGCACGTTACTTGGGGACATGGCTGCTGGGAAGAACACCGCACCGAGGCTTACTGCCAGCCTTCGCCGCCGAAAAATGACGGGTTTCGGCGGCCGAGTAGCCGGCCTCCCCGTTGAGAGGGCCACGGCATCCTTAGCTCGGCGGACCTAAAAAGGAATGATTTTGTGTATGCCTTTTTTCTTCTTCTTCTTGCTGGAGGAGATGCCCGTCGGTTGGTTGCTGGACGAACTCGAACTGGCCTTGTCGGCGGCCTGGTTCGCCTCAGGGGTCTGAATCTCGTTTACCTGCGCCGGCGGCGGCAGAGCCTGGCCGCTGTCGGCAGGTTCCGGCTTCAGTTCGTTGGAGTTGGAATCCGGAGCCGCATTGGGTTTCAGTTCGTTGGCATCGGGACCCTCGGGCGCTCGCGCCGCAGATGTATCGAGCGCAGGAGAGTCCGACCGCGGCGTGGGCTGGTTGGGTGGTGGCGCTCCATTGTTTTTCACTTCCACCGAGATGTTGCTGGAGCCTCCCGCTGGGGGGGCCATCAACGCCGCGGTACGGGTGGCTATCTCGTGACCACCTATCACCGGCGGGTCGATCAGTGGGGGCTCACCGACTTTGGTGGCCATGGCAACATTTGGATGCTTACTTAGGCCACTCTTTACAAGGCTCAACATGCCGGGCGCGTGGCGGCTGTCCTCCTCCGCCTTGTTTTGGGCGATGGCCGCGGGCGTCGCCTTGGGAACGGGCCGGTGCAGAGCTTCCAAACGCTTCTGGGCATCTTCGGCGCGATCCATCATGGGGTAGCGGGTCAGAATCTTGGAGTAAGCGTCGGCCGCGTTTGTTGTCAATCCCTCAATAAATTTCGCCTTCTGGGTTTCATTTCCCGGTTTGGCACGAACCATAGCGATCTGGCTTTCGTAGGATTGGCCCAACAGGTACAGCGCATCGTCCACGTGGCTGTACAGCGGGTAGCGCGTCACCAGCGCGCTCAATCGCGATTGGGCGGCCAGCAGCGATTGGCGCAGGAAGTAGAAGCGTCCAATCTCATACTCCCGTTCACCCAGAACTTCCTGCACCTCCAGCAGGCGCTGCTTGGCTTCGGGAACCAGCTTCGACTCGGGATACTGCAGGACGAGGCTGCGATACTCCTCTTCCGCACGCATGGCATGGGTGTAGTCGCGGTCGGGCTTCTCCATCTCCTGGTAGTGGATGTTGGCGATCTTCAGCTGCGCCTCGGCCGCCTCAGGCATGTTGGGGAAGAAGGTCTCGAAGTCCTTGTATTCGATTTCGGCCTGGGCGAACGCGGCCGAACCGCCCTCGGCGTACCAGGAATCGCCCACCGCCAGCTTGGCGCGAGCCACGAATTCCGAGTCGGGATAGGTGTTGATCAGCGTCTGCAGGGTCATGCGCGCGACGTCGAAGCGATTGTGCTTCATGGCGTCCATGGCGCGGTCGAACAGAACCTTGTCGGGCTGCTTGGAGCCGACGTTCGCAAGCGGGTTGTTGACCTTCTTATTGGTGCAGGCGGCGGTGAGGGCCAGCAGCGCACTCAGCAGAGCGACACACGAAACTCGACGGCGCATAGAAACCTCGGGAGAAATCTTTGCCGGGTTCGACCCGGACCGGCAGACAAAGGGCGTCTACCGCTTTCGTGAACTTGTTAGACTTTTTGCAAGGTCGCTTCGGTGGCGGCCTTCAAAAGCCTCTGGGCGTTAGTCTTTGGATCACCATTGCCGAACACGGCGTTGCCTGCCACCAGAATTTCTGCTCCGGCCCGGACCACCTCGGCCACGGTCTCGAGCGCAATTCCGCCATCGACTTCGATACGGTAGTTCAGTCCCCGCTGTGCCCGGATCTGCGCCAGCTTGCGCATCTTGTGCAGTGAGTTGGGCTGGAACTTCTGCGCTCCAAAGCCTGGGTTTACCGACATAACTAACACATAATCAACAATATCGAGCACTTCGGACAAGGCATCGACTGGCGTCGCCGGGTTGATCACGACCCCCGCATGGGCGCCGTGACTGCGGATGAGGTGCAGCGTCCGGTTCAGATGCCGGGTAGCTTCCTGATGCACAGAAACCCAATCGGCTCCAGCCTCGATGAAGACCGGGATAAACTCGTCGGGATTCTCGATCATCAGGTGACAGTCGAGCGGCAGCTCCGTCACCTTGCGCAGGGACTTTACCACGGGCGGCCCGATGGTCAGGTTGGGAACGAAGTGGCCATCCATGATGTCAACATGGACCACGGTCCCGCCGCCTTCGGTGGCACTACGGACCTGATCCGCCAGATGGGCGAAGTCCGCCGACAATATCGAAGGTGCGAGTTCGATCAAACCTGGGTCTCGCGCAGGGAAATCCTTGTGGAAATTCTAACATGGGGGTTCATCCGACGTCGGTTCGGGGCCGCGGTCAGGCCCCGCGTGCTAGAGTCACCAGACCCCTGCCGTCGAGACAGACCATCCCGATCGTGCCCGTGAATCCCCAACTCGCTCCCGTAGGTCTCAGCGTGGGTGCAACCCTTGCCTGGGGATTCAGCGATTTTGTCGGTGGCTACGCCTCGCGGCGGGCCAATGCGTTCCTACTCACCACGATCACGCACGTCAGTGGCACATCGCTGATGCTGGTGCTCGCGCTCCTCCTCAAGGCTCCCTTCCCGGGCAAGGACAGCCTCTTGTGGGCAATGGCTGCGGGCCTCCTGGGAGGGACCGCGCTCGCGGTCTTCTATCGGGCGATGGCGGCCGGGGATATGGGGTTGGTCGCTCCGGTGGGTGCGGTTCTTGGGGCGGCTATCCCGACCGTAGTCGATATCTTCATCGAAGGCGTGCCCAGCCCGGTGCGCATGGTCGGATACGTCCTTGCTGGGGCCGGAATCTGGTTTATCTCGCGCACAGAGGGCCCCGCAGGGCGACCGCAAGGTATCGGGCTCGCAGTAGTCGCGGGGATTGGCTTCGCCGGGTATTTCCTTTGCATCAGGCATGCCGGCAGCGGTTCGGTGTTGTGGATCGCAGCGGCCTCACGAGCTGTCTCGTTTGTCGCGACCGGCGCGATCGTGCTGGCGACCCGCCAATTCCGGCCAATGGACGGCACCGGAGTCGCGTGGGGCATTCTTGCCGGGCTACTTGACGTCACCGGGAGTGCCTTCTTCATTCATGCCAGCCAGACCGGACGCCTGGATGCCGCCGTGATTATCAGCTCGCTCTATCCGGCAATCACAGTTCTTCTGGCGCGTTTCTTCTTGCAGGAGCACTTCTCGCGCTGGCGCGTTGTCGGGCTCGTGGCGGCGTTGTTCGCCGTGCCGATGATTGCGCTGTAGAAGCGCGGTTCGCTCGGCTTACTGACTCGCTAAGGGCTGTTGGCGTTCCGCTCGCGAGACTCGGGAGAGAGCTGTTACCATCGCCCCGTGGCCCTGCTTGAGGTCCGCAACCTCACCAAGATTTATCCACTCGGCGAATCCATCTTCGGTGGCGACGCCAAGGGCGAAGTACGCGCTGTCGACGATATTTCCCTGGTGATCGAGGCGGGAGAAACTCTCGGCCTGGTGGGCGAATCAGGGTCGGGCAAAAGCACGCTCGGACGCCTCGTTCTGCGATTGATTGCGCCAACGTCGGGCAGCATTCGCTTCGATGGTCACGATCTGCTCGCCGTCGGCGGACGTGACTTGCGCCGCCTGCGGCGCGACATGCAGATCATCTTTCAAGACCCGTTCGGCTCGCTGGACCCCAGGTTGCGCGTGGACGAGGTCATCGCCGAGCCGCTTTTGATCCACGAGCACATGAGCCCCGACACGAGACGTGCGCGGGTCAACGAGCTGCTGGGCGCCGTTGGGATGGACGATTCTGCGGGTCGCCGGTTCCCGCACGAATTCAGCGGCGGTCAACGCCAGCGGATTGGCATCGCCCGCGCTCTAGCGCTGCGCCCCCGGTTCATCGTGGCCGACGAGCCCGTGTCTGCCCTCGACGTCAGCGTGGGCGCGCAAATTGTGAACCTGCTGGCTCAGCTGCAGCGGGAGTTTAAGTTGACGTATCTTTTTATCTCGCACTCGATGCCGGTGGTGCGCTACCTGACCACGCGCATCGCCGTGATGCATCACGGAAAGATTGTCGAGACCGGCCCAACCGAACAAATCACCGACCGGCCGCAACATCCTTACACCATGAGCCTGTTGGCAGCGACGCCTGAGATTGCAGTCTGAAAATGGCGAGGTGCGATTGCCGATTGAAAATCCCACCTTGCGGTTGGCCTCAAGTCGGCAATCGCAAATCGGCAATCGCCAATCGCCTCCTAAGTGGCACACTGCGATGTCCACGGTTTATGCTTAAGGCTGCATTCCTGGAGACGCCACATGAAACGTTCGTTCATTTCGGTGCTTGTTTTCTGCGCGCTCGCCACATTCAGCTTCGCGCAGAAGAAAAATCCGGTCACTACGGTAATTAAGGAAATCATGCCGCGCCAGGCGAGGAACCTGCAGGGCGCCGTGGAAACCATGCCCGCCGACAAGTTTGGCTTCAAGCCGACAGAGCCGCAGATGACGTTCGGGCATCTGGTTTCTCATGTCATCGATTCGAATTATTACCTCTGCGCCAAGGCCAGCGACATCGCGCAACCCAAGGTCGACGCACTCAAGGAAACCGACAAAGATGCGCTGGTCGCGGCCTTGAAAGCTTCGTTCGACTTCTGCACGGCAAGCCTGGCAAAGGTCGACGACACCAAGCTGGGCGACACGATTCAAGCCTATGGCGGACGCGAGGTACCGCGGGCCTGGGCCTTGATCGCCCTGACCAACGACTGGGCCGATCACTACGCCGCCGCGGCGACCTACTTGCGCCTGAATGGATTGCTGCCGCCCACGGCGCAGCCGAAGAAATAAGCGGTGATCGGGGAAGGAGCCCAATCACTCTTACTCGATCTGCACCAGATCGCCTGCCCCGGAGGGAACGGGCGGCGGCATCTGCGGCGCACGCCACGAATCAAAGATCGACACTTGGTGCACACACGAAACCGTGCAGTGCGGCGCGCAGGATTTCTCGGTGACAAACTCACGGCGGATGTCGGCCAAGGTGTACTTCTCCAGCGGCACCGCCGGATAGCCGCGCTGCTGCGAGCAGTAGTGCACCAACCCGTCTTCGCAGATGTAGAGATAGCGAGCCCCGGCGCGGCAACGCCACTGGTTGGGACGTCCTTGCGCGATGTTGTCCTGAAAAGAATTGATGCGTGTGAAGCTGCGCTTTTCCATCGACTTCATCTCGTGGTAGACGGCGCGTTCTTCATCGTTCAACGGCTGTAGCTGTCCACTGCTGTCGTGGATGATTCCAATCGTTGAGCTGAAGCCCAGCCCCATAGCGCGCCGGCCGATGGTCAGCGCATCCTGCGGGTTCTTCACGCCCCCGCCCACCACCGAGTTGATGTTCACGTGGAAGTCGGCGTGTTCGGCGAGAAATTCGAGCTTCTTGTCGAGAACCTTCAGGCTCTTTTTGGAAACATCGTCGGGCGTGACGTTATCGATCGAAATCTGCAGCCACTCCAGGCCTGCCTGGTTCAGGCGCTGGATGCGCTCCGCCACCAG
>Ga0307475_10001716_pt1 | contig 13087 bp, 35 predicted proteins | sample atmos_gasesECM1C_FD_203317 | JGI IMG/M metagenome (GOLD analysis project Ga0307475, IMG submission 203317) | Hardwood forest soil microbial communities from Morgan-Monroe State Forest, Indiana, United States - atmos_gasesECM1C_515 | ecosystem: Environmental > Terrestrial > Soil > Temperate... | reverse complement strand
TTGGTTTAGTTGTTGAACGGTATTCCGGTGACAAGCTACGCCTTGATTGTGCCGCTTTTACGGAATACCTTTGAGCACCTAAACTGACCGCTTTGGAGGTGGGCTATTCAATCTATCAGGCAGTTGGTCAAGGCAATGCCAACTAAGCGACAGTGTACGGCACAAGGTCAACTAAACAAGCTGCGCTTTGAGCAGCAAGACAAAAGGACGAAACCCGCTAACTAGCGGGTATGTGGATAATATCCACACTGAAGAGTCCTGCTATGGGGAGTTATAGGCGCAAACTGATGCCCACTAGTGCTGATTAGAGCAAATAGGGCTTACACGACATGACCTATTCCACCCTTAATGGGTCCACAGCTATCTCACAGGAGGGTAATATGCCACTACGTCCGCTCGGTAAAGCGGATATAGAGGCCGTTGCCAAGTATATCACACAGAATGCCCGTGTTATGAAGAATGACAAGGGTAAGGAGTTCATCGGGTTGGATGGGTTCAACCATGAGGTGAACGGTCTGTATGGTCAACTGCGGTTTGGTTACTTCGGCTTGTCCGAAGTAGCGGAGAATCGCCAACGTGCTTCTATGTCGGCTGAGGAATCGTTTGTCAAGCTGAATCCCCAAGAGCGCAAGGATTTACTTGCGAAGCTTGCGGCGCTTGATAAGCCAGCACAACCCAACACAAAGTAGTTCAACAAAAGGGCCAGTAATGGCCCTTTGATTGAGCTTCTTGCTCTAGTCGAGAGGGTTTGGGGGACGTTAGCTTCCCGACTAAGTATGAACGTCCCATCTTACAAGGAGGATTAATGGTCCATGTAAAGAAGTTTTTCGAGTATCAATCGTGTCGTGGGGTTATCACGAGCGCTGAGCTATTGGCGTTCAAGAGAGCCTGCACAGATGAGGAATGGCAGTATTACGTGACTGCCGCAGAGTCGTTCTTTAAGGCGACGCCAGCCTAGAGTCAGACGTTTCATAGAGTACAGGGACGATAATGTAGTTCAAAGCTCCTGTACTCAATTGAGCCGTTTGAAGAGAATAGGCCGTGCTTTTATATCCGCTTGGCGGTGGGTTGGAGCACGTATATAGCCTAGCGTAGCGGCTCGCGCTTTCGCTGAAAAGCGACTAGGCTAAGTATATCTTGGAGGCTAAGTAGTGAAGGACAATACCCCATCTGAAGTGCTTGAGGCTATGGAATATCTGCTCCAAACCGCTAATAAGCACCACGCTCATATAGCTGGCTTTATATGGAGGGCTGATGAGCCTACATTTATGGCTCGCCTAGCTAACATGCCCGAAGATGAGTTTAGCCCAACCCTGTTGGGTATTAATCAACTTGCTAACGCTAAGGTAGCACAGGGTTTACAGGTTAGCAGGAAGGTAGGGAAGGTAGTATGAATAAACGAGCTATTTACTGTGGGTTGAGTTTGGCTGTGATATTTGCTGCCACCCTAAAGGGTCAAGAGGCTGATTACAGCGTGAAGGTAACTAGTGTTGACCACGCTAATGAGGTAGTGGAGGCCAAGTTTGTTATCGTGCCTCAAGATTTGAGGATTGTATGCTACGGCGACCCCGGTAAGGTGTATGTTGATGATTACATTAAGGTTATCGCTAAGAATGGCACATTTAAGATAGGGAAGGCTGTTTGCAGTCAGATTAAGTGGTTAAGGTAGACTAGGGATGCTACCGAACCCGTACGCTAGGACGGGAGGGTTCGCGTTGCTCCCTCTTATTCTTACGAATAGGGAGCAGAATCAGCTCTCTGAGGGGAGCAAAATGTTTCAGGAGACAAAACGCGATGGGAAGGGGTGGCGTTTTGATTGGATTAATGACCGGGGAGATGTATTTAAGGGGTTAAGATTCTATCCTGAGACGGGTGTTCTATCCACTTGGTCACGTAAGCCACATAAGATGGCTAGGGATAAGTTTCATCCGTATAGGATTAATGATAATGATTGGGCTTATATTAAGCTAGCATGTATCGCTAGGTGGAAAGAGAATCTAGTGTTACCTCTTGTTAAAGAGGTGCCTGTTGAATGGGAAGTTGAGGTTAGCTCTGGTATATGGCGCTCAGAGGAATGGTGCCAGAGAGTTGCTAGAACATCTTTAAGAAATTACGCAGAGCGTAATAAGTGTCAAATTAGACAAAAGAAAGGATAAAGTGAGGCCATGCACTATATTCCTAGTAGATACAATCCGCCTGTTAGTGTGGATTTGAGTCCTGAGTTGAGGGCTGCCACTTATAGGCAGAAAAGAGTGAATGCAGCTACTTCTCATGCAAGATGGGCTGCTAAAGCGTATTCACGAGTATTAGTGAGGCAGCAGGAGACAATACACGGGTATAATGCAGTTGAGGGAGCGGGTGGGGAGTTAGGAATAGCTAAGACGATGGCTACGTATAATGTGTATGAGCCACTGAGAGTGTTTGCGGCTAGGGTTTGTATGAGGTTGGTTAGGGAGAGGTTGGCGCGATGAAATACAAACCCGGTTGGTATATGCCCGGTACTTTAGTTGTAGCGTCTGACCGGAAATACATCGTAGACGTACATGGATGTTGGCGAGTTTATGAGTATTTAGAATCTCATTTTAGTAAGAAGGAGAAAAAATGAAGCGAGCAGTTGAGATAGTTGAAGTTACTGAAGGTGTAGGGCTGGAGGGTCTACTCAATAAAGATGTGCTACTTATATGTTCAGCATATTTTTATACTGGTAAGCTCTCCGGCGTTAACGACACGTTCGTTGAACTAGAAAACGCCTCTATTGTCTATGAGACAGGTGAGTGGAGTTCTAAGGGCTACAAAGATGCCCAAAGACTCCCAACTAAATACTGGCAAGTAGAACGACATGCAATAGAATCCTACGGTTTGTCAAAGTAAGGAGTTTTAATGTATATATGTAAATGGCGGAGTGGGAGTGGGAGTTGGAGTGGGAGTGGGAGTTGGAGTTGGAGTTGGAGTGGGAGTGGGAGTCGGAGTTGGAGTGGGAGTGGGAGTCGGAGTGGGAGTTGGAGTGGGAGTGGGAGTGGGAGTGGGAGTCGGAGTGGGAGTGGGAGTGGGAGTGGGAGTCGGAGTGGGAGTGGGAGTCGGAGTGGGAGTAAGAGGCGGTAAATGGAAGAAATTGCGCTCTATGATGCGTGGATTACTAGAATCCAATTAGCTATTGCTAAGGCATTAGCTAAACGTGAGGACCGTAGGTATAGGAATTTGAAGAATAAGGCGAATGGAGGTTTATCTTTGTCTCAACAAGACATCTGTACATCCTGCGGTAGAGAGCTAGAATCTAAGCTTTGGGGAGCAAAATGTTCTTGTGGCGGTCCTACCGTACATATTGGGTATTGTAGAACAGGTGGATGTAACAATCCAATAGGTTATATTATTGACGACGATTACTGTGGTCCTGAAGCCTTAGTTTGTTCAAGCTGTATTGCAAAAGCGAGAGCGAAAAATGTATAAAACACGGACTTTCCTTGGAAAGTCAAACCAAGTAGTTAGAGAATATGAAGAGTGGTTTAATACTCTTAAGTTTAGCTTTATTGACGTACAAATTGCTCTGCGGCCATATATTGACGGAGGTAGTGAGTCTCTTATTGTTGTAGTCTACAAGGAGCAGTAATGAGCTATAGTCAAGAAGCATACAAAGCTGATAAGGCTGCGTTAGATGCAGCTAAGGCTGAGTTAAGCTGTCTTGTAGCTGGTGAGGGGACGGGACGTTGTGGAGTGTGGGCTGGTGAATATGCAAGGATTGCATCCTACTTTGGGACGAAAGACAACGCTGGTATCACGCATTATGGAGACACGGTTAGGCGAGTGGCTAGGTGTTTTATGGTTATTAGTTCTGCTAATCGCATCGGTGGTTTTGACTGTCGTGTTTATGAGGCTTTATTAGAGCAGATTGAGAAGAAGATTAAGTCTATGAGGGTGTTTAAGCGGAGGCCGAAGATTAAGTGCTTTGAGCCGAAGTTACATAAGCAGCCTTGTTATTGCGCTAGGTTGCAGGCTGTGGAGGCTGCTACTTTGATTGCGAATGCACCTATTGAGAATGATTTGAAAGAGGAATTGCAGGCCAAGGTAAGTGGAGCGTTAATATTGGATAGGGAGTTTAGTAATGTTGACGCTTGAAAAAGCATTAGAGATAGCCAAAGAAAAAGAGGGATACGAGCGTTGCCTCCGTGAGGACCACGGAATAGGAAGGACTATTACCTATAATGGCAAGACTGATATTGCTAGATTTGCTATTTGTCCGATTGTACAATTTTATCCTAAACCCACGTACCTTTTTCATTCCGTTGAGGACTTTATTAAATCGTCGGAAATCGCCTACAGAGCGAAGGGGTGGGTAGCAACTGAATGAAATGTGCTGACCTAATACCGGAATTGATTCATGCTGTTGGTAAAGTTCTGTACGAAGAGGGTGAAGAGTTTCGCTTGAGGCACGCCGAATTAACGGATGCTTATATTGCCATTATCGCGGAAGGTGCAGAGGAACGCGGCAGGGCTATAGAGGAAGAAATAGCAAGAATGCAAAATGAGGGTGGAAATGCAGAAGGTATACCTAACGCGGCGGAATCTGTTAACCTTGCTAAGTAAACTTGATAGAGTTAAATCTGGTGGGGTATCAGCTTGTACTCTTGTGAAACAGGATACCGTGCATCCTAAGTTTCCGTGTAGCGACACTATTTATGTGACGGCGGTTGAGGATTCTGATTATTATATTGACCGTCAGCCCGGTAAAGTTTTGTCGATAGATGAGCCTAAAATGGAGGAATTATGAAATGGCTTAATAACTACAGTTGGATTCCTGACTTGCTACTTGATAAGCGGCCATTGTCTCAAGCTAGTGAGCAGGAACCTGTTGAGCCGGATACTATTCAGCGAGCTAGTGTTCATATTGACCCTCAACCTGGAAGTAATGAGTATCTACGACTAGGGTGTGACCATCTTTATACTGATTTGGGGGGTGAGGGATGACACGCGAAGAGTTACTAGCTGAGGCTCGTAGTTGGCGGTATGGAGTTCATATTGAAATGAACTACATTTTAGGCTTATTTGACCTCCATCAAAGCGCACTATCAACTATTGAGAGTCTAGAGACTAAGCTCAATCGTCAGTCTACAATGCTTGCGCTTGCCCTTAAAGAAAAGAATGACGCTATTAGCAGCAACGGTATGAAGGAGTTGCAGCAACAAGTTATTAATCTACAAGCGGAATTACAACTTCTTAAACCACCAGAGCCAAAGTTTAAGATTGGGCAGATTGTAATGGCCCCTCACGCTTCACAAGCAAATAGAATGTGGCCTATGACCGTGAGACAGCGGGAATATAGAGTTGCTGACAAGTCGTGGTACTACTCCAATTTTATTGATAATGAGAGAATGCCAGAGTATATGAGGGCACGCGAACTAGCACGCAGCTATCGTAAAGAAGCAGACATTCGCGCTTTGAATGCGGAGGAAATCGGATGATAGTTGAATTCAAAACTGAAACTGGCGCAACTTTTCGCTTAGATAGAGACTTTATGACGTGGGAGCGTAATTTCAATGGCCGCATTACACACGGTAAGCTGTTTACGTGGCCATATTTAATTGCCATTGGACATACGGTGGGTATCTTTGATGTTAAGCCTGGGACTCAGATTGGAGTGTGTACACAAACTGCTAAGGTTGTGTCTATTGACACAGTAATGAGGGACGAGCCTAATGTTGCCGCAGGAGTTAAACCCGCAGCCGCAGTATGAGGAAGGTTGTTTCTTAAGTGCAATTGATTGTGAGTTTTGTAGTAGATTACTAGGAATGAAGCTGAGGACAGCGTGGGCCAGCACTATTGAAGTTGGGACTATGAATACGAGTTGGGAGTGTGTTAGCTGTCATAGGAGAGTTTGGAAGAGGTTGGCGATACCGGAGGTTAAAATTGCAGGAAATTAAGGGTGAGCTATGGGATTTTTTCGGTAAGCCGAACAAAATAATTTGTATTACTACTAATGGATTTGTTAAAAAGAACGGTGAAGCAGTTATGGGACGTGGTTGTGCGGCTGAAGCTAAATTGCGAATCCCCCAAATTGCTGCGATGTTAGGATACCATTTAACGAAACATGGAAATTTACCTTACAGAGTCCCTGCTGCTCCGATACTAACGTTTCCAGTAAAACATAATTGGTGGGAAGAAGCTGACCTTAAATTAATACGTGATTCGGCGAAGTTTTTAGCAAGTTGTGACCATTCTTTGACCTATATTCTACCGCGCCCTGGCTGTGGGAATGGGAGATTGACTTGGGAACAAGTTAAACCAGTAATTGAGTTTTTACCAGATAACGTGTGGGTGATATCTAGATGACGCCAGTTGAGCCAGAAGTTAAGAAAGTAACCGCCGCGCATGATGCTGACTACATTACCCGTAAGGGGGAGCAAGCGGCGGCTATTGTAACTAAGTACCTTGAGGGCGTCTCTATAATCTACGATATTGACTGTCGATGGCTTGTTGAACAGGTTGTCAAGAAGCTTCAAGCAAAACAATATGACCTCTAAAAGACGTAGGTATATATGTCAGTATATGAAGCAGTATAGAAGAAAGCATCGTCAGGAATTGAATGCGTATAAAGTTAAATGGAATAAAAAACACCCTTTTACCAAAGCACAACTAAAAGTTCGCTATAAAGCGTTCGTTAAATATCGAGATAAGAAAAGAGCATGGCTAAGGAAAATTAAGGATGTTCCTTGTAAAGATTGTGGCAAGCGATACCATTGCTGTATTATGGAATTTGACCACGTTAGGGGAAAGAAATTATTTACTATAGGTCCTGGCATAGTTGGCCGTTCTACAAAGCGTCTTATCGCTGAAATGGCAAAGTGCGATATTGTATGTGCAAACTGCCATAGGTGGCGCACCTGGAAAAGGAGAAACCACTGACATGCTTCCTCCAAAGTGGGTACAGCACGTTGTAGTAAGCGAGATTATCGACATGCCCTTTTGTGGAGCTTGCAGGGTATATCATTTTCCCGGCGACCACAAGCCAAATATAGAACCCGTTGAGCCGGACATCAAACAGGAGGTAAAAATTGCAGGATTACTCAAATATTCACCAGAGTAGGGAATACGTATTTGGCTCAGACCCGGAGGTATTCTCGCGGGACTCAAAGGGACAGATTGTTCCGGCGTTTAAATTCTTGCCGCCTAAGACGGACCCATTATTGGTGGAACTTCCTAACGCTTCACTTTGCTATCACATCTACAACGATGGCTTTCAAGCTGAATTGAGGGCTAATCCACACGGCTGTGTGGCTTATGTGGTTGACTCTATTAGAGGTGGATTGAAGGCGATTTGGGAAAGGTCAAACGGGGCGCATCTAGTGCTTGATAATGCTCCTATGATTCCAATTGAAGTGTTGAGAGAGACACCAGATGAACACGTTATTTTGGGTTGTGACCCATCGCAAAACGCCTATTACATTGGTGGTAAAGTGGTGGGTGACCCACGCCTGCTTCGCTATAGGTTTACTGGCTTCCACATTCATGTGTCGGGTTGGCATCTGGATAAAGACATTGAGAAACGCCAAAAATTCCTTTTACCGTATGTTAAGCTGGCTGACGCGATTCTTGGGGTGTACTTTGTGGCGGCTGGCGCTCACTTGGAGAGTACAAAGAGGCGGGAGTATTACGGACTTGCCGGAGAGTATCGCTTACCTGAGCATGGCCTTGAGTATAGGGTTCTTTCTTCTACTGTATTATCTCATCCTGGTGTATGCAATCTAGCCTTTGAGATGATGCGGGGGGTGTTGGCCATCGTAGATAGCGCCGCAGAGAAGCTGTGGGTTGCTGATGAAGAAGAGGTCATCGGCATCATTAATGAGAATAATCAGCAAGCTGCCAGGGCTTTGTTGAAGAGGAATAAGGAGTTACTACGGGAGGTTGTGAGTTTCGGGAGGTTTGGGAAACTTTACCACGGAAATTCTTGGTACGATTCCACCTATAAAATGGGTCTTGAGGGGATTGATGCGTTTGTGAAGGACCCAACTGACTTTATTACTAATTGGAAGTTTAATAGACAGTGGACAGGCCATGCAGAAAGCAATGATGAAGGCTGGATTGGTTTATGCCAAAGGTAAAGAAGGTTAATGATATTGATAGCCCTGAGTTTCGTGGTACGCGGAGGGTTTGTCCGACTTGTGAGAATAGGTTGCAGGATTTTACCTGTCCCACTTGTTTTGGGACTGGGGTAGTTCATTTAGAGATGTACTGTGAGTTTTGTGGTAGGTCAATACAGTTTGTATATAAGGGCCGTTTAGTATGTGGCTCTAGTTTATGTCAATCAGAAATTGACAAGTTAATAAAAGAGAATAAATACACGCCAAGTATCCCTGGAGGGAGTAGTGAAGAGGATTATGCGAAGCTATTTGGGTTGTGTTATTAACGATATCCCGGCACATCACTCAGCGTGCAAACGCACTCCGTTGGTGATAACTTCTGGCGGGAGGCCCGTTCGGGCCTGCCTAGTGAGAGCTAGGTCCGTGGTTAGTTGTTGTTCTTTATGTGTAGTTGGTTGAGGTTATAAATCTATATCCCTCTGTGGGCGGTGTAGAGGTTAGGTTGGGCACCCGTATGACCTTCGGGTCTTAGGTGTATGGACCGATGCCAGCGCTAAGATTGGGCTGGTACTCAGGCACCCCATTTAAACAAGGATGTAGCTATGATTGAGACTGATTATATACGAAGGCGGAGATAGGATACACGTCTGCGAAGGGGTGTGTCGGGGTTTAATTTTAGAAGCACGAGTTTCACTAAGGAGGTGAAATGTGGATAAGTTAAATGAGCGATTAATTAGTAAGGTGTTGGACCACATCAAAGCATTTCCTGGGTCTTATGACCAGAATGAAGTGGCCTCTTCGTGTAGTATAACGAAGAAAACACCATGCGGTGCGATTGGGTGTTTTGGAGGTTGGGCTGTACTCTTAGGGATGAAAAAGTCTGAACGTCACTATGAAGCAGATAATGTAGACTTAGCGACTGCGGAGGAATTGCTTGGTCTTACTAGTGATGAAGCCGACTTTCTCTTTGCTGGTGGCTCTGGTGTTGCAAGTGAGGACCGGAGAACTATTGAAAGGCGTTTAAAGGATATTCGAGATGCACGACAGCTATTCGCGTCGCTCGAAAAGAATAACAAGCTGTCGGGTGTGGGATTTACGTACAACACCTTTGATGGGGAATATCTTACTTACGGAGAAAATTAGCTTTGAGTTTCACTCTCTAGTGAGGGAGTGATATGTTGTTTAAGTACGCGCTGCAAGGCGCATATTTGAACTAGCGCACATCAAGCCAGCCTGACTTCGCGTCAGCCATGCTAGGTTAAAGGCAGGGAAGAATGGCCGCTTCCCGCGCAATACAAGTGCCGATACCGGAGGGGGTATTACAGCGAGAGGGCTGTTAACGCCCCCTAACATTTTATGAACTATAAAGAACGATTTAAGTTTGCGGGGGAGAAATGACTGATTTAGAGATTGTACAGGATTGTTCAGCGGATTATACAGAACAGCGTAAGGCTGCTGCTAGGATAATCTTTGCGAAACACTATCCTACACTACATAATAAATATTTTGCAGACATGGAATTAATTGAATGTTATGGAGGAAGTGATTTTTCGCGTATCCAAACAGTTAAGGACAAGCATGTAGTTGCTGAGTGGAGGCTTTCGCCAATGCCGGGATGTGAAGCGATTATGATTTCCAGTAACGTACTAGTCGGATTTGATTGCCGTAAGCGCGGTATTGGCTTGTTAACGACTCAGATGCGTGAAGAGATTGCCGCACTTGCTGGTTATTCGATGATTATGGCTACTACAGCGGCCCACAATGTCATTGAAGGTCATATTCTTCTTACTCGTAACTGGCAAATGATGAAGGAGTATGGATTTTATAATTACCGTAACTCCCACAACGTGCTTGTTTGGACGAAAGAACTCCCTAATGTACAGGTAAACAGATGACAGGAGTTACTCCAGCTTCAATGCTCGCGCCACCTAAGATTATAATAGAACCGTGCGAGTTACTATTTGTATATGGTATTTTGAAGCGCGGGTTTGAGTTAGACCTTGAGCGGGAAGGTGCTAAGTTTATAGGGGAAGGTGTACTAAAGAACGCTAATATATATCGAATAGGTGACGGTGTGGGACTTCTTCTAGAAGATGAAGGTAAGGTTTATGGGGAGATATTCAAGATTCCTAATAGACTGTGGAAGTGGTTAGATGCGATTGAAGGGCACCCACATACGTATATGAGACAGTTGGTCGAGCCAATTCTATGGGATGAACACGATGCGTCATCTACATACGTTAAGGCTTGGGTGTATGTACATCAGCTATCACATTATCTTGGTGAGTTGATTGAATCTGGAAAGTATGAGAGGTCTAATGCCAATATTTGAGTTTGAATGTCCTAAGCATGGTAAGTTCGAGCTTATTACTCTGCCTAAGTATGACACAATGATGTGCCCTCAGTGTGGGGAAGAATGTGAGAAGGTTGAGTTCTCGGTTCCTGCGAAGAGGAATCCTGAATTGGGGATACAAAAGTGAAATTTAAGATTGGTTCACCTTATAAACAAAAAGTTATTACAGAACCTATTCATCTTATTATAGATGATTGTGGTGGCTGTGAAGGAGTGCAAGTACTACTACGGTCAGTGGCGGGTACGTACGGACCATGTAAAGACCTACTCGCAATTAGTCCCAATGGAGAAGTTTGGATGGGAGAATCATTGTCCTTTAAGCTAGGACATTTTACGGAAGATGGAGTTTTTCATTTTAATCCAAGAATAAAGGCTTTACATGATTGACCTTCCCAACTACTTTATCCGCAAAGTTTCCGGCTACCCTGCTGGCATAAGAATGCCGAAGATAGGGCATTATTATGAGACTGGAAACTTCGTAGGTAGAACCCTACACGATATTAAAAACATGTTTAGCGGTAAAGAAGGTGACCCTCTCAGTGGCGGGGATTATAGATATTGGTGTGGTATTCCTCCCTCAAGTACAGCTAAAAAGGGCTTTGCGTCTTGTAGGTGCTGTGGGTCAGTTCTTGTTACTAAGAAGCTGAGGACAGACCATAAAAAAGAGGGTTGTGGCGCTAGGTTGGAAGAAGCCTTTAAGATGCTTAGGCGCACTAAAGAGTGTGTTATCTGTGATTTAGCGACGCATAGAAAGGTATACGGGCTGCCTATGTGTAGTAAGGATTGTGAGTATGAGTGGGAGTTTGTCAGTACTACACCAGCGGTCTTAAGGGCGGCTTTGGAGGTTGTTATTAGAGAGGAGAAAAAGTAATGCCAAGAGCAATGGTGGGGCATCCAAATTTGATTTTGGAGACATTGCCGGATGTATGCAAGGCGAGAGGATGGAAGCTGAATTCTAACCCTAAACATCTTTGGGGTGAGAATGAGTGGAATAAGGTTTGGTGTAGGATACAAGCTCCGAAGTTCCATTCTATGTTTGAGCTTCAGCAAATGCCGGGGTGTTGTGCGGTTTTGATTGCGAGTTATATTGACCCGTTTCCGCGAGAGAAGAACGAGTTCAATCTAACTATTGATGCCATTAAAGAGGCTGCTTATGAGGCTGGCTTCGGCTCGCTGATGCTATCACAAGTTCTTCACTATGACAGGCTACATATTAAGAAGCATCTTTGGGGGGATTTACTAGGTTGGGGCTTTAAGATGAGTGAGCCTTTTATTAATGCCAAGTCGGGGAATGAAGTAGTCTATCTTACTAAGAATTTGGAGCAAGTTGGAAAGGTTCGGGGACTTGAAATTCCTGTATGAAGCTGAAGCTATACATTGCGGGCTTGATTCTTCTTGGGCTGTGTGTTCCAGTTCCAGCCCAAAGGTGTCTTGGGCTAAAGGCTTGGTATGACGACTACAATAAAGAGTACTTCTCTCATAAGTTACCAGACCAAGTAATTATAGAAAGGCTATATAGAAAAGATGTATTAGCTTGGACATCAAAGGATGAAGCTGGAACCTTTCATATCACTTTTAGTACAGCCTTTAAGCTGGGTGAGAGACATGAACATCTTACGTTGTTACATGAAATGTGCCACGTAAAAACTTGGGATGAGGTAGCAGACGGTACGGAACATGGCCGTAAGTGGAAAATATGCATGTATACCCTTCGGTCAGAGGGCGCATTCGATTCTAGTTTAATAGAGGCGTATGATGGACATTGAGAAGCCTACTCACGTTGAAGAAAAGGAATTATACGGAGCCGCTCAATGGTGCGGCAATGATTGGTATTGGTGGGATAGGGAGTGGCTAGAGCATGGACCGTATGATTCGGAAGAAGCCGCAGAGCGGGCTAGACTATCTCATCCAGATTTTGCAGTAGAGCCTAATACGTTGGGTGGGGTAGTAGCGAGAGGTATACTTGGACTATGAATTACATGGCTGCTGAATATTGGGTTGATGGAGGCTGTCACAATAACGGGAGTCCTGGCGCGACTTCCTACGGAAGTTATTCGGACGGGAAGGATATAGTTCGTATAAACTGGGGTACAGCTTATAAAACTAATAATGAGGCTGAGTATGCAACACTTGAGTCCTTATTGACAGCCATACATACTCCCGGCGATACTCAAGATGGTCCCATTATCTATACTGATTCTAGGCTACTTGAGGGACAGATGATGGAGAATTGGCATATTAAAGCGCCTAACTTGCAGAGACTTGCAAAGGATTGTATGAGGTTGATGGTTAATAAGAAAGCAATTATTAAGTGGGTTTCTAGAGTGGAGATAGTAGAGAGGCTGGGCCATTGATAACTAAGACTTTTGGACAAATATCTGTTAGTCTACAGCCACGCGGTAAAGAGGGATGGGAAATAGAGCTTGCGGATAAACATTTAGCGTGGAAATACAACATTATTCTTTATATACACCCCCGCCACTTAGCTAATACTCTTCGTAAGATTGCAGATTGGCTTGAGGACTTAGTATGAAACAATACACACCAAAGCTAGTATCAAAATGGATTAAAGCGAAGAACCTCATTGGTGTTAATAGGCCACCTAAGCCATTTCCAGGTAAGGCTCCTACTAGAATTATGCTGAATGCTATAATTAATAAAA
>Ga0307475_10001715_pt1 | contig 13088 bp, 14 predicted proteins | sample atmos_gasesECM1C_FD_203317 | JGI IMG/M metagenome (GOLD analysis project Ga0307475, IMG submission 203317) | Hardwood forest soil microbial communities from Morgan-Monroe State Forest, Indiana, United States - atmos_gasesECM1C_515 | ecosystem: Environmental > Terrestrial > Soil > Temperate... | reverse complement strand
AAGTTGCGAGACAGTGCTTGGCGTTCTTCCTCGGCGCGTTTGCGTTCAGTGATGTCCGTAACTACGCCCATGTACTCAAGATTTCCAGAGCTATCTCTTCCGGCATGCGCAACGGCGTGGACGTACTTGATGACACCATCGGGCAGTAAAATTCGATGCTCGACGTCCAAGTCCATGCCGTTCTGCGCGGCACGATCCGACAGCTGTCGCACACGGTCCAGGTCGTCAGGGTGAACTCTATCGAATACCAGGTCGAGAGTAGGATTCGTTTGTCGCGCGAAACCCAGAATTTTGTAGGTTTCGTCAGACCAAACGAGTTCACCACTGCGAACCTTCCATCCGAAAGTCCCCGAGTGACTCAGTCTCTGAGCCTCTGCAAGATACTGCCATCGTCTTTGCAAATCGGCTTGCGAAGCTTTTAGATCTTCATTCGCTTTTTCAAGTGCAGATGTTCCCTCAGCGTCCCTATCCTGCGAACGCTTACGAGATTCGGAGAGGAGTCTTCGATCTCGGCGCCAGCCAAGCAGCACGGCAATCAACGCGATTGAAAGCACAAGAATGATTAGAAACTGCACCATGGGCAATAGAAGCTCCGAATTCGATGAATCTTACCCTACCTCCTGGGGGCACGTCCCCGCCTTCGGTAGACGCCACGCCGTCTTGGGCTGCGCTCTACCAATCCGTATCCTCTTAATAAGTGCAAGGGATACAGGACCCAAGAATATCGATCTTGACTTGATGTAATAAATGAGCGACGAGACGTAAGTCACTGACGCAACGGATTTTGGTGGCCAGGGAGGGAGTTGGACCCCCGACGACCAGCCTTTTCAGGCAGCGCTCTACAAAAGACTCCTTTTATATTCGTGAGCGCTGTTTGCGATCATATGAGTTCGACGGCCAATTCCGACGAGATTGGCGGGACCCACCGAGCTGTTGGAGCGGCCTGACGCAGCGGCACACATGTGCACTGCTGCGCGAAGTTGCATGTCTGTCGTTCGGCAGCACGCCCAAAGATCGTCGCGGCAAAGCCTTCGGAATCAAGTTCTCGTTTCGAAATACGCTCCCCGACGGTGGCTCTCTCGCGGGGTATTGGGCGATTGCCTTTCGATCCCGTTACGAACTCCGGCCTGCAGGACCCCTCAGGGCTGCGTTTGCAGTAAGCGCCTCGTTCAAGAAATTCGAAGGGCTCCTTGATTCGCGTCCTGACAGTAGACTTTGTCGTCATCTGCGCTCGCCAGCAACGACAAAAACTAATCAAGACAGGAGGAGAATCATGAGCACGCGAGCCAGATATCAGTTTGGATGTTTAACCAGAAGGAAGCGGATTCGGGCTGCAGATGTGTGGCAATTTCGCTTCTACGAAACTATCGCAGAAGGCCGGCGATGCCGCCGGTCCAGAATGATCGGAACTCTGGCGCAGTATCCAACGCGGACGGATATCTTGCGGGTGGTCGAGCGACTGCGGTTGCGGATCAATCTTAAGCACCGATTTGCCATGCCGGTTACGCTCGGGTTCCATAACGCAAAATTGGCAATTCTCGCTCTATGTAGTGGTCCACCACGGCATCGAAAAGCTGGCGGGCCGTCGGTATCCCTCGCAAAGTTGATCGACGACTATTTGGACGAAGCGCATCGAGATAATCCAGGCACGGGTTGTGCCTTCAGTGCTCTGGCGCCGGAAATCGCGCGCAGCGATAAGCAGACGCGTGCGCTTACCTCCGAACAGGTTCGGAACGACATTCAGTTGATTGCAGGATTGCTTCCTGGCAAGGACAAGAGTAGGGCAAGATCGAGGGCAATTTTGACTTTCAGTGCGCTGGTCGGGGCCATGTCCTTGGCGCGCCGTATCGATGAAGGGCTTTCGCGCGAAATACTAGAAACAGTGGGACAGTTTTTGAAGAATTCCGTCGTGAACCAATGCCTCTGACACGCGAGCTGCCGACGGCCCAGCATCCTGCCGTAGTTTGATGCGATTGAAGTCATCTGATGATGATGTTCGAGTGATGAGAGTTTGGCCTTCCAGGAAGCGATCTTCAATGCTTTCGGTGACTTCCTGACGGCATAGGAAACAACCGGATCTGTCTGGAGCAGACCCTTCCCGCAGTTGACTCCGATCCACCATAGAGAAAAGCAGACAACCCCACGTTTCGTTGGTGCTTCACTTCGCCTGCGTTTGATGGATCTGACGCATTGTTGTCTGAGCGCTGCGCTTTGCACAAGTGGTAGTAACGGCAGGACTTGGTCGTGTCAGTCAGACTTGAAGAATGGGAACTAAACCCAATCTTTAAGTTGAGTCAACCATTGCGGCTTAGGATTAAGAGGGGTCGGTTAACGATTCGTCCGAGTCGCCGATGATCTGCGAGTAAAGTGCCGAGAAGCGCGTTTCTCGATACTAATATCTTGAGAGAACGATCCGTACTGACTGAATTCACGGCTAACCAAAGCCCACAGCACCATGGACCGGTTTCAGCAACAAATCTTTTAACGGCAAAAATGCCAAGCACGACAAACAAAGCCATGAGCACGGGTTGTGCAACCACAAATGGCGCCTCGGACTGTTTTGGAGCCCTTACGTCCACGCTGGCACCTTCTAGTTCTGGGAGTCATGGAATAGTATCTAGGACGTCGCTAAGCGGGATCGTGCGGGTCAGCAAGAAATTCAGCTCGGGCTTTCGCGCGATGTCCAACCGAGTCCTGGTTTCTCTTGACACTTGCTCTTAAAGGGTAAAGACTTTGTAGGAATTGTGGGTTTGCAGGATTGCGCGGTGAGGCTCCGGTCCTGGTCAACCGAGATCTCGAGAATTTTTCAATCATGGCCACTTCGAGGTCCAACATCCCTGTGCCTACGCCGGGTGAATTTCGCCTACTGGAAAGCCTTTGGCGGTTGAAGGAGGCCACCATTGATGATCTGCTCGTTGACTCGAAGGAAGATCCGCCTCCCAACTACAAGACTGTCCAAACCCTCTTGCGAAGGATGGAAAATAAGAAATTGATAAGTCACCACATCCGAGGCCGGGCCTTCGTGTTTCAGCCCCGGGTAAGACGCGAGCAGATACATCGTCTTTCGATACGTTCTTTCTTGGACCGCTATTTCCAAGGATCGCGAACTGAACTCTTGCAGAACCTGTTGCAGGACGAACGAATCGCAGCCGCGGAGTTGGAGGAACAGGAGACTCTGATCCGCAGCCGGCGTGAGGCTAGAAGTAAGAATCAGCCTCAACCCAAGTCTGGACAGAAGTGAGGTTATCGGTATGTTGTCGGGCGGCCCTTTGGGTATTGTGAGTGTGTTTCTTACCTATTTTGTTCAAATCAGCCTCGCCTATCTCGCTGTTTTACTCGCTTGCGCTCTAATCCGAACTCCGCGCATTTGTTTACGTGCTTGGGCGGCTGTGTTGGTGTTTACGGTTGTGCGATGGCTGATGTTATGCGCCAACACAACCACCCCGGCGGCACCGGCTGCCTTCGCCGGTCATGTGCGGAATGTCCCCGCACTCGATTGGTCGTGGCCTGTGATGGAGCCTTGGGCGCCTTTTCTAGCAATGGTTGCGATATGGGGGGCTCGACTCTACGTCGGCGCTCTGGCAATCGTTCTGTTGCGATTGCTGTGGACCTGGCTGCGACTTCAGATCCTGCTGCGCAGTGGTGATAGTCCTTCTCCGGCGCTGCATGCGGTCTTTGAAGATCTTTGCCGGCAGATGAAGGTTCGACGTTGCCGCATCAGTCTCATTGGCGATTTGCCATCGCCTGCGACGGCTGGTTGGTGGCGTCCGCACGTTCTGCTCCCCGCGAACCTCGTCTCGCAACTAAGTCCTACTGAGCTTGGCCATGTTTTGCGCCACGAGCTCACACACGTGAAACGTCGAGACTATCTCTGGGATCTTTTGGCGAGCTTCGCGTGTCGGCTAGTCTTCTTTCACCCCGCTGCCTGGCTTGCCTACCGAAAACTACGATGGGAGCGCGAATTGTATTGCGATCAGGCGGTGGTCCACGATAGTCAAGAAGTACGTTTGCAGTACGCCGAGTGCCTCGTGAAGCTTGCTCGAGGGTTGTATGTGTCGCAAACACGATCTGCGGAAGGAATTGGTCTTGCTGCGTCACCGTCGCTGTTGACGGTCCGAGTGCGCGCTCTGCTCAGTGAGTCCCCGCATCCTTCGTTCTGCGCCAGGCTGAGCCGCGCTTGCTTGACCTCAGCCGTAGTCTTGCTCTCTCTTTGCCTTTTGCCTGCCGTGGGACTGACCCTCTACTGGTCTGCTCCCCCGCCCTCGCTATCAAGTCGGTTGAGGAATGCATCGCCCATGAGGCGAACTCTGCAAGCTCGCAAGGCCTCAAAGCCCCACGCGGTGCGCTCAGTTCCGGAAAGCGTTACAGCGCAGCCCGAAATCGCAAGCGCCGAGACTGTCGCCAGCCTCTTGACCGGCCCGAACCCAAGGCCTTTGCCCGTCCTAGCGACTCCCTCGGGCACGGAGCCCGGCACTGTGAACGGGCAGGGTTCCCAGGGTTCCCCTGCCTCCAATACGCAGCGCGGCGCGTCAGTTGGAGCTTGGGACGAGTCTCCAATGCCTCTTGCTACCGCCCCGAACTGGCAAAAACTCGCCACTGATGCAATCACTAGAGGAGTTGCGGCGATCGGGCAAGCAGGCGGTGGCGGCGATCCGAAAGACGGCCAGTCAGACCAGCAGGGGAACCACTAGTCCAGCACTTCTTTTCTGTCGCCTTCGAAAGCGTGCGCTGTTCGCCTCTCACAACAGCCGGGCCGAAGCCGGCAACGGGCCGATGTCTGCATGAAGCCTGAGCTGTGTGGAGACTCTCCAAGTTCGCATTCTCGTTTGGCAGTTGGTTTGAAAACTATTTTCTCCGGGGCACTAGGTTTTTACTTGACAATAACTCTTAAACAGGTAAGACTTAAAAACAATCAAGTCTTACTCATGTAAGACCTGCCAGCCACTCGTCAACAACAATCAAAAACTGGAGGTTTACCATGACTCGAATTGTGCTAGCTGCAATGTTCTCACTTGCTCTGCTGGTTGGAGGGGTGAAACTGCAGCCCACTCACCAACTCACGGCCAAAGCGCATCACCACTCTGCCGCGTCGGCCCCGGCTGATGACGAGGGCGGCGGTGGCGGTACTGATCCGGACACCGTCGAACAAGGCCCTGACGGTGACGGCAACGTTGAAGGATAGTTAAGCAACCTCGAGCGTCGCTCATTGTCCCCGCCACTCGCGAAGAGCGATGCTCGAGCTTTTCATCCCGCGTGTAGCTGTAAGCGCTTGTGCCGGTCGTCCGCGAGCGTCTTCGATGCCCCCTAGCGACCCTACTTCTTGAGAAGCAGAAATGGTTTTGTTCTCCCGACCCACCGCAACGTTGTTTCTGGTATGCGCTGTTGTGCTCCGCAAATATTCCATCCCCGTCCGCAATCAGCGGATCGTCCCCAGCTGCCACGGTTCACAGGTTTCTCATAGATCGTTGTCCACGAGGAAGCGACCGTAGTCGTTGGTCTCAAGCCAATGGTAGAGATGGACCTGATAAAGGTAGGACGCAACCAGCTCCTCTCCCAGTTCGTGAGTCTCACTGCACAGGAAGGGAACCTGTAGCCCGGCGAGAGCTGCGATGAGCGACTGTGTGATGCGATTCGGACTCCCGCCGATACAGGCAGCGGGAGATTTCACATCGCTCAAGGCGGTCGTGATCACAAGAAGTCGATGCGGATAGTGGCTCATCAGCCTTAGCCGATTGACGAACACGGACCGCTCAGTGGTGAAGGAGTAGACAAGATCCGCGAGATCCTTGCGTTCCACGACGCAATGTTCCTCAAGTCCCGCGACGGAGTAATCGCCCAGCTTGAGTGCCCGCTTTTCAATGCCGGCAAACCAGCCTTCAAAGCGCGAGAAGTCAAACGGATTCTGCTCGCGGGTATCGACGAGGATCACCGGCCGTGGCGTCTTGAGCTGCGTGCCACCGCGTTCTGCAAGGACGGGAACCGCAGGGTGCGGTACAGGCGCTGCCTTTGTTTGCCAATTCAATGGCGATGCAATGAGGTTACGGTGTCTTCTCATCGGTGCTATCTCACGCGACCATCTTCTCCAGCGAGTACTCGTGATGCAACCCACCGAGGATCGGTTTCGCTTTGATTCGACAATGCGCTGGCAATCGGTGCCGAGCCCGTGTTCTCGACCGCTGGATGGCCCTCTCCTCATTATTAGCGTTGTCGGCCGGGATTCCGGGTCCCAGGCTCATATGGGGTCGGCCTTGGTTGTAATGCCGTACCCACTCTTTCAGCATCATTCGCAAATGACTTTCACAGAGTGGAATCAGGAAGTCCAGACATTCACGCCGGATCGTTCCCACCAGCCGTTCGCAGTAGGCGTTGCCCTGCGGCGCCCGAACCGGCGTCCGCAACACCCGGAGGCCGAATGACCCCAGTTCGCAATCCAGGCTGCGTGAAAAGATCGAATCGCGATCATGAATGAGGAACTTGGATTGATGATCACTAGGCATTGCCTCGCGAAATTGTTGCAGCGTCCACGTTGCGGTCGGGTGCGCGGTTACGTTGCAGTGCAGGATCTTTCGGGTCCCAACCTCCATGACTACGAGCACGTAGAGCAATCGAAATCGCGCGGTCACCGCAACCAGAAAATCACAGGCAACGATCGCTCGCGCGTGATTATGAACGAACGTCTGCCAATGCTGCGAGGACGTTCTTCGGCATTGCCGATCCGGCTCCGAGGGCCAGTATGCACGCACCGTTCGCGGAGAGACGTAGATCCCCAGCTTCAGAGATAGTTCCGAAGCGACACGGCCTTGCCCCCAGGTCGGATTCTCCTTGGCCATTTGAGCAATCAGATCGCGAATATTCCGCGGCAGACGAGGCCTTCCTGGTTTCGACTTCCAACGCCAGAAGAGCTTGAATCCTCGACGGTGCCACCGAATCAGGGTCTCCGGCTGAACGATGGTCAATGCTTGTTTCCAGTTAAAGCAGAGGGAGCAGAACACCATCGCGATCCTCGCCGCGTCGGTCAGGCGACGGGGCTTCACTTCATGCTCGCGGTAGAACGCCAGCTGCTTACGCAGAAACAAGTTCTCGGCGACGAGAGAGCCCCGGGAACGTGCAGCTGCTCTTAGGAATCTGAGGAACTCAACGGACAGGTCCGACGCGGTGGCGGCAAGTCCCTTGAGTGCGGAGGATCGAGGTCGTTGCATGGCCAACGATTGTACAGGCGGACAGGTCCGGACTGACCAGTGAAAACCAACCGCAGCACGGCCGAATCCACAGCTGTTCTCCTTGCGACCAGATGCGCTCAAGAGGCCGATTTTTTAGCGATTTCGATTCGTTCGGATGGAATTTGTGCGGACCACAAGGGTCGTCATGCCACGCCCGAGCTTGCCTGAGTCCTTCAGTTGAGATCCCTTTGGCATCGAGCTCCCAACGCAGGCGATCGATCTCTCGATAGAGATCGGCCACTGATGGATGGTTCTGAGGTTCGGCGAATCGCCATCGCGGTCGCCCACGCGTCAGTGATGCCAGAATCGGCGCGCCGTACAAGAGGGACCCGCTAACCAATTAATGAATGAAGCACCGCGTGCCTGCCAGCAGGGGGTCGCGGGTTTGAGTCCCGTCGCTCGCGGCACTTCACATTTCGGAGGTGCCCGACGATGGTCACAGATCAACGCTTCGCCGATCGCCAGCGAAGCTATCGAGCGCATCGGCCAGTTCTACGGGATCTGCTTCCGGATCCAGACCATTGAGTTTCGCTGTGCCGATGAGGCTGTAGATCGCCGCCCCGCGCTCTCCGTCGGCATCGGAGCCTGCGAACAGTCTGATCCGTATTGTAATACGAGTTAGGGGTACGCCACCCCTTCAAGAAGCGAGACGAGACATACGGAGACAAAAGACGGGAAACGGGGTCCCGCATATTGGCGGATATCGTCCGGAGATCAGAAAGGTGTTATTTTCTGCTTAAGTACAATTCGGAGTTAGGGATGCCGAGACGCTGTACGATCTGCTATGCGCCAGTATGGGCGAGAGAAAAATATCTCTCGGCCTATGACGACGGCTTCCGGTTGTGGCCAACCGTCCGGAGGTTACTTACGATAAGTGCGTGTCTCGGCACTCATCGAGTTTTGTCGGTCTTATTTGCCGCATGAGCGACCAACTCGTCCAGTCTCGAAAGCAAAATCTTCAGGATGGGAGAGTGGTTCGACTTTCTGTAGCCGAGGACCAGGTCGACAGTTGGCACATCTCCCTTCAGGGGGCGGCTCGTTACAGACGATGGGAGAAAGTTCTGTGCGTAAGCAGGTAACAGCCCTACGCCGCCCGTCGAAGCTATTAACGACATTCCCATGGATAGATGGTCAGCCTCGTGAGCTGGCGTGATGTCGATTTTGGAGCGCTTCAGGTAATGGTCGATGACTACGCGCAGTACAGGAGCCGTATTGGACACGGTCACGAAGGGCTCGCCCACTAGATCCCTTGGACCGATGGATTTGAGCGCAGCGAGACGGTGGTTGCTAGGTAAAACCACCATCAAGGGCTCTTTGACGAGAACCCGGTAAGCCAACTCTGGCACGCCTCGTTCCCGTCGAAGAAAGGCAGCATCGATTTTTCCCTTCGAGAGCCCATCCGCAAGCAATGGCGAGTATTGGCTCGATATCATCACGTCAATGTTAGGTAGTTCGTCGCGCAATATCCGCAGGGCTTCGGGCATCCAAGTCAATTCGTGTCCGGTCAGAAAGCCCATGGCGAAGCATGGCTTGGCGGGACCAGCGACCCGGCGTGCAGCTTCGCTCCCCGCTTCAACCTGCGACAACACTGAGCGGGCGTGATCGAGAAAGGCACGACCCGCCGGTGTCAGGTCGATACCGCGAGCTCTTCGCGTCAAAAGTGGAGTGCCCACTTCGTCTTCAAGATCTCGAATCTGCCGACTCAACGAAGGCTGCGACGTGTGCAGCATTCGCTGAGCGGCCACCGTCAAACTTCCCGAGTCAGCAACCGCAACGAAGTAACGAAGATGTCGTAATTCCATTCCGGCTCCCATGCTTGTGAGGCATCGATGCCAGCTTAACAAAGTATGCTTCAACGGCGCTACTAATAGCTCCCGTCGCTATCTAACTAGTTACTCTGAGCTAACCGAGAAACAGCTTGGGGCGGAAGTCATACCTTAACTGCATGGGTTCAAGATCAAGGAGACAGTCTATGAGTTCACCTGTTGTTTTAGTCACCGGCGCTCTAACAGGAATCGGTCACGCCACCGCGTTGGCCTTCGCGCACGAAGGAGCGCGGGTCGTTGTTTCCGGTCGACACGACGATGAAGGTCGGGAGCTAGCCACTGAACTGCGCAACCTCGGCACTGAGGCCGAATTTGTGCGCACCGACGTGCGGCATGAAGAGGAAGTCAAGACCCTCGTCGACAAGATCATCGCTCGTTTCGGTCGCCTCGATATTGCCGTCAATAACGCGGGCACCGTGGGCACTCCCGGTTCGGTTGCCGATGTAACTCCCGAGAGTTATCAGGCCATTTTCGACACGAATGTGCTTGGTGTGCTTCTGTGCATGAAGTATGAGATTCGAGTCATGCTTCGGCAAGGCAAAGGCAGCATCGTCAACATCTCGTCTTCGTACGGCAAGGTCGGCGGCCCGACCGCAGCAGTGTATGTCGGCAGCAAGCACGCTGTGGAAGGCATCACGAAGTCTGCGGCCATCGAACTCGCCGGCACAGGCGTTCGTGTCAACATCGTTGGCCCTGGTCCGACGGAAACGGGGATGTTCAACCGCTTTGCGCAAACCAAGGAAAACAAAGCAAATTTCCTCGAGACACACATTCCAACCAAGCGCATGGGAACGCCCGAAGAGATTGCAAATGCCATTGTGTTCATTGGCTCTGACAAGGCCTCTTACATCATCGGTGCATCCCTGGCGGTGGATGGAGGGATGCTCGCGGGCTAATTTTGGAGCCAAGAAGCAAAACGACCAAATCACACAAAAAGGAGAATCTCAAAATGTCCGAAACAACTCAGATGGCTGAAATAGCGAAGACTACACCCGAACAAAACAGGGCCCTTGTCATGGAAGCGTTCGACACACTCTTCAACAATCGCGATTATGCTGCGGCAGAACGATTCTGGTCGCCGGACTACATTCAACACAGCGCTCATATCGCACCTGGTCGTGAGGGTCTGTTCAATCTCATCAAGAGCGTCCCGCCAACGTTGAAGTACGAACCGGGAATGATTGTGGCCGAGGGGGACCTTGTGATCGTGCACGGGCGATTTTCGAACCTTGGCCTCCCTGTGAACTGGATTGCCGCAGATATCGTGCGCATTCAAAACGGAATCCTTGTGGAGCATTGGGACGTCATTCAGGATGAAGCGACGGAAGAACAGTCAAAGAGCGGCCGTCCCATGTTCGGAAAGACTTTCCCGACATACAAATGAGTTGCAGCACGGGAAGTTCGTTACAAGTCAGTAACAGGAGTGAACAATGCGAATCGAAACCGCTGGAGAGACAAGAAAAGCGTTCCTCGAGCACATAGAGATCTTCTTGAGCGACGGAGATTCGGTGGCACCGAACCAGGAGTCGATCAAGTCTTCTGTCGCACAGGCAGGATAGAAAAAAGTTGTGACGAGAGTGGAGACCATTTGCGAAAGGAAAATTTAATGAACAAGGTACGTGAGAAAAATAAACGCCTTGTTTTGGACGCCAAGGCCCTGCTGCTCGAATTCCTCGCCGCCGTCACGCACGGCCAAGACGCCGCCGCCCTGTTCGCCGAGGACGGAGCGGTCGAACTGCCATTCTTGCATTCGCTAGGTATCCCCTGGCGCCACCGGGGTCGCCAGGCTATCAGCGAACTCCAAGACTCCCTCGCCGAGCTCTATCTGGACTTTGCCTTCAAGCGCGAGGACACCCGCGTCCTGATCGACACCCCTGAGCAGGTGTTCGCCGAATACATGGCCCACCCGACGGCGAGGGCGACCGGGCTCACCGTCCATCACCTATTTACTGGCGGTCTCGTGGCCGAGAACGGCCAGATCAAGCTGCTGCGAGAGTCTCTCAACCCGGTCGCAGTGGCCCAGGCCCTCCTGCCCGGTGGCGTCAAGGACCTGCCCGATCCGGAGAAAGTGATCTTCTCGGTCCCCCCAGAGTACCGGAGCTGACGCCGTCGAGTCGCGGCCGCTCTCCTGGGAGACTGGCCAGCTTTATTGCCGGTCCGAATGCAGTTCTGGCTGCCTCGCCCCAGCATCATGATCAGGCGCCGGGCTTCTACCGACTGAGTTCATTGGCTCTGACGGAGGGATGATCGCGGGGTGACTCACGCTCAGAGTCCAGACGGAGATTTTCCATGAGTAACTACCCGCACAGCACAGTGAGCGAAATAAAACGTCGCACGGTGGAAACGAACGGCATCCGTATGCACATCGCCGAGAGCGGAGCAGGGCCCCTGGTGGTGCTGTGTCACGGTTTTCCCGAATCATGGTATTCGTGGCGCCATCAGTTGCATGCGTTCGCAGAAGCTGGATTCCACGCGATCGCGCCAGATATGCGAGGCTACGGGCAGACGGATCGCCCAGAACAACTCGATCGGTACACGATGCTCCATCATGTTGGTGACGTGGTCGGCCTGCTCGATGCTTTTGGAACAGAAACAGCGGTGATCGTCGGACACGATTGGGGCGCCCCCGTCGCGTGGTACGCTGCGCTTTTGCGACCCGATCGCTTTCGCGGCGTGATCGGTTTGAGCGTGCCGTTCATACCGCGACAACCCGTTCGCCCTAGCAGCATTATGCCCCAGACCGAGGACGCGCAGTTCTTTCAGCTCTACTTCCAATCCCCAGGCATCGCCGAGTCGGAGTTAGAGCGCGATGTCCGCCTGAGCATTCGCAGCTTCCTCTACTCGGCTTCAGGGGAAGGCCGGGAAGACGGTGCAAGGGACGGCCGCGAAATCGATATGGTGCCGCGCCGAGGTGGCTTTCTCTCGCGCTTGACGAATCCGGCATCGTTGCCTCATTGGCTCACCGAAGCAGACGTGGATTTCTACGTGAGCGAGTTTGCGCGCACGGGATTTCGTGGGGGGCTGAACTGGTACCGCAACATGGACCGAAATTGGGAACTCTTAGCGCCTTTGTCTGGAGCGCAGGTGAGAGTGCCGGCGCTGTACATCGCCGGGGACCGCGATCTCGTTTTGGCCTTTCGTGGGATGGACCAAATCATCGCCAACCTGTCGAAGTTTGTACCGCAGCTCCGAAGAACAATTCTGTTTTCAGGTTGCGGTCATTGGACCCAGCAGGAGCGAGCCCAGGAGGTCAACCAGGCTCTAATTGAGTTTGTGCAGGGCCTGTAGGCCAGGCGCGGAAGGAACCGCGAAGGCTTGGAACAAAAGTCCCGTTCTGTCGCCAGAGATGGTTCGTAAACAAAAGGAGAATCACCGATGGACAGTCACAAGATTTACCTTCTGGCCGAAGTTACCGTTCTACCCGAATTCCTGGATGACGTGAAAGTAGCGCTCAAGCAAGCACTCATTCCTACTCTTCAAGAGGCCGGTTGCGAAGGACTGTTCGAGACGTCACGGGAGGGCGACCCGGATAAGCTGGTCTTCTTTGAGATCTTCTCCTCTTCGGCGGCACATAAGTTTCACCTTGAACAGGACTACATGAAGAGGCTGTTTACATCATTGGAGGGCAAGTTGGCTGCAGCCACGATCATGACCAAGTTGAACGCACTCTAGCGACATCGCGAAGTGTTCAGAAGTTCACTAAACCCAGTTCGACGCTGTTCCAGAGCGGACAAGGCGGGCAACCACAACACGTAGCTGCTATGACTGTTGCTGCCTTAGCTCCGAGTGCGACCAGAAGAACTAGTGCAACCGTAGCTAGACCGTCACTAGCTTTGGCAGAGCACCAGATCAACTGCTCTCCCGTTACCAAGAACCACGATGCACGAAAGATTGAGAAATCGCGCTTGTGCTAAGTCGGTTCGCGGATGGTCGGCTTGTGGGAAGTGGAGCCTCGCTTGCGTGGCAGGTTGACACTGTGGAGATGTGTTCGGCGGGCCTCCATTGCTTCACAGCGTTTCCTCCTCCCGGGAGGCGGAAGCCA